>Ga0307406_10000423_pt1 | contig 24574 bp, 28 predicted proteins | sample 322Cmetagenome_3_FD_203706 | JGI IMG/M metagenome (GOLD analysis project Ga0307406, IMG submission 203706) | Maize rhizosphere microbial communities from greenhouse at UC Davis, California, United States - 322HYB-C-2 | ecosystem: Host-associated > Plants > Roots > Rhizosphere > Soil | place...
CGGCGCAGAAATCCAGCATTTCCTGGGTTTCGCGGATGCCGCCGATCAGCGAGCCGCCGAGCTTGCGCCGCTGCATGATCAGCGCGCCCGCGGCGACCGTCGACGGCATTTCCGGAATGCCCAGCAGGACCATGGTGCCGTCGAACTTCAACAGGCCCAGGTAGGCGTTGTAATCGTGATCGCCGGACACCGAGTCGATGATGAAGTCGAAGGAACGCGACAGCGTCTTGAAGGTCGCCTTGTCGCGGGTGGCGGCGAAGGCATGCGCGCCCAGCGCCAGCGCCGCCTCGCGCTTGGACTCGGAGGTGCTGAGCACGGTCACCCGCGCGCCCATCGCCACCGCGATCTTGACCGCCATATGGCCCAGGCCGCCGAGGCCGACCACCGCGACTTCGTCGCCGGCCTTGACCCCGTAGTGCTTCAACGGCGAATAGGTGGTGATGCCGGCGCACAACAGCGGCGCGGCGCGATCCAGCGGAATCGACTCGGGAATGCGCAACACGTAGTCCTGGTCGACGGTGATGCGGGTCGAATAGCCGCCGTAGGTCGGCGCCCCGGTGCCGCGCTCGCGCGAGTTGTAGGTGCCGGTCATGCCCTGGTCGCAGTACTGCTCCTCGCCGGCCCGGCATTGCGGGCATTCGCGGCAGGAATCGACGAAACAGCCGACGCCGACCGCGTCGCCGAGCTGGAAGCTCTTGACGTTGGCGCCGAGCCGGGCGACCCGGCCGACGATTTCGTGGCCCGGCACCATCGGGAAGGCCGAACCGCCCCACTCGTCGCGGGCCTGGTGGATGTCGGAATGGCAGACGCCGCAATAGAGAATGTCGATCAGGACCTCGTTCGGGCCCGGCTCGCGGCGCTCGATCGAGAACGGAGCCAGCGGCGTGCGCGCATCGACGGCGGCGTAGGCGGCGGTTTTGTGCATGAGGTCGGATCCTGGAGACGGGTGAACGGAGTTTATCGGCGCCCCGATGAGCGGGGCGTCGGCCCGCCGCAACAGTGCATATCGCCCCCGCGCTTGCGTTACCCTTTGCCGGTTCTCCCCCCAGCGAGTGTGCCATGCCTTCCTTCGACGTCGTGTCCGAAGTCGACACCCACGAACTCACCAATGCGGTCGACCAAGCCAACCGCGAACTCGGCAACCGTTTCGATTTCAAGGGCGTCGATGCCGAGTTCGTCCTCGACGACAAGAGCATCACCCAGTCGGCGCCGAGCGAATTCCAGCTCGAGCAGATGACCCAGATCCTGCGTGCGCGCCTGATCGCGCGCAACATCGACGCCCGTTGCCTGGAATTCGGCGACGTCGAGACCAACCTGGCCCGCGCGCGCCAGAAGATCACCGTCCAGCAGGGCATCGAGCAGAAGCTGGCGAAGAAGATCGCCGCGACCATCAAGGACGCCAAGCTCAAGGTCGAGACCCAGATCAACGGCGACAAGCTGCGCGTCACCGGCAAGAAGCGCGACGATCTGCAGGCGGTCATGGCGCTGCTCAAGGGCGGCGAGTTCGAGCGCCCGTTGCAGTTCGACAACTTCCGCGATTGAGATGAGCGCGATGGCCCCGTCCGGCGACGACCCGATCGCGGCGACCCGGCGCTGGCTGGAGCGCGCCGTGATCGGCCTGAACCTGTGCCCCTTCGCCAAGGCGGTGCTGGCGAAGGGCCAGGTGCGTTTCGTCCTCAGCGAGGCGACGACCCCCGAGGCCCTGCTGGAAGAGCTGGCCTCGGAGCTGGTGCTGCTGGAACAGAGCGACCCGGAGCGGATCGACACCACCGTGCTGATCCACCCGCAAGTGTTGAACGAGTTCCTGGACTTCAACGATTTCCTGGAACTGGCCGACGGCGTCGTCGCGGCGCTCGATTTGGAAGGCGAGATTCAGGTCGCCAGCTTCCATCCGGACTACCAGTTCGCCGACACCGCTTACGACGACGTCGGCAACTGCACCAACCGCTCGCCCTACCCGACCTTGCACCTGTTGCGCGAAGCCAGCGTCGAACGCGCGGTCGCCGCCTTCCCCGATCCGGACGTGATCGTCGAACGCAATCTGGCGACCTTGGAAAAGCTCGGCCTGGAGGGCTGGCGCAAGCTGATGGCGGGTTGATTCGCTACGGGCCCTGAAAGGTTGCGATGGCGGCGAATGAGAGCGCAAAGCAAATCCCCCCAGCCCCCTTTTACAGAGGGGAACAGCCAGCGCGACTTGATGTATGGATTCGCTGGCAGGTTGCAGACTCGGGGCCGCTGGCGGCTCGCTACGGCTAGCACGTTCGCATCCGCTTGAAAGTCCGCGAGCAGCGAATACACCCGATGGGCGAAGAGCACCTGCCCCGAAGCACTTCCCCCCTTTGCAAAGGGGGGCCAGGGGGGATTTGCTCTTGCTCTTGCTCTTGCTCTTGCTCTTGCTCTTGCTCTTGCTCCCGCCCAACCAGCCTGTGCTTAGCCCGCAGCGGTCTCGCGTGCGCCCAGCGCCCTATCCAGCAAAACGCGCGCCTGCACCAGCGACTCGGCGATGCGGTGCCCCAGGCCGCGCAATTCCGCGCGCGGCGGGACCAGATCGGGCACCTGGATCGGCGTTGCGCCGGCGGCGAGCGCGGCGCGCACGCCGGGCTCGGAATCTTCCAGCACCAGGCAACGGCGCGGATCGACGCCGAGCTGCCGTGCAGCCAACAGATAGATGTCCGGCGCCGGCTTCGGATGCTCGACGTCGCTGCCGGTGACGATCACCGCGAACCGCTCGATCAAGCCGCTAGAGGCCAGCTTCGCCAGCGCGCGTTCGCGGCGGGTCGAGGTCGCGACCGCCTTCGGGATGCCGTGCGCATCGAGCAGGTCCAGCAGGTCGATCAAGCCGCTCTTGATCGGCAGGCCGGCGACGACGCGCGCGTCGTAGAGGCGGTCGCCGGCGTCGCGCAGGCGCAGCGCGGTGTCGGCGCCGAGGCGCTCGGCCAGCAGCGCGTGGCTGGCGCGATCGTGCATGCCGACCATGCTCAGCCACAGTGCGTCGTCGGCCTCGACCGATTCCTCCACCGCGGCGGCGCGCCAGGTCTCGAGCATCGCGCGCTCGCTGTCCAGCATCAGGCCGTCCATATCGAACAACACCGCGTCGGGGACGAAATCGATCGGCGGCAATCCGGACTCAGCCACGGAACAAGGTCTCGATATCGGACGCGTCCAGCCTGCGCCATTGCCCGCTCGGCAGATCGTCCAGCGACAAGCCGCCGATGCGGCTGCGGTGCAGGGCTTCGACATGGTTGCCGACCGCGGCGAACATGCGCCGCACCTGGTGGTAGCGGCCTTCGGTCAGGGTCAGCCGGGCCTGGCGCGGGGCGACCACGTCGAGCACGGCCGGCGCCAACGGCGTCTGTTCCGACTCCAGCATCAGCTCGCCGCTGGCGAAGATCGCGCCCTCGTCGCCGCGCAGATCGGCGGCCAGCGTGGCCTCGTAGACCTTGGCCAGTTGCGCCTTCGGCGACACGATCCGATGCAGCAGACCGCCGTCGTCGGTGAACAACAGCAGGCCGCTGGTCTCGCGGTCGAGCCGTCCGACCGAGGACAACAACGGCGAGCGCGCGCGAAAACGCGGCGGCAGCAAGTCGTAGACGATACGCCCAGGGTCCTTGGTCGAGCAGGTGTAACCGACCGGCTTGTGCAACAGCAGGGTCAGGCCGGCCGGCGGATCGAGCGGCTCGCCGTCGAGGCGGATCGCCTCGTGCGCGACCTTGTCGTCGGCGTACAGCACCTCGCCCTGCGCATCGGTGATGCGGCCGGAGCGGAACATCGCGGTGACGTCCTTGCGGCTGCCATAGCCCAGGTTGGCGATCAGCTTGACCAGTTTCATGCGCGCGCCTTGCCCGGAGCCTTCGAATGTTTGATCGCTTCGACGACCTTGAAGCCGCCGCGCTGGGCGACGATGCGGACCTGGCCGAAGCGCTCGTCGAGGACCGATTCGTAGGGCAGATGGCGGTTCGCCACCAGCCACAGGCGGCCGCCGGGGTTCAACGCTTCGGCGGCGACGGCGATGAAGCGGCGGCCCAGGTCGGGGCGCTCGTCGCGGCCCTGGCCGTGGAACGGCGGGTTGCTGACGATCACGTCGTAACCGCGGTCGAGGCCGGCGGTCACGTCGTGCCAGTGGAATTCGAGCTCGGCCGTCGTCGCCACGCGCGACAGATTGGTCCGCGCCAGTGCCAGCGCGCGCGCCTGCGCTTCGTACAGGTCCACCGCGACGATGCCGGGGCAACGCGCCAACAATTCGGCCGAAAGATAGCCGTAGCCGGCGCCGAGATCGGCCGCGCGGCCGCGCAGATCGCTCGGCAGGTGCGCGGCGAGCAGGGCCGATGCGGCGTCGATGCGGTCCCAGGCGAACACGCCGGGGCGGCTGACGAAGCGGCCGCCGAGGATCTCGCGCGGCGTGTCGAACGCGGCCCAGGCCGCGGCCTGGGCCGGATCGGCCGCGCCGTCCAGCGGTGCGGTCCAGAACGCACGGCATTTGCGCTTGGACAGGCTGCCGACCGGGCCGGCGATGCGCCCCAGGTCGGTCTCGCCGGAACGCGCGCCCTCGTCGTTGCGCATGCAGGCGAGCACGCGCCCGCCGGGCGCGGTGCGCGCGATCGCCTGGGCGAACAGCGCGCGCGCCTCATCGCGCTGGCGCGGCGGCAGCACCAGCACCAGCGGGAAGCGCCGGGCCGGGTCGAGCGTATCCAGGTCGACCGTGTCCAGACCGGCGCGGTGCAAGGCGTCGACTTCGGGCTTGAAGCCCTGTTCGCAGACCAGGCCGGGGCGCGGCTGCTGACGCAGGCCGATGCCGTCGCGCGCGTGCAGGAACAGCGCGCCGCCCTGTTCGGGCCAGCGCAGCACGCCGTCGGCGAGGGGCTGGAAGAGGGTGTCGAGCGCGTCGTCGGAGCGGTCAACGCGCATGCGGGGAATTCTGAATGGCGGTCATCGCACGGATTTTACGCGCGACCGCGCTAGGGTGTCGGCATCGCATCCAACGGAATGCATGCTTCATGCGCCTGCCCGTCCTGATTGCGGCCCTGTTGATGCCCGCAGTGGCCTGGTTTTCCCAACAGGGCGTGTTCGGCCCCGACAACGGCACGATCTCCGACCGCTACCCCACCCTGCTGGTCGCGGCCGGCTACGCCTTCGCGATCTGGGGCCCGATCTTCCTCGGCGACCTGATCTTCGCCTTCTGGCAGCTGCGCGGGCGTTATCGCGATGCCGACAGCCTGCGCCGGCTGCGCCCGGCCGCGGCCGCCGGGTTCACCCTGACCGCGCTGTGGATGCCGATCTTCTCCCAGCAGTGGTTCTGGCTGGCCCTGGCGGTGATCTGGCTGGCCCTGGCCTGCCTGGCCCGCTGCGCGGTGCTGCTGTCGCGCGACAGCCACCCCCTGCCCGGGCAGATCGCCTGGGCCAAGTTCCCGATCTCCTTGCATGCCGGCTGGCTGAGCCTGGCCGCATTCCTGAACACCGCCCAGGTCATCGTCGCCTATCGCCTGTTGCCGATCGACGACATGCTGGCCTGGAGCCTGGTCCTGCTGGCCGCAGCCGCCGCGCTGCTGTTGCTGTTGAACGCGCGCATGCGCGGCAACATCGGCTATACGATCGCCGCGCTATGGGGCCTGGCCGGCGTCTACGTCGAACAATCCGGGTCGGTCTTGCAGGGCGCGCAGATCGCCGCCTGGGGCGCGGTGGCGATCGCCGTGTTGTTGCTGGTGCAAACCTTGTGGTTACGCCTGCACCCGCGGCACCGGGTGTTTTCCGGCCATCTCTCGCCAGGCGAGTGATCGTCGTCGGCGCGTTCGCACCGCGGCGGCGTTGCGACTGCGCAACAGCGGCTTCATCGCCACGCAACGTCGCGACCGCGAGGATGGAACATCGTCCAGCCCAAGGAGCGACCCACGATGCGAGCCCTTTTCATCGGCGGCACCGTCGACAACAGCGAACTCGATCTCGACGACGGCACGCCGCCGCGCCATTACCCGCCCGACACCGGCAGCGGTCACTCGCGTTACCGCTTGCACCACGTCGGCTTGCGGCAGAACGATACGGTCTATGCTGTGTATGCGGCGCCGGACCTTGCCGACGGCGAGGTCGAGCGGGTCGCGCAGGAGCGCGGCTATGCGCGCCGGTTCCAGGCGGAGCCGCAGGTCAGCGAGTGACCCAAGATCGGTAAGCCTCACCGCTGCGCCCCCCTCACCCAACCCCTCTCCCGCACGCGGGAGAGGGGCTTATCGAAGCCGAGGTTCAGTGAGATCGGCTCGCCGAACTCAACCCTGCAGTTCGCGCAAGGTCACCGACGGCGGTGCGTCCAGTACCCGGCGAGTGGCGAACATGCCGGCCGCCAAGGCCGCCAGCACGCCCGCGGCGGCACCGAACGCGGCCATGCGCGCGTCGAATTCCCAAGGCAGATCGAACACCTGCACCGCGACCACACCGGCGAGCACCGAGGCAGCGATGGCCGCGGTCAAACCGGACAACAGACCGATCGCGGCGAACTCCGAGGCCTGGGCCAGGCGCAACTGGCGCCGACTGCCGCCGAGCACGCGCATCACCCCGCCTTCGAGCAAGCGTTCGTCCTGGCTCGCGCTGACCGCCGCCATCAACACCAGCACGCCGGCGACCAGGGAGAAATAGAACACCACCTCGACCACGGTCGAGACCTGGTCGGCGGTGCTGCGCACTTGCTTGAGCACCTGGTCGATGTCGATCACCGACAGGTTCGGGAAGCGTTCGACCAACTGCGAGGTGAAACGCGTGCGCTCGGCCGGCACGTTCATCGCGGTGATGTAGCTCGCCGCATAACCGTCGAGCGAACCGGGCGAAGCGATGACGAAGAAGTTCGGGCGGAAACTTTCCCAATCGACCTTGCGCAGGCTGGTGACGGTGGCCTGGAAGTTCTGCCCGGCGATGTCGAAACCGACCTTGTCGCCGAGCTTCCAGCCCAGCTCCTCGGCGAAACCTTCCTCGACCGAAACCTCGGGCCGGGCGAGCTTTCGCGCGGCCCAGAACGTGCCGTCGACGATCTTGTTGTCCGAGCGCAGGCTGTCGGCGACCGACAGATTGAATTCGCGCTCGGCCAATTGCTTGGCGCGCTCGCCGCGCTCGGCATAGTCGGCGCCGGTGACGGCCTTGCCGTTGTGCGCGACCAGGCGCCCGCGGATCATCGGAAACAGGGTCGGTGCCGGCAGGCCTTGCTCGCCGATGAAACGGCGCACGTCGGCGATCTGGTCCTGCTGCACGTTGATGATGAAGCGGTTCGGCGCATCGGCCGACAACGACAGCTGCCAGCGATCGAGCAGATCGGTGCGCACGAAGGTCAGCAGCAGCAAGGCCATCAGGCCCAGGCCGAGCGCCGAGACCTGGGCGATGCTGGTGCCGGCGCGGCGGCTGACGTTGGCCAGGCCGTAGCGCAGGCTGCCGCGCAAGCGCGAACGCAGGCGGCGCACCACCACGATCAGGCCCCAGGCCAGCAAAGCGAGCACCGCCAGGGTCGCGGCGATGCCGCCGAGCATGGCCGCGCCGAGCGCGACCGAACCGGCCTTCCACCACAGCAGCGCGCCGAGCCCGAGCAGGCCGACGATCGCGACCACCCAGGCGCTGGGCTCGGTCGGATCGAGATCGCGACGCAGCACGCGCAGGGCCGGCACGCGCCGCAGCGCGAGCACCGGCGGCGCTCCGAAGGCGAGCAACACCACCATGCCGACACCGAAGCCTTGCACCGCCGGCAACCAGCCCGCGCCCGGGATCGACATCTTCAAGGCCTGTTCCAGCCAACCGCCGATCAGCCATTGCAGGCCGAACGCGAGCGCGACACCGATCGCGCTCGCGATCAAGCCCAGCAGCACCATCTCGCCGACGTGGATGCCGACCAGGGTGCGCTGGCTGGCGCCGAGGCAACGCATCACCGCGGTGCCGGACAAATGGCGCTCGCTGTGGCGGCGCGCGGCCATCGCCACCGCGACCGCCGCCAACACCACCGAGACCAGCGCGGCCAAACCGAGGAAACGGCCGGCGCGGTCGAGCGCCGAACGCACTTCCGGACGCGCGTCGGAGATGGTTTCCAGGCGCTGGCCGCGTTGCAGCGCGGGCTTGGCCGCGGCGACGAAACGCTCGACCGCACCGGGCGCGCCGGCGACGACGAGGCGATAGCGGATGCGGCTGCCGGGCTGGACCAACCCGGTCGCGGGCAGATCGCCGGCGTTGAGGAACACCTTCGGCGCGATGTTGAAATAGTCGAGCGAGGCATCCGGTTCCTGCACCACCAGCGCGGCCAGACGCAGGCTGGAATCGCCGATCGCGATGCTCTGGCCGATCTGCGCGCCGAGCGTGTCGGCGCCGGCGCGGCTCATCCACACCGTGCCCTTCGCCGGCACGCCCTGCGCATCGCGTTCGGCGCCGCCGGCGCGATCGACGATGCGGAAACTGCCGCGCAAGGGAAAGCCTTCGCCGAGCGCGCGCAGATCGCCGAGTTGCAGGCGTTCGCCGACCCGGATCATGGTCTGCAGTTCGGTGGCTTCGGCGCGGCGCAGCGCCGGCACCGACGCCGCCCGGCGCAGGGCGCCTTCGATCGGGTGATCGGCGCGGATCACCGCATCGCCGCCGAGCAGGCGGTTGGCTTCGATGGTCAACGCGCGTTCGGCGCGATCGGTGACGAAACCGACCGCGGTCACCGCCAGCACCGCCAACACCAGCGCCGCAAGCAGGATGCGCACGTCGCCGGCCTTGAGGTCGCGGCGCAGTTGCCGCCACGCCAGGGACACGGTGCGGGGCATGCCGCTCACTCCTGCACCAGGCGGCCGCTGTCGAGGCGGATGCGGCGATGGCAGCGCTCGGCCAGGTGCTCGTCGTGGGTCACCAGCACCAAGGTCGTGCCGGCATCGGCGTTAAGTTCGAACAGCAATTCGATGATCGCCTGGCCGGTGTGGGTGTCGAGATTGCCGGTGGGCTCGTCGGCGAACAACAACGACGGCCGGGTCACGAAGGCGCGCGCGAGCGCGACGCGCTGCTGCTCGCCGCCGGACAACTGGCGCGGGTAATGATCCAGGCGTTGGCCCAGGCCGACCTTGGTCAGGATGGCTTGCGCGGGCGCGAAGGCATCGCGGTCGCCGCGCAGTTCCAGCGGCAGCATCACGTTTTCCAATGCGGTCAGCGACGGCAACAGCTGGAAGCTCTGGAACACGAAGCCGACTTTCTCGCTGCGCACGCGCGCGCGGCCGTCCTCGTCGAGCGAGGAAATCGGTTCGCCGTCGAGCGTCACCGTGCCGCTGCTCGGCGAGTCCAGGCCCGCCATCAACGACAGCAGGGTGCTCTTGCCGGAGCCGGAGGCACCGACGATCGCCACGGTGTCGCCCTTGGCGATCGAAAATCCGACCCCATCGAGGATCGTGAGTTCGCCCGACGGCAGCGCCACGCGCTTGCTCAGCCGGTCGACCTCGAGGGTCGGCACCGCCGCACGCGATACCGCTTCAGCGTGCGTCCCGTCGCGACCCTTCACGATGGAATCGGCCATGATCGAATCGGCCAGGTTGGAAGCTGCCATGATCGTCCTATCTGCTTGCCTCGCCGTATCTTCGGGAGACGTTATTAAATGAGTTTTAAGAACTGCAACCGCGAGGGCTTCGATTTCGGAGACCTCGGCGACGCGAGCGCCACCGTCGCCAGCACCGCCCCGGACCGCACCTGCGGCCCGGCCGGCGATATCGCGGCCCGGAAAGAACGATATGCGGCATCGCCGGGCCGCGTTCAATGGGCCGTTGGTCGTGGCGCCCGCTCCGCGCTGCTGGCCGCGGCCGTGCTGCTGAGCGCTTGGGCGCCGCTGCAGGCTCAACCGGCGACCGCCCCACGAGCCTCGGCCAAGCCTGCGGTCGCCGCACCGGCGGCCAAGGCGGCACGCACCGTGCTGTTCATGGGCGACTCGCTGTCGGCCGGCTACGGCCTGGCCGCCTCGCAAGGCTGGGTGGCGCTGACCGCGGAGCGCATCGCCAAGACCAAGCCCGGCTGGAAGGTGGTCAACGCCAGCATCAGCGGCGAAACCACCGCCGGCGGCGCCTCGCGCATCGCCGGCGAATTGCAGCGCAACCGTCCGGCCGTCGTGGTGATCGAACTGGGCGCCAACGACGGCCTGCGCGGACTGCAGCTGGCGCAGAGCCGGGCCAACCTCGAACGCATGATCGCCGCGGCCAAGGCGGCCAAGGCACAGGTGCTGCTGATCGGCATGCGCATGCCGCCGAACCTCGGCAAGGAGTACACCCAGGGCTTCGAGCGCAACTTCCGCGAACTGGCGAACCAGCACGGCACCGCCCTGCTGCCGTTCCTGCTCGAACCGATCGCCCTCGACCGCGCCGCGTTCCAGGCCGACAACCTGCACCCGATCGCGAGCGCGCAGCCGAAGCTACGCGATCACGTGTGGACTCGGCTCGGGCCGATGTTGAAGTAGCTGCGGGTCGAAACGGGCGCGAGGGCGTCCGCTTCAGGCGCTGTGGCGGGCCGCGGTAGAGCGGGCCCGTGCGTGCGGCTTCTCGGCGTCGCGTCCGAGATAGGCCTTGCAGCGGAACTGGTCGATGTCGTTGATGCGCAGGATGTTGCGCTTGCGGCTGACCAGGCCGCTGCGGTGCCAGGTTTGCAACTGCGCGTTCAACTTGGGCCGGCTGGCGTTGACCATCGCCGCCAGGATGCTCTGGGTGGGCGGCAGGGCGACCTCGAAACTGTCCTCGCGCGGACGCGTCTGCGAGCGCATCAGCGATAACAAGTACCTCGCCAGACGCGACTCGAGGCGATGCAGGCACATCGTCTCCAGGCTTTCCACCGCTTGCCGCAAGCGCATGCACAACGAGGCATGGGCGCGTTCGATGACCGCCGGGTCCGCGGTCAGGCTCGGGAAGTGGCGGCGCGACAGCAACAGCACGCGGGTCGGACTGTAGGCCACCGCGGTGAAGGTATGCGAGTGATTGTCGAGCAACGGCGTTTCGTCCACCGTTTCGCCGCTTTCGATGGTGTCGACGATGAGTTCCTGGCCGTCGGGACCGTACAGCAGCTTGTAGATCCGCCCGTGGATGACGAAAGCGAGAAAGTCGCTGGAATCGTTCTTGAAGAACAGCGCATCGCCTTCTTCGAGATTGAGTTCGGTGGAATGACGGGCGATGTGTTCCAGCAGCGTCGCCGGCAAACCGCGCAGGAGATTGCAGCGATCCAGGCCCCAGCGGCGCCGGCGCACGGCGATGTTGTCTTCGAGTGTCACGCACATACGGGCGGCCGCGTGCCCGAGCTGGCGGTTGCGTAAGTCCGGGCGGCGACGAAGCCGCGATCATGATGGCCGCGCATGCGGCCGATGGCACGTTGCATAACGCCCCCTGTGGATCGTCTGCGTTCGGAGCCTGCGGCGAGCGGCGAGATCCGTCGATCGAGCTGTGTCGGAGATGCGGCGCCGTTGCGGCGTCGCCAGCGCGAACCCGGCACGCAGGAGCCGGTACGATGCCGGCGCCAGCAGCGGCCCGGCATCGTGTCCCTTGCGGATTACGCGTACGGCGACGGCTTGAACGAGGTGAGCACGGTCAACAGGCTGGTCAGGTTGTCCGACACGCCGGTCTGGGCGACCTTCTCGGTGGCGCCTGCGGCGGCAGTGGTGTCGACGCTGTAGATCTGCATCACGCCCTGGTTGGCGGCGGCCAGCGACAGCGAATTCTGCTGCTGCTGCGAGGACACGGCGTTCTCGAACAGGATACCGGTGGAGTGCGCGGCGGCCTGGAAGATCGAGCCCATGGCGAAGGCCGGCGCTTCGCCGATGACCTTGACGTTGGACTGGGTGACGGCGTCGGTGATCTGGTTGTTGACTGCGGTGGGAAAGGCCATGAAGAAATCCTCGGTTGGCGATTACTGGAAAGCGAATGAGCCCGGATGCCGGCCCGGCTCAGCGCGAGCGCGGACCGGCATCTGCGGCCTGACCGTCGCGGTCAGGCCCGAACGGCTGCGGGGTATGCGAATCGAACCGATTACGGCTTGAACGCGCGCAGCACGGTCAGCAGGCTGGTCAGGTTGTCCGACACGCCGGTCTGGGCGATCTTTTCGGTCGCGCCGGCGGCGGCGGTGGTGTCGAGGCTGTAGATCTGCATCACGCCCTGGTTGGCCGCCGCCTGCGCCAGCGTGTTCTGCTGCTGCTGCGCGGACACGGCGTTCTCGAACAGGATGCCGGTCGAGTGGGCCATCGACTGGTAGATCGAGCCCATCGCGAAGGCAGGCGCCTCGCCGATGACCTTGACGTTGGACTGGGTGACGGCATCGGTGATTTGATCGTTGACGGCGGTAGGGAAAGCCATGTTGAACTCCTTGGAGGGATGAAGTACGGCCGATGCCGTACGTGTTGGAAGAACGAGTCATCTATCGCGTTGTGAAGCCGATGCTGGCGCCTTGGCGGCGTGTTTTAGTTGTTGTCCCGATCGGGTTTTGCAGCGGAATTCCCGCTGTTTTCCGCATCGGCACGCGACTGGTCCGATGGCGCGGAATTCTGGGTCTTCGGGATCAGGCCGTTGTCCTTCGCGGCGTCGATCACGCTTTGCAGTTGTTTGGCGAGCGGCCCGAACTGTTTGTCGAAGCAGGCCTCGACTTCGATCTGGACCAGGTGCGCGAGCTGATCGGCGATCTGCGCGATCATCGGCCGCTCGCCGGCGGCGGCGCCTGCGCTGCCCGGCGGCGGCCTGGGCGGGCGCAGATCGTCGAGCGAGGTGGCGCGTTCGACCGCGCCGAGCACCGCCGCCTCGGCTTCGCGCTCGGCGCGCGCATCCTTGCGCACCGTCGCCTGGGTGCGGCGCAGGCTTTGCTCGATCACGTCCTCGATGCGCTGGCGGCCGGATTCGATCAGGTTGCCGGCCTGCGAACGGCCGAGCTGTCCGACCGTCGGCGCGCCGGCCGGCGCCGCTGCGCGCGCCTTGGAATCGGCGTCGATCGCATCCAGCGCCGCGCTCACCTGCACGCGTTCGCTGTCGCTGAGTTCGCGGCCGAGCACGTGCAAGGCCAACAGACCGACGTGATGATCCAGTTCGGTGCGGATCGGATCGGCGGCGGTTCGGCTGAGCGCGGCGCCATTGAGCGCGGCGCCGTTGACGGCCGCTGCGCTGGCGAAGCTTGCATCGGGAGGGGCGGCGGACATCAGCGCGCTCCCAACTGCTTCAGCAACGCGCTCAGCACCTGCTGGGGCTGCACGCCGACCAGCTTGGCCAAGGCCGTCAGGACCTGCTCGGGCGACACCCCGGCCAGTTTCGTCAGCGCTTCGAGCACGTCCGGGCGCAGGAAGCGCTCGATCAGCTCGCCGCCGTCCGCGGCCGGCTCGGCCGGCGCCGCCGGATCCGCTACCGGCGCGGTCGCCGGCGCCAGCGGCGGCGCCGATGCCGGCGCGAGCGCGTGCTCCATCGCCTCGCTCGATGCGGCGTGCGCCGCCGATACGGCCTGCTCCACCGCCTGTTGCGACGCCGCTTGCGCAGCCTTGACCGCCGGCAGATCGAACAGACCTTCCAGTTCCTCGTGCAGCAGGTAATGCAGATTCTCGTCCATTGCGAACTCCGGTCTTACAAGGGATGCGATACGCAATGCGGTCGCCGATCAGGCCGGGCTGGGCTTGCGCGTGACGGTGACGACGGACGCCGGCGCCTTGTATCCGGCGATCGACGCGGTGATTTGCCGCGTGCCGGCAAAACCCGCGAGCGGGCCGACCGTGGCCTGCCAGTAGGCAGCCGAGACGCTGGCGACCAGTTGTTGCAACTGCGCGCCGACGTTGCCCTGGCTCGACGCGGAGGCCTCGAAAGGCACCAGGTCGTAGGCCAGCAGCACGATCGCGCGCAGGAATTCGTCCTGGATATCGCTGTGTTCGAGGCCTTGCGCATCCGAGCCGAGCAGGTAGGAGCGCCAGTTGATGAACAGGTTCAGGGCCCGACACAGCGCCGCGAACCAGACACTGCGCACGCCGCTGTCGCCGGCCAGGGCTTCGACCAAGGCCTGGAATGCGGCATAGGCGCGGTCGAGGTTGGCGACGCTGGCGATCAGCGCCATCGCCGCGGCCAATTGCTCCTGGATCACCGGTTTGCCGGCGACGAACAGATCGGCCAGCGTCGCGGCACCGCGCACCAGGCTCATGAGTTGAGCGATCTGCGCGGCGCTCAGGGCCTGCAGGCCGGTGAACATCAGCCTGTCGCTCGCGACGCGCAGCAGGTCGGTGTCGACATAGCCGTCGAGGCCGCCCTGGGTCGAAGCGAACCAGCCCGGGGCGCCGGTGATCGCACGACCGCCCAAGTGCGTGTCGAAGGCGATGAAGGGGTACTTGGCGGCGACGAAGCTGCGGTAGTGGCAGACGCCGCCGAGACGGAACCCCAACAGGCCGGCGTTCGCGGTCAGCAGCTCGTAATAGTTCGGGCCCTGCTCCGACGACTGCAGATCCAGCGATTCGCATAAGGCCATCGTGTTGCGTTTGCCGGCGGAGTCGACCCGCTCGCGCGTGCGCGCGCTGGCGATGTCGTAGCGGCGCAAGGTCAGGCCGTCGCAGGTCAGGCTGTCGTTGCGGAACATCTCGTCGAACAATCCCGAGACGTCGTGGGCCCGATGCGGCGGCGTGCCCGCGCTGTCGCGCGCCTCCTCGGTCTGGCGCCCTTTGGCCGCGGCCAGGCAGGCGAAGACATAGTCCGAATAGGCGCGATAGAAACCCGTCGCCGGCAACCGCAACGAATAGGCCATGGCATAGCCGATCGCCGAGCGATTGTCCGAAGACAGGCCCGCGTCTTCGCCGCACTGGATGCGGTTGGTCAGTTGCAAGGCACGCGCGCCCGCGCCGGCACCGAAGAAACGGGTCAGCTCCGGGCTCGGCTGAACCTGCAGCTGCACGGTCAAAAACGCGAACAACTCGGCGTAGTGGCCGCCCCTGTGCTCGCTGCCGGGCAGGTCGATGCCGATCACCTCGCCGAGGCTCGGGTCTTCGAACAGGGGCAGAATTCTGGCGCTCAGATCGCGTTCGAGCGCCTGCGCGCCGGCGTCGACCGCCGAGGTCCGCGCCAGCAGCTTGTACTGGGTCTGGCGGGCCCGGTTGTAGCTCGCCACGACCGCATTGGCCGCGCGGATCTCGTCCTCGCCGATGGCCGTCTGCACATGGGCGACGCCCTGCTGTTCGAGATAGCGCAGGCTCATCGCCATCCACTGCAGATAGCGTGTTTCGCCATCGGGCTCGGCGCGCAGCTGTTTGATCGCGAACGAGCGTGCGCAGCAGGCATCGTCGAACGGCGTGTATTGGCCGGCGCTGTAGATATTGCGGTTGAAGTAACGCAAGGCCGGCATCAGCTGGTCGAGCGTCGTCGAGGCGTTCGGCTTCGCGCCCTTGGCCAGGGCTTCGAGTGCGCCGCGCACGGTCTTGTACAGCACCGGATCGGTGGCGGCGATGCCGCGGCGCAGGTTCAGGCCCAACCAACGGGTCAGGCAGACGCAGGCGATGTAGAGGCTCTCGGCGATGCATTCGCCGCGCTCGTAGCGCGCGCGGTTGCCGCTGGCGGCCACGGTGGCGAGCGGATTGCTCTCCTCCATCCACAACAGCGCCTTGAGAAACAAGGACACCGCGCCGCGACCGGCCTGGCCGTCGTCGGCTTCGCCGCCGCCGAAGGCCGCGGCCAGCGACAGTTGCTGACCCTTGGCGATGGCGACCGTGGCCTGCACTTCGACCGTGCCGTCGCGGCCCTGCACCTTGTACGCGACCGGCAATTGCAGGGCGTCGCCGGCCACCGACGCCGCATCTTCGACCGGCAGGATGCCGGCGAAACGGTTGTGGTAGTCGAAGCGATAGCTCGGCAATGTCAGCGACGGCAAGGCGAAATAAGCCATGGCCCGGGTCCTGTGGGTGCGGTGCGGCGACGGCGGGCCGACGCGGGCGTGCGTTCACGCCCGCGCGGGACGGCGCGGCGGTCAACTGCCCTTGCGGTTCTGCAGCAGCGAGGAGTACTTGGCGATGCTTGAATCGATGCGGTCGATGGCGAAGCTCGCCGACTCGGCTTCCATCGCACCGGCAGCGGCGGCCACGGCGGCGGCCGCGCCCATGAGGATGTCGGTGGCGAGAATGCCCAACGCGTCCTCGGCGGCTTTCTCGAGCTGGTTGTCGACCAGGTCCTGGGTCATTTGCCGCATCAGGATGCCTTGGCTGGCCAGCGCGATCTTGCTGACGCCGTCGAAATAGGCCGCGGCCGATTGCGCCACCAGACCGGCGGCCTGGCTGATCATCATGTCCGGCCCGGTCGCGATCTGCGACGGCGCATACGATGCGGTCTCGGCGTTGGTGAACTGGACCGCCTGCACGATCTGCTGATTGAGCGCGTCGGTCGGCGGCGGGGCCGGCGTCGGCGGATCGACGCTCTTGGCGACCGCCAGGCTACGCGCCGCGGCCAGCGGCGAGGGCGGCGGCGTCGCAGGAGTCGACGGCGGCGTGCCCGCGGCGGCGGCCGAGGACGGCGCCGCGGCGGCGCTGGCAGGCGACGTCGCGGCGGCATCGCTCGGTGACGTGCCACCCGCTGCTGGTGCCGTCGATGCCGACGGCGATGACGCGGGTGCGGCAGCGGCGGGCGTTGCCGTAGCCGCCGGCGCGCTCGGATCGACAGGCGTGGCCGGCGTAGCGGATGTCGCCGGACTCGCACTTGCGCTCGCGTCGGCCGGCGTCGTTGCCGGCGTATCTGCGGCAGCCGCGGGAGCCGCCGGCGCGTCGCTCGGCGGCGTCGCAGCGGTAGCCGCTGCCGCGGGCGCGGCCGGCGTATTCGCCGGGTCGGGCGCGGCCGGCGCAGCGGACACAGCAGGCGCAGGCGACGCTGCGGCAACCGGCGCGGCGGCGGCCGGTGCCGGAGTCGCCGCGCTGGCGCTGGCCGCGGCGGCATCGGCGGCAGGCGGATCGATCGGTGCGGGCGGAGTGGTGGCGTTGATGGTCATGGCGGCGGGTATCGCTATAGGCGGTGTGGCAGCGGATGCCGCAACGGGCGGCGTGGGGCTGGCCGTCGCGGTGGAGGGTGTCGGCGTGGACGATGCGATCGACGGTGCGGACGGTGCGGACGGTGTTGGCAGTGGCGCTGCGCCCGCGTTGCGAGCCGTTTTTTTGCCCGACGCGTTCTTGTTCTTGCCGGGCCTTTGTTTCATCGCCGGGCGCTCCCGCGACGAGGGTCGCGAGCGGAAACCGGCTCATGCCCTCGCCTCGCCGACGCCAGCGCCGACGCAGCGAGCGTCATGGCTTCTCCCCGATCGCCATGATCAACGCAACCGCCTTGGACACCACCGCGCTCGAGATCTGGTTGAGCACTTGCTGGCTGTGTACGGCGTTCTGCAGCGACAGGCCGGCCGAATGGCTGGACACTTGATAGAGGGATGCGATCGCTTGCGCGGGCGCTTCGGCGACCACCTTGACGTTGGTTTGGGTGACAGCGTCGGTGATCTGCGAATTGACGGAGGTCTCGTCGGCCATGAGCCTGTCCTTGAATGGTGCGGTTTGAAGGGGGTCGGCATGACCGGCGCCGGGGTCGCGCTGTCCATTCCGTTATTCGTCGTGGGTCTGATTGGGAGGAACGCCCGGCCAGTACCGTTGTGAAACGAGATTTGACCGATGCGCTTGCTGCCCCGCGAACGAGGTCTCCGCCTCGCTCGCACGAGCGTGCTCAATCGCGCGCCATCGCGGTCTTGAGGCGGTTGCGCAGCAGCTCCACGCGCTTGCGCGCGAGCGGCTGGTTGATCTGGAATTTCTGGGCGATCACCGGGTACGGCAGATCGTCGATGAAGCGATAGGCGAACAGGCGACGCTGTTCGCGGCTCAGGCGCGAGACCGCGGCGACGACGCGATCGAGTTGCTGGTCCAGCTCGAGCTTCTGCAGCGCCGACAGGCCGTCGTGGGCGAAGCCGCTGGCTTCACTGTCGATCTCGCGGTTGCGGTCGAACACCTCGCGGTCGCGACCTCGCCGGCGCACGCTGTCGAGAAATACGTGACGCAGCACCACGAACAGGAAGCCGCAGGGATCGGTCACGGTCTGCGGCGCGCGGCGCATGAACAGCAGGGCCTTGATCGCGGTATTGGCCAGCAGTTCCTCGGCCTGGTCGCGCTGGCCGTCGGCGAAGCGGCGCGAACGCGCCTCCAGTTCGGGCAAACACATCCGCCAGGCGTTGGCGAACATTTCGTCGGCGACCTTGAGGTCGTCGCGCTCATTCTTGGGACGTTCCATCTCTCGCTTCTCCTGTGTCGAGCACCTGAGAGCGAGTCTGGTTAGGGGGTCTGGCGATGGCTGTTACTTGGGTGACACGCGCCTGCTGCTGAGGGCGATGAACTGCGCACCCCGTCGCGATACGCGACTTCCGTTCCCGTTTTCGTCGACGTGTTGCGATTTCGTCACCATCGCCGGTGTCCGCAATACCCGTCGGATGCCGTTGCGCGCGCGGGGCGGCAAGGCTGCGAGCGTCACGGAAGGCGCGTGCGCCGCGACACGTCGGCGCGGCGTTTCAAACGATGTTCGATGTACGCCCGGAGGGCCGCAGGCGAGTGGCGAATCGATCGCAGCGCGTTCGACGAACGCCGCGGAGCCGCGACTGCGTCACAGATCCGCGTCGACGACCGCGCAGCATCACAGCGCAGCGGCGCGCCTGCGCGATCGCGCAGGCCTTGCTTACGCGGTGCGGCCTTGCGCGGCGCCGTCCAAGCCCAGACCGCGCAGAGCGCCGTCCCAACCCCAGGTCAGGGCGCAGCAGGCCGCGACCACCAGCCCCCAGGACACGCTGCCTTGCGGCAAGGCCTGCAACGGCGCCTGCAGCGCCGGCAACCAGTTCGCGCTGGTCGCCATCATCATGCCCACACCGATCACCAACAGCAGGCCCAGCAAACCGCCTTGCAGCAGGCGTTCGAGGCGATCGCCGGCGTTCGCCGCGGACTCGGCCCGGCGCGCGACCTGCGCGGCGAAACCGTAGGGAATCGGCTCCATCACCGGCGCACGCAGCGCCCGGCTGAGCAAACGGTACTGAGCCAGGCGCGGATCGCCGGCGCTCATCGGCATGCCGGCGCGCTCTTCCTGCAGCGCGCGCTCCTGCAGCCGCCACTCGCGCGCGACGCGTTCGTCGTCGAAACGCGGTTCGTGATCGGAAGGAATGCCGTTGCGGTTCATGCGAATTCTCCCAACCGGGCTTCGAGGCGCTGGCGCAAGCGGGCGCGAGTCCGGAACAGATGGCTTTTGATCGTGCCCTCGGCCAGGCCGGTCATGCTGGCGATTTCGCCGATGGGCACTTCTTCGAGGTGATACAGGGTCAACAAGGTGCGTTGCAGCGGCGGCAAGGCTTCGATCTCGGCGTGCAGGCCGGCGGCGATCTCCTCGTCGGCGCAGGCCGCCTCCAGGTCGAAGCCATCGCTGACCATGTCGAGCGGCGACAAGGCGTCTTCGTCGTCGGCGACTTCGAGGATCGGAATGCGCTTGCGTTCGAGGTGGCGCTTGGCGACCGAATAGGCGACCTGGCCGATCCACGACTTCAGCGGGCTCTCGTGCCGGTACTGGTGCAGGCACTGGTGCACCCGCAGGAACGCTTCCTGGCACAGCTCGCGGGTGTCGTCCGGGTGCCGCACCATGCGCTGGATGATGTGCCAGCACAGCCCCTGATAGTCCCGCACCAGGCGCTCGAAAGCGCCCGGCGTCTGGGCCAGGACGGCAGCGACCAGACTGCGGTCGTCGTTGATGGGGAGGCCGGTCATCGCACTCAAGATGCGGTCAGGGCGCAATCGGTTGCAGTGACGAGGATATCCATCGCGATATGACAACGGTCAACTTCCGGCTGGCCAGGCCGGACCGGCCGACCCCGCCGGCCACCCTGTAACCGGCCCAGCTCACCCCGCCCCGCTCCGGCCGCAGACCCATCGCCCGGGCCTGCAACCGATCGCCAGGTACCCGTATCCATTACCTCGTGACCCGAACCCGAAGAGACTGCCCACATGGAATTCGAACTTCTAATCCCCATTACCCTGTTCATCTGCATCGTCTTCGCGATCAAGATCGTCGTGGACGCGCGCTTCCGCAGTAAGTTGCTGTCGACCGGCGGCGCCGAAGAGCTGTTGCGCTCGATGGCCCGCGACGAAGACATCCGTCGCCGCCACGGCGCCTTGCGCTGGGGCATCGTCATGGTCCTGCTGGCTCTCGCCTTCGGCATCATCGAGGCCACCGGTTGGCGCGAAGCCACCCCGGGCATGGTCGCTGTGCTGCTCGGCGCCTGCGGGTTGGGCAATCTCGCCTACTACTTCATTTCGCGCAAGCTGAATTGACCAAAGTAGTAGACCTTCCGTGCCGGTCTCGGCCGGAAGGCGGTTTCTTGCGGGTGCGGAGGCGGCGATGATCGCCGCTTCCGCCCCGGAGCCCCGCATGCGTCCGCTCACATCGCTGCATCTGTTGCTTGCCTGCCTGTTCACCGTCGCCGCCTCATGGCCGTCGCTCGCCGGCGCCGCGACCGACGCTCCCGACCGAGCTCATGTTCCCGACCGCCGCATCGTCATGACCGTCGACGATCTGCCCTGGGTGCAGTTGCCGTCGCTGCCGAGCGCCGAGGCGATCGACGGCCACCGCCGCCTGGTCGCGGCGATCGAGCGCGCCGGCGTGCCGGCGATCGGTTTCGTCAACGAGGGCAAGCTCGAACACGACGGCCAAGTCCAGCCCGAACGCCTGGCGATGCTGCGCGATTGGCTCGACGCCGGCGCCGAGCTCGGCAACCACGGCCACGGCCACCTCGATCTGCATGCGGTCGGCCTGCCGGCCTACCAGGCCGACATTCTGCTCGGCGAGCGGCAGTTGCGGCCCTTGCTGGAACGCGCCGGCCGCGCGCCGCCGCGCTGGTTCCGTCATCCCTATCTGCGCGCCGGCCGCAACGCGCAGGACAAGGCCGATCTGCAGCGCTTCCTCGCCGGACACGGTTACCGCATCGCGCCGGTCACCGCCGACAACACCGACTGGATCTGGGCCACCGCCTACCTGCGCGTCGGCGAATCGCCCGAGCTGTCCAGGCGCGAGGCGCGCAAGCTCAAAGCCAGGCTGCGCGGCGACTACGTCGAGCACATGGGCGACAAACTCGACTACTACGAACGCCAATCGGTCGCCCTGCTCGGCTACGCCCTGCCGCAGATCTGGCTGATCCATGCCAACGCGCTCAACGCCGATACCTATGGCGAGCTGATCGCGATGATGCGCAAGCGCGGCTACCGTTTCGTCGACCTGGACGAAGCCATGCGCGACCCCGCCTTCGACCGCAGCGACGCCTACCTCGGCCCGGCCGGACCGAGCTGGCTGCACCGCTGGGCGACCGGAGAGCACCCGCCGGCGAGTGTCCTTGCCGGCGAACCGGAGACGCCGGCCTGGGTCATGAAGCTGGCCGGGGTCGAATCGGAATAAACGCCGCTCGTGCAGGATCGGCCTGAACCGCGACCGCGCCGGCGGCTGCAACGCCGCGGTCGCGGCTTGCGCCGCTCCTACCCAAAGCCATGCGCCGTCACGACCGATCCAGGGCGGTGCGCAGCACCGGAATCGTGGTTACGTCGTCGACTCCCTTCAACGCGGCGACCCGCTCGCGCAGGTCCGCCAGCTCGCTCGGCGAATGCGTTTCCACCAGCACCATCAGATCGATCTCGCCGGCGACGCTGTGGATCAGGCGCACCTGCGGCAGTTGCGCCAGCGGCGGCACCACGTCGTCGCAACTGAAGCCCTCGCCATAGCGCAGCAGCAACCAGGCCCGCAGCGGATCGCCGCCGCTGCCCAGGCGCACGGTGTATTGGGCGATGACCCCGGCCGCCTCCAGGCGCTGCAGGCGCTCCTGCACGGTGCTGCGCGACAGCCCCACCGCCTTGGCCAGGGCCACCGTCGACGAGCGCGCGTTGTCCTGCAGCAGCGCGATCAGCTTGCGGTCGGTGTCGTCGAGCGTCTTCATCGCAAGGGCCATCCATCCGGCGAGAGCGCCGGCACTATCGCCGGCCTGACCGGCATTCTGCCGGGTTGAGACCGACGCAGGTGAATGCGCACGATAAGCCATCGCCTCGCACCCCGACCGGAACCGCACCGATGGCCGCCTCCGGCTTCGCCGACCTGCCCGCCCCGCCTTACTACGCGGTGATCTTCTCCTCGCAGCGCAGCGCCGCGGACGCCGAAGGCTACGACCGCACCGCCACGCGCATGGCCGAACTGGTGCGCGACCAGCCGGGCTTTCTCGGTTTCGAATCGACGCGCGGCGCCGACGGTTTCGGCATCACCGTCGCCTACTTCGACAGCGAACAGGCGATCCGCGCCTGGCGCGAACACGCCGAGCACGCGGTCGCCCGCGACCTCGGCCACCGCCGCTGGTACCAGCGCTTCGAGCAACGCATCGCCATCGTCCGGCGCGCCTACGGCGGCCCCCACCCTTCTGCCGACTGAACCCCACTCATCACCCGAGCAACCATGACCGAGCCGAACCGCATCGCCCTGATCCCCATCGACGTGCAACGGGGTTTCGACTACCCGCCCTGGTGCCGGCGCAACAACCCCGCCATGGAAGCCAACGGCCAGCGCCTGCTCGCAGCGTGGCGCGAACACGGATGGCCGCTGATCCACGTCCGCCACGATTCGATCCATGCCGGCTCCACGCTGCATCCCTCGCATCCCGGCAACGCCTTCCGTCCCGGCTTCGAACCACGGCCCGGCGAAACGGCGATCGGCAAGTCGGTCAACGCCGCCTTCATCGGCACCGACCTCGACCTGCGCCTGCGCCGGCTCGGCGTCGACACCGTCGCCCTGTTCGGCATCAGCACCGACATGTGCGTATCGACGACCGCGCGCGTGGCCAGCAACCTGGGCTACCGCACCATCGTCGTCGCCGACGCCTGCTTCTGCTTCGATCTCGCCGACGCCGACGGCAGCGTGATCCCGGCCGAAGCGGTCAGCCGCGCGCATCTGGCGACCTTGCGCGCGGAGTTCGCCGAAGTGATCGACAGCGAGGCACTGATCGCAAGGATCGCTGGCGCGTAGCGAACGAGGCCGCGAACCAGATCGTGTCCATGCCGAAGCCATCGACTCTCTCTCGCGTCGCGGCAGTGCAAGACTGAGCGGCGGGATGAGAGCAAGCCCCGTCGAAACCGTCTCCTCGCTCAGCGCAGAACTTGTTTCGCCGCAACGAACCGGCGAACCGGATTCGTCGCGCTTGCGAACGAATGCGCCCTGCTTTCATCGCACCGTACCGCTTACGGGGCGACGAACGGTATTGCATCCGGTTTTTCGCGGGCGTATCGTTCGCGGCCTTCGTCCTAGCGACGCAATCGACCGACCTCCTTCCGTGCATTTCACTCTCGACATCGCCAAACAGAACGCACCGCGGCCCTCGTGCCACGGCCTGTTCGATCGCGCGTCGACGAAGCGCGGTCGCCTCGACGTTCTGCACACGCCGGACTGACTCCCTTTGCCACGGGAGATCGGTCGCCCCGATCTCCCGAGGAACGCGAACGCCCTCGGTCAACCACCGGGGGCGTTTCGGTTTCAGCGTCCGCAAAGGGAAAAACCAAGCAATAACGCGAGTCCATACCCCCGAAGCATCCGAGAGGAAAGGGGATGAGCCGTCGAGGCGCTTTGAGCGCTGTGTCCCGATGCTTCGGCACGGGCGGCCGATCGTGGAACCGCAGACATGGGCGCTTGCGCCCGAACCCATTGCCGACTGGCGACAGTCGGCAATACGAAGCATCCGAAGAAACGGACGACAGCGGTACGGGCTCGCAGCCCGTCCGGTGCGCGCGGCATTGCCGTGGCGTATGCCGACGTGCGTGGATGGATGTTTCTCAAACTGACGGTAGCTCAGCCTGGTAGAGCAGCGACGTAGTGCGCAGGTCATCGGTTCGAATCCGATCCGTCGGTCTTTGGATATAGCTCAGTCGGGTAGAGCAACAGCTTTCGATGCTGTCGGTCGCGGGTTCGAGTCCCGTTATCCCTAACTGCCTTCCAAGCAGTTATCCAGGAACGAAAGTTCCGATCCAGGAAACGCCCCACGCGGCGTTTCGCCAAACGCCGCGTTCGCGCGGCGCGCAACGGAACGACGCAGCGGCGACATCGCCGGACCCGCGCCCTCGTGGCGCGCAACGGTGCGGCGCAAGCCTCGCGACAGGGAACGTCGCGAACGCGGGCCGCAGCGCCTCCCGCCGGCAGCGCGCGGGTTTCGCGATGACGACGCCAGGGGCGTTTCCTACCTATCTTCCACCGACGCGCGTGCGCGCCGGATCACCGCGCCGTTGCGACGACCGATTCGGTCGCAGCGGCCATCACCACGGATCGGGTCCACCGGAACCACAAGGAGAACACCATGTTCTGGATGAAGAAGGTCGTGGTCGGCGATGCCGAGCGCGTCCTGGTTTACCGCAATCGCCGGATCGAGCGCGTGCTCGGTCCCGGCGTGCATCGACTCAGCAATTGGCAGCGCCAGCTCGAAGTCACGGCGCATTCGATCGTCGACGCCCAATACAACGGGCGCGACGCCGATGCGCTGATCGCCGGCCTCGGCGCGCGCCTGGACGAACACTTCGTGCTCGCCAACCTGGGCATGCAGGAGATCGGCCTGGTGCTGCGCA
>Ga0307406_10000424_pt1 | contig 24559 bp, 27 predicted proteins | sample 322Cmetagenome_3_FD_203706 | JGI IMG/M metagenome (GOLD analysis project Ga0307406, IMG submission 203706) | Maize rhizosphere microbial communities from greenhouse at UC Davis, California, United States - 322HYB-C-2 | ecosystem: Host-associated > Plants > Roots > Rhizosphere > Soil | place...
CGCCGCCCCCGGCCGCCAGCCGCGCACGAGCAGCAGCACGAGGATCGCCGTGGCGAGCAGCAGCAGCGCGAGGGCGACCGCGGCCCCCTGGGTGACGCCTGCGCCGTTGAAGGCCGTGTAGATCGCCAGGGGCATGGTCTGCGTGACGCCGGGTCGGTTGCCCGCGAAGAGTGCCGTCGCGCCGAACTCGCCGATGGCCCGGGCGAAGCACAGCACCACGCCCGCGACGATCCCGGGCGCCGCGAGCGGCAGCGTGATGCGGCGCAGGATCGTCCAGCGGCCGGCTCCGAGCGCGGCGGCGGTCCGCTCGTACTCGACGCCGGAGGTGCGCACAGCCCCTTCGACCGCCAGCACGAGGAACGGCAGCGCCACGAAGGTCTGCGCGAGCACGACGGCCGGCGTACTGAAAGAGATCCCGAGACCGCCGAACCACCCCGCCCGCCCGAACAGGTAGAGCAGGGCGACACCGCCGACCATCGGCGGCAGCACGAGCGGTACCGTGACAGCGGCCCGCAGCACGGCGGCCAGGCGGGGCCCGGAGCGGGCGATCGTCAACGCCAGCGGCACACCGATCACGATGCACAGCAGAGTGGCGACGAGGCCGGTGCCGAGCGACAAGAGCAAAGCCGAGCGCGCGGACTCCGACGTCACGTCGGTGATGAAGGTCGACCACTCGACACGGGCGACGAGCGCCGCGAGCGGGAGGATGAGGAACGCGAGACCGATCAGGGCCGGGATGGCCAGGGCACGCGGCGCGTATCCGTGTGAAGCGGCCGCAGTCACGGCGCTCCGAAGCCGAAGTCGGCCAGGATGCTCTGGCCATCATCCGACAGCACGAACGCGACGAACGCGTCGGCGGCCGCAGAGTTCGATGCCTCCGACAGCGTCGCGATCGGATAGTGGTTGACGACCTCGTCGGCACCGTCGGGCACGATCACCTCGACATCGTCGCGACCGACGACGTCGGTGGCGTAGACGAGGCCCGCGTCCGCCTCACCGGCTGCGACTTTGGTGAGCACGGCGGTGACGTTCTGCTCGAGGCTCGCGGCGTCGACCGCGACGCCGGCGTTCGAGAGCAGCGCCGCTGAGGCGGCGCCGCACGGCACCTCGGGGGCGCACAGCACGGTGGTGACGTCGGCCAGATCGGCGAGGGTCTCGACGCGACCCGGATTGCCCGAGGGAACGGCGATCACGAGCGTGTTGGAGGCGAACAGGGTCGGGTCGACCGCGGCATCCTCGAGCTTGTCCATGTTCGCCTCGTCGGCCGAGGCGAAGACGTCGGCCGGAGCGCCCTCGCGCAGCTGGGTGACCAGCGTCGACGATCCGTCGTAGACGCCGCTGAACGTCACATCGGGGTTCTCCTCGGTGAAGGCCGCACCGATCTCGTCGAAGGCGCCCGACAGCGACGCGGCGGCGTACACCGTGAGCTCGCCGCTGACGGCACTCTCCGGTGCATCTCCCGAGCTGGCAGGGGCCGGGGCTTCGGCGGTGCACCCTGTGAGGGCGAGAGCGGCGGCGGCCAGGACGACCGCGACGGTGCGACGCAGGGCGCGATTCATGTCAGCCCTTCGGCACTTCGACGACGACGTTGGTCGCCTTGACGGATGCGGTGGCGAGCGAGCCGACCTCCAGGTTCAGCTCGCGGGCGGCCTCGGCCGACATGAGCGAGACGACGCGGTGGGGTCCGGACTGCAGATCTACCTGTGCCATGACTCCGTCGATCTGCACGCGCGTCACGATGCCGACGAAGCGGTTGCGGGCGCTCGAGAGAGCATGATCCGACGCCTGCGCCTCCTCGGCGAGCTCCACAGCGCGGGCGGCGAGAGCGTCACCGGGGATCTCGGCCGGGACGGCATCCGTCGTCGGCAGCAGGCCCTGATCGATCCAGCGCCGCACCGTGTCATCGCTCACTCCGAGCAGCTGTGCTGCGCGGGCGATCCGAAAGCTCTGCATGGGTGCATGCTACCGCAGGCGCGGATGCTGACACAGTAAATCACCGCATTCGCGGAAGCAACGGGCTCGCGCGGCATCCGTCCGCTGCGAACTCCGGACGAATACCCTCGCGCCCGCCGCAATCGCGCACCCCGGGCATAGCCTGGTGCCATGCAGCCGCTCGTCGCTCCCGCGCCCGCCCTCGACCCGGCCGAACTCGTCCGCACCGCCAGGCACGCGGTGCTCACGGGCATCGGAGAGGAGGGGCAGCGCCGTCTCGCCGCGGCCCACGTCACCGTGGTCGGCGCCGGCGGCATCGGCTCCCCCGTGCTCCTCGCACTGGCCGCGGCAGGAATCGGCAGCATCACGGTGATCGACGACGACATCGTGGAGCTGACCAATCTGCAGCGCCAGCTCGCCCACCGTGTCGAGGACATCGGCCGCCCCAAGACCGTTTCGGCGGCGCGCGCGATCAGCGCACTGTCACCGGGGGCGGAGGTCGTGACGGCCTCCGAGCGACTCGACTCCGAGAACGCCGAGCGCCTGTTCGCCGGGGCCGACATCGTGGTCGACACGAGCGACTCCTTCGCGACCCGCCGCGACGTCGCCGCGGCGACCGAGAGCCTCGGCATCCCGCTCGTGTGGGGTGCCGTGCAGGAGTGGCACGCGCAGGCCACCGTGTTCTGGTCGAATCCCCCCGAAGGCCACACGCCCGTGGTGCTCACCGATCTCTTCCCGCTCGGCACCGAGGGCGAGCCGCCCAGCTGCGCGCAGGTCGGCGTGCTCGGGGCCTTGTGCGTGCAGGTGGGCGGGATGCTGGCGGGCGAGGTCGTGAAGCTCATCACCGGCGCGGGCGAGCCGCTGCTCGGCCGGCTCGCGATGATCGACTCCCTCACCTCGAGACAGCACGAGATCGCCATCCGTTCGGCGGTGTCGGCATGAGCGCCGCGGGCGGCGGCCGCCGATCCGTCGAGGATCAGCTCGCGCGGGTGCTGGATGCCGTACGCGCACTGCCCGCCGAGGCACGGGCGATCCGGGACGCGGCCCAGCGCACGCTCGCAGAGCCTGCGACGGCGGCGCACGACATCCCGCTCTTCGACAACTCCGCGATGGACGGCTTCGCCGTGCGAGCGGCGGATGTCGCCTCGGCATCCGACGAGAGCCCTGTCGCGCTCCGCGTCGTCGCAGATCTGCCCGCCGGGGTGTCGGACGACCCGGCACTCGGAGTCGGCGAGGCGGCACGCATCATGACCGGCTCGCCCGCCCCGACGGCGGCGGACGCGATCGTGCCTTTCGAGGACACCGTCGGCGGTCTCGCCGATTCGCTGGGCGAGGTGCGGGTGCTGCGCGCTCCGTCGACCGCAGGAGCGTTCATCCGCCGTCGCGGCGCCGACCTGCGCGCCGGTGACGCAGTGGTGCTCGCCGGCGAGCGCCTCGGAGCATTCCAGCTGTCCGCCGCCGTCGCCGCCGGAGTCGAGAGCGTGACGGTGACACGCGCACCCCGGGTGGCCGTCGTATCCACCGGCAGTGAGCTGCTCGAGCCGGGCGAGCCCGCAGCGCGCGGCCGCATCCCCGATTCCAACGGTCCGCTGCTCGAGCTCCTCGTCGCCGATGCCGACGCCGAGGTCGTGCTCGTCGCCCGCGTCGCGGATGACGCCGATGCCGTGCGCACCGTCACGGCGACCGCCGTAGAACGCGGCGCTGACGTGATCGTGTTCACCGGCGGCGTGAGCGCCGGTGCATACGAACCCGTGCGCGGCGCGTTCGACGGACAGGGCGAGGTCGAGTTCGCGAGCGTCGCGATGCAGCCGGGCAAGCCGCAGGCGTTCGGCGTGCTCGACGCCGGCACTCTGGTGTTCGGTCTTCCCGGAAACCCCGTGAGCGTGGCGGTGTCGTTCGAGGTGTTCGTGCGCCCCGCGCTGCTGGCGCTGCAGGGTCGCTCCGAGATCCACCGCCCGCGCGCATCCTTCACCGCGGATGCCGCGTGGACCACCCCGCCGGGACGCCGTCAGTACCTGCCCGCCGTCGTCGACCTCGTGAACAGGACTGTGCGCCCGGCGACCTCGGGCGGCTCGGGATCGCACCTGGCCGGCGGACTCGCCCGCGCCCACGCGTTCGCCGTCGTGCCCGCTGAGGTCGAGGCCGTCGCCGTGGGCGATGCGATCGATGTCATGCTGGTCGGATGAGCTTCACGCATCTCGATTCGGCCGGCCACGCCCACATGGTCGATGTGACCGGCAAGCAGCCGACGGTCCGCACCGCCACCGCGCGCGGATTCGTGCGCTGCGGCGCCGAGGTCATCGCGGCCCTGCGCGACGGCACCGCACCCAAGGGCGACGTGCTCGCGGTCGCCCGCATCGCCGGCATCCAGGCCGCCAAGTCGACACCCGCTCTGCTGCCCCTCGCCCACGTGATCGGCGTGCACCGCGCGTCGGTCGAGCTCGACATCGTCGACGACGGCGTCCGCGTCGAGGCGACCGTCGGAACTGCCGACCGCACCGGCGTCGAGATGGAGGCCCTCACAGCGGTCTCGGTGAGCGCCCTCGCGATCGTCGACATGATCAAGGGCCTCGACCGCTCGGTCGTGATCGAAGACGTGCGCATCGTCGCGAAGTCGGGCGGGCGCTCGGGCGACTGGGTGCGCGAGGGAGAGACGCTGTGACCACCCGCGTCCGCTATTTCGCTGCGGCCGCCGAGGCCGCGGGCACCGACGCCGAGAACCGCGGCGAGCACTCGCTCGAGCAGCTGCGCGCCGCCGTCGTCGCCGACCATCCGGCGCTCGCCGACATCCTTCCGCGGTGCGCGGTCATGGTCGACGGCGTGCGCAGCGATGACGACCGTCCGCTCGACGACGCCCAGCTGATCGACGTGCTCCCCCCGTTCGCCGGGGGATAGGCCGCAGGCGAAGCGATGCCCGCGGGGCGTGCGCTTCGTGCGGCGATCTGCGCGTCAGAAGGACGCGGATGCCGAAAACGGCCTTCAGAAGCGCGAATGGCCGCGTGAAGCAGCCGCAACTCGACTCAGCCGCCGATGCCCTTCCACGAGGTCGAGCCGTCCGACTCGACCTGGCGCTTCCACACCGGCAGCGACGTCTTGATGTCCTCGATGACCGCGCGGCACACCTCGAAGGCCTCAGCACGATGCTCTGCCGCGACCGCGATGACCACGGCCGCATCCCCGACGTCGAGGCGACCGATTCGGTGGCTCACGGCGACCACGACCCTGGCGTCGCCGACGGCATGCGCTGCCGCCTCCTCGGCGATGCGTCGCAGCGTCGGCTCCGCATCGGGGTGCGAGCTGTATTCGAGCCCGACCACCGGGGTCGTCGCATCGGGGTCGTTGTCGCGCACGCGCCCGATGAAGGTCGTGACCCCACCCAGGGCCGGGTCGTCCACCGCAGCGAGATGCGCGTCGACGTCGAGCTTCTCCTCCGAGATCGCTGCGATCCGCACCTCGTTCACGAGTGATCACCGCCCTCGACCTGGTCGACGACGTGTCTGGCGACGGTGAGCACGACGGGAACACCGGATGCCACGGCCCGGGGCGACCCGGGAAGATTCACCACGAGCGATCCGGCCGGGTCGACGATGCCCGCCACGCCACGAGAGAGCAGGGACAGCGGGGTGTCGGCGAGGCCGCTGCGGCGCAGCTCCTCGGCGATGCCGGGCACCTCGCGGGTGATCACCCGACGGGTGCCCTCCGGCGTCTCATCGCGCGGACTGACGCCGGTCCCCCCGGTCGTCACGATGAGCCTCACGCCGCGGGCCACCGCTCGGCGCAGCGCATCCGCGACCGAGGTGGCGCCGTCGGCGATGACCTCGGCATCCGGGCAGTGCCACCCGGCATCCCGCAGCAGCCCGACCGCGATCGGCCCTCCCCTGTCTTCGCGTTCACCCGCGAAGGATCGATCCGAGACAGTGATCACGCAGGCGGGGAGCGACGTCATGGCTCCCACACTAGGGCGAGACCCGGGGTCGCGCACCGGCATCAGGCGACGCGGATCAGCGACCGCTGCCACCCCGACGAACCGTTCGGCGCGATCGGCGCCCGCTCTTCGATCTGCAGGTCGCCGTTCTTGTTGATGGCTCGCACGGCCACGTAGTGCGTGCCCGGCGTGGCATCCCACTCCATGAACCACTGCACCCAGGTGTCCTCGTTGATCGGTGCCGACAGCGTCGCCGGCATCCAGTCGCCCTCATCGATGCGCACCTCGACCCGCTCGATGCCGACCGACTGCGCCCACGCGACGCCCGCGATCGGGATGCGGCCGGCCTTGACCGCCTCGCCGACCTTGGGAGTGTCGACGCGCGAGGCGAACTTGATCGGCGCCTCGGCGCTGTATCCGCGCGGGGTCCAGTAGGCCTCGTCCTTGTCGAACGTCGTCACCTTGAGCTCGGTCAGCCACTTCGTCGCCGAGACGTAGCCGTAGAGACCGGGAACGACCATGCGCACCGGGAACCCGTGCTCGAGCGGCAGCGGCTCGCCGTTCATGCCCACCGCGAGGATCGCATCGAGGTTGTCGTCGGTCAGCGCCGACAGCGGCGTGCTCGCGGTGTATCCGTCGACGCTCTTCGACAGCACCATGTCGGCTCCGGACTTCACCCCTGCCTTCTTGAGAACATCGCGCAGCGGGACGCCGAGCCACTTCGCATTGCCGACGAGGTCGCCGCCCACCTCGTTCGAGACGCAGGTGAGGGTGATCGCATACTCGTCGAGCCCCATGTCGAGGATGTCCTGGAAGCTCATCTCGACGCGCTGATCGACCATGCCGTCGATCACGAGACGCCAGGTGCTGGGGTCGATCGTGGGCACGGTCAGCGCGGTGTCGACGCGGTAGAAGTCCTTGTTCGGGGTGAACAGCTTGCTCAGGCCCGGGATGTCGAGCTCGGCGCCCTTCGGCACCGTGACCGTCGACTTCGGCGCCGGGAGCTTCAGCGCCTCCCGGATCGACGCCACGGAGGCGACCGTCATGCTAACCGTGCGCGACGCGATGCCGACGACGACCGCCGAGACGCTCGCGATCCCGGCGAGGATGAAGAACTGCCGACGCCCCAGATCCTTCGGCGGCTGCGCGGCATCCTGGCCCACCGTCCCGGTGCCGGTCGCGGCGAGACCCTCGCCCTTGCGGTCGGTCATCACGGCGGGAACCGCCGAGGCCCTCCACGTCTTCAGACGGCGGATCAGGAGCACCATCAGGATCGACCCTGCGATGGTGCCGAGCACGGGAGGCAGGAAGGCGAGGGGCGTGACTCCGGCCCTCGTCACGATCGCCGCGGTGGAGAGCGCGCCCGCGACCACCAGGGCGATCACGCCGAGCGGGGGACGGAGCAGCTGAAGGATTCCGGCGATCGCCGACGCGATCACCACCGCGAGACCGAGACCGACCAGCAGCGCGATCTTGTCGTACTCGCCGAAGGTCGCGATCGCGAATTCCTTGAAGGGCTGCGGCACGATGTCGATCACGAAACCGCCGACCGCGAGGATCGGGCTCGCTGAGCGCGCGAAGATCAGCGCGAACAGCTCTGCGGTGGCCAGGAAGACGGCACCGCTGATCACACCCGAGAGTGCTGCCCAGAGGATGAATCGTCTGCCCTTGCTGCGCTGTGGGTCTTTGCTGCGCTGTGCCATGATCTGCTCCTTCGCACCGCCGACGGTGTGGTCAGCGGTTGTTCGGAGCGAAGGCGCGAACGGATGGTCGCGAGCGCCGGCGCGTCAGAGACGCCGCGCGGTGATGGTGTCGCGGTCCTGCAGCTGGCGCAGAGTGCGCAGGCACCGGGAGCACAGGATCTCGACGCGACGCGGGTGGTTCTCCCCGCAGACGCAGTCGACCGTGACGCGCCACTTGGCCTTGCGTCCGCAGGCGGCATAGGCCTCGTCGTCGCCGTGGTCGCACTCGCACAGCTGGCGTCCTCGGTCGAGACCGGGGAGCTCGACGAGGGTGCGCTCGAGGTCGGCGACCGAGGGCTGCTGCGTCTTCACCACCTGCCCATGCTCCCGGAGCCCGCCGCCGCGCGCAACACCGCGCCGCTCGCGTGCGCCGCGCACCGGAGACGACGAGCGTCGGGTCAGACCTGCACGACGTGCGGCGGGGGCGGCGGCGCGAGCTGGCGCTGCGGCACTCCGTGCGCCTCGCGATGCAGACGCTCCATGCGGCTGTCGAGCTCGGCGGCGGCCTCGGCCGCATCGGTCAGGCTGTCGACGAGGTGCGAGGGCACCTGGTTCGAGAACTTGTAATAGATCTTGTGCTCGAGGCTGGCCCAGAAGTCCATCGCGATGGTCCGGAACTGCACCTCGACCGGCACCGCGAGCGCCCCGGTCGACAGGAACACCGGCACCTCGATGATCGCGTGCAGGCTCTTGTAGCCGTTCTCCTTCGGCGTGGCGATGTAGTCCTTGACGGTGCGCACGGTGACGTCGTCCTGCGCGGTGAGCAGGTCGAACAGGCGGTACACGTCGGCGACGAAGCTGCACGTCACGCGCACGCCGGCGATGTCGGTGATCTCGGAGCGGATGCGCTCGAAGTCCGGCTCGACGATGCCCTTGCGGGCGATCTTCTCGACGATGCTGTCGGGGGTCTTCAACCGGCTCTTGACGTGCTCGATCGGGTTGTACGCGTGGTGATGGGTGAACTCGTCACGCAGGATCGAGATCTTCGTCTCCACCTCCCGCATCCCGAACTCGTACTCGCGCAGGAAGCGCTGGAACTCATCGCGGAGCTCCCGAGTCTGCTGGATCGCATCGTCGGTGAGCTGAAGGGACGTCATGCATCCGACGTTACGCGTTCGTGATCGGCGCAGGCTGTGCATCGCCGATGAGAAATTCGGTCCGGCGCGGTCTTGACGATGTCGGAGGCCGGGTCTACAACGGACGACATGGCTACCGCAGGCGAGAAGTGGACAGAGGCGTACGTCGAGGCGTGGCGATCGAACGACCCGCAGCAGATCGCGGCGCTCTTCAGCGAAGACGCGATCTACCTCACGAGCCCCGACGCCGAGCCGCGGGTCGGTCGGGCCGACATCGTCGCCGGCTGGCTCGAGGACCTCGACGATCCGGGCACGTGGTCGTTCGAGTGGTGGATCGTCCGCGAGGATGACGACTTCGTGGCGATCGAGGGGCGCACGCAGTACCCGTCTGAAAGGGACTATCTCAATCTCTGGATCGTCCGACTGGATGCCGAGGGCCGGGCGACCGCGTTCACCGAGTGGTACATGCCGCGCCCTCATTCCGAGTGACCGCCTCGGCCGCGTAAGGATTCCGTTAGGGACACCGGGGCACCCGTAGGGATTCCGTGAGGAACGCGTGAGGAAGCCGTTCGCGGGCGTAATGTCGCCCGACGTGTCAGATGAAACCCGGGACAACCTCGACGCTCCTCCTCGCGTGAAGCGCATCCTCATCGGCGACCCGCTGACGAGCGCACAGGTCGACGATCAGCTGCTCCCGAAGAAGATGGCGTTGCCGATCTTCGCGTCGGACGCCCTGAGCTCGGTCGCCTACGCGCCGCAGGAGCTCGTGATGATCCTCCTCATCGGCGGACTGACGTTCCTGTCGTTCACGCCGCTCGTCGCGGTCGCGGTCGTCGTGCTGCTGATCGTCGTCGTGCTCAGCTACCGGCAGCTCATCAAGGCCTACCCCTCGGGCGGCGGCGACTACGAGGTCGCCTCGAAGAACCTCGGCGAGATCCCCGGCGTCATCGTCGCGGCCGCGCTGCTGGTCGACTACGTGCTGACGGTCGCCGTGTCGGTGGCATCCGGCGTCGACAACATCATCTCGGCGGTGCCGGGCCTCGATCCGCTGCGCGTCGAGCTGGCGGTCGGATTCGTGATCCTCATCATCCTGGTGAACCTGCGAGGAGTGCGCGAGGCCTCGCTCGTCTTCGCGATCCCGACCTACGTGTTCATCGCCTCCGTCGGCTTCATGATCGTGACCGGGCTGTTCCGCACCTTCCTCGGCGATGCGCCGGTCGCCTCGAGCGCCGAGTTCGCCGTGCACTCCGAAGACCTCGGCCAGGCCGCGGTGATCCTTCTGATCCTGCGGGCGTTCTCGAGCGGATGCTCGGCCCTCACCGGCGTCGAGGCGGTGTCGAACGGCGTGCCCGCCTTCCGCACCCCGAAGGTCCGCAACGCCCAGACCACGCTCGTGCTGATGGGTTCCATCGCCGCGTGCCTGTTCGCCGGGCTCACCGCCCTGGCCCTGATCACCGGCGTGCATTACGCCGAGAACCCGTGCGACCTGATCGGCTTCGACTGCTCGAACCCCCAGCCGAGCCTGATGGCGCAGATAGCGTCTGCGACGTTCGGCGGCGGCAGCATCCTGTTCTTCATCATCCAGGCGGCGACCGCCTGCGTGCTGCTGCTGGCGGCCAACACCGCCTTCAACGGATTCCCGCTGCTCGGCTCGGTGCTCGCCCGTGACGGATACGCCCCCAAGTCGCTGAACACCCGCGGCGACCGCCTCGTGTTCTCGAACGGCATGATCGTGCTGGGGATCGCGGCGATCATCGTGCTCGTGGTGTTCCAGGCGAAGCTCACCACGCTGATCCAGCTCTACATCATCGGCGTCTTCGTGTCGTTCTCGCTCGGGCAGATCGGCATGGTCCGGCACTGGCGCCGCGTGCTGCGCGGGCCGCTCGAGACGACTCCCGGGTCGGGCGTCGACGGCGCCTCGGCATCCGACCGCCGCTCGGCGAAGATCGGACTGGTCATCAACTCGGTGGGCGCCGCGATGACGGTGACGGTGCTGCTGATCGTGACGATCACGAAGTTCACGCACGGCGCCTACCTGGTGTTCTTCGCGATCCCGGTGCTGGCGTTCCTGATGATGGGCGTGAAGCGGTACTACCGCGACGTCGAGCATGAGATCGCGATCGACGACACGACGAAGTTCGGCGCGACCGGCGACCTGGCGATCGTGCTCGTCAACCGCCTGCAGAAGCCCGTGATCAAGGCCATCGACTATGCGATCGCCGCCAAGCACGGCAAGACTCTGGCGGTGCACGTCGCCGTCGCATCCGACGATGCCGCGCAGCTGCAGAAGGACTGGGCAGACCACCTGGTGCCGATCCCGCTGGTGATCGTCGAGTCGCCGTTCCGGTCGTTCGCACAGCCGGTGACGCAGTTCATCAAGCAGTACCGCGAGAAGCACGGCTCGTCCGTGGTCACGGTCTATCTGCCGCAGTACATCGTGGGGCACTGGTGGGAGACGTTCCTGCACAACCGCCGCTCCCGCCGCCTGGCCAACCAGCTGATGCTCGTGCACGGGGTCTCGATCACGCTCGTGCCGTGGCTGCTCGACTCGTCGGAGCTGATCTACGGCCGACGCTCGCGCCCGCTGCCGGGGCAGGAGCGCGCAGGGCGACCGGTCGTCGTGAACGGCCGCCGCGCGCACCGCCCCGAGGGTCCGCCCGAGAGCTGACGCCGGTCAGGATGCCGCGAGCACACCGCCGAGGATCTCCGCCGCCTCGGGGAATCGCGTCGGGTCGGCGTTCGCGTAGTTGAGTCGCACATAGGCTCCGGAGGACTCCGCGGGGAACCACTCGGATCCGGGAGAGATGATGAGGCCGCGTGTCTCGCATCCTCGTACCACGCCGACGACATCGGTGCCCTCCGGAAGCCGCACCCAGAGGTTGAGGCCACCGGCCGGCACCGTCTCGACCGTCGCGGTCGGGGCGTGCTCGGCGAGGCTCGCGAGCAGCAGGTCGCGTCGCGCCCTCAAGTGGTCGCGGAAGCCACGCAGGTGGCTCTTCCACGCCGGCTGGGTCACGACGTCGAGCGCGGCAGCCTGCAGCAGCCCGCTCACGTACATCGACTCGGCGGCACGGTCGGCGAGGATGCGCTCGCGCGCCGGACCCCGCACGATCACCGCGGCGATCCGCAGCGCGGGCGAGACGCTCTTGGTCAGCGAACGGAGATAGACGACATGGCCGTCATCGTCCATCGCCGCGACCGGACGGGGGTCGCCGTCGATCGCGAGATCGTGCGCCCAGTCGTCTTCGATGAGGAAGGCCCCATGCCGCCGCACGGTCTCGAGGACGGCGAGGCCGGTCGACGCCGGCCATCGGGCGCCGGTCGGGTTCGCGAACGTGGGCTGCGCGTAGAACGCACGAGCGCCGGTCTCGACGAACGCCCGCTCGACGGCATCCGGATCGGGCCCGTCCGGCCCCGACGGGATCGGCACCAGCACCACCCCGGCCTGCTCGGCGGCGAGAAGAGCGCCCCAGTAGGTGGGCGACTCGATCAGCAGAGGCTGCCCTGCCCCGACCACGGCTCGGAAGATGGAGCTCAGCCCGCTCTGGCTGCCCGCGATCACGAGCGCATCCCTGGCAGATGCCGGAGTGACGTCTGCGGGGGCGGATGCCGCGAGCTCAGCCGCGAACCAGGCCTGCAGCTCCGGCATCCCGGCGGCGGGCGAGCGAGTGAGCGCTGACGAGGTGCGTGCCGCACGGGTGATCGCCTGACGGACCAGCCGCTCGGGAAGCAGGTCGACCGCCGGATACCCCGAATGCATGCCGATCGCGTCGGGAGCGACAGTGCGCTGCGTCGAGGTGAGCCCGGCGAGTCGCGGGAGGAGCACCGAGCGCAGATGTCTGCCAGCCGTAGTCGGCGGGGCGCGGCGTCTTCTGCGCGCGCACGAACGTCCCCGCGCCTGGTCGAGATTCGATCAGGCCCAGCCGGGCGAGGCGTCCCATCGCCTTCTGCACCGTCACAGGGCTCGCTCCGTACTGCGCGACGAGCGCTCGATTCGAGGGAACCCGAGACCCCGGAGGCGCCGCCTCGATCCACCGACGCAGTTCTCCTACGATCCGGTCACTGCTATCCTGACTCATGAAAGAACAGAGTAGCGTTATCGCTCCTGCTCGCACAGCGCTATCCCGTGCGGGCCTCTGGTGGGGGCTTCTCGGCGTCGCCGCCTTCTCGTTCACCCTCCCCTTCACCCGCATCGCGGTCGGCGGCCTCTCGCCTCTGTTCATCGGATCCGGTCGCGCGGTCGTCGCCGCAGCGCTCGCTGCCATCGCTCTGGCGGCCACCCGGCAGCATCCGCCGACCAGGGTGCAATGGTGGCGACTCGCGATCGTGGCCGGTGGTGTCGTCGCCGGGTTCCCCCTCTTGACGTCGTTCGCCATGACCGCCGCACCGGCGAGCCACGGCGCCGTGGTGATCGGCCTGCTCCCCGCAGCGACGGCCGTCATCGTCGTGCTCCGCACGCGCGAACGGCCGGGACGTGCGTTCTGGTGGTTCGCCGCACTCGGCGCCATCACGGCGATGGTCTTCGCGTCACTGCAGAACGGGGATCTCGGCGAACTCCACTGGGCCGATCTGCTGCTGTTCGCCGCGGTGCTGGCTGCGGCTGTCGGCTATGCGGAGGGCGGCCTGCTGGCTCGGGAGCTCGGAGCCTGGCAGACCGTGTCGTGGGCGCTCGTGCTCGCCGCGCCGCTGATGCTCGTGCTGACCCTGGCCTCGGCGGTCGCCGACCCGCCGACGGCATCGCCGGTGCAGTGGCTCGCCTTCGCCTACCTCGGCGTGGTGAGCATGTTCCTCGGATTCTTCGCCTGGTACCGCGGGCTCGCGATCGGGCCCATGGCCCCGGTGAGCCAGATCCAATTGGTCCAACCCGTGATGAGCATCGCGTGGGCCGCGCTGCTTCTTCATGAGCAGATCGGATGGCCCACCGCGCTCGGCGGCCTGGCCGTCATCGTGTGCGCCGCGCTCGCGGTGCGCACCCGACTGATCCATCCCCGACCCACCACCCGCCCCCTGAACGAGGAGTTCTGATGCGCCACACACCCCGTTACCTGATGACCGACCCGCTCGAGGTGAAGCGCCTGATCCGCGGCAACCCGTGGGCGACCTTCGTGTCCCCCGCGAGCACAGGGCTGGTCGCTTCGCATTACCCCGCGCTGCTGATCGAAGACGAACACGAGATCGTGATCGCGAGCCACTTCGGTCGCCCCGACGAGCAGCTGCATGAACTGGGCGCGCACGAGGTGCTCGTGATCATCCAGGGCCCCCACGACTACGTGTCGCCCACCCTCTATGCGCCCGGCGACCTCGTGCCCACCTGGAACCACGTGACCGCTCATCTCTACGGCACTCCCGAGATCCTCACCGAGGACGAGAACTACGCCATGCTCGCGCAGCTGACCGACCACTTCGAGAAGGGAACGCCGCACGGGCGCAGCCTGTCGGAGGACGAGGCCGGCACCCGGCGAGCGGCGAAGGGAACCGTCGGACTGAGGATGCGTGTCGACCGGTTCGACGCGCGCGCCAAGCTGAGCCAGAACAAGTCTCCCGAGGTGCGAGACACCATCATCGGGCGGTTCGACGAGACGAACGCGGCACTCGCGGCCGAGATGCGTCGAGTGTCCGGCCAGGCCCCTCAATAGGCTGGGGCGATGACCGATTCGCCGCACACCGACGTCTGGCCCGTCCGCACCGAGCGGCTGCAGATCCGGCCGATGACGGCACTCGACGTCGACGCCATGTGGGAGTGGCGTCGACGGCCGGAGGTGAACCGGTGGCTCGGACTCGCGCCGGCCACACTCGAGGAGTTCCGCGAGCGGTATCTCGACCCCGGCCGGCTCACGTCGATGTACCTCGTCGAGCTGATCACGGAGAACGACGGACCCACGCCGATCGGCGACATCATGATCAGGATCGGTGACGGCTGGGCGCAGCTCGAGGTCGCCGATCAGGCGAGGGGCGTCGAGGCCGAGCTCGGCTGGGTGCTCGACCCCGCGCACACCGGTCGCGGCTATGCGACCGAGGCCATCCGCGCCGTGATCGACGTCTGCTTCGGTCCGCTGGGGCTGCGCCGGGTGCACGCCGGATGCTTCGCCGACAACGAGCCCTCGTGGAGTCTGATGGAGCGGCTCGGCATGCGCCGGGAGGAGTTCAGCCGCAAGACCGCTCTGCACCGGTCGGGCGAGTGGCTCGACGGGCTCAACTACGGCATCCTCGCGGAGGAGTGGACACCGACGCGTCAGAGTTCTGTGACCCCGTCGACCACGAACGTGTAGAGGTCTCTCACCAGATCAGTCGCTTCGAGGCGGTCGCGATCGCGCGCTGCGGCGACGAGCGCGTCGACGACCGATCGGAGCATGGCGGGGTTGCGGGGCCGGCTGAGCGAGCGGATGCCGAGCACCAGCGCCGTGCGCTTCGACGCGTGCAGGGCGCTGAGGTGTCGGTTGCGCGAGAACACCGCGAGCAGGTCGAGCAGTTCCCACAGCCCCTCCGCTCCGATGACCTGATCGCTCTCGTCCGACGCCCAGAGTTCGCGGACGGTCGCCGCCCGCTCGGCGAGATCGGCGATCTGCGCCTCGGTCGCCTCCGCGATGCCGAGGTCGGCCGCCGCGATCGACAGGCCGGAGCACTCAGCGGCGACAGCGACGAACCACGCGGGGGTCGGCGTCACGACGACCGACGCCCTGTTCAGACGGTGCTCGATCAGATGCATCGCTTCAAGGGTGCCGAGGGCTGATCGCACGGTCGCCGCGGCGACGGTGAGCCGCTGCACGAGCGCGGTGACCGACAGGGGATCGCCGGGAGCCAGCTCGCCCGACTCGATCGAGTGCGCGAGCGAGTCGACGACGGCATCCGCTCTCGAGGTGATGAGGGGCAGTGGCTGCTCGACCCCTCCCAGCAGTCGCGTGGAGTTCAGCTCGTCGATCCGCCGGTCGGGCATGTCATTCCCCAGGTAACGGGCCTGCGGGTGTCGAGCCGCCGGAGTCCGAGACGGATGCGGCAGCGAGCGCGGCCGCCGCGCGCAGCGGCTCGATCGTGGATCTCAGGAACAGCGGTTCGATGAGTTCGCGCACCCCCACACCGTCGCGCCGGTCGAGCAGCACACGCAGGTGCTCGAGAGATGTGCGCATAAAAGCGGCGAGTTCTGCGGCGACCGGTTGCGCGGGCACGGTTCTGGTGAGGTGCAGCACCAGCTGCCCGTCGAGGATGTCGGTCATCGTCTGGTTGTGGGCGTTGAGCACGATCTCGCCCCACAGCGCGTACCAGAGGCTGAGCCCCTCGCGACTCGAGGTTCCTGCGAGCTCGGCGACCAGGAGTCCGTCGATCCTCTCGTGCAGAGAGGCGACCTGCTCGTCGGTGTAGGTCGGCACTGCTCTGACGGCGCAGTATCCGATCATGGCGACGGCGGTCTCGACACGTTCCGCCTGTGCCTCGAGGTCGACCGGCGCGACGCGTGTGAACCGGTTGGTGCTGACCTCGATGAGTCCGAGGTCGGCGAGACGGTTGAGAGCCTCGCGGATAGGCGTGCGGGAGACGCCGTATTCGGCCTGCAAGTCCTGGTCGCGAATCTCTTCGAGGGGTTGCATGCGCCCAGAGATGATCTCTTCGGCGAGCGTGGCGAAGACCTGGTCGCGGATCAGCTGCCGCGGCCGGATCGGCAGAGATGCGCTGATGTCGCCCACGGGCACACTTTATGCCGGTGTCATGCCGACGCACCATACATCAGGCACTGAAGTTTCACCGGATCCGGCGACATGTGCGTAGCGTTGAGGGGTAGGGCAGCGACCCTCACCCGGCACACACTCCCCATGTCGTGCTGCGGACCTCCCCCAGATCCCGTGAACTGAGTCGCTGCCCTTTTCCCTACCCCGGGGCGGGCGCCGGGATGAACGGTCTCAGCCTGCGACCAAGGCGAGCACGAGCGTGGCGACCAGCACCGTCGGCACGGCGACGATCGCTCCCCAGAGCATCAGGCTGCCCCAGCGGATCTCGACACCCAGCGACACCACCCTGTGATGCCAGAGCAGCGTGGCGAGCGACGCCCACGGTGTGATCAGCGGGCCGAGGTTCACGCCGATCAGCAGCGCCATGAGCGCGACCGGATCGCCGGCTGTGGGTTCGAGGATCAGGTAGGCGGGCAGGTTGTTGACCCCGTTCGCCGCGAGCGCGCCCGCCGCAGAGAGACGCAGCAGTTCTGCGGGCGCGTGGCCACTGGTCGCGAGAACCGACAGGAAGTCGAGGATGCCGTTCGCGTGCGCGGTCTCGACCACGACGAACAGGGCCGCCGCCAGGCCGATCGCCTGCCATGGCACGAGCGAGAGCCGCAGCACATGGCGACGCCGGATGCCGAACACGACGATGAGCACGAGCGCTGCGACCGTCGCGGGGATCCACACGTCATGAGTCAGTGCGAGCAGCGGCATCAGAAGCAGCAGGATGCCGGACGCCGCCCAGAAGAGCACCCGGTCGGAAGGGCCGCCGCCTGTCGGCACGCGATAGGCACCGAAGATCGTCCGACGGTGTCGCAGCGTGAGGATCACGACGGGCACGAGCACCCCGACCAGAGTCGGCGCCCAGCTCAGCGCGAGGAACGCGAGCGGGTCGTCACCGATCGACCGTGCCGCGAGCAGGTTCGTGAGGTTCGAGACGGGCAGGGCGAGGGACGCCGTGTTCGCCAGCCACACGGTGACGAGGGCGAACGGCAGCGGGGGGATGCCGACGCTCTGCGCGAGCACGACCACGACCGGCGTCACGATCACCGCCGTGGTGTCGAGCGACAGGAACACCGTGCTGATGACGGCGAGCACCACGACCGACAGCCACAGCAGGATGACCCGCCCGTGGCCCCATCGAGCAAGACGCTGCGCGACGACGTCGAACACCGCAGCGTCCCGGGCCAGCTCGGCGACGACCGTGATCGCGATGACGAACCCCAGCACCGGTGCGATGCGAGCGCCGAGCGCCCCGGCATCCGCGGGTGGAAGGATGCCCGTGACGATGCAGACGAGTGCGACGGCGATGAGCGCCAGGACGATGATCGTCCCCGCTCCCAGCCGCCGTCGCGTCGCACTCACTCGCTGAGTGTAGATCCGGTGGGGGTGTGTTCCTCAGTCCTCGTCCCAGGGGAGCTTCACCACCGGCAGGATGTAGACCCGCCCCATCACGGCGGTCGGATGCTTCGCCATGAAGCTCGCCGCCTCGTCGATCGACTCGGCGGTCAAGATGTCGTATCCCGCGAACCACTCCTTGAACTCGGGGAAGGGGCCGTCGGTGACGAGCACCTTGCCGTCTCGCACCGCCACCGACTTGGCTTGATCCGCCCCGGCGACGGGTGCGCCCTCGCCCAGGCTGCCGGCCGCCCTGCCCTCATCCGCCCAGTCTTCGAGAAGGCGCTGATCCTCCCCCTGCGGCATCGTGCCGCCGGTCGGGTCGGTCATGTGGATCACGAGGTACTTGTTGCTCATCTGCTCTCTCCATTCGTCGTGCGCCCGGGCTCCCCGGGTGCGAGGTGCGCCGCGAGCTCGTCGCGGCGTCGGGTCAGGTGGATGATCTCCGCGGTGTTGTCGGCGAGGGCGATCGCGCGCTCGTAGGCGGCCCGAGCATCGTCCGACCGATCCGCAGCGCGCAGCAGCTCTGCACGCGTCACGTGGAAGGCATGGAACTGATCCAGCGCATCGCGCAGCGTCTCCACGATCAGCAGTGCTCGTTCGGGCGAGTCCCGCTCTGCGACGGCGACCGCCCTGCTGAGGGTCACGACCGGGCTGGAATCGATCCGCTCGAGCTGCTCGTAGAGTCCGACGATGCGCGCCCAATCGGTGTGCTCGGCATCCGTCGCCCGCACATGCACCGCGTTGATCTCGGCCAGCAGTCGGTGACGACCGGGGGCCGCGGTGGGTGGCTCGTCGAGCAGTGCGAGGCCTCGACCGATGAGCTCGTGGTCCCACGCGCCACGGTCCTGTTCGTCCAGGCGCACCAGCTCGCCGCCGTCGGTGACGCGTGCCGCGGCGCGCGCCTCGCTGAGCAGCATCAAAGCCAGCAGACCCGTGACCTCCTCGTCGGCGGGCAGCAGCTCGCGGAGCAGTCCGGTGAGCCGGATCGCCTCGCCCGTCAGCTCGCGACGCAGTGCGGGCACTCCGGCCCCGGACGCGAAATACCCTTCGTTGAAGATCAGATAGAGCACTGCGAGCACTCCGTCGATCCGGATGCGGAGATCGTCGGCAGCCGGCATCCGATAGGGGATCCGGTCGGTCTTGATCTTCGCCTTGGCTCGGGTGATGCGCTGCCGCACCGCAGATTCCTGGATGAGGAAGGCCCGGGCGATCTCCTCGACGGTGAGCCCGCCCACGATCCGCAAGGTCAGGGCGACGCGTGCTTCGAGTGACAGCGCCGGATGGCAGCAGGTGAAGAGCAGACGGAGGCGATCGTCGTCGATGACGCCCGTCGGCTCCGGCGGTTCGGGATCGTGCAGCATGAGAGCCTCCCGATGCTTGGCATCGCGGAACGACTCACGACGCAGTCGATCGATGGCCTTGCGGTAGGCCGTGGTGGTGATCCAGCCGGCGGGATTGGGCGGCACTCCCTCGTCCGGCCATCGCTCAGCGGCCGAGGCGAACGCCTCAGCAGCCATCTCCTCGGCGAGGTCGAGATCACCGCATCGTCGGGTGAGACCTCCCACGATGCGCGCCCACTCGTCGCGATAGACCTGGCCGACGTGCTCTGCGACGTCGGCGTTCACCGAGAACCCTCGATCCGACCTCGTCGCCGCGTCACCTGTGGTCTCTCCGTCCGCTCGTTCGAGCAGGTCGCGCTCCGAGCCTGCCGTCAGGATGATCATCCCGGTTCCCCGCTTCCGCCGGAAGAGATGCGCGCCCAGAGGCGGCAAGCGCGCACACGGAGGGAAGGGCGCCGGATCAGACCAGGATGCTCGAGCGCCGTCCGACGTCGCACGATCTGCTCCTCGGCGTGCTCAGCCTCGAGCCGGTAGACGAGGTTCGCCACCATCGGGTCGTTGTACACAGTCACCACCGCACCTCTCGCGTCTGAGGCCACCCGATCGGGGACCTCCTACCCGAACCACGAACGACGAACGACGAATGCGACAACGAGATGCGAGAAAGTCGGATCGACCCCGAGATGTGAGCAAGTCGCATGCATCCCGCACGGCCCCGTAGGCAAAGCGTGAGGATCGCCATATGCCGGTCTGCACGGGAGTTGTATCGAGTCTCGTGCTCGACATCATCTACATCGCGCTGACTCTCGCGCTGTTCGCCCTCGTCTCTCTTGTCGCGAAGGGGGTGGAACGACTGTGATCGTCTTCGAGATCATCGCCGCCGCCCTCGCCGTGGCCGCCGTCGTCTACCTCGTGGTGGCTCTCGTCGCCCCGGAGAAGTTCTGATGGGCGCGGGTGCCGACATCTGGTTCGGCGTCCTGCAGGCCGTCGTCCTCATCATCGCCCTCGTGCTGCTGTACCGCCCGGTGGGCGACTACATGGCCCACGTCTTCAGCACCCCGCGCGAACTGAAAGCCGAGCGCGGCCTGTACCGACTGATCGGCGTCGACCCGGCATCCGAGCAGACCTGGCGGGCCTATGCCCGCAGCGTGCTCGCGTTCTCGGTCGTGGGCCTGCTGCTCGTCTACGGGCTGCAGCGACTGCAGAGCTTCCTGCCCGAGTCGCTCGGACTCCCTGCGGTTCCCGAGGGCCTCGCCTTCAACACCGCCGCCTCGTTCGTCGCGAACACCAACTGGCAGTCGTACTCGCCTGAGCAGACCATGGGCTACACGGTGCAGCTCGCGGGCCTGACGGTGCAGAACTTCGTCTCGGCAGCGGTCGGCCTGGCCGTGGCCGTCGCGCTGATCCGCGGCCTCTCGCGCCGCGGATCGACCACGATCGGCAACTTCTGGGTCGATCTGATTCGCGGGCTCGGACGCATCCTGCTGCCGATCGCTCTGATCGCCGCCATCGCCCTGATCGCGGGCGGCGTCGTGCAGAACTTCGCCGGGTTCACGGATGTGACGACGGTCTCGGGTGGCACGCAGACCATCCCCGGCGGACCGGTCGCCTCACAGGAGGCCATCAAGCTCCTCGGCACGAACGGCGGCGGCTTCTTCAACGCCAACTCGGCGCATCCGTTCGAGAACCCGACCGGCTGGACCAGTCTGCTGCAGATCCTGCTGATCCTCGTGATCCCGTTCTCACTCCCCCGCACGTTCGGTCGTATGATCGGCGACAACCGCCAGGGCTACGCGATCGCCGCCGTGATGGGAACGATCTTCCTGATCTCGACCTTCGCGCTCTCGGCCCTCGAGCTGGCCGGCCGCGGCAGCGCTCCGGAACTCGCGGGTGCGGCGATGGAGGGCAAGGAGGTGCGCTTCGGCATCCTCGGCTCGACCCTGTTCGGCAGCGCCAGCACCCTGACGTCGACCGGCGCCGTCAACTCGATGCACGACTCGTACACGGCACTCGGCGGCATGATGCCGATGCTCAACATGATGCTCGGCGAGGTCGCCCCCGGCGGCGTCGGCTCTGGTCTCTACGGCATGCTCGTGCTCGCGATCATCGCGGTGTTCGTCGGCGGACTGCTCGTCGGCCGCACCCCCGAGTACCTCGGCAAGCGCATCGGCCCGAAGGAGATCAAGCTCGCGAGCCTCTACATCCTCGTGACGCCCACCCTCGTTCTTGTCGGCACGGCCCTGAGCTTCGTGATCCCCGGCATCCGCGCCGACGTCGAGGCGACCAGCATCCTCAACCCCGGCGTGCACGGCATGAGCGAGGTGCTCTACGCCTTCACCTCGGCGTCGAACAACAACGGCTCCGCCTTCGCCGGCCTCACCGCGAACACCCCGTGGTTCAACACCGCACTGGGCATCGCGATGCTGCTCGGCCGGTTCCTGCCGATCGTGCTCGTGCTGGCCCTGGCCGGATCCTTCGCCGCACAGCAGCGCGTGCCGGAGAACACCGGAACCCTGCCCACGCACCGACCGCAGTTCGTCGGCCTCCTCACCGCCGTCACGGTCATCATCACGGCACTCACCTACTTCCCCGTGCTCGCACTGGGACCCCTCGCTGAAGGACTCGTCTGACATGACCCTCACCACCACACCCTCGGAACAGCAGGATGCTGCGGCATCCGCCCCCGCCTCGACCGAACCGCCGCGCTCGTTCGGCTGGGCGCAGCTGACCCAGGCCCTGCCCGGCGCCCTGCGCAAGCTCAACCCCGCGTCGCTCGTGCGCAACCCCGTGATGCTCCTCGTCTGGGTCGGTGCCGCATTCACGACAGTGCTCGCGATCGCCGAGCCGTTCCTCGGCGGCCCGGCCGACTCGGGCGGAACCCCGGTGCCCGCACCGTTCACCTGGGGCATCGCGATCTGGCTGTGGTTGACCGTGCTGTTCGCCAACGTCGCCGAGTCCGTGGCCGAGGGCCGCGGCAAGGCGCAGGCCGCGAGCCTGCGCAAGACGCGCACGAGCACCATGGCCCGCAAGGTCGTCGGGTATGACGCCGGTGCGGATGCCACGGCCGAGCGCACCGAGACGGTCGACGTCTCATCGGCCGAGCTGCAGCGCGACGACATCGTGATCGTCACGGCCGGCGAGCTGATCCCCGGCGATGGCGACATCGTGGCGGGCATCGCGACCGTCGACGAATCGGCCATCACCGGCGAGAGCGCCCCGGTCATCCGCGAATCCGGCGGTGACCGCAGCGCCGTCACCGGAGGCACCCGCGTGCTGTCGGATCGCATCGTCGTGCGCATCACCTCGAAGCCCGGCGAGACGTTCGTCGACCGCATGATCGCGCTCGTCGAGGGCGCCAGCCGTCAGCGCACACCCAACGAGATCGCGCTCAACATCCTGCTCGCGAGTCTGTCGATCGTGTTCGTCGTGGTCGTGCTCGCCCTCAACCCGATCGCGTCGTATGCCGCATCGCCCGTCAGCATCCCGGTGCTGATCGCCCTGCTCGTGTGCCTGATCCCGACCACGATCGGCGCCCTGCTCTCGGCCATCGGCATCGCCGGCATGGACCGTCTCGTGCAGCGCAACGTGCTCGCAATGTCGGGCCGCGCGGTCGAGGCGGCAGGAGACGTCACCACCCTGCTTCTCGACAAGACCGGCACCATCACCTACGGCAACCGCCAGGCCCACGAGGTGCTGCGGCTCGGTGGCGTCGACCCCGACGAGCCGCTGCGTGTCGCTGCCCTCTCATCCCTCGCCGACCCCACGCCCGAGGGTGCCTCGATCGTCGAGCTGGCGCTGAGCCGCGGCATCCGGGTCGACGAGCCGGCGGATGCCGTGGTCGTGCCGTTCACCGCGCAGACCCGCATGTCGGGACTGGACCTCGCCGACGGGACGCAGATCCGCAAGGGCGCAGGGTCGGCCATCGACGCCTGGCTCGGGCTCGACACGGATGCCGAACTCACCGGCCTCGTCGACGGCGTCGCCTCGAGCGGCGGCACCCCGCTGGTGGTCGCCGTGAAGCGTCCGGCGGGAACCGGCGAGGTGCTCGGCGTCGTGCACCTCAAGGACATCGTGAAAGACGGCCTGCGCGAGCGGTTCGAGGAGCTACGCAGCATGGGCATCCGCACGGTCATGATCACGGGCGACAACCCGCTGACCGCCGCGGCCATCGCGAAGGAGGCGGGCGTCGACGACTTCCTCGCCGAGGCGACACCCGAGCAGAAGCTCGAGCTCATCAAGCGCGAGCAGGAGGGCGGCCGACTCGTCGCCATGACGGGCGACGGCACGAACGACGCCCCCGCTCTCGCCCAGGCCGACGTCGGCGTCGCGATGAACACGGGCACGTCGGCCGCGAAGGAGGCCGGCAACATGGTCGACCTCGACTCGGACCCGACCAAGCTCATCGACATCGTGCGCATCGGCAAGCAGCTGCTCATCACTCGCGGCGCGCTCACGACCTTCTCGCTCGCGAACGACATCGCCAAGTACTTCGCCATCATCCCGGCGATGTTCATGGGGGTGTTCCCGGGCCTCGCGGCGCTCAACATCATGCAGCTGCACTCGCCGGCGTCCGCGGTCACCAGCGCGATCATCTTCAACGCGATCGTGATCGTCTTCCTCATCCCGCTCGCGCTGCGCGGGGTGAAGTACCGCCCGGCGAGCGCCTCACAGATCCTGCAGCGCAACCTGCTCGTCTACGGCCTCGGCGGAGTGATCGCACCGTTCATCGGCATCAAGCTGATCGACCTCGTCATCACCCTCATCCCCGGCTTCTGACCGGCGTCCGTCTTCGTCCTTCTCTCATCGAAAGGCACTCCATGTCCTCCTCCCGCACCGTCGCCCGCACCACCGGCGTCGCCATCCGCGCGATGCTCGTGCTCACCCTCGTGCTCGGCGTCGGCTACACGCTCGTCGTCACCGGCATCGGTCAGCTGCTCCTGCCGTTCCAGGCGAACGGCTCGCCGCTGGGCGATGACAAGGGCAGCTCGCTGATCGGTCAGTCGTTCACGGATGCCGACGGCGACGCGCTGCCCGAGTACTTCCAGTCGCGTCCGTCGGCCGCCGGTGACGGCTACGACGGGGCCGCGTCCAGCGGCAGCAACCTGGGCCCCGAGAACCCCGACCTCGTCGCGGCGATCGACGAGCGCCAGGCGGCCATCGCCGAGCGCGAGGGTGTGAGCACGGATGCCGTGCCGGCCGACGCCGTGACGGCATCCGGATCCGGCCTCGACCCGCACATCAGCGTCGCGTACGCGCTGCTGCAGGTGCCGCGGGTGGCGGCCGAGCGCGACCTGCCCGCGCAGCAGGTGCGCGACCTCGTGGAGTCTAGGATTCAAGGGCGGGATCTGGGATTCCTCGGCGAAGAACGCATCAACGTCGCCGAACTCAATCTCGCGCTCGATGAGCAGGAGGGCTGATGACGGCAGAGCGGATGCCGCGG
>Ga0307406_10000425_pt1 | contig 24553 bp, 22 predicted proteins | sample 322Cmetagenome_3_FD_203706 | JGI IMG/M metagenome (GOLD analysis project Ga0307406, IMG submission 203706) | Maize rhizosphere microbial communities from greenhouse at UC Davis, California, United States - 322HYB-C-2 | ecosystem: Host-associated > Plants > Roots > Rhizosphere > Soil | place...
TGCGTCCGCTGCTGCTCCTGCCGCCGTCGCTCCCGCCGCCGTCGCGCCGGCTCCGGCCGCCGCGCCTGCCGCCGTCGCTGCCGCGCCCGCTCCGGCCGCCGCCGAGGAGCCCGCCCCTCCCGCTCCCTCGGGTCCACTGTCCCTCGACGACGTCGCCGGCGCGTGGGACCGCATCCTCGCGGCGCTCGAGCCGGTCAGCCGCTCCTCGTGGATGCTCGCCTCCGGCGCGCGCCCCGTGGCCTTCGTCGACGATGTCCTGACGCTGGCGTTCCCGAGCGCATCCGACGTCGCGTCGTTCAAGAAGCTCGCTGCGGGCAAGGGCCCGAGCGAAGACCTCCGCGGGGCGATCATCCAGGTCCTCGGCGTCCGGGTGAAGTACGTCGCCCGACACGAGCCGGCGGCGCCCGCCGCGCCCGGCGGCGGCGCGCCATCCGGTGACGCAGATGCGGAGGGTGCGTCAGCGCCTCCTCCCTCGCCGGCGGCGCCGCCCACGCGCCAGGACCCGCCGACCCCGCCGGCCGGGCCCGCGCCGCGCTCCGGCGGATCCCCGGCGCCGACGAAAGCGCCCGCCGCACCGGCACCTGTGACCGAATGGGCCGTCGCACCGATTCCCGGGGGCGAGGCGTCCACTGCCCCGCTCGCCGTCGACGACGAGCCCGAAGACGCCGCCTCCGCTCCGGTGCGTACCCTCACCCTGACTCATGCGGGCGACGTGCTCAGCGACGCCGACGCGCCGATGACCGCTGAAGAGGAGGAGGAGCTTCCGCCGCCGGTGGTCGCGGATGCGCCGATCCCGCCCCGCGCCCCCGTCGCCGTCGATCGCCCCGCGCCCGCGCGGGCGCCCCGCACCAACGGCATCGAGCGGGTGGGTGAGGCCGTGGTCCGTCAGATGCTCGGCGCCACCTTCCTCCGCGAAGAGCCGTACACCCCGCCCACGAGGTTCAGCTGAGCATGTACGACGGCATCGTCCAAGACCTCATCGACGAGTTCGGCCGCCTCCCGGGCATCGGCCCGAAGTCGGCGCAGCGGATCGCATTCCACATCCTGCAGACACCGACATTCGACGTGTCGCGCCTGTCGCAGCTTCTCGGCGAGCTGCGCGAGCGGGTGCGGTTCTGCGAGATCTGCGGGAACGTGTCGGAGCAGGAGCGGTGCGGCATCTGCCGCGACCCGCGCCGCGACCCGACCCTCATCTGCGTGGTCGAGGACGCCAAGGACGTCTCGGCGATCGAGCGCACCCGCGAGTTCCGCGGGCTCTACCACGTGCTCGGCGGCGCCATCAGTCCGATCGCGGGCATCGGCCCCGACGACCTCCGGATCACCCAGCTCATGCAGCGCCTCGCCGACGGCACCGTGCAGGAGGTCATCCTCGCCACCAACCCCAACCTCGAGGGAGAGGCGACCTCGACCTACCTGAGCCGGCTGCTGCACACGCTCGAGATCCGCGTCACCCGCCTCGCCTCGGGGCTCCCGGTCGGCGGCGACCTCGAGTACGCCGACGAGGTCACCCTCGGCCGCGCCTTCGAGGGGCGTCGCAGCGTCTGATGGGCGCTCCCACCGTCTCGGTGCGCGGCTGGCTCCTGTACGGGGCGATGGCCGTGCTGTGGGGCATCCCGTACCTGTTCATCAAGGAGGCGGTCGAGTCCTACTCGCCCGCCGCGATCGTCGCCGGGCGCACCCTCCTCGGCGCCGCGGTCCTGCTTCCGCTCGCACTTCACCGCGGGGTGCTGCGCCCCGCGCTCCGCGCGTGGCCGTGGGTCCTCGCCTTCGGGGTCATCGAGATGGCGGGGCCGTTCCTCCTGCTCGGGCACGCCGAGCAGACCCTGCCGTCCGGCCTCACCGGGCTGCTCGTGGCGACCGTGCCGCTGTTCGCCGCCCTGATCGCTCTCCTGCGCGGCGACCGTGGTGTGCTGTCCCCGGCGCGGGCCGTGGGTCTCGGCATGGGGTTCGCCGGTGTCGCCGTCATCGTCCTCGGACCGGGACTCGCGGTCGCCGATCCCGACGCCGCGCTCGTCGCGGTCGGGCAGGTGCTCCTGGTCGCCCTGCTCTACGCGATCGCGCCCTTCCTCATCGCGACCAAGCTCCGCGACGTGCCCTCGCTCGGCACCATCACCCTGTCGCTGCTGTTCATCGGTCTGGCCTACCTGCCGTTCGGGCTCCTCACCCAGCACGAGGTGCCCACCGCCCGCTCCACCGTGTCGCTCGTCGCCCTCGGCATCCTCTGCACCGCGGTCGCCTTCCTCGGCTTCTTCGCGCTCATCCGCGAGGTGGGCCCGGTGCGCGCGCCGCTGTTCACCTACGTCAACCCGATCGTCGCGGTGCTCCTGGGCGTGATCGTGCTCGGCGAGGCGCTCTCGCCGGGACTGCTCGTCGGCTTCCCGCTGGTGATCCTCGGCTGCTGGCTCGCCGCCACCGGCGGGCGGCTGCGTCGCCGCCCCACCCCCGCGACCGACCTCCCCATCGCCTGAGCGCCCGGCGGACGGGGCTGCGCGGGTCGGCTCAGTCGACCGGGGCGAAGTCGTCGGGGTCGTTGTGCACAGCCACCGCGAGGGCGGCTTCGATGTCCTCGTCATCGAGGGTGTACGTCGCGTCGATGCGCTCCACGGCATCCGCCAGATCGTCGTCCTCGTCGCCGCGCACCACGAGGTCGCGCTGCTCCAGGACCGCGTTGTCGATCGCCGCCGCCGCATCCTCGAGCCCGAGGAACCGATACGCGTCCACGACGGCATCGCTCGGATAGACGTCGTCGTAGGCGTGGAGCTCGACGGCGTTCAGGAGTCCGCCGTTGGTCACGAGTCCGTGGAAGGTCAGCACCGTGAGCAGGGCGACATCGCCGGGGCGGCTCGCCTCGGCGGGCGAGGCCAGGTCGAGGGCGCGGTTCCAGATGGCTTCGACATGTGCGCTCATGCGTCCACGGTACGCGCTCGGGCCGCCGCGTCACATGGCTCGTGCGGCATCCGTCCGTCCCTAAGATGGAACGTCGGGGCCGGTAGCGGCCCGCCGGCCCGCGCGGCCGGCCCTCACCCGGGAGTGTTGTGCAGTGGCGCTGATCGTCCAGAAGTACGGCGGGTCGTCGGTCGCCGACGCCGAGAGCATCAAGCGCGTCGCGAAGCGGATCGTCGACGCGCGTCGCGCCGGGCACGATGTGGTGGTCGCCGTGAGCGCCATGGGCGACACGACCGACGAGCTCCTCGACCTCGCCCACGCGGTCGCCCCGATCCCGGCGCCCCGCGAGCTCGACATGCTCCTGTCGTCGGGGGAGCGGATCTCGATGGCCCTCCTGGCGATGGCCATCCACTCCATGGGCTTCGAGGCGCGTTCGCTCACGGGCAGCCAGGCCGGGATGATCACCACCGCCCATCACGGCGCCGCGCGCATCGTGGACGTCACTCCCGTCCGCGTCCGCGAGGCCCTCGACGAGGGTGCGATCGTCATCGTCGCCGGGTTCCAGGGCTTCAACCGCGACACGCGTGACATCACCACGCTCGGGCGCGGCGGATCCGACACCACGGCAGTCGCGCTGGCGGCGGCGCTGGCGGCCGACGTCTGCGAGATCTACAGCGACGTCGACGGCATCTTCACGGCGGACCCGCGCGTGGTCCCCAACGCCCGCAAGCTCAGCACCGTCGGAGCCGAGGAGATGCTGGAGCTCGCCGCCAACGGCGCGAAAGTCCTGTACATCCGTGCGGTGGAGTACGCTCGCCGCCACGGCGTCATGATCCATGCCCGCTCGACGTTCAGCTCGGGGGTCGGCACGTTCGTGCTCGGCCCCGGGATGACGGTTCCCGAGGGGATCGAAGGAGGAGAAGTGGAAGAGCCGATCGTCGCCGGTGTCGCGACCGACCTCAGCCAGGCCAAGATCACCGTCATCGGTGTGCCCGACGTGCCCGGCAAGGCCGCGGAGATCTTCAAGATCGTGGCGCGCAGCGGAGCGAACGTCGACATGATCGTCCAGAACGTGTCGGCCGCCGCCACCGGACGCACGGACATCTCCTTCACCCTCCCCAAGGCGGATGCCTCGGCGGCCCTGCGAGCGCTCGCCGGCGAGCAGCAGCAGGTCGGATTCGAGAGCCTCGTGCACGACGACCAGATCGGCAAGCTGTCCGTCGTCGGCGCCGGCATGCGTGCGCACTCGGGCGTCTCCGCGACGCTGTTCGAGGCGCTGTCGACGGCGGGCGTCAACATCGAGATGATCTCGACTTCTGAGATCCGCATCTCCGTCGTCGTCCGCGGCGACGAGCTCGCCGACGCGGCGCGCGTGGTGCACACCGCCTACGGCCTCGACGGCGACACCGAGGCCGTCGTGTACGCCGGCTCCGGCCGCTGACGGACACCGGCACGGGCGACCGTTTCGTCTCGTCGCTGCGCTCCTCGCTCAACGACCGGTGAGTGTGTCGCGGTCGTTGAGCGAGCGCAGCGAGACGAAACGCGGTTCCCGTCCGGTCGCCTCAGCCGCGCCGGTCGTTGAGCGAGCGCAGCGAGACGAAACGCGGTGTCCGTCCGGTCGCCTCAGCCGCGCCGGTCGTTGAGCGAGCGTAGCGAGACGAAACGCGGTTCCCGTCCGGTCGCCTCAGCCGCGCCGGACGAGCCAGTCCGCGTACGCGGGGCCGAGACGCTGCGCATCCGGCCCGGGAAGCGCTGCGCCTGCGCGCATGCCGCGCATCTGCGGGCCCGGGAGGTTCGCGGCGACGACGGGACCTCGCCGCCCCTGGTGACGCACCCACGCTCGGATCATGTCGGCGAGGTCCTCTTCCCGGGGGCCCGAGATGTCCGACACGCGCCCCGCCGCGGGTGCCTCGACGAGACCGGCGAGGTGGGTGGCGACCTCGGCCGCGGCGATCGGCTGGATGCGCGCGTGCGGCGCGAGCTGGATCGGGCCGAGCTTCGCCTGCCCGGCGACCTGACCCGCGAACTCGTGGAACTGCGTCGCCCGCACGATCGTCGAGGGCACCGGGCTCCGAGCCCAGACCCCTTCCTGCGCAACCTTGCCGGCGTAGTAGCCGTGGGGGTTCCGATCGATCCCGACGATCGACAGCAGCAGCGCATGACGGATGCCGGCGCGGAAGGCGCCGGTCAGCAGCGTTTCGGATGCCGTGCGGAAGAACGCCGTCGACTCCTCGGCGCTCATGGTGCCGACGCTCGAGGCGTCGATGACGGCATCTGCTCCATCCAGCGCCGCGTCGAGTCCGATACCGGTGCGGAGGTCGACGCCCGCAGATCGGGCGATCACGACTGCCTCGTGTCCGCGGGCGCGCACGGCGGCGACGATCTCGCGTCCGACGGTGCCGGTCCCTCCTGCGACGGCGATCCTCATGGGCTGTCCTCTCTGTCGTTCCTGGTTGTGGTCGATCACCGTATCGACGACGCAGGACGACAGAATGTGAGGTGGACTGCTGCCGCCCGGCAGGTCCGGGAAGGCGAGCGTGGAGAGCATCCTGGAGGCCGAGCGTCCGACGCTCCTGGCGGCCGCGGTGCGCATGCTCGGCACGAGAGCGGATGCCGAGGACGCCGTGCAGGAGGCGTACACACGCTGGCTGCGCCTCGACGAGGCTGAGCGCGACGCCATCCGGTCGCCCGGCGCGTGGCTGATGCGCGTGACGGGGAGGATCTGCCTCGACATGCTCGGATCCGCGCGGGCCCGCCGCGAGCGCTACGTCGGCGAGTGGCTCCCCGAGCCCGTTCCCGCCTACGCGTCGCCCGCCGCCGACCCCTCCGATGCGGTCGAGCGCTCCGACAGCGTCTCGACGGCGCTCCTCCTGGTGCTCGAGACACTGACGCCCGCGGAGCGGGTGGCCTTCGTCCTGCACGATGTCTTCGCGCTGTCGTTCGCCGAGATCGCCGAGGTCGTGGGACGCTCGCCTGCGGCCTGCCGGCAGCTCGCGACGTCCGCCCGCCGTCACGTGGGGGAGCGGCCGGGCGCGGGGGTGCCCGCTGAGCGGCACGCGGCGCTGGTCGCGGCCTTCGCCGAGGCGGCGGGGACCGGCCGGCTCGAGGCGCTCGTGGGCGTGCTCGACCCCGACGTGGTGCTCCGCTCCGACGGTGGCGGCATCGTGTCGTCGGCTCGGCGCCCCGTGCGCGGCGCGGACGATGTGGCGCGCTTCCTGCTGGGACTCGCCCGCAAGCTGCCGTCGGCGACGTACGAGCGGGTCGTCCACGGCGACGGCGACGGCATCCTCATCCGGCTCGACGGGGAGGTGGCGGCGGTCGTCTCGTTCGCCACCGACGGCACCCGCGTCACCGACATCTGGATGATGCGCAATCCCGAGAAGCTCGGAAGCTGGCGGTGACCGTCATGCGGGCGTCCCGCACGCGGGGCGGCCGGTAGAATCGGCGGAACGCCCGCTCGGGCGCCTCACCCGCATCGCCGCTCTCGTCGCAAGGATCCACCATGACCCGCATCTCCGATTCCGGACTCTCCGTCGCCGTCGTCGGCGCCACCGGCCAGGTCGGGACGGTCATGCGCGAGATCCTCGCCGAGCGCTCGTTCCCGATCCGGGAGCTCCGGCTGTTCGCCACCGCGCGCAGCGCCGGAACGTCGGTCGAGTTCGGCGGCGAGACGATCGTCATCGAGGACGTCGCGACCGCCGACCCGGCAGGGATCGACATCGCCCTCTTCAGCGCCGGGGCCACCGGCTCGCGCGCGCATGCGCCCCGGTTCGCGGAGGCGGGCGCCGTCGTCATCGACAACTCCAGCGCCTGGCGGATGGACCCCGAGGTCCCGCTCGTGGTCAGCGAGGTCAACCCGCACGCGATCGAGGATCTCCCCAAGGGCATCATCGCCAACCCGAACTGCACCACGATGGCCGCGATGCCGGTGCTGAAGCCGCTCCACGTCGAGGCCGGCCTCGAGCGCCTCATCGTGAGCACCTATCAGGCGGTGTCGGGCTCCGGTCTCGCGGGGGCGCAGGAGCTCCTCGGCCAGGTCGAGGGCGTCCTTGCGCAGGGCCACACGCTCGACCTCGTCCACGACGGCTCCGCGGTCGACTTCCCCGAGCCGGAGAAGTACGTCGCGCCGATCGCGTTCGACGTGATCCCGCTCGCGGGCAACCTGGTCGACGACGGGCTGAACGAGACCGACGAGGAGAAGAAGCTCCGCAACGAGAGCCGCAAGATCCTCGAGCTGCCGGACCTCCGCGTCGCCGGCACGTGCGTCCGCGTCCCGGTGTTCACCGGCCACTCGCTGTCGATCCACGCGGAGTTCGCGAACGACATCACGCCGGAGCGCGCACGCGAGATCCTGGCCTCCGCCCCGGGTGTCGCCCTCGAAGAGGTCCCGACCCCGCTCCAGGCCGCCGGCAACGACCCGAGCTACGTGGGTCGCATCCGCGCCGATCAGTCCGCCCCTGAAGGCAAGGGTCTCGTGCTGTTCCTCAGCAACGACAACCTGCGCAAGGGAGCGGCCCTCAACGCCGTGCAGATCGCCGAGCTCGTCGCCGCGCGCCTCACGGCCGCCGTCTGACCTCCTCGCCTCGACGTCTCACGGGTTGCCGTGGGTGAAAGAACGACCGTCCTTTCCGGATGCGGGGGAGTCCCGCCGTCGGGACCGGAGAAAACCGGGCCTAGACTGGGACATCGTGAGTGAACCAGTCGATGTCGTCCTGATCGGCGGTGGCATCATGAGCGCCACCCTCGGAACCCTGCTGAAGCAGCTGCAGCCGGAGTGGAAGATCGTCGTCTGCGAACGACTGTCGGAGGTCGCTCAGGAGTCGTCCAACGCCTGGAACAACGCGGGCACCGGTCACGCCGCCCTGTGCGAGCTCAACTACATGCCCGAGGCCCCTGACGGCACAGTGGACCCGGCGAAGGCCGTCGCGATCAACGAGCAGTTCCAGCAGAGCCGCCAGCTGTGGACCTCGCTCATCGAGCGCGGCGTGCTGGACGAGCCCTCGACCTTCATCAACGCCACTCCGCACATGACCTTCGTCCGCGGGGAGAAGGACGTCGCGTACCTCAAGAAGCGCTACGAGGCGCTGCGGACGCAGCCCCTGTTCGCGGGCATCGAGTACTCCGAGGACTCCCGCGTCATCAATCAGTGGGCACCGCTGCTCATGCAGAAGCGTCGCAAGGGCGAGCCCTTCGCGGCGACGCGCGTGCCGGCCGGGACGGACGTCGACTTCGGAGCTCTCACTCGTCAGCTGTTCGCGCATCTCGAGGAGCAGGGCGTCGAGGTCGTCACCAACCGCGAGGTCCGCAACCTCACCCGCCAGAAGGACGGCACCTGGAAGGTGTCGTACCGGCACTCCCTCGGCAAGACGCCCGGCAGCCTCAACGCCCGGTTCGTCTTCGTCGGCGCCGGCGGGTGGGCGATCAAACTGCTGCAGCGCTCGGGCATCCCCGAGATCAAGGGCTACGGCGTCTTCCCCATCGGCGGCCAGTGGCTGAAGACGAGCAACCCGGCCGTCGTCGCCCAGCACAAGGCGAAGGTGTACTCGCAGGCCTCGGTCGGCGCGCCGCCGATGTCGGTGCCGCACCTCGACACGCGCGTGGTCGACGGCGAGGCCTCGCTCCTGTTCGGTCCGTTCGCGACGTTCAGCCCCAAGTTCCTCAAGAACGGCCGCATCACCGACATCGTGGCGCAGGTGCGCCCGGGGAACCTCTGGCCGATGATCAAGGTCGCCATCGACAACCCCAGCCTCATCAGCTATCTGGTGGGCGAGCTGCTCAAGAACCACAAGAAGAAGGTCGAGTCGCTGCGGACCTTCATGCCCACCGCGAAGGACGAGGACTGGGAGCTCCTCCAGGCCGGCCAGCGCGCGCAGGTGATGAAGAAGGACCCCGAGAAGGGCGGCGTGCTGCAGTTCGGCACCGAGGTGGTCAGCTCCGCCGACGGCTCGATCGCCGGCCTCCTGGGCGCCTCGCCGGGGGCCTCCACGGCGGCCTCCATCATGCTGGGGCTCCTGAAGACCTGCTTCCCCGACCGGATCTCCGCGTGGGAGCCGACGCTGCGCGACCTCATCCCGAGCTATGGCGACACGCTGAACGCGCGGCCGGAGGTGGCCGAGCAGTCCCTGCGCACCACCGCAGCGGCGCTCAAGATCAATCCCTGATCCCGTGGCGAAACTGTACTTCCGCTACGGCGCGATGAACTCCGGGAAGTCCACCGCGCTGCTGCAGGCCGCCTTCAACTACGAGGAGCGCGGCCAGCACGTGCTGCTGGCCAAGCCCGAGATCGACACGAAGGGCGCGGACCGCATCTCCAGTCGACTGGGGGTGGACCGGCTGGTCGACTTCCTCATCACTCCCCGCGACGAGCTGCGCTCGCTGTTCGCCGGGCACCGCGAGCGCGTGCGCCGGGTGGCCGAGCAGGAGGCGCTGATCCCCGAGTCCAGCGCGACGGGAGCGCGACCCGACGTCGCATGCCTCATGATCGACGAGGCGCAGTTCCTGACCCCGGCCCAGGTCGACGATCTGCTGCGGATCGTCGTCGAGGACCGCATCCCCGTGCTCGCCTACGGCATCCGCACGGACTTCCAGACCCGTGCCTTCCCGGGCTCTGCGCGGCTCATGGAGCTCGCGCACAGCCTGGAGGAGCTGAAGACCATCTGCCGCTGCGGGCGCAAGGCGCTCTTCAACGCGCGGCTGGTGGGCGGTCGGTTCGTCTTCGACGGCGATCAGGTGGCGATCGACGAGCTGAGCGCCGACCGAGTGACGTACGAGTCGATGTGCGCCGAGTGCTACCTCCGTGAGTCCGGCGGACGTCTGAACTGACCCCGGCCGCAGCGGGGCGTGGTCTCGCCCGTCTTCGTGCTGTGAACGCGGGACCGCCGGCTACGTCCCACGCGGAGCATGTTGTAACGTTTCATATCGTCGCTGGCGCGGCCAGACCACACACGGTAATGTGACCAGACCACGGAAGGGAATCATGAGCGACTCCACACCCGCACGCGCCTGGCGCGTCGTGCTCGAGAAGATCGAGTCCGACCTGCTCGAAGGCCGCCTCGGCCCCGGCGACCGGCTCCAGCCCGAGCGCGAGCTGGCCACGACTCTCGGTGTCGGCCGGTCCAGCGTGCGCGAGGCGCTGCGCGTTCTCGAGGTGATGGGCCTCATCCGCACCGCCACCGGATCGGGACCGACCGCCGGCGCGATCGTCACCGCCACCCCGCACGGCGGTCTCGCCCAGTTCCTGCGCCTGCAGGTGGCCGCCCAGGGCTTCCCCATTCCCGACGTGTACGAGACGCGACTCCTGCTCGAGGAGTGGGCGGTCGCCCATCTCGCCGCCGAGGGCGAGCCCGATCTCGGTCCGGCGCGCGCGACGCTGGAGGCGATGGAGGCCGACGGGCTCACCGCGGAGGAGTTCCTGGCCCTCGACACCCAGTTCCACCTGCGGCTGACCGACGCCGCCGGCAACATCGTGGTGGCCGCCACCATGGCGGGGCTCCGCACCACCATCGAGAGCTACATCCGGGCCGGTGCCGAGCGCATCCCGGACTGGCAGGCGACCTCCGCCCGCCTGCGCCACGAGCACGCGGAGGTCGTCCGCGCGATCGAGGCGGGTGATGCCGAGCAGGCTCGCGCGACCCTGCGCGCTCACATCACCGGCTACTACGCCGACGCGGGGCTCCCGGCGCCGGCGCACTCCCTCTGACGACCGACGACCGAACGCGGAAGAAGACGACGCCCATGGTTCAGCGGCAGCTGCCCAAGATCTCCGAGCTCCTGGAGCTCATGCAGTTCAAGACGCCCGAGCTCGATGGCACGAAACGCCGACTCGACGGGGCGCTCACGATCGCCGATCTGCGTGCGATCGCGAAGCGGCGCACGCCGAAGGCGGCCTTCGACTACACCGACGGCGCCGCGGAGGGGGAGCTGTCGCTCGCGCGGGCGCGGCAGGCGTTCGAGGACATCGAGTTCCACCCCGACATCCTCCGGCCCGCCGAGCACGTCGACACCTCGGTGGAGATCCTCGGCGGACCCTCGGCCCTGCCGTTCGGCATCGCCCCCACCGGCTTCACCCGCCTGATGCAGACCGAGGGCGAGGTCGCAGGCGCTTCTGCAGCGGCCGCGGCGGGCATCCCGTTCACGCTCTCGACGCTCGGCACGACCTCGATCGAGAACGTGCGGGCCGCGAACCCCCGCGGCCGCAACTGGTTCCAGCTGTATGTCATGCGCGAGCGCGAGCTCTCCTACGGGCTCGTGAAGCGGGCGGCGGATGCCGGCTTCGACACGCTGATGTTCACCGTCGACACCCCGATCGCCGGCGCCCGCCTGCGCGACAAGCGCAACGGGTTCTCGATCCCGCCCCAGCTCACGGTCGGCACCATCGTCAACGCCATCCCGCGCCCCTGGTGGTGGATCGACTTCCTCACGACGCCCAAGCTCGAGTTCGCCTCGTTCACGACGACCGGCGGGACCGTGGGGGAGCTTCTCAACGCCGCGATGGATCCGACGATCAGCTACGACGACCTCGCGGTGATCCGGGAGATGTGGCCCGGCAAGATCGTCGTCAAGGGCGTGCAGAACGTGCCCGATTCGAAGCGGCTCGTCGATCTCGGCGTCGACGGCATCGTGCTGTCCAACCACGGCGGGCGTCAGCTCGACCGCGCGCCGATCCCCTTCCACCTGCTGCCGCAGGTCGTGCGCGAGGTCGGCAAGGACGCGACGGTCATGATCGACACCGGCATCATGAACGGCGCCGATATCGTCGCCTCCGTCGCGCTGGGCGCGAAGTTCACGCTGATCGGCCGCGCGTACCTCTACGGGCTGATGGCCGGCGGGCGGCGCGGCGTCGACCGCACGATCGCCATCCTCCGCTCCGAGATCGAGCGGACGATGACGCTCCTGGGCGTCTCGTCGCTCGCGGAACTGGAGCCGCGTCACGTCACGCAGCTGCAGCGTCTCGCGCCCATCCCGGCACCCGGGCCGCGGCGTGCGCCGACGCGTGTGAAGGCGTAGGCGGAGGCGCGGCTCAGCGCGGCGGCAGCGTCGGGATGACGTGCTCGAGGTAGGTGATCGTGTCCTCCCAGCCGGTGACGGCGTGACAGGTGACACCCATCGCGAGCACGGGGTAGTCGTTGCCGTGCTCGTCGAGACGATCGCCCACGAACAGCATGTCGTCCAGCGGGATGCCGGTCTGCTCCGCGAGACGCGTCATCCCGTAGGCCTTGTCGATGCCGCGGCGGGTGATGTCCACCGAGGTGGACCCGCCGGAGCGCACCTCGAGGTCGGGGATGCGCGCGGCGACGGCGTCGCGGAGGGCGTTCTTCTTCGCGCCGGTCGGATCCCAGGCCATCTTGGCCTCGACGGGTGCGGTCTGCCCGAGCGCCGAGAAGGTGATCTGCGACCCGCGGTCCTCGAGGATGTCGCCCCAGGTCTCGGACTCCCACACGCCCAGGCGGCGCGCCTCCTCCTCGACGGCCGTCAGCGCTCGGTGCTTCTCGTCGTCGGTCAGGGCGTGGGCGTAGACCGTGCGGACGCCGTCCTCTTCGAGCCGGTAGTACTGCGTGCCGCACGTGGGGAGCAGGTGGAACCGCTCCAGGATCTCCGTCCCGGCCGCGGGAAGGCGGTCGACGACCTGCGACTGGAACTGGAGCAGCTGCCCGCCGGAGATGATCGCCACCTCCACGCGCTCGGCCAGCTGGAGCAGCAGCTCGCCCATGCGCGGCGAGATGGCGCTCTTGGAGGGGGCGAGCGTGTCGTCCAGGTCGAAGGCGACGAGGCGGGGCGTGGTCATGGCGCGGACTCCGTATCGGCGGTTATGCGAAAGGCTCCGCCCGTGATCGAAATCAAAGGCGGAGCCTCGTGCAGTCGGGGTGACAGGATTTGAACCTGCGGCCTCGTCGTCCCGAACGACGCGCGCTACCAAGCTGCGCCACACCCCGTGGCAACCCTCCGAGTCTACCCCGTTCCGGCGCTCACGCCGAATCGAGGCGCGCCGCGGGCAGGAGCCGCAGCACCGACACCTCGGGCCGGCATCCGAAGCGGACCGGCGCGTAGATGGAGTGACCGAGGCCGGCGCTGACGTTGAGAGGGACCGAGCGTCCCGCGTGGCGCCAGGTGCTGAGTCCCCGCGCCTGATCGAGGGGGATGTCGCAATTGGCGACGAGGGCGCGCGGGGAGAACGGGATGCGGACCTGACCGCCGTGGGTGTGCCCGGCGATCAGCATGTCGGCGCCGAGGTCGGTGAACCTGTCCAGCACGCGGCGGTAGGGGGCGTGGGTGACGCCGAGCGTGAGGTCCGCGTCGCGGGGGGTCTGCCACCAGCGCCCGCGACGGACGCGCGCGAGAGCGTCGGCCGCCCCGTCGGGGTCGTCCCAGTCGCGGTGGGCGTCGTCGACCCCGAAGCCGTCGATCGTGAGGCCGGGGAGGGTGATCCGGGCGGCCGTGTTGTCCAGGTCGGTCCACCCGAGCTCGTCCGTGAAGTAGGCGTCCATGGCGGGCGTGTCGAGGCGCTCGGCGCGACGCTTGTGCCCCGAGGGCCCCGCGAAGTAGTGCAGCGGGTTGCGCGCGGTCGGACCGACGACGTCGTTGGATCCGTGCACGAAGAACCCCGGGATCCCGCGCAGGGGCGCGAACGCCGCGCGGATGCCGACGAGACCGTCGGCGTGTCCCAGGTTGTCGCCCGTGTTCACGACGAGGTCGGGCTGGATCTCTTCCGCGATCTCGGCGATCCAGCGCTGCTTGCGCTGCTGCCACGGCGCCATGTGCGCGTCGGAGAGGTGCAGGACGGTCAGCGGTGAAGCGCCCGCGGGCAAGACGGCGAGGTCGTGGCGGCGGACGGTGAACAGGTACCGCTCGATCCCGATGCCCCAGATCGCCGAGCCGACGCCGACCGCCCCCACGGCTCCGAGAGCCGTGAGGGCGGTGCGGACTGTCGTGGGCGCGCTCAGTCGTCGTCCCCGTCGTTGCCGTTGCCGTTCCCGGGCCCACCGCAGTTGGCGGCCTGGTATTGGATCGTGATCTGCGTGTTCCGGCCGACCATCGTGCCGGCGGCCGGGTCGGTGCCGGTGACGACGCCCTGCGGCGGGGCGCCTTCCTCCTGCGTGCACTCGCGGTCGATCCTGCCGAATCCGGCGGCGCGCAGGGCGTTCTCGGCGTCGTCCGGCGTTCCGCCCACCGACGGGACGGCCACGCCCTCGCCGTTGCTCGGGGTGATCGTGACGTTGGTGCCGCCCGCGACCCGCCCGGCGCCCGGGCTCTGCTCGATGATCGTGCCCGCGGTCTCGGTCGCGTCGATCGCGTCGGCGACCGTCACCGAGAAGCCCTCGGAGCGCAGCGTGGACTCGGCCTCCTCGACCGTCATACCGATGACGCTCGGAAGGGTGACGTACACCTGCTTGGTGAGCTCCTTGTCGGGGCCCGGGAAGGCGTCGCCGCCGAACTTCGCGTTCGCCGCGCGCTGCATGTTGGGCCAGATGTTGTTGCGGATCCGCGACAGGCGGTATCCCTCGACCCAGTGCTCGTCGAGCTTCTCGAAGCCCTCGACGTTACCCACCCAGACGACCGTGGTCACCTCGGTGCTCGAGCCGTCCATCCAGGTGTGCTCGAACTGGTGGATACCCGTCTTCCCGAAGATCGGGGTGCCGTCGTAGGTGCGGGCACCCGAACCGGTGCCGTCGCCCTGCATGACCGCCTCCAGCGTGTACGCGGTCGTCGAGGCGACCGCCTCGCTCAGCGCGCGCTCGCACTTCGTCTCGGGCACGGCGTGCTCGCTGCCGTCGGCGTTGAGGACGCGGTCGATCGCCTTGGACTCGCAGAGGATGCCGTTGGAGGCGACCGCCGCGTAGGCCTGCGCCATGTCGACGGGGGCGACGTTGGCCGAGCCGAGGACGTCATAGGGGGCGTTGTTGCCCTCCGCGATGACCTTCCCGTTCCCGTAGGTGACGCCGAGCTGTCCGGCGACCTCGTTGGTGCTGCACACCGAGATGCGCTCCGCCATCGTGAGGAAGCCGGAGTTCAGCGAGTCCTTCGTGAACCGGTAGATCGAGCCGGTGTAGCCGCCGTTGCGCTCGAAGTTTCCGACGTGGCCGGACTGGCCCGAGTTGTCCACGGGCACCGACTGCGTCCCGCCGTCGCAGGTGGTGAGGACCTTGCGATCCTTGCCGACCCGTGCGTTGAGGTACTCGTTGACGGAGTGGCCCTGCTGGAGCCAGTTGATGAGGCTGAACATCTTGTAGGTCGACCCGGCGGGATGCCCGATGCCGCCGCCGTTCACGTTTCGCACGTTGTAGTTGACCTGCGTGGTGGAGGCGTCGCCGGTCTTCGTGCTGTACGGGCGGTTCTGCACCATCGACAGCACGCGTCCCGTGCCCACCTCGACCTGGACGCCGGAGGCTCCGAGATCCATGTAGTCGACGCTGGCCGGGACGATGTCGATCGCGTCGTTGGCGGCCTTCTGCAGGTCGTAGTCGAGGGTCGTGTAGACCTTCAGTCCGCCGCGACGCAGAGCGGCCGCGCGGTCCTCCTTCGTCTCGCCGAAGGCGGGATCGGTGCGGATGATCGACACCACGTACTGGCAGAAGAACTCGGCGTCCTTGGCCTGGCCGCAGCCCTGCTTGCGCTGGCTGATCTTCGGCTCGATCGGCGAGGCCTTCGCCTCGTCGTACTCGGCCTGCGTGATCTTGCCGTCTTCGAGCATGCGGCCGAGCACGTAGTCGCGGCGCTTGAGGGTGTCGGCGTAGCCGTCCTCCTTGCTGTTTCGGGCGTTGCCGGCCTTGTCCGTCCACGACCCCTTGGGCTTGTCGATGCGGAAGGTGTTCGGCTCCTGCACCATGCCGGCGATCGTCGCCGCCTGGGCGATGGTGAGCTTGGCGGCGCTGGTGCTGAAGTAGTACTGCGCCGCGGCGCCGATGCCGTAGACGCTGCCGCCGAAGGACGAGATGTTCAGGTAGCCGAGGAGGATGTCGTTCTTCTCGTACTCCTTCTCGAGCTGGATCGCGTAGCGCATCTCCTGGAGCTTGCGCTGGTAGCCCTCGGTGCCCTCGTTGACCGTCGTCTGGAGGAAGCAGGCCTGGACCTCTTCCTCGGATGCCGCGTCGAACTCGCAGTTCTGCTGCAGCACGTTCTTCACGTACTGCTGCGTGATCGTCGAGCCACCGCGGGTGTTGCTGCCCGAGGCGTTGCCGGCGAGCGCCTTCAGGGTGCCCACGAGGTCCACGCCGCCGTGCGAGTAGAAGTTCTTGTCCTCGCTGGAGAGGATCGCGTCGTACATCACCGGGTTGACCTGGTCGTACGTCACCGGGATGCGGTTCTGGTCGTAGAACTGCGCCATGAGCACGTTCTTGCCGTCCGCGTTCTTCTTGTAGATGCGCGTCGGGAGCATGAGCGAGGCGGGCTCGAGGTAGCTCGGCATCTTGTCGAACATGGTGATCGCGCTCGACGCCGCATACCCGGACACCGCGATGGCGGGGGTCACGGTGGCGGTGATCAGCACGCCGGCCACGGTGCTCAGGCCGATGAGGCCGAGAAGGCCTCCGAGCACGCCGGTGGCTGTCCGTTTCGATTGGGGCATAGGCTTGATCGTAAGGGAATTACCTGGGGGAACCCTCGGTAGGGCCCGCATGCCGCGCCTATCCGCGCCGTCGCAAGGGAGCACCCGATGACCACGTGGGAGTACCTGACCACGCCGCTGCTGATCCACAACACCGCTGCGATCCTCAACAACTGGGGCAAGCAGGGGTGGGAGCTCGTGCAGGTCGTGCCCGGTCCCGAGGGCGGCCTCGTCGCCTACTTCAAGCGCCCCGCCGGGGGCGGCGCCGCCAACGCCGGGCTCGGCGCGGCGGCCCAGGCCGCTCAGCAGTTCGAGGGGGCGTGATGAGCGTCTCGCAGCGTCTGGCCGAGCTCGGCGTCGAGCTTCCCCCCGTCGTCCCGCCCGTCGCCGCCTACGTGCCGGCCACGGTGCACGGCGGCCTCGTCTACACCGCCGGTCAGCTCCCGATGGTCTCGGGCGTCCTCCCGGCGACCGGCAAGGTCGGCGACGGTCACGGGCTCGTCCCGCCCGCCGACGCGCAGGCCTACGCGCGGCAGTGCGCGCTGAACGCGATCGCGGCGGCCGCGGCGGCTGCGGGCGGCGTGGACAACCTCGCCCGCGTCGTGAAGGTCACGGGCTTCGTGGCATCGGTCCCCGAGTTCACCGGCCAGCCCGTCGTCGTCAACGGCGCGAGCGAGCTGCTCGGACAGGTCTTCGGCGAGGCCGGCGTCCACGCGCGCTCCGCCGTCGGCGTCACGGTGCTGCCCCTCGACAGCCCCGTCGAGGTCGAGGTCGTCTTCGCCCTCGCCTGACCCGCGCTCGTCCCACTCCCCCCGGCTGTTGTCCCACTTTCGGTCGCCGGAAGAGCCTCCGAGCGACCGAAAGCGGGACATGCCCGCGGCACAGGATGCGGGGGCTACTTCACCTGTGCGGAGATCACCGACATCACCGCGGTGTCCGCGAGGGTCGTCGTGTCGCCCACCTCGCGGCCCTCGGCGACGTCGCGCAGCAGTCGTCGCATGATCTTGCCGGACCGCGTCTTCGGCAGTTCGCCGACGATGTAGACGTCGCGCGGGCGGGCGATGGGCCCGATCTGCTCGCCGACCCACGACCGCAGCGTGCCGGCGAGGCCCTCGGGGGAGTGCGCGTCGAGGTAGGACTGCTTGATGATGACGAAGGCCACCACGGCCTGGCCCGTCGTCTCGTCGGAGGCCCCCACCACGGCCGCCTCGGCGACGGCCTCGTTGCCGACCAGGGCGGACTCGATCTCGGTCGTCGACAGGCGATGCCCCGAGACGTTCATCACGTCGTCGACGCGTCCGAGGAACCACACGTCGCCGTCGTCGTCCAGCCGCGCGCCATCGCCGGCGAAGTAGAAGCCCTGCTTCTCGAACTTCTCCCAATAGGTCTCGCGGAAGCGCTCGGGGTCGCCCCAGATGCCGCGCAACATGCTCGGCCACGGCTCCGTGAGGACGAGGAGTCCGCCGTTCCCGTTGCCGACGTGCTCGCCGTTGTCGTCGACGACGTCGATCGAGATGCCCGGGAGCGGCACCTGGGCAGAGCCGGGCTTGGTCTCGGTGACACCCGGCAGGGCGGACACCATGATCGCTCCGGTCTCCGTCTGCCACCACGTGTCGACGATGGGCGCCGTCTTGCCGCCGATGATCTTGCGGTACCACATCCACGCCTCGGGGTTGATGGGCTCACCGACCGAGCCCAGCAGGCGCAGCGACGAAAGGTCGAACTTCTGCGGGATCGCGCGGCCGAGCTTCATGAACGAGCGGATCGCCGTCGGCGCGGTGTAGAGGACCGTGACGCCGTACTTCTCGACGAGCTCCCACCAGCGCCCGGGGTGCGGCGTGTCGGGCGTGCCCTCGTAGAGCACCTGGGTGGCGCCGTTGGCGAGTGGGCCGTATGCGACGTAGGAGTGTCCCGTGATCCAGCCGATGTCGGCGGTGCACCAGAAGACGTCGGTCTCGGGGTGCAGGTCGTGGACGACCTTGTTCGTGAACGTCGCCTGCGTCAGGTATCCGCCCGAGGTGTGAAGGATGCCCTTCGGCTTTCCCGTGGTCCCGGACGTGTAGAGGATGAACAGCGGATTCTCCGCGGGGAAGGGCTGTGCCTCGTGCTCTCCGGATGCCGCCGGCACGACATCGTGCCACCAGACGTCGCGGTCGGTGTGCCACGGCACCTCGTCGCCGGTGCGTTTGACCACCAGCACATGCTCGACCGTCCCCTGCGGACCTGAGCCCCGATCGGCCAGCGCCTGATCGACCGCCGGCTTCAGCGGCGACACCCGGCCCTTGCGGTACCCGCCGTCGGCGGTGATGACGAGCTTCGCGCCCGCATCGTCGATCCGGGTGCGCAGGCTGTCGGCCGAGAACCCGCCGAAGATGACGGAGTGGATCGCGCCGACGCGCGCGACGGCGAGCATCGCGGCGATCGCCTCGGGGATCATCGGCATGTAGATCGCCACGCGGTCGCCCTGTCCCACACCGAGGTCGCCGAGGACGTTGGCCACCCGCTTCACCTCGTCGGTGAGCTCGGCGTAGGTGATGCGGCGCTCATCGCCGGGCTCCCCCTCCCACAGCAGCGCGACGCGGTCGCCGTTGCCCGCCTCGACGTGACGGTCGAGGCAGTTGTACGACACATTGAGCTCGCCGTCGGCGAACCACTGCGCGAACGGCGGACTGGACCAGTCCAGCACCTGCGTGAAGGGGGTGTGCCAGTGCAGCGCGCGGGCCTGCTCGGCCCAGAACGCCTCGCGGTCGGCCTCGGCCTCGCGGTACAGATCGGCAGTTGCGACGGCGTTCTTCACGAATTCCTCGCTCGGCGGGAACCGGCGGTCCTCGTTCAGCAGGTGGTCGATCTGGCTGCTCATGCGCGCTCCTTTGCGGCTTGTGCTCACGGGACGACGGCGGGCTCCGTGACGATTCCGGTCAATCTAGCCGGGTCGCAAAACCGCTCACTACCGCCGATAGTGGGTGGCCCCTGCACACCGATATATCACTTCGCCACGCGCCGTCGGTGTTTTGCGGTCCCAGAGCCGTTGCGTATGCTCGGTCCCGGCCGAACTCAGATTCTGGCGCAACGACGTTTCGCGATCCCCCGTAGCGGACGTCGTTCCGGGCGGCATCCTTCCCCCCAAAGGATGCCGCCCCTCTCCATCTCGGGGCTCCTCCCCAGGCAGCCTCCCGGCTCGGCGTTCCACCGATCGTCCGGGCACCTCGGTCGTGCGGCGCGGCGCGGCCTACCGTCGTGCCATGCCCGAGGCCTTCATCGTCCGACCACGCAGCGACATCCCGCCGCGGATCGCCCCGCCGCCGTCGGCGGGCGACGGTCGCGGCGGAGCACCGATGCCCGTGTCGATTCCCGCGCCGATCCGACGCGGGTCGAGGCCCAGCCGCCGGCGCGCGGTGCCGGACCATCCGGCGGTCGAGTCGCTGGTGCCGCATCTGTCCGACCCGGAGGTGACCGATGTCTTCGTCAACGGCGCCGACGGGCTCTTCGTCGATCGAGGGCGAGGAGCCGAGCGGATCGCGGGATGGCGAGCGGACGAGCAGACGGTCCGCGAGCTGGCGGTCGCCCTCGTCGGGAGCGGCGGCCGGCATCTCGACGACCTGACGCCGCTCGTCGACGTGCGCTGGGAGCAGGGGGCGCGGGTCCATGCCGTACTGCCGCCGGTCGCCCGCGGCGGCGCGGCGATCTCGATCCGGCTGCCCTCCGCGGAACGTCTGAGCCTGGACGACCTCGGCCGGCGCGGCATGGTGGACGCGGCCGGTGCCGACCGTCTGGCGGCGCTCGTGAGCGGGCGGGTGAACATCCTCGTCACCGGCGCCACAGGTGCAGGCAAGACCACGCTCCTCGCCGCATTGCTGGGGCTCGTGCCCGCCGAGGAGCGGATCATCACGATCGAGGACGTGGCAGAGCTGCGTATCGATCATCCGCATCATGTGAGCCTCGAGACACGGCAGGCCAACCTCGAAGGCGCCGGCGCCGTCGGTCTCGCGCGGCTGGTCCGGGAGGCGCTGCGGATGCGACCGGACCGGCTGGTGGTGGGGGAGTGCCGCGGCGAAGAGGTCCGCGAGCTGCTCACCGCGCTGAACACCGGCCACGACGGCGGCGCGGGAACGCTGCATGCCAGCGGAGTCTCCGACGTGCCGGCGCGGCTGGAGGCGCTCGGCGCCCTCGCGGGCATGAGCGATCGTGCCGTCGCACGGCAGGCGGCCAGCGCCATCGGCGCCATCGTCCACGTCGAGCGTCGCCGCGACGGCGGTCGGCGGGTGGCCGGGTTCGCCCGGCTGACCGTGAGCGACGGACGCCTGGGCGTGGAGGAACTCCCGTGAAGGGCGAACAGACGCTCGCCGCCGGTGTCGCGGGCGCGGCGGATCCGGCGGTCAGCGTGCACCGACTCGCGGTGCTGCTGCAGGCCGGGCTGACGCCCTCCCTCGCCTGGCATCACGTCGCCGCGGCCGACGCCGGGGACCTCTCGCGCGTCGGGCACGACGCCGCAGCGATCCCCGACGAGCTGGACCGCCGCGGCGGAGCCTGGCGGGAGGTCGCCGTGGCGTGGCGTGTCGCCACCACGGTCGGTGCCCCGCTCGCGCCGAGCCTCCGCGCGATCGCCGATGCGCTGCGCGACGCCGGGCAGGCACGCGCCGATGTGGCGGTCGCCCTGGCCGAGCCCACGACGACCGCGCGGCTGATCGCGTGGCTTCCCGCACTGGGTCTCGTGCTGGTGGTCGCGTTCGGCTTCGATGTGACGACCACGCTGGCCCACCCGGCGGGCCTGGCCTGCGCGGTGGTCGGCATCGGGCTCATGGTCGTGGCACGCCGGTGGACGGCAGCGCTTGTGCGCCGCGCGCAGCCCCCGCCGGGGATCGCCGGCTGGGAGCACGACCTGCTGTCGATCGCGCTCACCGGCGGCGTCTCGATCGACCGCGCGCTGGAGGTCGTGACGGCGGCGGGGTGTCCCTCGGCCTCGCGGGCCACGGCCGGCACGATCGCGCTCTCGCGCAGTTCGGGCGCGCCCGCGGTCGAGCTCCTCCGCGCCGAGGCGGAGGACCGACGCCTCGGCGCGCGGACCGAGGGCCGCCTGCGCGCCGCGCGCCTCGGAGGGCGTCTGCTCCTTCCGCTCGGCGTGTGCACCCTGCCCGCCTTCCTGCTGCTCGGCGTCGCACCCATGCTGCTGTCGGTGCTCGCCTCGTCGTCCGTCGGGTTCTAGTCCGTGCCCGCCCGCTCTCCTCTTCCGTCCTGGCCGTGCCGCCGTCCCGTCCCGAAAGGAAACACATGATCCCTCACCCGCTCTCCCGCTCGCTCCCGCGCTCCCCGCAGCTGCCGCCCCTGAACGCCCGCCGGGCTGCCCGGCTGTTCGGCGACGACACGGGGGCCGCGACGGCCGAGTACGCGATCGCCACGATGGCGGCGGTCGCCTTCGCCGGGCTGCTGGTCGTCATCATGCGCAGCGACGAAGTGCGCGGGATCCTCACGGATCTCGTCCGGCGCGCCCTCACAGTCGAATGATCCCGCGCCGTGTCGTGCCCCTGCGCCGTGACGACCGAGGGTCGGTGGCGGCGGAGTTCGCCGTCGTCGTGCCCGCCGTCGTCCTGGTCGTGCTGCTCGCGGTGACGACGCTCGCCGCCGCAGGACGGCAGGTGCGGCTCGAGCAGGCCGCGGCGCAGGGGGCCCGGCTGGCGGCGCGCGGCGAGAGCGACGACCGCGTGCGCGAGGCCGCCGCGGCGCTCGTCGACGGTGTGCGCGTCTCCATTCGCGCCGACGGCGAGTTCGCGTGCGTCGACGCGACGGTCTCACCCGGTGTGCCGCTTCCCCTCCCGCCCCTGCGGGCGACCGGCTGCGCCCTGGCGGGTGGGCTCTGATGGCGGGTGTCGCGCTCGTCGTCGGGGCACTGGCCGTCACCGCGACCCTGGCCGTCGGGTGCGCGGCCGCGGGCGCGGCCTCGGTGCGGGCGGTCCGACTCACGGCCGTCGCCGACGCCGCGGCGCTGGCGGCGGCCGACGCGGCGACCGGAGCGATCGACGGATCGCCGTGCGCGCGAGCCGCCGACCTCGCCGCGCGAGCCGGCGCGGCCCTGGATGACTGCGTCGTGGACGGGGTCGTCGCCACCGTCGTCGTGGGCGCTGCCGTCGGACCTTTCCGGGCGAGGTCGTCGGCTCGTGCCGGTCCTGCGCCGTGAGAGAACAACGGCCTCCCGAGGGCGGGGCGGACCCGGCTCCCAGCGATTGCACCCTCTCCCGGTGTGTATGGTGTGCAACGAAGAAAGGACGCCAGTGGCTGAAGGCAGCAAGGGCACGCGGAGCACGGGCGGAGCTCGGAGCGGGGCGGGCAAGGGCGAGACGGGGAAGAAGCTCGTCATCGTCGAGTCCCCGACCAAGATGAAGTCGATCCAGGGCTACCTGGGCGACGGCTACGAGGTGCTCAGCTCGGTCGGTCACATCCGCGACCTCGCCGAGAAGAAGGACATCCCCGCGGAGCTGAAGAAGACCTCGGTGGGGAAGTACTCGATCGACATCGAGAACGACTTCACCCCTCTTTATGTCGAGAGCGATCGAGGCAAGAAGACCGTCGCCGAGCTCAAGCGCGCCCTCAAGAACGCCGACGAACTCCTGCTGGCCACCGATGAGGATCGCGAGGGCGAGGCCATCGCGTGGCACCTCCTCGAAGCGCTCAAGCCGAAGGTCCCCGTCAAGCGCATGGTGTTCCACGAGATCACCCGTGATGCGATCCGTGCCGCCGTCGACAACACGCGCGAACTCGACCTCGCCCTCGTCGACGCGCAGGAGACCCGCCGCATCCTCGACCGCCTGTACGGGTGGGACGTCTCGGATGTGACGCGCCGCAAGGTCGGTCAGGGCACCTCCGCCGGGCGCGTGCAGTCCGCCGCCACCCGCCTGGTCGTGGACCGCGAGCGGGAGCGCATGGCGTTCGTCTCCGCCTCGTACTGGGACGTCGAGGCGCTCGCGGCGAAACCCGCCTCGGAGGCGTTCGCGACCCGTCTCGCCCGTCTCGACGGCGCGCCCCTCGCGCGCGGCACCGACTTCGACGACCGCGGCGAGCTGAAGAAGGCCGTCGTCGTGCTCACCGAGACGCAGGTGCGCGAACTCGCCGCCGCCATCGAGGCCAGCGGCACGGCCACCGTCACGGCGGTCGAGGCCAAGCCCGGTACGCGCAGCCCGAAGCCTCCCTTCACGACGTCGACCCTCCAGCAGGAGGCCGGACGCAAGCTCTCGATGAGCGCCAAGCACGCCATGGGCGTCGCGCAGCGGCTCTACGAGAAGGGGTACATCACCTACATGCGCACCGACTCCACGGCGCTGTCGACGCAGGCCGTCACGGCGGCGCGCGCGCAGGCCGTGGCTCTGTACGGCGACAAGGCAGTGCCGGCGAACCCCCGCAGCTACCGCAACAACAGCAAGAACGCCCAGGAGGCGCACGAGGCGATCCGCCCGTCCGGAGAGGACTTCCGCACGCCCGCGTCGGTGTCGTCGGGTCTCGACCGCGACGAGCTGCGCCTCTACGACCTCATCTGGAAGCGCACCATCGCCAGCCAGATGGCCGATGCGAAGTACGAGACGACGACGGTGACCCTCGAGGTCGCCGCCGGCTCCCAGGTCGCCGCGTTCACGGCGTCCGGCACCGTCTACACCTTCAAGGGCTTCCTCGACGCCTACGAGGAGGGCCGCGACGAGAAGCGCAGCGACTCCGACAAGGCCGACGACCAGGCCCTTCCCGCTCTCGCCGTCGGCGACGTGCTGAGCCTGCGCGACGTCGAGGCGAAGGGCCACGCGACCAGCCCCAAGCCGCGCTACACGGAGGCCTCGCTGGTCAAGGCGCTCGAAGAGAAGGGCATCGGCCGCCCGTCGACCTTCGCGAGCATCATCGACGTCATCCTCAACCGCGGCTACGTCACCAAGCGCGGCCAGGCGCTCGTGCCCAGCTGGCTCGCGTTCAGCATCGTCCGCCTGCTGGAGCAGCACTTCTCCGACCTCGTCGACTACGACTTCACAGCCGCCCTCGAGGACGACCTCGACGCCATCGCCCGGGGTGAGCAGGACCGCGCCGAATGGCTCCGGAAGTTCTACTTCGGCGCCGACGACCACGTGGGCCTGCGCAACGTCGTGGACAACCTCG
>Ga0307406_10000426_pt1 | contig 24539 bp, 17 predicted proteins | sample 322Cmetagenome_3_FD_203706 | JGI IMG/M metagenome (GOLD analysis project Ga0307406, IMG submission 203706) | Maize rhizosphere microbial communities from greenhouse at UC Davis, California, United States - 322HYB-C-2 | ecosystem: Host-associated > Plants > Roots > Rhizosphere > Soil | place...
TCCAACGATCACGCCGATGGGGTGCCTTGCGCAGCGAAATAAAGGAGGAGGCCGCAGGCCGGGGGACATTCGCGGAGCAAGGCACCCCATCGGCGGGAGCGCACCCTGAACAGCAGCGCCCACAACAACAGCAAAGCTCAACGGAGCACTGAGATGCGCGCCATCCAACGCTCCACCCCGACCGCCCTTGCCGCCGCCGCCCTGGTGAGCGCAACGCTTCTCGTTGCCGCCCAGCGCACCCACGCGGCGGAAGCCGATGCCAATGAGCTGCTGCCAACAAAAGATCCCTGCGGCAGCTGCGACCGCCCCCTCGCGCAGGCCACCGGCGCCGTGGCGCCGCAGAGCCTGCCGGCACCGCCGCGGCCGCCCGCGGCCACCTTCAAGCTCAACGACCTGCGGCTCAATGGCGTCAAGGCCCTGAGCAACGAGGAACTGCAGAGCATCACCGCGCCCTACATCGGACGCGACGTCACGCTCGGCGATCTCGAAAGCCTGGCGCAGGCCATCACCGCGCGCTACAAGGAGCGCGGCTACTTCCTCGCCCAGGCCGTGGTGCCCGTGCAGACCGTGCGCGACGGCATCGTCGAGATCAGCGTCATCGAAGGCCGGCTCGGCAAGGTCGAGGTGGCCGTTGCACCCGATGCGCCCACCAGCGAGGCGCGCGTGCGCGGCTTTCTTGCGCCATTGCAGCCCGGCGAGGCCGTCAACGCACCGGCCTACGAACGCTCGATGCTGCTGCTGTCGGACCAGCCCGGCATCAAGGTCTCGTCCGCGCTGCAGGAAGGCACGCAACCGGGCACCACCGACCTGTCGGTCGAGGTGGCGGCGGCGCCGCGCTGGGCCTTCGCGGCGGAGGCCGACAACCATGGCACCAAGGAGTCAGGCCGCTACCGCCTCGGCGGCACCATGCGCTGGGCGAGCCCCCTGGGCATCGGCGACAACCTGGACGTGCGCGCCATGGTCTCCAACGGCAATGCGCTGCAGTTCGGCCGCATCGCCTACGAGGCACCCATCGGCAGCAGCGGCTTGCGCGCGGGCCTCGGGCTGGCGCGCGTCAACTACGAGCTGGGCGGCGAGTTCGCGGAGCTGGGCGCCCAGGGCAAGGCCGACGTGTTCGACGTCTCGCTGAGCTACCCGGTGATCCGCCAGCGCCAGCACAACCTCTTCCTGCGCCTGTCGGCCGACAGCAAGAAGCTCACCGACGAGTACACGGCGGTCGATTTCTCGGCGCGCAAGCGGGTGCGCGGCTTCGGCCTGGGCTGGACCTGGGAGCGCCGCGACGACTGGCTGGGCGGCGGCTACTGGGCGAGCACCGGCAATCTCTATCACGGCCGGCTCTCGATCCGCGATGCCGACAGCCTGCTGACCGACCAGGGCCTGGGCGGCCACCGCACCGAGGGCGGCTTCACCAAGGCCACCGTCCAGCTCTCGCGGCTGCAGGCGGTGCTGCCCCGCCACTCGCTGTACCTGGCGCTGGGCGGCCAGTGGGCCAGCAAGAACCTCGATGCCTCGGAAAAGCTCTCGCTGGGCGGCGCGCGCGCCGTGCGCGCCTACCCTTCGGGTGAACTGCTGGTGGACCAGGGCGTGATCGGCACCGTGGAATGGCGCTGGTCGCTCGACGCGGAGTTCACGCCCTTCGTGTTCTACGACGCGGCGCGCGGGCGCCCGACGAAGAACCCGACGATCTTCGACGCCGGCTCCCGTTCGCGCAGCCTGCGCGGCGCGGGCATCGGCCTGAGCTGGACGCGGCCCGGCAACTTCACCATCAACGCCACGCTGGCCTGGCGCGCCGGCACCGACCCGGCGCGCACCGACGGCGGCGGGCGCAACCCGCGGCTGTACGTGCAGGCGCTAAAGACCTTCTGAGGGCAGCATGAGAAACCATGATCTTTCCGCGAAAGCCCTGCCGCGGCACTGGCGCGTGCGGCCGCTGGTGCTGTCGCTGGCCTGCATGGGCATGGTGCCGGCCTGGGCGCAGCTCAACCTGCCGACGGGCTTTCCCCAGAGCGGCAACGTGGTGTTCGGCAATGTGAGCGTGGCGCCCGGCGGCACGGCGGCCATGCAGAGGCTCAACCAGGGCACGATGAATGCCATCGTCAACTGGAATGCGTTTTCGCTGGACGGCGGCAAGACGCTCAATATCAACCAGCAGATGGGCGCTGCGAGCGTGATGCTCAACCGCGTGGTGGGCACAGGCGGCGTGATCGAGCGGTCGGTCATCAACGGCACGCTGACGGCCAACGGGCATGTGTTCGTGGTCAATCCCTCGGGCGTTCTCTTCGGCGGCACCGCCCAGGTGAACGTCGGCGGGCTGGTGGCCTCCACGCTGGACATCAGCGACAGCCAGATCGCCAAGGACACCAGCGTGGTGGGCAAGGGCGGCCAGCTGGTGTTCGGCGGCGGCATCAACGACGCCAACAGCATTGCCCGCGTGACGGTCGAGCCTAACGCGATCATCAACGTGGGCGAGGGCGGCACGCTCGGGCTGGTCGGCGCGCTGGTGCGCAACGAAGGCCAGATCAACGTGGCGCGCGGCTCGGCGGGCCTCGTGTCGGGCGCCCGGGTGACGCTGGACTTCGAGGGCGACGGACTGACGAAGTTCACGGTGCCGATCGAAGGCGGGCTCATGAACACCTCGGTGGCCAGCGAGCAGGCGACCGATCCCACCACCAAGGCGCTGGTGATGAACACCGGCACCATCACGGCCGACGGCGGGCGCGTGGTGCTGGTGGGCGCCTCCGGGCTGGTGCAGCAGGTGGTCAACCAGAGCGGCACGGTGCGCGCGCGTTCGCTGGTCGAGCGCGGCGGCGAGATCGTGCTGGAAGCCATCGGCGCGCAGGTCGACAGCGGGGCCGGCCTCCAGGTGAGCGGCACGCTGGATGCGAGCGGCAGTGCGGCCGGCGTGGCCGGCGGCAGCATCCGCACCACGGCCGGCAACCTGAGCGTGCTGGCGGGCGCGCAGATCGCCGCCGGCGGCAACGCAGGCGGCGCCAACGGCAGCTGGACGGCCGAGGCGGGCCGCAATCTCTCGATCGTGGCCGATGCCGACGCCGGCAACATCGCGGCCAGCGTCATCGGCAAGGCGTTGAGCCAGGGCACCGACGTGACGCTGACCACGCGTTCGTCCAGCAAGGTGGCGCAGATCAACGACGCCGTCGTGTTCCAGCCCGGCGCCCAGGTGGTCAAGGACGGCGGCGGCACGGCCACGCTGCGCGTGAATTCGGTGGGCAACATCGACATGCGCTGGGCGGCCGAGGGCCAAGGCGCAACGATCGCTTCCACCAGCGGCGCGCTGAACGTCGAGTTCAATGCCGACGCGCAGGGCCTGGCCGCCGCCGAGGCCGGCCAGGACAACGGCATTGCGGCGGCCATCCGGCTGGACCGCGCGCGCATCGATGCCAATGGCGGGAACATCCGCTTCTTCGGGCAGGGCGACAGCGAGAACGGGCGAGCGATCGGCGGGCAGGTCAAGGGCCCGGACGCCGATGGCGCCGGCGATATCCGCAGCGGCGTCTGGCTGGGCGGCAGCACCTTGACCACGCTCGGCGCCGGAAGCATTTCGCTGCGCGGCGAGGGCGGCACCGCCGAGGTGGGCAGCGGCTTCCTGAGCGCCACCGACGGCGTGCGCATCGACGGCGACAGCACGCTCCGCACGCAGGCGGGCGGCATCACGCTGGCCGGCCGCGGCGCCGCGGGAGGCTCGGGCGTGCGGCTTGACGGCGATGACTATTCGGTGGCCCTGTCTTCGGCGAGCGGCGACATCGCCCTGACCGGGACGGTGCGCGACTGGGCCAGCGGCGGCCCGGTCGGCGAGTCCCCGGACGGCGCCGGCGTACGGATCACCGGCGCGAAGCTGACCACCGGCGGCGATGTGCGCATCACGGGCCAGGGCGGCGACCTGTCGGGCATGGCCGCCGGCCTGCGCACGCAAGCCGTCGAGTTCGGCTCCAGCTTCACCGCGGGCGCCTCGAATGGCGTGGTGATCGAGGGCACGCGGGTCGAGGCCGGCGCAGGCCGCAGCATCGAGGTCAACGGCACGGCCGGCAGCGCGGGCTTCGGCTACGACGCCGAGGGCGTGGCGCTGGGCTTCGCGCCCATGGACGCGACGGTCACGCCCTTTGGTGTGCGGCTCTCGTCGTCCCAGCAGACCGACGGGCTGCATGCCGCGGGCGGCAGCATCCGGGTCGCAGCCGGCACGAGCGATGTGGCCTTGAGAGCCGGCGCCTTCGAAGGCACGCTGCTCGATGCCGCCAGCACCACCGGCATGGGCGGCAGCATCAGCGTGACGGGGCGCAACATCCTCGCGCAGTCCACAGCGGACGCCAGCGGCCTGGCGAACGCCAGCGGCGCGGGCGGCGGCGGCAGCATCGAGATCCGCGGCAGCACCGCGCCCGGCGCCGGCAACGAGAACACGGGCGTGGTCTCGGTCGGCCCGAACCTCACGCTGCTGGCCAACGCCCTGGGCAGCGGCAACGGCGGCAGCATCACCGTGGTGGGCGAGCGCTCGGTGCGCGTCTTCGGCGACCTGCAGGCCAGGGGCGGCAGCGCCGGCGGCAACGGCGGCACGATCGAAACCTCGGGCGGCTCGTTCGACGTGCGCGGCATCCGCGTCGACGCCTCGGCGCCGGCCGGCCTGGCGGGGCGGTGGATCGTCGATCCCTACGACGTGACCATCGGGCACGGGACGGCCAGCGGCTCGCTGCCCACGAATCCCTTCGACCCGGTGGCCACCTCGACCATCCAGGACGGCGACATCAACAATGCCCTCAACGGCGGCACCAGCGTGACCATCACGACCGGCACTGGCGGCACCGACGCGGGCAACATCAACTTCGACAGCGGCGTGGCGATCGAGCGCAACACCGGCGCTGCGCCGGTGTTCTTCCAACTGGACGCGGCCAGCAACATCGGCCGCACCTTCTCCTCCTCGTGGCTGGCACCCACCATCCGCTCGACCAGCGGGCCGATGGACGTGATCTTCAACGCGGGCACCGCCGGCGGTGCTTTCGGGAGCATCTTCTTCCAGGGCAGCTCGGCCGCCGACGTGGCCAGTATCTCCACGCAGGGTGGCAGCGTCGCGATGCAGGCCGACAGCGCGGTGAACCTGGGCAACGCCCGCATCGACACCGGCGGCGGCGCCGTGTCCATCACCACCGGCCAGCCCGGTGCGCCCGTGGGCGTGGTCAGCCTGGACGAAACAGCGATCGACACGCGGGTGGGTCAATCCGATGCAGGTGCCGGAGGCGATGTCGGCATCGTCAGCGGCAGCGTCCGCATCACCGGCTCGCAGATCGCCGCTTCCACGGGCGACATCGGCATCACGGGCGTGGGCAATCCGTCGTTTTCCGCCGGAACCGGCGTCGTGATCGACCGCAGCAGAAACAACGTCGCCAGCAGTCTCTCCACCACCAGCGGCGACGTACGGGTGCAGGGGGTGGCGCGAGCCAATCCGTCCTCGGCCTTCGCGGCCACGCACGGCGTGCTGGTGCGCGGCGGCAGCAGCATCACCGCCGGCAGCGGCAACATCGCCTTGCGCGGCAGCTTCGACGGAAACGTGTTCGACGGCACCGACAGCGGCGTGCGGCTGGAAGACGGCGCGCGCCTGGCCACCACGGGCGGCGGCAGCATCGAGCTCACCGGCGCTTCCAGCCGGGCCAGTCCCGGTGTGTCGATCCAGGCCGGCACGACGCCGGCCGGCGGTCCCGGCGCGGCGCCCCAGGTGCAAAGCAGCGGCAATCTGGTGCTGCGTGCGGCCAGCGACGGCACCGTGCCCGCCCTGGTGATCGACGTGCCGGTGAGCGCCGCCGGCGTCATCAACCTGCGGCCGGGCGGCATGGACACGGCGCTCAACGCCTTCGATGCCACGGCCACCGGCATCACCGTGGGCGGCGCGGCGGGGCCCGGCTTCACGGTGTCGAATGCGCTGCTGGCGCAACTGAGCGCGCCCAGCGTGGTGGTGGGCAGCAACACGCACGCAGGCACCATCACCGTGGCCGGCGCGGTCGCGACCGGCGGCGCCCTCACGCTGCAGAACGAAGGCCAGGGCAATGGCGCGGGCGGCATCGTGCTGGACGGCGCCGTCACGGCGGACCGCCTGGGCCTGCTCTCGGCCGGCGACATCACGCAGACGGCCAAGGCGCCGATCACCGCCCAGCACCTGCTGGCGCGCTCCAGCCGCGGCAGCGTGCTGCTGGACCAGGCGGCCAACAACGTGAGCGAGAACACGCTGGGCGGCGGCGCTGCCGGCGCCTTCCGCTACCAGGACGTGGACGGCGTGCGCATCGGCGCGCTGTCGGTCACCGGCTTCGACGCCGGCGCCAACCAGCCGCAGGTGGTGTCGGCCACCTCGATGGCGGCCGACTCGGTGTTCGTGCGCACGCTCTCGGGCGACCTCACGCTGGACACCGCCGTCACCAGCACCTCGGGCACCGACCTGGTGGCCGCGTCGCGCTTCCAGAATGCGGGTGGCGGCAGCATCGGCGGCGCGCCCTGGCGCATCTGGGCCGACACCTGGGTGGGCGAGTCGCGCGGCGGCCTCGCCGGCTCGGGCGCCACGCCCAACCTGTTCCACTGCGCCTACCTGGGGCTGTGCACCGTGAGCATCACGCCGGGCGACAACCACTTCATCTATGCCCAGCAGCCGCGGGCCACGGTGGTCATCGGCGACGCCAGCCGGCCCTTCGGCATGGCCAACCCGCCCTTCGGCTTCACCATCGGCGGGCTGATCCTGGGCGACGGCACGGCCGGCTTCATGGGCACGCCCACGAGCCTGGCCGACATCTTCAGCCCCGCGGGGCGCTATGCGATCAACGGCAGCTTCACCTCGGCGGCTGGCTATGCGGTGGACGTGGTGCCCGGGACGCTGACCGTGACGGCCAGCCTGCGCCGGCCCGACTTTCCGAGCGTGGACCTGGTGCGCGAGCTGCCCAACACCAACACCTACACCTTCGACCGCAACCTCGGTGCGCCGCCGATCTGCTTTGCTACCGGGCCGCTGGAGGGCGAACGTGCGCAGCAGGACGGCGACCTGCTGGCGCGCGAATGGTCGCGCGTGCGTTCGCGGCCCAATCTCACGAGCTGCGTGGCCACGGACCGCAAGAACGGCTGCGCGGATTTCTGAGAGCGAGGCTGGCCGTGGAACTGCCGCCGCCCCTGTTCCTGTTCATCCAGACCAACAAGCGCTGCAACCTGCGTTGCGAGCACTGCGACTTCTGGAAGCTCGACGACGCCGACCGTGCGCGCTACCTCGGCCCGGCGCGCCGGCACGAGCTGCTGGCGGAGTTTGCCGGGATGAATCCCCAGGGCAGCGTGGTGATCTGCGGCGGCGAAAGCATGCTCGACCTGGAGGACTACTTCCACATCTCGCGCACCTGCCGCGAACTGGGCCTGACCTGCCTGTCGGTCATCAACGGCACCCGCGTGCGCGACGAGGCCATGGCCGAGCGCATGATCCGCGAGGGCCCGCACGGCATCTCGGTGTCGCTCAACAGCCATCGGCCGGCCCTGCACGACCGCACGCGCGGCGTGAAGGGCGCCTTCGGCAAGGCGGTCGCCGCGCTGCGCCTGCTGCTGGCGGCGCGGGCGGCGGGCAGCGACACGAAGATCAACGTGATGGGCCTCATCTTCGACGAGAACTACCTCGAGCTGGAGGACTTCTACGCCTTCGTGCTGGACGAACTGGGCGCCGACAAGCTGAAGCTGAACTTCCTGCAGCCCAGCTTCGGCCAGATGGAGCGGGTCGACCCCTTCTTCGCGGCCCACCGCAACGTGGACCCGGACCGGCTGGTCGAGGTGATCCGCCGCTGCGACCAGCGCTTCGGCCTGGGGCTGAACCCGCTCTGGCTGCACCAGGTCCACATGTACTTCTCCACGCTGCGCGCCTGCCCGGACGCGGCGCGCGGCTGGGGCTCGCACACGCGCACGCCGGAACACATCTGCAACACCTACGAGCGCAACATCATGGTGGACCACTACGGCGTGGCGCGCCTGTGCTTCTCGGGCAATTTTCCGGGCATGCGGCTGGACAAGCCCGGCGACTTGCGCCTGTTCTGGCGCGAGGCGGAGTTCGTCCGCGCGGCGATGCGCGGGTGCAACCAGTTCTGCGGCATCAGCCACAGCGTGCGCAGGGAGACCAGCACCTGCGCCTCGCGCCGCCCGGCCGCGCTCTTTCCCGCGTCGCGGCCCGCGGCCCGCACCATCCCCGTACGGGCGGACCGCGGAAGCTGAAGTGCACGGCGCGCCGCTCAGGGTGGCTGTGGTCACCCCCTATCACCGCGAGCCGCCCGCCGTGCTGCGCCGCTGCATGCAGAGCGTGCGCATGCAGGGCCATCCGCAGGTGGTGCACTACATGGTGGCGGACGGCCTTCCGCAGCCGGAGTTGCTGGCCGAGTGGCCGCAGGTGCGGCACATCCCGCTGCCGCACGGCAACGCCAACTTCGGCTGCACGCCGCGCGGCATCGGCGCGCTGTGCGCGCTGGCCGACGGCGCCGACGTGGTGTGCTTTCTGGACGCGGACAACCTGTTCCTGCCCGGCCACATCGCCTCGGTGGTGCAGGCCTACGCCGAAGCGCGGGCGCGGGGCCGCCCGGTCGATGCGGTGTTCTCGTCGCGGTACATGTTCCTACCGGGCCACGAGCACCTGCGGATCGTTCCGACGGACGAACTGCCGGGGGCGGAATTCGTGGACACCAACTGCATCAGCCTGGCCCGCTCGGCCGGCTTCCTCTGGGGCGCCTGGTCGCAGCTGCCGCGTTCGCTGACGCCCGTGTGCGACCGGGCGATGTGCTGGCTCATGCAGCACCACGGGCTGCGGGTGCGCTGGACGCAGCAGTACACCGTGCTGTACGAATCGCATTGGCGGGCCACCTATCTGCAGGCCGGCCTGCCGCCGCCGGCCGAAGGATTGCACGACGAGTTGCTGGGTGCGGCCGGCGCGGGCCTCACGCCCGAGGAGCTGTGGGGCCTGCTCAGGGTGCGCTGGACCTTCGATCCGCCGGCCCGGCAGGCGTGACGGCGTCGCGCGCAAGGCCGGGGCCCCCGGCGGCTCCCAATGCGCGCGGCAGGTCGCCGTGCCAGGTCTTCAGGCCCTGGTGCGACAGGCGCGACTGCAGGTCGACGTACACCTGGCCGCCCAGTTGCTGCCAGCGCCGGCAGAAGGCGAAGTCTTCGCTCAGGTAGCGGCCGGTGGCGGGCTCGAACTGGGTGTCGAAGAAGCGCCAGTGCGGCAGGTGCGCATTGGCGTGGTCGCCGGCCTCGGGGGTGTAGCGCAGCTCGGGCATGGCCGCCGCCATGCGTTCGAACACGCCGCGGGCGATCAGCATGAAGCCGGTGGGCGCGTCCAGCACCTCGACGAAGCCGTCGGCGTCGGCCTGCGTCGGCGTGTGGCGCAGGTTCAGCGGATAGCGCGCATGCAGGGCGTCGAAGTCGGCCTGCGTGGCGCCCGCCGGCAGCGGCCGGGCCAGGCCCTGGGCCGGCCAGCCATCGTGCTTGTGCGGGTAGACGCCGGCCACCACCTCATGCCCGGACAGCAGCAGGCGCAGCGCCGCATCGGGCGCGAAGCCGACGTCGGCGTCGATCCAGAACAGGTGCGTCCACTGCGCATCGGCCATGAACTCGGCCACCAGCCGGTTGCGCGCGCGCGTGAGCAGGCTGTCGCCGTCGAGGAAGCGCGTCTGCATGGCGAAACCATGCGTCCACGCCGCATTGACCAGGCCCAGCAGGCTGCGCACGTAGAGGCTGGTCATGGAGCCGCTGTAGCTGGGCGTGGCGACGAAGGGGCGGATGTCCTTGAGGGCGGCGGTGTCGAGCATGGCGTGTCGAAGGTGATGGAGGAGGGCGTGCCATTCAGGCCGCGTGCGCATGGCGCCGCGTGGTGAGCAGTGCGCGCAGCTTGGCCGGCGCGACCGGCTTGGTCAGCAGCATCACGCCGCCATGGCGCAGCCGCTGCAGCACCTCGGGCCCGGTGGCGCCCGAGACCAGCACCGCGAGCGCATCGGGCTGCAAGCGCCTGGCGGCGTCGATCACGTCCATGCCGTCGGCGTCGCCGGCCAGCTGCAGGTCGCACAGCACTGCGTCGAAATGCACATCGCCCGTGCCCAGCCGCGCGATGGCCTCGGCGCCGGTGGCCACGCATTCGACCTGGCAGCCCCACTGCTCCAGCAGCGCGCGGCTGCCGTCGAGGATCGCGGGGTCGTCGTCGACCACCATGCAGTGCAGCCCGGCCAGCGGCGCCGGCGCGAGCGGCGCGGGCTCGGGCGCGGTGGCGTCGGCCGCATGGGCCGCGGGCAGGGTGAGCGCGAAGGTGCTGCCCGCCTGCAGCGCCGAGCGCAGCGTGATGCGGGTGCCCAGCAGCGCCGCGATGCGCGCGCAGATCGCCAGGCCCAGGCCGAAGCCGCGGCGGCGGTCGCGCTCGGTGTTGGCCACCTGGTAGAACTCCTCGAAGATGCGGCCCTGGTGGATGGGCGCAATGCCGATGCCGTTGTCGCGCACCTCGATGCGCACGCTGTCGCCGTTCTTTCCGCGGGCGCGGCGCGCGGCCACCAGCACGGTGCCGCCGGCCGGCGCATGGCGCAGCGCATTGGCCACCAGGTTGCCGACGATGCGCTGCAGCAGCGCCGCATCGCTGCGCACCGCCAGGCCGCGGTCGCTCCAGCGCAGGCGCACATGGGTTTCGACCGCGGTGGCGGCATGCTGCGCATCGAGCTGGTCGAACAGCGCCGCGAGCGGCACCTTGGTGATCGCCGGCGTCAGCACCTGGGCGTCGAGCCGCGAGATCTCCAGCAGGTCGTCCAGCAGTACGCCCATGAACTCGGTGCTCTCCTGCAGCCGCAGCATGGCGGGGCGCTGCGCGGCGCTCGCGCCCGGCAGCAGGCCGTCGATGAAAAGGCCCATGGCATGCAGCGGCTGGCGCAGGTCGTGGCTGGCCGCGGCCAGGAAGCGGGCGCGCGAGAGTGCCGCCTGCTCGGCCTCGGCCATGCGCTGCAGCGCCACCGCGGTGGCCTCGCGCACGCGCTCCTCGCTGATCTGCCGGTTGCGCTGCAGGCGCTCGGCCAGGCGGTCGATGTCGTGCGCGAGCACCGTGAGCTCGTGCGCGCGGCCCTTGCCGGAACTGCCGCCAGGCGCGCGGCTGTCGCCCTCGGCCACGTCGCAGCGCGCCTCGAAGTGGCCGGCCTGGAGCGCGGCCACGGTGCGCGAGACGCGCCGCAGCGGCCGCGCCACCGTGCGCGCCATGTGGCGCACCGAGGCCCAGGCCGCGAGCAGCGCCACCAGCGCGATGCCGATGCTCGCGATCAGCGAGCGGCTGCGCTCGCGCGCATAGGCCGTGGTGTCGCGAAAGGTCTGCACCAGGCCGATGGGCGTGTCGCCGGCGGCAGTGGAGCCGGCCGGCGCGAAGGCGCTGGCACGCGAGGCTTCGCGCAGCGTGACCGGCGAGGTGAACATGCGCAGCTGCGCAAGCGACGAGGCCTTGGGGCCGGCCGTCACGTAGACGCCGGCGCTGTTGCTGATTTCCACGCGCATCACCTGGCCGCCGCGCAGTGCGGCATTGGCCACGTTCTGCAGCGCCGGCAGGTCGCCGGCATAGAGGCTCAGGTCGGACATGGCCGCCACCTGGCGCGCCACGGCCTGGCCTTCGGCGTCGAAGGCGGCCTCCAGCGTCTGCAGCCGGCTGTGGGTGAACCAGCCGGTGAGCGCGAGCGCCACTGCGGCGCACGGCACCACGCCGAGCCGGAACAGGTCGCGCTGCAGGTTGCCGCGCACCAGCAGCGTGGGCGTGGGCACCGGCGCAGGCGCGGCCGGCTGGAGCGGCGCCGATGCATCGGCGCGCCTGCCTTCGGACAGCGGCTTCGCGCTCATCGGACGACCGCGAGCCGCTCGGTCAGTTCCCGCTCCTCGGGCAGGCGCAGGCCGAGTCCGCGCGCCACGGTGACGTTGACCCGCACGGTCGCGGGCGCGGCCGATTCCACCAGCGGATTGCTGCCGCCGCCGGCGCCGCTCGCGAGCTTCTGCCCGAGCTGGCGCGCCTGCTGCGCCAGCTGCGCCGGTGTGGAGACGGCGGCGGCCAGTCCGCCCGAACGCACCAGCCCTTCGCTGGCGCCGAACACCGGCAGGCCCGCGCCCGCGCCGGCGCGCAGCACCGACAGCGTGGCGGCCTGGTTGTCGCCGATCAGGTCGGGTAGCACCAGCAGGGCATCGCTGCGCGGCACCACCGAGCGCAGCGCGCCGGCCAACGACCTGTCGTCGGGTGCGTACTCCACCTGCACGTCCCAGGGCTGGTTGCCGTTCTGCGCGGCGCGCTGCAACTCGCGCACCAACGGTTCGGATTCGGGCGTGGCGACCACGCCGATGCGGTGCTTCTGCGGCAGCACCGCGCCGATCAGCGCGAGCTGGTCCGCCATGGCCGGGTCGCGCAGCAGCACGCCCACGCGCCTGTCGCCGCGCTTGAGCGCCGGGCTGCTGGCGCGAAGGCTCTCGTAGTCGAGCCGGCTCAGCATCGCGAGCACCAGCGGCTGCTGGCCCGGGCGCTCCAGCGCCGCGCGTGCGGCGGGCGCGCCCACCGCGAGGGTGAGCGCGGCGTTCGCGGGCGCGGTGCGCAGGCTGCGCGTGCGCACGCCGGCATTGGCGCCGCGCTCGGGCTCGGGTTCGGCGCGGGCCGTTTCCACCGGTTGCGCGGCTTCGGCGCCGCCCGGCGCCAGCCGCACCAGTTCGAAGCGGCTGCCGGGCTCCTGGCTCGCGCGCAGGTGCTGCACGAACTCGGCATGCGCCGGGAGCTCGTCGCCCACCAGCACGGTGAGCTCGGCTGCCGAGGCACTGGCGGCGGTCTGCGCCATGCACGCAAGGGCCAGCACGGCGCAGGCGCCTTGGCGTCGCCGTTTCCGGAGGAGCGAGATGAGAGGGTTCACGGCGACAAACATGGGCTGCGGCTGCAGCAAGTGCAGCACCCAATGTACGGAAGCCGCCTGCTTCGCGCGATAAGGCAGAGGGCTTATGTCGCTGCTCGCAGCCCTGCGCGGCTGTGATGAAGATCACAGCCGCGGCAGCCGCTTGGCCTATGTCCGACGCACTACCCTCGTCAGGCGTCGGCGTTCGACAGCACCGCCGCGCGCTGCGCCTGGATCGCCTGGCGCAGCACGCGCGGCGACACGGGCTTGTAGAGCACTGCGATGCCCGCGCTCGCCACTTCGCGCAGGCGGTCCGGCTTGGTCTCGCCCGTGACCAGCAGCCGCGCCGTGCCCGCGCCGATGCCGCGCGGGTGGCGCTCGAGCGCGGCGATCACGTCCAGGCCGTTGTCGCCGCCTTGCAGCAGCAGGTCGCTCACCACCACATCGGGCGGCTGTTCCCAGGCGTCGGCCAGCGCCAGCGCTTCGGCGCGCGTCTGCGCGGCCAGCACCACGGCGCCCCAGTTGGCGAGCACCACCGTCAGGCCCTCGAGGATGGTGCGCTCGTCGTCGATCACCAGGATGCGCAGGTTCTCCAGGCCCGCCTCGTCCTCGGCACCGCCGGCGGCGGGCGCTGCGGCCGGTTGCGGCAGCGCGGCCGGCGCCGAGCGCACCAGCACGCGCACGCAGGTGCCCTTGTGCGGCCTGGACGTGAGGTCGACGCGCGTGTTGAGCAGCTCGGCGAGGCGCTGCACCGTGGCCAGGCCGAGGCCCATGCCGCGTGTGCCGCGCGGTGCCTGGCGGCCCGTGGCCTCCACCTGGTAGAACTCCTCGAACACGCGCGCCTGGTGCTGCGGCGCAATGCCTACGCCGGTGTCCACCACGTCGATGCGGACCCCCTTGCCGCGCCGCCGCGCGCCGATCAGCACGCCGCCCTCGAGCGTGTGGCGCAGCGAGTTCGACACCAGGTTGTTGAGGATGCGCGAGAGCATCACGTAGTCGCAGCGCACCCAGAGCTCGGTCTTGCGCGCGACCAGCCGCAGGCCCTGCTGCTCGGCCACCGGCCGGAAGTTGCGGCTGATCTCGTCGAACAGCCGGTCCAGCGGAAAGTCGGCCCACTGCGGCTGCAGCACGCCGGCGTCGAGCTGCGAAAGATTGAGCAGCTCCGAAAAGAGCCGGTCGAGCGAGTCGACGCATTCGCGGATGTGGCCGATGCGCTGCAGGCGCAGCGGGTCGGTCTCGCCGTTGGCCAGCCCGTCGGAAAAGAGCGTGAGCGCATGCAGCGGCTGGCGCAGGTCATGGCTGGCCGCGGCCAAAAGGCGGGTCTTGGCCTGGCTGGCCACTTCGAGCTGCTGGTTCTTGCGCGCGAGCTCGGCGGTGGCCTCGCTGATGCGGCTTTGCAGCAGGCGATGGCTCTCGGCCAGCGCGCGCGCCGCCTGGTTGAAGCCGTGCTGCAGGTGCCGGATCTCGGAGGTGCCTTCGATCGACACGCTCGCGTCCTCGCCCGCGCCCAGCCGGTCCACGGCCTTGCCGAGCGCGCGGATCGGCTCGCTGATGCGCCGCGCCGCCCACCAGCCCGCCAGGCCCACGCCCACCAGGCTGATCGCCAGCACCAGCACCACGTTGAGCCACACCGAGCGCCGCGCGTCCTGCACCGCGTCCAGGCTCATCTCCACCATCACCTTGCCGTTGTGCCGGCCCTCGTCGGTGACGATCGGCACCACCACCTGCAGGCCATCGCCGCGCGCGCGGTCGACGGTCTCGGAGTTGGCGACGATCTCGCCGTCTTCCGACCAGATCTGCACCTGCTGCACGTGCGGCTGGTAGGTGCCCGACTGGGCGGTGCGCTGCAGCATGCGGCGGTCCATGCGCACCAGCGGCGCCTGCGCGGCCGTGGCCACCTGCAGCGCCACCGTCTGCGCGTTGGCGCGCATCAGTTCGGTCAGGTTGTCCAGGTGCTGGCGCGTCAGCACGGCAATGGCGGCCAGCGTGGCCGCGGTGGCCGGCACCAGCGCCAGCAGGATCAGCTGCTGGGCGAAGGTGAGGCGCGCAAGCCCCCGCAGGACGTGGAAGTTCCAGTTCATGGGGGAATTTGGCGCATGAAGGTCGAGCTTAGAGGGGCGGCCGTACGAGCGAAAGATGGGAAAAACATCACGAAAATCACTTGTATTTGGTATCTAATTGCGTCGCGTTGCCCATGTTAGACCCGCTGGTCCGCAGCGGCCCCATGTCTTCGTGTTCCAAAAATGCTGGCCTCCCCATGCCGCGTCCGGAAGGCTTCCGGCGCTTCCGATGCCTCCCGCCGTCCGAAGTCCGGGCGCGCCGCCGCCATGGTACGCATGGCGTGCCGCGGCGCTGCAACCGCCGCGCTGGCGCTGCTTGCCGGCCTGCCGCTCGCGGCCTCTGCCCAGCCCGCGCCGCAGCCCGATGCGCCGGTGCGCTTCGGCATCCTGCCGCTGGGCGGCGCCTTCGAGTCGCGCAGCGACTGGGATCCCTTGCTGGCCGAGCTGAGCCGCGCCATCGCCAGGCCCGTGAGCGTGCTGTCGGTCAACTCGTACGAAGCGCTCGACCAGGCCATCCGGCGCGACGAGGTCGACATGGCCTTCCTCTCCGGCAAGATGGCGCTCGACGCCGTCACGCAGCGCCGCATGAAGGTGGTGGCCCAGGTGGTGCGGCACGACGGGCTGCCCGGCTACCGGGCCCTGCTGCTGGCGCGCAAGGCACCGCCCTTCAACAGCATGAAGGGCCTGCTCGCGGAGCCTGAGCGCTGGCGCCTCGCGCGCGGCGAGCGGCAGTCGGTGTCGGGCTTCATCGTGCCGCAGCTGCAGCTGTTCCTGCCCAACCACATCGCCATGGAAACGCGCTTCCTGAGCGAGATCGTCGGCACCCACCAGACCACCGCGCTGGCCGTGGCCAACAACGAAGCCGACGTGGCCACCAACAACACCGCCGATTTCGAACGCTTCAAGCAGCGCTTTCCGGCCGAGGCCGAGCGGCTGCAGGTGCTGTGGGAGTCGGAGCTCATTCCGCATGCGCAGATCGTGGTGCGGCGCGAATATCCGCCCGAACTGCGCAGCCGCGTGCAGGCCTTCCTGGTCGGCTACGGCCGCGCGAAGGGCCCCAAGGGCGACGCCGAGCGCGTGGTGCTCAAGTCGCTGCACGACCTGGCCGGCTTCGTGGCGGCGGACAACAGCTCGCTGCAGCCCGCCGCCAAGCTGGCTTATCAGTTGGCCAGGCAGAACGCCATGAGCGCGCAGTGGGTCAATGATGCGGCGCGGCAGGCGCGGCTCGCGCGCATCGAAAGCGGGTACGCGGAACAGACCGCCGTGCTGCGCGACCTGTCTCCCTGACGCGGGCTTGCCGTCCATGCTGCGTCTCCTGCGTTCGGTTGCCGCGCCGCTCGCGCTCCTGGCCGCCGCCGCCACCTGCCTGGCGCAGGGCGGTGCCGGCGCGGCGGACAAGGCAGGCACGCCGCCGGTCAAGTCGATCCGCTTCGGCGTGCTGCCGCTGGGCGGCGCAGTCGAATCGCGCGCCCTGTGGACGCCGCTTCTGGCCGACCTGAGCCAGGCCATGGGCGTGCCCGTGAGCGCCTACTCGGTGGCGTCGTACGAGGAGCTCGACCGCGCCATCAAGCGCGACGAGATCGACATGGCCTTTCTCTCGGCCAAGATGGCGCTCGATGCCGTGATGCAGCGGCGCATGAAGGTGGTGGCGCAGATCGCGCGCCGGCCCGGCATGCCCACGCACCGCGCCGTGCTGCTGACGCGCAAGACCGGCATGCCCAGCACGCTGGAGGCCGTGCTTGCCGAGCCCGAGCGCTGGCGGCTGGCGCGCGGCGACAGCCGCTCGGTGACCGGCTTCCTCATTCCGCAGAGCCAGCTTTTCCTGCCCCGCAGGATTGCGATGGAAACGCGCTTTCGCGGCGAGATCATCGGCACCCACCAGGCCACTGCGCTCGCCGTGGCCAACGGCGATGCCGACGTGGCCACCAACAACACCACCGACTTCGAGCGCTTCAGGGAGCAGTTCCCGGTGGAGGCCGCGCGGCTGCACATCGTGTGGGAGTCCGAGCCGCCGCCCGGTGCGCAGATGGTGGTGCGGCGCAGCTATCCGCCCGAGTTCCAGGCCCGGCTGCAGGCTTTCCTGGTGGGCTACGGCCAGGGCAAGGGCCCCGGCGCCGATGCCGAGCGCGAGGTGCTGAAGACCCTGCGCGCGGCCCACGGCTATGCCGCCGCCGACGACAGCGCGCTGCTGGCCGAGGCCATGCTCGAATACCAGCTCGGCAAGCAGAACGCCATGGCCGCCGCCTGGGTCAACGACGCGGCGCGCGAGAAGCGCCTGCAGCGCATCGAGAAGAACTACCGTGAGCAGGTCGAGGCCCTGCGCGCGGCCGCCGGCATGCGCTGAGCATCGACGGCTGGCCTCTCAAGGCTGAGCCCTGCTGGTGTGCTCCACGGCCCGGACCCCGGCCCCAAGTGGGAACCTTGACCAACCGGCAGCACCTGTCCAAGCCGATATCATGGATCGGGCCTGCCAGGCCAACTGGCCAATCAAGGGAGAGAACAATGCCCCGTGTGCCGGCGCACTGCTACAAGGGCGAGGCGATCCGATGAAAACGCGGTGGTGGCTGCCGCTGAACATGCTGGCCTGGACCTTGGCAATGCCCTTGCTCAGTGTCGGCCTGCGCTTCCTGGACCAGCAGCGGATCCTGGCGATGTCGGGAAGCGTCGTGGCGGCCGGAGCGCTTGCGCTTGTGCTGTGGGCCGCCTGGATCTACGCGAGATGCGTTCCGGCAGCGCCCGAACTTTCGCGCCGCATCGGGTACTTTGTGGCGTTCGTCGCCGCGATGCTTGCGCTGGGCGCAGGAGCCCTTTGGCTGACCTTCTGGGCGATCGTCGCGATCTATGGGCACTAGCTTCGGCGAGGGGGCCTGTTGGCAACGCGAGATCAAAGGCCAAACCGGCATCGTCTTTTTGGCGTCTATTGGGCCCGACCCGGCCGGGCAGTTGCGAACGCGAATGGCGATCACATCGGTCTCTGGAACAAGAACAAGATGACTCCATTGGTGGAGTCGTTCCTGCCCTCTGGGGCGCTCGTGTTGACGGAGCTGTTCTACGTGGCGGACTACATGCCGCCGTTGCTTCGTAGATGCGAGCGCTCGGTGCCTCCAAGCGCAACTGTCGTTTGCGGCGCTGTGCCCCTTTATCGGTACATGAAGGGCGGTGGCTTACGACTAAGCAAGAGCACTATGATTCTTTTGACAGGAAGCTAAGCCAAATGACACATCCCCCTCTTGATTACTCGGCAGCAGGCGTCGACTACAACAAGATCGATCCTCTCAAGCTCCTTGCACAACGCGCGGCAAGTGCGACCAGCACAAATCTCTCGGTGCACGGTGTTGCCGAGGTAGCCGCTTCACGGGGTGAGTCGGCCTACGTGATGGAGATCGACGGTCGTTTCATCGCATCGATCACTGAGTGCTTGGGCACCAAGGCACTTGTCGCCGATGCCGTGCGCGCAATCACCGGACGCACACACTACGACTCGATCGCCCAGGACACCATCGCGATGGCGGTCAATGACCTGATCACCGTCGGCGCCACCCCTCTGTCGGTTCATGCGTATTGGGCGGCGGGCGGGAGCGACTGGTTTGCGGACGAGCAGCGCGTTCGCGATCTGGTCGAAGGATGGCAGAAGGCATGCGATATTTGCAAGGTCAGTTGGGGTGGCGGTGAAACGCCAGCGCTCTCTGGCGTGGTTGAGACTGGCCGGATCGACCTCGCCGCCTCTTCGGTTGGCGTTATTCCATCCCGCGAGCGACTGACACTCGGTGAAAAATTGCAGGATGGGGACGCCATCGTGCTGCTGGCGTCCAGCGGCATTCATGCAAACGGAGTGAGCCTCGCGCGCAAACTGCTCGAACGTCTTCCCGATGGCTACGCAACCAGATTGGCCGACGGGCGCACTTATGGAGAATCGCTGCTCGACGCGACGACGCTTTATGTGCCTGTCACAGAAGCCTTGTTCGCAGCGGGAATCGTCCCTCACTACACGGCAAACATCACTGGGCATGGATGGCGCAAGCTCATGCGCCATGCCAGTGAATGGACCTATCGGATTCACACGCTGCCCGACGTTCCGCCAGTGCTTCGCTTTATGCAGCAGCAGGCAGGCATCGACGACCACGAAGCTTACGGCAGCCTCAACATGGGCGCCGGATTTGCGTTCTACGTTGCCAACCACCAAGCCGAAGAAGTTGCACGCATTGCGCGCAGCGTCGGTGTGCCCGCTTGGGTTGCTGGCCGCGTTGAGACAGGTATCAAGCGCGTTGTGATCGAGCCATTGGGAGTGACTTACGACGCGGACGAACTTCACGTCCGCGCCTGAGGCGAGCTACCCGATTTCGAGTGCTATGCGCTCGCAGTCGGGGTGCCCGCGAGATTCTCGATCGTGAAGTCGACAGACGCGTACTTGTATCTGCCGTAATGCGCAATCTGGCGCTTGGCCTCTTTCAGCGCGCCCGCCCGAAATGCTGCACTGAGATCGATGTCGAGGATGTTGGACAGGCAGACCACCCAAACCAACACATCGCTGAACTCACCGAACACTTCTGCTTTTGACTTTCCCTTGCGGATCGAAGCGATGAGTTCGCCGACTTCCTCGACGAACCAGAGCAGGGCCTTTTCCTGCTCGTATTTTCCATGCAATTCCATGGAAAACCGCTGAAATGCCTCCGCAGGTGAATAGAGTTTCGTCAAATCGAATGAATTCATGGGCCTCCAGATCGTCACGAAAGAACTCGAATATCCAAGTTTCTGTTGAGATTGCCGATACGAAAAGATGAATTCGCATCAATAGGCTTCAGCAAAATCCCTAAGAGCTCCCTGTAGATTTCTTTGTTGGCTGCAACATAGGATTCAAACCAGCTCTTGACAGTCAGATGAAGCGAGCCGTGGAGGTCGAGCATGCCTTGCTCGGCAAGATATTCGCGTCCCCAGCTATTGAGCCGCAATTGCTTGACGTCGCCGCGAAGGCCGAATTTTTTCGCCGCATTGAAACGATATAAGTGCTGACTCAATCCCAGTGCAGCAAATGCTTTGCCTTTCATTGCAAGCGGCATATTGATTCGATCGAATAGGGTGATCAGCGATTGGTCGTCTTGAAAGTAATAGAAGTACCCATTTTTTGCATTTTTTTGAAGTACCTCGTCCAGTGCATGCATGGCGATCAAAATAGAGTGGCATTCGTGTAAAAATAAGCCGGGGTCGCAGTCTCCCGTATTTGCCAGAAAGCTCAATTTCTCCGGAGGATTCAGTTTGTCAAAATGCATTAAACTTCCAAAATGAAGGGTCATGCTGCTCATCCGATTTTCGAGGCAAAAGAAAATTTCATGGTTTCGACGTCGGTGCGACGACAAACCACCACAGTCCTGCAATGGCTGATAACTTGAATTTCCGTCAACCCGTTTTCCCGCAGCGTTCGCCCGGTTTCAACACAGTCGATCGACACGTCGAATACGCTCGGAACCAAGGACTCCGAAGAGCCAGATACCGTGAGAATTTCCACATCAAAAATGCTGTTCTGCTGAAAATATCTTGCTGCCGTCGATGGAAATTCAGTGATACATCGAATTCGCTCCAGCTCGCTTAGCTGCGTGCCTTCCCTGCCAATCACGCTCATTCGGGTATCACACCAATTCAGTTCCTTCAGGATCGCAAGGTCATCGCCGCATTCATCGAGCCATTCGGTCGAGGTGATTCCGACATCGATCACCTTTCGCGCCAGAAGTCTGGGAATATCCCGATGCTTCAGAAGAAAAATCTCTGCCTCGGCGTTTTTATAAGAAAGTCTCTTTCCCTGTGCATCCACCCCCGTTAGCTTGCGGATGACATCGAAAGATTTTTCTTTAATTGTTCCTTTGGGTAGTCCAATTCGAAGCATGCCATTTCTCCCTTTTTGTGCTAATGAATTTTTCTACATCTTCATGAATTGAAGCGCTATGAGTGGCCCGAGCAATTTGCCAAAACTCGACGCCACTTGGTGTACGGCGATGAGTTGAAATTTTCCGAGATTAAAATCTCGTGTGTAATAGTAGGCAGACGACGTGACGAAGGTTCCGGAGTTGGAAATTCCTAAAAGGACAAATGCCAAAAATATCGGCCCGATACTTTTAAAATCAGCTGCCATCATGAATGTGAGCATTGAGATATGCAATGCGAGACTTGAAAAATAAATCTTCAAATCGCCAAATCTGCCGGCGAGGCGGTGCCAAGTTTTTTGCGAGGCTGCGTGCGAAATGGCTTCTGCTGCGAGTAATGCGCCTATTATTTCGAGCTCCCATCCGCCTTCCTTCAATGAGGTTGGAAGTGCGGTGAACCAAAAACCAAAAACAGCAAGGTCAAGGGCAAATAGAGTGATGGAAAAAAGAAAAATACCCATTTTCCCCGCTTGATGCGGCGCGATGAGTGAGACTCCCTTGAATCGCTCCGTCGTCAGAGAAGTTGGCGCCATTTCGATAGACAATAAGATGCATAGCGAAGCAATGATGGCAATCGAATAATAGCCAATCTGCCTCGCTGTTTCACCCGATGACACCAGGCAGCCAATCAAGAAGCCGAAAGCAATTCCCGTAACTTTCAAGATATTCATCATGACGAGGGAGCTTCGTAGAATTACTTTGTCATCGTTGTTCTTGGTGGCCAACGAGAGGGAAGAAATTTCGATGCTCGAAGCCGCGGCTCCCATTGCAATTGCGAAGAAGTAGCAATACGCAGCATTGGCTTGAAGCTTTGTGCAAAAAAATGCGATATTTAGCAGGGATACCAGAATAGCAAGGGACCTTACTTGGGTCACAGAGATTCGGTAGACGCGAAAGGAGAAAAAGGACAACACCATCGTGGCGACCGACACCGCTGCATAGACGTTCAGAGCATGGATGGGCAGCTCATCCTTGAGAGCCAGTAACGGATACGAAATCGAGAAGACAACGTAATAAATCCGAAAAATCAGACTTACGAGATAGGTGCCGTTTTTTTTAATAAATGCTCTCACCATGCGTCCGCACACCTAGTGCTGGCGGCCTGTTTGTTTTCACGAAGGCAAGGCATGCAGCCTCGAGGTGGCTCGAAGGCAAGCTAAATGGCTGGGAAGCAGGGCCTGCGACGTTTCCCAGCACAAACACTGGCAACGAGCGGGTGCGCGGGCGAACTGGTGGTGCGTCGTAACAATATTCCGCCGCACGCGGCGAGGGCAATATGCGCGCGAGACTCGCGCTTCGACGCGGAAGCTTGGTGCGCGAAAAGCGCAGCACTCATCCTAAATTGACCCGTTGGGTTCATTTATTTTCTCCCTGACTCGGACTGAGAATCTGCATTCTGCACATCAAGTTGCGATGGGCGACATGGTGCAGACCCTTGCGTACACAGGTGCTGGCAAACCGACCCTGCTGGACGGCCCACGAGTTCTCGGGCAAGTCCTATTCGCCGAATCCGTCGGCCACAGACCTGTCTACACATGGCTCCGCTGGGCGGCTCACGACCTCGGCATGCATCCGCTGAGCAGCACGATCTTGGCCCGATTGCTCAGCCCAGACGATAGCGGACGACTGCGCATGCTGGTCCTCGGTCAGCACCAAGCTCGCCTCGCGTTGCCCTCATTCCGGCATCTCCCGTGGAAAGATATTGGAGACCCCGCGATATATAAGCTCGTTCTGAACCGAACCGCACACTAGCCCCTTCGCTGTAGCTCCAAATCCATCCGCCTAGGCCGTTAGGTGGATTTGCCGATAGCCCGCCGCGCCGGAAACTTCGTGTTTCTTTCAGGCAGCCCTTGCCGTTGACGGAGTGCGGATGAGTTGGCGAACAAAAGTGGTCTGGAGCGAGGGGATGCTGCTGCAGCCCCAGCACCTGCAGCAAAGCGAGCGTCATGCCGACCATGCGAGGCATGTGCTGCTGCGTTCCACCACGCCCTATGCCTGGGGATTCGCGGAGATCGAGATCGATCAGGCCGCGCTCACGCTGGGCAAGCTCGCGCTGGTGCGCGCGGTGGGCCTCTTCGGCGACGGCACGGTGTTCGACATGCCGGCGGTCGATCCGCTGCCCGAGCCCATCGACATTCCGACCGCCATGCGCGACGAGGCCGTGGTGCTGGCGCTGCCGCTGCGCCGCGCCGGCGCCCGCGAGGCCGATGCCGAAGACTATGAAGAGCTGGTGCGCCACCGCGTGCTCGAATCCGAGGTGCCCGACTCCAACACCGCGGGCGAGCGCACCGCCGTGCTGCAGCTGGGCCAGCTCCACACGCGCCTGATGCGCGCCAGCGAAGCCACCGACGCCTGGACCACGCTGGGCGTGGCGCGCGTGCTGGAGCGCCGCGTCGACAACCAGGTGCAGCTCGACCGCGCGATGCTGCCGCCGCTCCTGGACGTGGCGGGCCATGCCGTGATCCGTTCCTGGCTCGACGAGCTGCTGGGCCTCCTGCGCCAGCGCGGCGAGGCGCTGGCCGGCCGCATGACGCAGGGCGGCACCGGCGGCGTGGCCGAGATCGCCGACTTCATGCTGCTGCAGACCGTCAACCGCAACGAGGCGGTCTTCGCGCACCTGGCCCGAAGCGCCATGCTGCACCCGCAGCATTTCTTCGAGCATGCGCTCGGGCTGGCCGGTGACCTCGCGAGCTTTCGCGATTCGCGCCGCGTCACGCGCTTCGGCCCCTACATCCACGACGACCTGGCGCTGAGCTTCCGCCCGCTGATGGACGACCTGCGGCGCAGCCTCTCGATGGTGCTGGAGCAGTCGGCCATCCGCATCGACCTGCACGACCGCAAGCACGGCGTGCGCGTGGCGGTGGTGACCGACGTGGAGCTGCAGCGCAAGGCGACCTTCGTGCTCGCGGTGAATGCCAACATGCCGAGCGAGGCGCTGCGCGCGCGCTTTCCCACGCAGGTCAAGATCGGCCCGGTCGAGCGCATCCGCGACCTCGTCAACCTGGCGCTGCCGGGCGTCACGCTCACGCCGATGCCGGTGGCGCCAAGGCAGATTCCCTTCCACACCGGCGCCAACTACTTCGAGCTCGAAACGCGCAACAGCGACCTGTGGCGCCAGCTGGAGCAATCGGGCGGCATCGCGATGCACATCGCGGGCGACTTTCCCGGTCTTGACCTCGCGTTCTGGGCCATTCGTTCCTAGCCGCATCGGGCTGACGGAAACGGAACACCATCATGACAACACCCGATCCCTTCGCCGCCTTCGAGTCGGAGCGCACGGTCATCAAGCCCAAGCCACGCACGCCGGCCGGCACGCCGCCCGCGGCGGCTCCCGCGCCCTTCTTCGGCGGGGCCGATCCGACACCCGCCGTCGAGGTCGGCGAGATCGGCCTGCTCAATCCGCTGGTCTCGGCTGCGGGCAAGCTGCTGGTGCTGATCGGGAAGCTGCGCAACCTGGTGCAGCCGCCCAACGTGCCGGCCCTGCGCGCCTCCACGGCCGACGCGGTGAACCAGTTCGATGCCGCCGCGCGCCGCGCCGGCGCCAGCAACGAATCGGTGCTGGCCGCGCGCTACGTGCTGTGCACCGCGCTCGACGAGGCCGTGGCCAACACGCCCTGGGGCGTGCAGGCCGGCTGGAACAAGCAGAGCCTGCTGGTGCAGTTCCACAACGAGACCTGGGGCGGCGA
>Ga0307406_10000428_pt1 | contig 24522 bp, 26 predicted proteins | sample 322Cmetagenome_3_FD_203706 | JGI IMG/M metagenome (GOLD analysis project Ga0307406, IMG submission 203706) | Maize rhizosphere microbial communities from greenhouse at UC Davis, California, United States - 322HYB-C-2 | ecosystem: Host-associated > Plants > Roots > Rhizosphere > Soil | place...
GGGGAAATAGAATACCGAAGATTATTTGAGAATAACAATAAACTAAATTTGAGACTATATGCTGGAAGTTTTTTATACAACAGAACAAATTCTGATTATTTTAGTTTTGGATTAGACAGGCCTACAGATTATTTGTTTGATTATAACTTTTTGGGAAGATCAGAAAGTACCGGGATTTTTAGTCAGCAATATATAATTGCAGAGGGTGGATTTAAATCTAAAATTGAACCCAGATATGCCAATCAATGGATGACGACTCTGAATGCCAGTTATTCTCTTTGGAACTGGGTTGAGGCTTATGGAGATATTGGTTTTGTAAAAAATAAACATGAAAAAGCTAACTTTGCATACGATAGCGGTATACGATTAAACCTTGTTCCGGATTACTTTGAACTGTATTTTCCGGTTTATTCCAACAATGGATGGGAGATTTCTCAACCTAAATACAACGAAAAAATACGATTTGTAGTGACATTTGCACCTAAAACATTAGTTACTCTTTTTACTCGAAAATGGTTTTAATTGAATAAATTTTAAAGAAAAACATGAATTATATTCATTAAAATCAGAAAAATTATTCATATTCAACAAAAAAAATACTTAGTTTTAGTAATTTACTTATAAATAATTAAATTATATTTATTTTAATGAATTATGATTATTGATACTTTTTAAGTAATTTTGCCGCATAACATGACCATTCCAGATTATGATTAAAGAACAAAACAATACTACATTGACTTTCGAAGATTTCAAAACTGAAGTCTTGAGTGATTACAGAATAGCGGTTACAAGCCGTGAATGTAGTCTTCTAGGCCGTAAAGAGGTATTGACAGGGAAAGCCAAATTTGGAATATTTGGTGACGGAAAAGAAGTTCCGCAGCTTGCAATGGCAAAAGCTTTTAAAAATGGCGATTTCCGTTCAGGATATTACCGCGACCAGACTTTTATGATGGCCATTGGAGAATTGACTCCAAAGCAATTTTTTGCCGGTTTATATGGTCATACCGATCTGGATTTTGATCCAATGTCTGCGGGAAGACAAATGGGCGGACACTTTGTAACGCACAGTCTTAACGAAGACGGTTCTTGGAAAGATTTAACTAAACAAAAAAATTCAAGCTCAGATATATCTCCTACTGCCGGACAAATGCCACGTTTGCTAGGTTTGGCACAGGCATCTAAAATCTACAGAAATGTTGACGGTATTACTATAAAGGACAAATTCTCTGTAAATGGTAATGAAGTTGCCTGGGGAACTATAGGTAATGCGAGTACTTCTGAAGGTTTGTTTTTTGAAACTATAAATGCTGCCGGAGTTTTACAAGTTCCGATGGTAATGAGTGTCTGGGATGATGAATATGGAATTTCTGTTCATGCAAAACATCAGACTACTAAAGAAAATATTTCTGAAATCCTAAAAGGATATCAACGTGATATGGACTCAAAAGGTTATGAAATCTTTAGAGTAAAAGGCTGGGATTATGCCGAATTGGTTTCTACGTACGAAAGAGCTGCAGCAATTGCGCGCGAAGAGCACGTTCCGGTTTTGATTCATGTAAATGAATTGACACAACCACAAGGACATTCTACTTCTGGTTCTCATGAACGTTACAAAAATGGAGAAAGACTTGCCTGGGAAAGGGATTTTGATTGTATCCGTCAGATGCGTTTATGGATGATTGCTATTAATATTGCTTCTCCGGAAGAACTGGCTGAAATTGAATTTGAGCTGAAAAAAGAAGTTCTGGAAGCTAAAAAAGAAGCATGGAACTCTTTTATAAATCCAATTATTGAAGATCAAAAAAATCTTCTGGCTTTATTAGAGCAAATTGCAGAAGCAAGCATCAACCACAAAGAAAAAATTAAAAAATATATTACTGAGCTAAGTGCTATAAAAGCACCGCTGAAAAAAGACATGCTTTCTATAGCTAGAAAAATTCAGCGTTTTATTGAAGTTCCAAACAGCAGAGCATTATTATCAGAGTGGATTACCAATTATATCGGGATAACACAAGGTAAATTTAGCAGTAACCTGCATTCAGATTCTGCAAAGAATGTGTTTTCTGTAGAAAAAGTGCTTCCTCAATATGCAGAAAATGCAAAACCTGATCTGGACGGAAGAATGATCCTTCGTGATAATTTTGATGCTTTATTTTCGAAATATCCTGAAACCTTAATTTTTGGGGAAGATGTAGGAAACATTGGCGATGTAAACCAAGGTTTGGAGGGGATGCAGGAAAAATACGGAGAACTTCGTGTTGCTGATGTCGGAATTCGTGAAGCGACCATTATTGGTCAGGGAATCGGTATGGCTTTGAGAGGATTGCGCCCTATTGCTGAAATTCAATATTTAGATTATTTACTATATGCGATTCAAATCATGAGTGATGATTTGGCTACATTGCAATATAGAACTGTTGGTAAACAAAAAGCACCGTTAATCATTAGAACCCGCGGGCATCGTCTGGAAGGTATCTGGCACTCTGGTTCTCCAATGGGAATGATTATAAATGCTATTCGCGGCATTCATGTTTTGGTTCCCAGAGATATGACACAGGCTGCAGGTTTTTATAATACACTTTTAGAGTGCGATGAGCCGGCTTTAGTAATTGAGTGTTTAAATGGTTACCGCTTAAAAGAAAAAACGCCTTTGAATTTTGGTGAATTCAAAACACCAATCGGTGTTGTTGAAACCTTAAAGGAAGGTGCTGATATTACTCTGGTTTCTTACGGATCTACTTTAAGATTAGTTCAACAGGCAGCAACCGAATTATTAGATTTGGGAATTGACTGTGAAGTTATTGATATTCAGTCTTTGCTTCCTTTTGATATTAATAAGGATATTGTAAAAAGTGTCGCCAAAACAAATCGTCTTTTAGTAATTGACGAAGATGTTCCGGGTGGGGCTTCTGCTTACATTTTACAACAAATTTTAGAAGAACAAGATGCGTATAAGTATCTTGACAGTAAACCGCAGACTCTTGCTGCAAAAGCACACAGGGCAGCTTATGGAACTGATGGTGACTATTTCTCTAAACCTTCTGCAGAAGATATTTTTGAAAAGGTTTATGAAATGATGAATGAAGTTAATCCTTCTAAATTTCCTGCTTTGTACTAAGGATTTTAGTTTGATTTTAGATAATAGAAAAAGCTCCAATTTGGAGCTTTTTTGTTTTACAAAGTATGTCATCCTGAGGAACGAAAGACCACACAAGAAGTTCTGCACAGAAATTCTACAAAGTGATTTGCTAATCTTTGTCGAGTTTTTTGTGTGGTCCTTCGTTCCTCAGGATGACAAGATTGAGTGAAAATCCATTCAAATCTGTCATCCGTGTTCAAACATTTTATCTGGAAGCCAAAATAGTCCTCGCCTTTTCTAAATCCTCAGCAGTGTCAATGCCGATTCCTACATGCGTTGTTTCTACCATTTTAATTCGTTTTCCGAATTCTAAATAACGAAGCTGTTCCAGTTTCTCAGAAGCTTCTAAAGATTTCATCGGTAAACTGTAAAAATCTAATAAAGCCTGTTTTCTAAATGCATAAATCCCAATATGCTGAAAATAACGAACACCAACATCTTTATCTCTTGGATACGGAATTACTGATCTCGAAAAATACAATGCAAATTGTGACTGGTCTACCACTACTTTCACATTATTAGGATTATTGATTTCCTCTTCATTTGTGATTTCTCTCATTAAAGATGCTAAATCAACTTTATGGTGCGGATCATTCTTAAAAACTGCTAAAACTTGTTCCAGAGGGCCTGCTTCTGTAAACGGCTCGTCTCCTTGTACATTTACTACGATATCAACATCCAGATTCGCTACGGCTTCGGCGATTCGGTCACTTCCGGATTCGTGTTCTTTGATGCTCATAATCGCTTTTCCGCCATTGGAAATAATTTCATCAAAAATCAAATCTGAATCGGTTACCACAAAAACGTCATCAAACAATTTTGTCGAAACTGCAGCTTCATAGGTTCTTAAAATTACTGTTTTGCCGCCCAAATCCTGCATTAGTTTTGCAGGAAAACGTGTTGAAGCATATCTTGCCGGAATTACCGCTATTATTTTCATTTTCTTGTCATTGCGAGGAAAGAAGCAATCTCATCCTCAATTAATTTATTTTTTCTTCATTGTGAATCTCTGTGAAAAACCTTTGCGAAGCTATATGTCATAACTTTAGCATAGAGTATTACAAAGTTTTTTACATAATTTTTACTGAGGTCATACTCAGAGAACCTGCCAATAATTTATCATTAAATAAATCTAATTCATCTGCTTTATCTTTTAGACCTAAAGTATAAAGCAGCGGCAAATAATGATCCGGAGTCGGAATTGCCAATTGTACTGCTTTATTCATTTTTTCGAAATCGATCAAAGGCTGAAAATTTCCATCCAGGAGATAATTATTAATGGTTTCTCTTGCTTCTATCGCCCAATCAAAACCGTAATTATCTTTGTCAAAATTTCTAAAATCTACCAGACGAAGGTTGTGAACTATATTTCCGCTGCCGATAATGAGAACGCCTTTATAACGAAGCGCCTGCAGTTTCTGAGCCAGTTCAAAATGATATTGACCTGGTTTTGTATAATCAATACTTAATTGAATTATGGGAACATCTGCATTGGGATATAAATGTTTTATCACGCTCCATGCTCCATGATCTAAACCCCAGTGTTCGTCTAAATCTACAGCGACTGGTTCTAATATTTTTTTTGTTTCAAAAGCTAGTTCCGGGCTTCCTTTCGCCGGATATTGAACATCAAAAAGTGCTTGCGGAAATCCTCCAAAATCATGAATGGTTCTTGGCTTTTGCATCGAGGTGACTTTTGTTCCTTTGGTAAACCAGTGTGCAGAAATACATAAAATGGCATTTGGCTGTGGCAAAGTTGTGGCCAATTGGCGAAAACCGGCTACAAACTGATTTTCTTCAATAGCATTCATCGGGCTGCCGTGTCCTAAAAACAGAACCGGCATTTTATCTGTATTCGAAAACGTTGATGAAATCGAATGTAAGTCGTTTAGTGTTGCCATTGTTATAGTATTTCAAACCCAAATTTTACAAATTTGAACCAATATTTATGTGAAAAATAATTCGTGCTAATTCGTGAAATTTAGTATTTTATTCCTCAAAACTCTCGTCTTTAAATCCTATCAAATATAACTTATTTTTAGCACGTGTCATAGCCGTGTACAGCCATCTAATGTAATCACGATCGATTCCGTTTGGTAAATAGGGCTGCTCAATAAAAACGGTATTCCACTGCCCTCCCTGCGATTTATGACAAGTAATTGCATATGAGAATTTCACTTGTAATCCATTGAAATACTCGTTTTCTTTTACTTTCTGAAATCTTTTATATTTCGTACTTTCATCTTCATAATCCTTCATTACTTCTTCGTACAAACGATTTGATTCTTCGTAAGTTAAGGATGGCGATTCGCTTTTTATAGTATCCAAAAGCAAAACCGTCTCAAAAGGTTTTTGATCGGGATAATCTACCATTCTGATTTTTACCCTTGCAAAATTAAATCCATATAACTCCTTGATTCCGAAAAGCTCCAGAACTTCGATAATATCTCCGTTGGCAATAAATCCGGCTTCATCGGTTTCTTTTAACCAGAAATAATTATTTTTTACTACCATCAGAAAATCTCCAACCGATAGTTCACTTTCTTTAAATAAAATCCTGGTTCTGATTTGCTCGTTGTACTGGTTTGCTCTTTTATTAGAACGCACAATAAAAGCCGTATCCTCAATACTCCAATTGCTGTATGCTGTATTTATGGCATCCTGAATATCGTATCCGTCAGTAAGCCTGACAATGTCTTTAAACTTTTTTACATTGAATTTAAACTCTGTAATAAAGGATTCTTTCAGCAATTCACGCAGTTCCGTCGCATTGTACAAAATTCCCGAACTTTCTTCCTGACGCATTACTTCGTCCAGTTCAATATGTTCAATTTCTTTATCGTAATGCGCTCCCAGCGTATGTGTATCGAGTGCCGGACTAATTTCTAAATTGACCGGAGGCAGCTGTGCAGTATCTCCCAAAAGGATCATTTTGCAGTTGGTTCCCGAATAAACATAATTAATTAAATCATCTAGAAGTGAACCGCTATCCAGAGTGCTGTCTGAAATCATCGAGGCCTCATCGACTATAAAAATGGTGTTTTTATGTTTGTTGACCTGTCTGGTAAAGGCAATTCCTCCGCCGGAAGATTTTTTTGGAAAATATATTTTTTTGTGAATCGTAAAAGCAGCTGTATTAGAGTAATTTGCAATAACTTTTGCGGCGCGTCCGGTTGGTGCGAGCAAAACAAATTTCTTATTGATTTCTCCCAGATTATTTACAATTGTTGAGATTACTGTTGTTTTTCCTGTTCCCGCGTATCCTTTTAGTACAAAGATTGTATTGTTTGCCGGCTCAGTTAGGAAAATAGCGATTTTTTGAAAAAAAATATCCTGTTTATGAGTTGGTGCAAAAGGGAATCTTTTTTGTAAAACGCCGTAAAACAGTGCTGAATTCATAGTGTAAATTTGAAATGCAAATTACGGCTTTTTTAGTGGCAATGGCAATTCAACAATCAGTTTCAATCATAATATTTTGATAATAAACAAAGCCGGAAGAGTATTCTTAAACAAAAAATAATACTAAAGTTACTTTAACAAAATGTTGTTTTTGAAATTGCAATTATTATTGTTCCTTTTTAATTTGTAAGTTTGTGTTTAATTAAATTCTTTCTTGATACTGCAATACCTAAAGAACTGTAAATCAGATTATGCCATTTCACAATACTAATATCACATCAAAAAAATACAAAAAACTTTCTATTCAGGTTTCCCTGAATGGTTTTTCGTTTTGCTGTTTTGATACGCTAAATAATACTATTACATCTTTTAATGAAGTAGAATTTACCCCTACGCAGCGAGGGTCAAAAATTGAGGAATTATATATTGACGCTTTTAAGAAACACCCGGAATTAAAAGATAGTTATGATGATATTATTGTAATTCACAGCAACAATCTTTCCACTTTTGTTCCTTCAGCTTTATTTGATGAAGATTACATGGGCAGCTATTTACAATACAATACAAAGGTTTTTGAGACTGATTTTTTTACTTACGATCACATTTCTAATTACGAAATGAATACGGTTTATATTCCTTATGTAAATATCAATAATTTCCTGATTGATGAAATTGGTTCTTTTGATTATAAACATGCGAACAGTATTTTGATCGAAAAAATATTAGAAGCTTCTAAGAATAACGATGATAAAAAAATGATCGTAAATTTTAATCCGGAACATTTTGAACTTATTGTGGTTCAAAATCAAAAATTACTTTTATTTAATTCATTTGAATATCAGACTCCCGAAGATTTTATTTATTACCTGCTTTTTACAGCAGAACAATTGAGTTTAAATCCCGAAAGTTTTCAGCTGGAATTATTAGGAACAATAACCCGAAATGACCCTTATTATGCTATGGCGTATAAATATATTCGTAATGTCTCTTTTCTTGATGTAAGCGTTTTACAAGAAAGAAACAATTTTTCAACTGCACAGAATCAAAAACATTATATCTTATTTCAATCATGAGAATCATTTCAGGAAAATACAAAGGGCGACGCATTTTTCCGCCAAAAAATCTCCCTGTAAGACCGACAACTGACATGAGTAAGGAAGCATTATTTAATGTTCTGAACAATCATTTTAATTTTGACGGTTTAAAAGTTTTGGACTTATTTTCGGGAACAGGTAATATAAGTTATGAGTTTGCGTCACGCGGAAGTGCTCCAATAACTTCTGTTGATGGTGATTTTGGCTGTGTTAAATTTATAAAGCAGGTTTCATCAGAATATGATTTTGAAATTGCAGCAACAAAAAGTGATGTTTTTAAATTTCTTGAAAACTGCAAAACCTCTTATGATATTATTTTTGCCGATCCGCCTTATGGCTTAGATCAGGCCACTTTTGAAAAAATAGTTTTAACAATTTTTGAAAGAGACCTGCTCGAAGATGATGGCATGATGATTATTGAACATTCAAAATACACCAAAATGGATCATTTGAGCAATTTTTCTTTTCAGAAAAATTATGGTGGTTCGTTTTTTAGTTTTTTTGAATTAAATTCAACTGATGATGATGAGGAACTTCCTGCAGATGATTCGAAATTAAAAATTATAGACGAAGACGAAGGATAAAAACATTCTTTTTAAATATAAAAATCCCTTGAAATTCAAGGGATTTTATTTTTCTACCGAATCCTGCTTTCAGTTTCATTTACACTTTTTTCCTTGTATTCACTTTCTTTGATTTTTCCAAAAGAATAACGAAGCGCAATCGAAATTTCATTGGCATCAACCAAATACCTTGCTCTGGAACTTATATTGTTGACGGTAAATCTTTCTGTGTAAATTGTATTTCTAAAAATATCATTATAACTCAACGTACAGTTCCAGTTTTTGCCAATTTTTTTTGCAAGGGACATATCAAAAATTAACTTCGCATTGCGTTCAAAAACACCTTCTTTTTGCTTGGTCGCGCCCCAAAATGACAAGACAAATGTAAATTCCTTTGGGAGCTTAAAGGTATTGTTAGAATAATAATATAAATATGTCTTAGAAGAATTGAAAAATGCCAAATCATCTTCAATCTTATTGGTTGCAAAAATTAAGGAATTGGTATTAGTCCAGATCTTATATGTAAATGGCAATGTAAATTCAATATTATAACCGGTTTCTTTTTGAAAATTTTTCTCCGTAAAAGTCAGCACATTACTTTGATCATCAAAAACAAAGTCCTGATAAATAGGGCTCTTATTTTTACATAAGGTCAGTTTTACTGATTTGTCATGGTACTGAAAAACTGTCGAGATTACATCCATAATTGTGGGGCCCAAATTGATATTACTGCCATAAATAAAATATGGATTTATATACGTCCCAATCATACTCAAAGAAGAATAGTTTGGTCTCGAAATACTTCTGGAATAATCTACGTTTATACTTTTTGTACTATCAATCGAAAATGAGAGCTGAGCTTTTGGAAAAAGATTGGTATAGTTTTTATCAATTAAAGCTGCAGTGTCTGTGCTGTATTTTCCGCTGACATTCGTATTTTCAACTCTAAGCCCGACCGAAAAACCTACTTTTTTAATTTTCCAGGAGAGTTGTGAATAGGCGGCTAAATTTGATTCTTTGAAATGATAATCAAAAGTGGTATTTTGATTTTTTTCATAATCAAAAACATCATAATCAGATTTTGATTTTGCTGCAGAATACAGTCCGCCATATTCCCAATTGATTTCGTTTTTAAACTTTTTTTCTAAATCGATTCTTCCCGAAAAAACATCTACATTAAATCTCTGATCCCGGTTCTGAGATAATTTTAAGTCTGTTTCATTGAAATCATTCTGCACAAGACTCCACAAATGCTGGTTAAAATTGGAGCCCTGAAAACCTAAAAACACCTTAGTATCTATAGATTTGAGTTTTCTGGAATAATTTACAAATGAGTTTATAAAGTTCTTTGTGCTCAAATTATCGCTGAAAGTAAAAACATTATTGACAACATTTTGATTTTGGTTAAAGGTAAAAGTATGGATACCAAAAGCATCATTGTGCATTTTACCATTTATATTGACCGAGAAATAATCATCTTCATTTATTTTATAAAATAAACCTGCACCAAAAACATATTGCCTGATATGCGAATTTGCGGTTACATCATAATCTGAAACGATATTGGCCTGCGGAATCTGATAGGAAATACTATGATTTTCCCAGGGATTTCGACGATTGTAATTAAAGTTGGCTTTCCATTCTAGTTTGTCTTTTTTGAAACTGGAATTAAACCCCAAGTAATTATTATAGTGTTTTTTTAAAGAAGCTGTTTCAGAAATCTCCATTTTAAAACTGTCTTTTTTACTTAGTTTTCTTGTAATTAAAATTACGGCGCGGCCTTCGGCTTCGTATTTTGAAGACGGATTCTGAATGATTTCAATTGTTTTGATATCGGCAACAGCCAAAGCATTCAAATCATTCATTCCTGCTTTTTGATTGTCAATATAAATCAGCGGATTTCCTTTGCCAACAATCGAAATACTTTCGCGATCTGAGCTCACCTGAAGCAAAGGAAGTCTGGAAAGCAAATCTACAGGGTCCGGAATCGAACTGTACACCGAATTGGCAACATCTATTTTTATATTTCCGTTGGAGTTTGTAAAAGTTTTTTTCTCCTGGCTAATAACAACTTCGTTCAATTCTTTTGAAATCGAATCTTTCGGTATTTCAGTTTGAGCGTTTGCTATTGCAGACAAACAAAATAAAAGTAATGTAATCAGAAGCTTTATGGGCAGATAAATATTCATCTTTAAAATGAAATTTGGGTTAATGATGTTGCAAAAATGGGCTGAAAAACCAGTTCCGAAAGTTAATTGGAGGTTAATGCGGCGTTAATGTCTTTATTGTATCATAAAAGCATTATTTTTGGCTTGTATATGAAACAAAGAATCAATTTATTAATCACGTTTTCTGTTGTTGCACTGATAGCTCTGACCACAGTACAATGTTATTTGGTAAAAACTGCTTATGACTATAAAGTAGCGCAGTTTCATACACAGATTAAGAATGAAATTGCTCAGATAACAAACAATTACAGCGATATTGATTCTGCGTTGATATCAAAAAAAGAAACACTTTATAAGACATTGTCTGAAAGTTATATTCACGGGAAAAGGTCTAAAAATGAGATTAAAAAAGAAATGACTGAAAATGATTTTCAAGATGTCTTAACCCAAAAAATTAAACGAAAATTTGAAAGGGATTTACCCAACTACAAAATTGATTTTGCTATTGTCCTCAACAAATTTATACTGTATAAAAAGGCTCAAAAAACAGATACCATTTTTTCTGAAAAGCCTTTGATTCAAAATAAACTGTACGGTAATTTAACTTCCTTAAATCATTCTTTTTTGGTTCGAAATTATGTCGACACTACAAACGTAACTTTTGATAATCAGGATTATAAACTATTAACGGAAGATTCAATGTATGTTTCTGTTATTGACTGGGAAATGATTATTGTAAGGCGAATGGCGTTTATCCTCGCTTTGTCTTTATTTTCTATTGCAACATTAATAACATTATTTGTAATTGCCATAAAAGCGCTGATTAAACAAAAAAAAGTCAGCGATGTCAAGACTGATTTCATCAATAATATTACGCATGAACTCAAAACCCCTCTGGCGACTTTGGGTATTTCTACAAAAATTCTGGAGCAGAAAGATATTCGTGAAAACGAACAAAATTTCAATGCTATTTTAAATACTATTTCGAGACAAAATAATCGTTTGCAGAGTTTAATTGATCAGGTTTTGGCCAATTCGCTGGCTGAAAACGAAATTGAATTACAAAAGGAAAAAATCAATACAGAAGATTTTCTTTTTTCTATAATTGAAGATTTTAAAATCGGGTATCCAAAAATTAGTATTGAAACTGATTTTCAGACCCAAAAAACAGTTTTAGTCCTGGATAAATTTCATCTGACAACAGCGATATTGAATGTTCTTGAAAATGCCGTAAAATATGGTTCGAGTAAAATTGCCGTAAAAACCAAAAAGCATCAGGAGCAGTTTTCGATTAGCATCGAGGATAACGGAATCGGAATTTCAAAAAACAAACAGGCTTTGCTTTTTGAGAAGTTTTATCGTGTGGAGCAAGGCAATTTACACAATACAAAAGGCCTCGGATTGGGCTTGTATTATGTCAATCAGATTATAAAAGCACATCAGGGTTCTGTTGCTGTGATGAGCGATTTAGGAAAAGGGGCTGTATTTACTTTTATGTTTAAAGTTTAAATTGTTTTTCATTGAAAAAAATACTTTTAGCCGAAGATGATTTTGATTTTGCGAATGTCCTGAAACAATATCTGGAACTTTATAAATATGACGTAACCTGGGCAGAAAATGGAGAAATTGCTTTAGATTTTTTTAAAAATGAGCTATTTGATATTTGCGTCTTTGATGTGATGATGCCTAAACTTGACGGCTTTTCATTAGCAGAAAAAATCACCAGAATAAATCCAGAAATCCCTTTTATTTTTCTGACTGCCAAAAAATTAAAAGATGATAAAATCATTGGCTTAAAACTTGGTGCAGACGATTATATTGTAAAACCTTTTGAAGCAGAAGAACTAATCCTGCGCCTGCAAAACATCTTAAAACGAAGCCAGCAAAAAAATGTTTTGAAAGATGCTGAGGAAATCCAAATTGGTTTATATCATTTTGATACCAAACGGCTGACTTTAAAAATAAACAATCATACGCAGCAACTTACTGAGAAAGAAGCTTCTTTGATTCTGTATTTTTTTAATCATAAAAATCAGCTTCTTAAAAGAGAGCAAATCCTGAAAGCTGTCTGGGGAAATGATGATTTTTTCTCTGGCAGAAGCATGGATGTTTATATCAGTAAAATTCGGAAATATTTTAAAGATGATTCAAAAATAGCTATTGAAAGTATCCGAAATATTGGAATCGAATTTAAAATTATGACAAACCAGTAAAATATTTTTATGTTAATGATATAAGTTTTGAAATCAATTTTATAACAAATTGTTAATGTGTCTATTATAACTTTGATTGAAACATTTAAAACTATAAGTCATGAACCTAAAAAGATTATTTGGTGGATTGCTTACACTTCTTGGAATTGTAGGCCTTATATACACAGCAGTCATATTTGCCGGAACATCTGGCGAAACCAGAGATATAAAATCATTGATAATTTACGGAATACTTGGAATCGTCTTCTTTATGTCGGGAATAAGTTTGGTTCGCGCAACTAAAGACGAGTCGTAGATTTTTTTTATTTAGGTACAAAGGTTCAGAGGTTCAAAGTTGCAAAGATTATTTCTCGCATCTTAACTTCTGCAACTTTGTACCTTTTTAGCTTATTAGCTTTTTAGCTCTGTTTTCATTTGTAGTTACACCTCTGAACCTTAGAACCTTAGAACCTTAGAACCTCACTTAATCAAAACTCTTCAACAACAGGATCTAAATTCAACTCTGTAAAATCCCTTTCTGATTTTGAGATTACAATTGTGGCCGCTGTATTTCCGATTAAGTTTGTGATTGCTCTGGCCTCACTCATAAATTTGTCAACTCCCAACAAAAAGGCTAAACCTTCCACGGGAATTTTATGCAATGCCGTTAATGTCGAAGCGAGAACTATAAAGCCGCTTCCGGTCACGCCGGCCGCTCCTTTTGAAGTAACCATCAAAATACCTATTACGCTCAAAATTTCGAAAAAGCTTAAATGCACATCATACAACTGCGCTAAAAAGATTACTGACATTGATAAATAAATCGAAGTTCCGTCGAGATTAAAGGAATAACCTGTTGGAATCACCAATCCCACAACAGATTTACTGCAGCCCATTCTTTCGAGTTTTACCATAATACTTGGCAAAGCAGCTTCTGAAGAGGAAGTTCCTAAAACCAGTAAAAGCTCTTCTTTGATGTATTTAAGAACTGAAAGAATACTGATTTTATAATATTTCAGAATGCTTCCTAAAATTAGAAAAACAAATAAAAACATGGTCAGATAAACCGACAGCATTAATTTGCCAAGGGGAATTAATGTCTGGAGACCAAACTTTCCAATCGTATAGGCCATTCCTCCAAATGCACCCAAAGGAGCGAGATACATAACGTATTTCAAACCTCTAAAAACTACATTTGACATTCTCTCTAAAACTAAGATTGTCTGTTCTCTTTTTTGATAAAAATTCAATGCAATACCGCAGACAATCGCGGCCAGTAAAACCTGAAGCGTAAAATTGGAAAGAAAAAAGTTTAACCACGAGAAATTTTCTGCCGTACCACTGGTATATTGACTGGCGTCCTGCAAGGCCAAACCTGTTTTGTCAATTTTGCCGGGTTTAAAGACATAAGCAACTGTTACACCAATTGCGAGTGCAATGGTCGAAACTACTTCAAAATATCCTAAAGCCTTAATCCCTATTCTGCCTACTTTTTTTAGATTTCCCATTCCGGAAATTCCTAAAACAATGGTCAGAAATATAATAGGGCCGATAAAGAGTTTGATAATATCTACAAAACTGTCACCAACAATTTTCATTTTTATAGCGTTTTGCGGCGAAAAATGCCCGAGCAAAACTCCAGCAATAATGGCAATCAGAACCCAAAAAGTCAGATTGGTTAAAATGATATTTAAAGTACTTTTTTGAGGTTTATCTGGGAGATTGGATGGATTTATATTCATGAAATTTTGTTAGATAGTTTCACAAATATATAAAAAATGCAGACCTGTAAGCCGGATTCTGTCCCTGATAAATCAGGGCCTTATCATTTATCTAGATTCCGAATTACTCCGGAACTCAAGCTACCTACCCTTCAGCAACGAACGAGAAGCCCTTAAATGCTGATATACTTGGTATTTCACCGCATAGAGTTTACCTGGTTTCACTACAGCATTACCTGTACATACTTTCTGTTGCACTTGTCCTTGCGCCATTTCTAACGCCGACGGGTGTTACCCGCTATGCTTCTCTGTGGTGTCCGGACTTTCCTCCCTCCCGTTCCGATAGTTATCGGAACGGGACGACGATAAGGCGGTCTGCGCGGCAAAAGTAACAATTAATAACCGAAGAATAAGGATTTTAAAATTTAGATTTTCGATCTAAATACGCAACTTTTTAATTTTAAATTGGTTATCTTTAAAATCCATAATTTTAAATTCAATTATTATGACTAGAATGTATCACTACGCAACTGTTTCAAAAGCTTTAGATCAATTGAATGAAAAAGGATTTACATGCGACTTTAATTTAAATAGTGACGCAATAAAAAAGAATCCCGAAAAATTTGAAATTGTACATGTGTATCGATACGAAGGAGAATCGGATCCTGGCGATGAAGCAGTTGTTTACGGAATTAAATCCAGTTCAGGGAAAAAGGGGGTTTATGTATCAGGCTTTTCAGCCGATTCTGATGCTGAGGCTTCTCAGATATTATTGGAGTTGAGTATAAAAGGAAGATGATACTAAATTCCAAATTAGAAATCCCAAATTCCAATCAAAACTGGAATCAGATTTGTTATTTCAACGTAAGGAGAAATCACACCCAAAATTCACGCACTGTGAATCTACAGGTTTGATTTCTCCTTACAACGAAATAATACAAAAAGAGGTAAAATCTTGTACTTTTGTGCTTTAAAAATTCATAAGTCTCTTAATTAGAAGACTTTTAAACAAAAAAAATAATTATACTGTTGGTATTTTCAATTTCCAGCCCACTTCAATCAGGTCCGGATTTTTAATAATATCTTTATTGGCTTCGTATATATCCTGCCAGGAAACCCCGTATGCTTTTCCGATTTTAGAAAGTGAATCGCCGTTTTCTACGGTATATTCTCTGGAAACTTTTTCAATAACTTCAATATTCATCACAACATCTGCCGATCTGTACTCGGGATCTATTTTATTGTAAGCATCCCAAAGTTTGTCTTTGTCTGCTGCAGAATTTGCTATACCATCAATATATAACACATTATCCTGTTCTCTAACCTGCAAATTAGCTATTCCTAAGTTTTCAGCCAGATTTGTTACTTCTCTGTATTTATCTTGTAAACTCATAACCTGCTTATTTAATAGTTAGTTTGTTATCAACTTTTTTGGGTTTCAATTCCTGCAGGCTTTGCATTAAAGGCTGTAATTCGTTTCTCTTGATTTCTCCCGAAAGTGTTACTACACCACCTACAACAGTAGCGCTCACGCCATCGTAAGCTTTTACAACATCACTTACAGATTTTTCTAATTCACTGTCTGAACTTATTATTACTGCTGCCGCCGCAGGTTCTTCATTCGGTGCCTGAATGTCACAATTGTTTATTACAGATTTTACTCCTTTGATTCCTTTTACAGTACTCTCTATGTTTTGTTTGAAAGCATCGTCTCTGCAAATTCCCGAAATGGTAGCTACACCTTCCTGTACATCTACATGTACTCCCGGCTTATCTCTTAATTTTTCATTTATGTCTTTTTGTATGTCTGCATCCTTAGGACCGCAGGCCACTAAAGAAAATGCCAAACACATTCCCAATAAAATCGACTTCATTTTCATAATGATATTTTTTAGAATTAAATACCTAAAATTAAATGAATTGAGACTTATAACATTACAAGATACTCTTACCGTTTTTATATTTTTTCCAGTATAATAATGGAATATTATATATCAAAAGTAACAATGAGGGGTTTATGATCGCTATGCATTTTCCAGTCGTTATAAGTTCCGATTTCAACACTCTTTAAAACATCCATAAAATTATTTGAAGCAAAACAATAATCAAGATGATAGGGTTTGTTTTCATGGCGGTACAAAAACAAGGTGGGATGCATTTCTTTGCCCTGTTCCTGATTATAGAATTTATGATATACACTAAATATATTTTTCTCTGCTAATTTGCTAACAACTGTAGAATGATTTCCTTCTCTTCTTGGTCTGTCCCAAATGGTATTGCTGTTAAAATCTCCGATTAGGATACAAGGATTTTCAGAAAGCATTTTTTCATAATAATTAACCGCTTTCCAAACTTGTGTTACATACTGACCGTCTTTGTCTTGCGGATTGTTTGCCCAAATGGCGAATAAAATAAAATCTATTTTTCCGTTAGAAACGGAGATTGGCAATACATTTTTAAAATCAGGATTATGGCAATCCATAAGTTCAAATCTGTAATCACTATATGAAAAAACACCCAGTCCCTTATTCTGGTTTGTGCCGTACCAAAGCATATCGGACGGCAGTGGAACGTTTTCGGGAAATTTTAATTTATCAATCGTTTCGCATTCAGGAATTATCAGGATATCCGGTTGGTGAACCAAAATAAACCCGGCTTTTTTTCTGAAAGCCATATTACAATTCCAGGTTGCAATTTTCATCTTCTATTCTATTTCCTGATTCAGTTCAAACAAAATAAAAGAATCATCTCCAATTCCGCCTATACCTTTTTGTACAAATCCTGTCTTTTTATAAAATGCGATTGCTTCTGTATTTTTCTGGAGGCATTTTAACTTTACAGGAAAACCTGTTTTATTGATAGCACATTTTAAAAGTGCTTTTCCGATGCCTAGTTTCTGAAATCCTTGGTCTATAAATAAATGATGTACAAAATTATCCGGCACCCAAATAGAGATAAATCCGGCTATTTTTTCATCATAGAAAGCGGTTAAAATATATTCTTCACGAGTCTGCGCATCAAAATCTAATAAATCAAAAGCAGACTGATCTTTCCATACAAAAGTGCTTTTGCGGACTTTTAGAAATAATTCACGCAATGCATCTCTGTCACTTTCCCTGAATTCGATAATTTTTATTTTGTTATCCATATTATCAATTCAATTTTATGCTTAATCAAACCTGAACAAAATTTTTACCCCAAACCAAAAAATAAAAAAGACTAAACCTAAAATTAAAATTCTGTTTCCTTGTTTTCTGTCGTTTTCAGAATAGACATACACCCTATTTCCATCCGGAAGTACTTTTTTATAAGTCAGCAAATGCCAACCTACAAAAACACCTAGTAATCCGCCGAGTAAAGCAGTAATATATCCAAGGATTATATATCCGCTTTGGCTTTTTTCCGGTTTGGCTAATTCTGTAATTCTTTGTTTTTTAATTTCCTCAATCTTTAAAGGCGTTATTTCCTGCCCTCTGTCCCTGAGTAACTTCTTTGCAAGAGAGACATCAAATTTATTCCATTCATCACTTTTTGAAATAACATCTATTAATTCTTCATCAGAGAAACTTAATAAATAGTAATCTTTATCAATTTCATTAATTTCTATATCTGATTTTGCTTCTAATATGGCATTCACTTTTTCAAAATCTTCATTTTGGATTTTAATACAATATTCAGTTCCAAAATTGTTGTTTGCAAAAGTCGGATCGAAACTTAGTGAATTATCTTCTAATACATATTTTATATTTTGGTCTGAAAGCAATTTTCCAAATTGTTTTGCACTATACTGATCATTAAACCTTTGAAATGTTATAAAGTCTTCGTTCATTGAATTTTAAGTTGTAATTAATTTTTAGGTGATAACTGGTTTTTATAAAGTTCGGTCGTCAACATTCTTCTATCAAATTCTATTGAAGCTAATCTATATGCTTTACAGGAAATAGTAAATCCTGGTTATTTGAGTTCTGACAAATTAAATTATAATCCGCTATTTTTGTAAAAATATCTTGTTCGCTCAATGTTAATTCATCAAATAAAACTAGTATTTCTTCGCTGCTTTTTAGTCGAATATCAGATTCTAAACTCACTAATATCCTTACTAAATATGAATTTAAGGAGTCATTTTTAAATTTAACATTATTAATTGATTCCTTATTAAATTTTTTACTTTCACACTCACGTATAAGTTCTTTAGCATATAATTCCGTTTTATTCAAATATGTCTTATCGCTTTTTTCTGATGTATAAAGTATACTCTTGAATTTTAAAACAATCTCACTTTTATGGATGAATTTTTCTTTGAGATTCTGCCAGTTTTTTTCAACTTCTATTGTTTGCTGAGATAAACAATTAGTATTTTGTAAAAATAAAATTATCAAAATCAGAATTCCCTTTTTCATTTATAAATATTTTAAAGATGTGTTTTGATGCTAAAATTAATCCTTTTTTCATTATCAGATAATCAATTAAAAAAAGATTATTATTGTATTAAAAATCCAATTCATGAAACTAAACTACTTTTTTCTTTTACTGCTTTTATGTTTTTATAATTATTCTTTCGCCTGCGATTGTAAGTCAATTGATCAAGAAAATATGGTGGAAACAGGATTAAAACTATCTGAAATTGTATTTTATGGAGAAGTTATAAAGGTGGATTCAATAAATAGATCTTATACTTTTAGAATAATAGAACTCTTCAAAGGAAAATATAATTCTCAATTCATTACGCATAAATACTCTGGCAATTGCTCTATTATTCCATCAATAAAACAACTTTGGATTGTGTATGCCGAGTTTAATGATGATAAAACTATTGAATTAAGTAGTTGCAGTCCAAGTATAGGATTCAAACCAAATTGGATTTCATATTTACCTCCTCCTCCTCCAATCAAAACATTTTCTAAAACAGATGATGAAATAAAAATATTGTCTGATGCTATTTGGGAACTGAAACTTGAAAATCAAAATTTAATTAATTGGATTTATCAATTAGAAAGACTGCGAATGTATAAATCTTTAGAAAATAAGAATTCCGAAAAAGATAAAAAAATTGAAAAAATTGAAACTTACAATCAATATATCATCATTTCTTTGATTGTCAACATCGTATTATTACTAAGTTTAATCCTTGTCATTTTGAAGAAAAAGAATTTCGCTAAATAAGCAAAATCGACTTTAAACAACGAAACAAAAGTCTTATATTTGCTATTGAATAAAAAAGAATATGGAACAATTTGTAGTATCGGCTCGTAAATACCGTCCGCAGACATTTAAAGATGTTGTGGGGCAGAAAGCCATTACCAACACTTTGTTAAATGCCATAGAAAGCAATCATCTTGCTTCGGCTTTATTATTCACAGGACCTCGTGGAGTTGGAAAAACAACCTGCGCGCGTATCTTGGCCCGAAAAATAAATCAGCCCGGATATGATGATCCAAACGAAGATTTTGCATTTAACGTTTTTGAACTGGATGCGGCTTCAAACAACTCTGTTGATGATATCAGAAGCCTGATTGATCAGGTTCGAATCCCGCCACAAACAGGACAGTATAAAGTCTATATTATTGACGAGGTGCACATGTTGTCTTCGGCAGCTTTTAATGCTTTTCTGAAAACATTAGAAGAGCCACCAAAACATGCTATTTTTATCTTAGCTACAACAGAGAAACATAAAATTATTCCAACGATTTTATCCCGTTGTCAGATTTTTGATTTTAAAAGAATTACTGTAAAAGACGCTAAAGAACATTTGGCAGATGTTGCGGCAAGTCAGGGAATCAATTTTGAAGATGATGCTTTGCATATCATTGCCCAAAAAGCAGATGGTGCAATGCGTGATGCTTTGTCTATTTTTGACCGTGTGGTTTCTTTTTGCGGAACCAATCTGACCCGTCAGGCGGTAACAGAAAACCTAAACGTTTTAGATTACGAAACTTATATTTCGATTACCGATTTACTTCTAGAAAATCAAATTCCGGAACTTTTACTGGCATACAACGAAATCCTTGCAAAAGGTTTTGACGGGCATCATTTTATTGCCGGTCTGGCTTCGCATTTCAGGGATTTACTGGTAAGCAAAACGCCAGCTACAATTTCTTTACTAGAAGTTGGTGAACAGGCACAACAAATGTATGGTGTACAATCTCAAAAATGCTCTCAGGACTTTTTATTAAAAGGAATTGATATTGCAAACGATTGTGATTTAAAGTACAAACTGAGCCAGAATCAGCGTCTTCTGGTTGAATTATGTTTGATGCAACTGGCCTCTATCAACTTTGATGGAGAAAAAAAAAAGCTGAGCAATTCATAATTCCTCCTGTTTATTATAAAAACGGTAGTTACTCTATTGTTGAAATTCCGAATACAAAAACCGAAATTCCAAACCACACACCTCCAGTTTCAAACACGCAAGAGACGAGTGTAAGCAATAAGCCAGCTGCGACTGAAACTGAACCTAAAACAGAAACTGCTCCTCAGCATGTTGCAGAAACTCCAAAACCTCCTGTTAGTAATGAACCTAAAGTTTCTGCTTTTTCATTATCGAGTATTCGCAAGAAAAAAGAACTGGAAGCCAGCAGCAGATCTTATGTAAAACCTTCGACAACACTACCAACAGAAGAGTTTAATGAAACTGACATGCTATTGCAGTGGAACAAATATGCACAGCGTTTAGGACAAAAAGGTTTCAAAATCATGGAATCGTTATTATTGATTAATGATCCAAAATTAGACGGTACAAGAATAACTTTAGAATTACCAAATGAGGGTTCTAAATTAGATTTTGAAAGTCAGCTTAACGGGCTTTTAGGCCATTTAAAAGGTCATTTGCACAATCACGATATTACGATTGAAGTTATTGTAAATGAAACTATCGAAACCAAACGCAGTTTTAACGATCAGGACAGGTACAACCGTCTGTTAGAAATAAATCCAAATATTGAACTTTTGCGTTCTACATTTGGATTGGATTTACAGGGATAATATTCTTTGAGTCACAAAAAAATGCATTATTTTACGAATTTCTTTAATCTAAAATTAAAAAAATAATTCGTTTAAAATCGTGAAATTAGTGGCAAACTAAGCTTATTTATTTTGCAAACCTAAATCATAGATTTTCTGCAGCCACTTTTTTCTTTGTATATCATCGGCCGTTTTTACAATTCCGATGTAGGTTACTTTTACTGGTTTTACACCACAAAATCCTAAGGTGGATTTCTTTAGCTGATTAACGCTCGGCCGGCCAAAAAACAATCGGTAATACCAGCCTGGCTGATCTAAAGTGGTGATAATATGGGCTGTTTTTCCTTTTAGTAATTTATCCCACCAAACTGAATTCTCGCGGTACTGAAAAGCCATTCCCGGCAAAAATAACCGATCTATGAATCCTTTTGTAATTGCCGGAAGTCCGCCCCACCAGACGGGATGAACCCAAACCAGATGATCTGCGTTTTGAATCTTTTGCCATGAAGCCAATAAATCCGGCTCTAATTCGGTTCTTTTTTGATAACCAAATTTTAAATTCGGATTAAATTCTAAATCGGCAATTGTAATTGTTTCAACCTGAGCTCCGGAATCCATCGCACCTTTATGATATTCATTAGCAATCGCAAAGTTGAAACTTTCATGATTGGGGTGACCGTTTATAATCAGTATTTTTTTCATATTCTTATATTTATATATTACAAAAATACCAATAGCATGAAAAAAGATACTGGACAAATGTCCTATAAAATCGCTTTCCGAATGCGGCTTAAGTGTCTTGGTGTAACGCCTAAATAAGAAGCCAGATATTGAAGCGGTATCAACTGTAAGTATTTTTGATGATTTTGATACAATTCTTCGTAACGCTCTTTTCCTGATAGTTTCTGAAAAGAAATCATTCTTTTTTGAAGCGTTACGTATTCCATTTCGGTTAATCTCCTGCCGATTTCCTGCCAGTGAATGCCGGTTGCATAGAGCTTTTCCAAACTTTCACGGCTAATAACCTGCAATTCTGTATAGTCCAGCGCCTGAATGTTTTCCTGCGATGCTTCCTGCATTATAAAACTGGAAAACGATGCCATAAATTCATTTTCGAAAGCAAAACAATTGGTGATTTCGTTTTCCTGATGATTGAAAAAATAGGATCTTAAAATTCCTTTTTTGATAAAAAAAATTTCATTGCAAACCTCATTTTCCTTCACTAAAAGTTCTCCTTTTTTAAGTGTACGCGTTGTTATTAAATCATCCAGAAGAGCCAACTCAACCGCAGGTATAATTTGCATGGACTGAAATACAGATTTCATTTTAAAATAATTTATTTAAGAAAAAATCCTTTCAATCCTTTTATCAGGAACAAGCCATATTAGCGCAATGATGAGATACGATAAACCCGAAATCCATTCACTGTAAAATGAAGAGGCAATACCGATGATATTCATAATAGTAGATATTTTGCTTTTTGTATCATTACCAATTGCTTTTGCCAAAGGTGATTCTTTTCCTTCTACATTGAGTACCAATTTTTGAAGAATCAGGTACGCTATAGCACTCCCCAACAAAATGATTCCATATAGTGCCATTGCGGCTTTGGCAAAATTGTGTTCTCCCATCCAGCCGGTAGAAACGGGAATCAGGGATAACCAGAATAATAAATGAAGGTTGCCCCAAAGTATTTTTCCGTTGACTTTTGATAAACCGTGAAGTAGATAATGGTGGTTATTCCAGTAAATTCCAACATAGACAAAGCTTAATACGTAGCTCAAAAACTTAGGGATTAGCGGTTTTAAATCGGCAAACTCAACTCCGTGAGGCACTTTAATTTCTAAGATCATGATGGTAATTATAATTGCCAATACACCGTCACTAAATGCCTCGAGTCTTGTTTTATTCATTTATATAAGATTAAAAATTATATCCTTAAAAAAATATTAAATTTTCCCGTAATACATTGCTTTTACGATTCCGTCAGAAAGTCCGATTTTTGGAACATAAATCTGGCGTGCTCCACTCCATTTCATCGCATTCAGGTAAATTCTCGTTGCGTGAATAATTACGTCGGCACGGTCAGAATTCAATCCTAATTCTGCAATTCTTTGTTCGTAGGTCAATGAATTCAAAAAAGCATATTGCGAATTAATGTAAATATATGAAAGTGGTTTTTCCTGCTGTTTTCCGGACATTTTAAACAATTTATTAATGTTTCCTCCAGAACCTATCAGGGTTACTTCATCATAATCTGCTGTATTGGTTTTGATCCATTTTTCAATTTCATCCCAAACTACATCGTGAACCATATTATTTAGTAAACGAACGGTTCCGGCTTTGAATGATCTTGAGTTTACCATTTTACCATCAGAAAACAATGTAAATTCGGTACTTCCGCCTCCAACATCAACAAAAAGATAGGTTTCGTCTGTTTTCAGTAAATGGTGCAAATCTGTAGAAGCGATTATTGCCGCTTCTTTTTTACCATCAATTATTTCGATTTTAATATCTGCTTTTTTCTTAATCAGCGCCACAACTTCTTTAGCATTATAAGCTTCACGCATTGCAGAAGTCGCAAATGCCATATAGCGTTCCACCTTATGAACTTTCATCAAAAGGTTGAATGCCTTCATGGCATCCACCATTCGGTCTATATTTTCTTCTGAAATTTCCCCAACTGTAAAGGCGTCCTGTCCTAAACGGATTGGTACACGAACAAGTGAGCTTTTATTAAACTGCGGTTCTTTGCCATCTTGTTCTACAACATTGGATATCAGCAGCCTCATGGCATTTGAACCGATATCTATTGCTGCATATTTTTTTATATTAATCATACTTTCGATGATTTGATTTTTTTATAATTAATTGACTTTTTGAGGAATCTCGTCCAGTAATGCTATTTTGTCCTGATAATATTTATACGTTTCAAATTGCGCTCTAAATGGGGAGTGATGATTTTTAGGTTTATACTTATTATCCAATTTATAAGAATGATATCTTACTTTTACGTTTCCTTTCCAGGCTACGTTAAAGTTATCGATTAGTTCTTTCTTTATTTCAAGGTCATAAATCGGGCAGGTTACCTCTACTCTTCCGTCCAGGTTTCTGGTCATAAAATCGGCAGACGAAATATACACTTCGTTTAAACCGGCATTTCCAAAAATATAAACTCTTGAATGTTCCAGATAATTATCGACAATACTAATTGCTTCAATATTTTCGCTCATGCCTGGTATTCCAGGAATAAGGGAACAAATTCCTCTTACCTGAAGCTGGA
>Ga0307406_10000430_pt1 | contig 24458 bp, 28 predicted proteins | sample 322Cmetagenome_3_FD_203706 | JGI IMG/M metagenome (GOLD analysis project Ga0307406, IMG submission 203706) | Maize rhizosphere microbial communities from greenhouse at UC Davis, California, United States - 322HYB-C-2 | ecosystem: Host-associated > Plants > Roots > Rhizosphere > Soil | place...
GGTTGAATCTGACGGGTGAATCAAGGGGGATTGAGATCTCACCTCCTCCAGCCGAAATGTGTAGCCATGCCACTCAACGTCTTGACGCGTTCACGCATGGGCTGGTATGCCGAAGAAACAACGTGCGAAATGGAATCCAGTAGGCGCTTAATCGAGAGCGCAGTGGCTCCGAAGGGTGCGCGTGCCGTCGGCGGCGTACTCGATCAAGGTGTTGAAGCCTGAGTCCGAATTGAATCGAGGAGTCATGACCCAGACAATCGGCGGCATTGAGGCGCTCAGAACTGCGATGACAGGCGCCGTCGTCACGCCAAACGATCCGGACTACGACCAAGCGCGTAAGGTGTGGAACGCCGACATCGACCACCATCCCGCAGTCGTCGTGCAATGTGCGACGGCGCAGGACGTTGCTGAAGCAATTCGCTTCGCCCAAGACCAAGGGCTGGAGCTGGCAGTTCGCAGCGGCGCACACAGCATGCCCGGCTATTCCTCCGTTGAAAATGGATTGGTCATCGACGTGAGCCGAATGAATCAAGTGACCGTGGACCCGGAGGCCAAGCGGGCTCGGGTGCAGGGCGGCGCCTTGCTCCGTGATCTCGACGCCGCCACCCAGGGATATGGGCTTGCGGTTCCGGCCGGACTCGTGGGTCACACCGGTGTCACAGGCCTGACGCTGGGAGGCGGGATGGGTTGGCTGACCAGGCAGGCGGGGCTGTCGATCGACAACCTGGTCTCTGCAGAGGTGGTCGTCGCCGATGGAACGATTCTGCGTGCAGCCGAGGATGAAAACCCTGACCTGTTCTGGGCGATCCGTGGAGGAGGCGGCAATTTCGGTGTGGTGACTGAGCTAGAGTTCCGGCTGCACGACGTTGATCCGCTGGTGCAGTTCGGCCTGGTGTTCTGGGACGCTGGCCAAGGCAAACAGGCTCTGCGGCTGATGCGTGAGGTGGTCGCTGAGCTGCCTCGGTCCTTGAACGCAATCCCGGCCGCGCTCACGGCGCCGCCGGCACCGTTCGTCCCCCCGGAGCACCACCACAAGCTGGGCTACGCCTTGCTCTTAGTGGGGTTTGCTGATGGGGCGGGACACCAGCAAGTGCTCGACCGTGTCCGCAGCTCGTTGCCGCCATTATTTGAGTACGTCACCCCGATGCCTTACGTGACTCTCCAGCAGCTGCTGGATGAAGCCAACGCCTGGGGCTTCTACGGCTATGACAGGGGCGCATACTTCGAAGATCTAAGCGATGCGATGATCGACGTCTTTACTGAACATGTGCCGAGACGGACATCTCCTCTATCGGTAGTGCTCTTCTACAGACTCGACGAGGCCTACAGCGAGATTAATGATGACGAGACTGCGTTCGGTGGCGGACGGAGCCCTCGCTACATGGGCTTCTTCATCGGCCTCTGCCCCAAACCGGACCTGCTTCCGCCAGAGCGGGAGTGGGTGCGCTCGATGTGGGATGACCTAAAGCCCCACATGATCGGGACCACGGCTTATGTTAACGCTTTGGAGGGACAAGAAGGGGACAGAGTTCGCGAGACTTACGGACACAAGTACCAGCGCCTCGCCACGATCAAAGCAAAGTACGACCCGCAGAATATCTTCCACCGTAACGTGAACATCGAGCCTGCACAGCCGGCGTAGATACGCACTAACAAGTTCGACTTCACCTATCCGTCAAGTGGCGCAGTTGCAATGCAGCCATCGTGTGATGGGGCAACGAGAGCGACCACGCCCCAACGAACGTAAGCGCCAGTCGAGCTCCGCGCCGCTGGAGTTCTGATATCGGTCAGCACCTGCCAGCGCCTCAAGACGCCCTGGCGATTGACCCAGCGGATGAGATCGTGGGAAGGCGAGCGTGGATGGGCGGCCAAAATTTCACTGTGCGGCAGGTAACGGCTCCTGGGGCTGGCGGACGGCGATCCCGTTTCGCACGTTGAAGCTCCCGCAGGAGCTCATCGAGCGGTTGGCCGATGTAGGTGTCACTTCTACTGAGCAGCGTGAACTGGATCGAGTCTTGGTGCGGCTCGAGGATGTTGGTCAGGTGGTGCGGGCGCAACGACAGGGCCATCCCGTTCAGATTGTCTTGGCTGGCTCCCATCCTTTTGACCGCATCGATGCGTTGGCGGCGGATATCTGCGCCACCATCAAAGATCACGGTGAAAGCTTCGAATCCGGCGATGAGCTGCGTGAGTGGCTGGATGAGGATCTGATCTCTTGCAGCCCCGAGGACTTGGATGCTGCGATTCAGCATCTTGAGTGGATCGGCCGGCTGAAGCGGCCCCGGCAAGATCAGTGGGACGAGGATCGGCCGCTGCCCGGTATCTATGTTCCGCCCCGGATTCATAACGAGTGATCAAGACTTCCGGTCTGTAGTTCGCTCCTTTCAGGCAAGGCCGGAAATAGCGAGGCCCTGGTTCATGTCTACAGCATGTTCCGGGGCTTCGTGTTGTGTCCTCTTCCACCCAGAATCGTTAGCGTGTTCTAATCAGATATGGAGCTTGATCCCGACCAGTACAGCGAGGCGGACCGCCGCGTGGTTGATTCTCCAATCCCCGTGGAGGTGGCCACGTGGGCGCATGCCGGCCAACTGGATTGGTGGGTGAGAGAGCACCGGCCACGGCTGGAATGGTTCGGACGGGTACGTGGTGCCGACGGTAAGCAGCGGTGGATTAGGGCGGCTGATCTGCGTCCTGCGAGCGGCTCATAGCATCCAAGCCATCCTAGATGATCGGCGCAACCGCTGATGGCTACTTGCTATGGGCCTGATCTGAAGCACAAATGACGAATGCTTGCAAGACTAGGGCTTGAAGAAATCGACGGGGCACATTACGTACGAAATTGCCGTCGTCTAAGCGGACGTCCACACGCCTGATTTCACCGAATAGGCCGGTATGGAGTCTCGTAACGATACCAGTCGTCCCTTGCGGGTATTTCTTCTTCGAAAACCAGGTGTGCCCGGTAAACCCTTTCGTGAATACGACATTGCCGTTCGACTTGAGAGCCGGGACCTTTTCCGTACTCTTCGCTTTTCGTATGTAATCAGGCCCTATATCAGGCATCTAGTCCCCCAATTTGCGTCAACTGCCGCGAGTGTCAGATCCAAAATTAGAGCAAGATCGCCTGCCTGTCGCGGTTAGCTCTTTGGTGTCGCTGAAAGTGATCACAGCCATGTTCCTCAAAGAACGGAGGGACGGCTCGCCTGGGTACGCAGTGCCGATGGACGGCAGCTAGTTGTCGATATGTCGATACGATTGATTCGCAAGCTGTGGGGGCAGGAATGGACGTTTTATGGCTCTCGGGGGACTGCCCAACACCGGCACTAAGTCGAATGTGTCCGGTTCGGCTAGCTCGACCACGATCTTGGCCGCGAATACTGGCCGGTTGGGTGCGGTCATCTTCAACGATTCGACCGCGGTTCTGTATCTGGATCTGACCGGCGGTACGGCCTCATCGAGCTCGTATTCGGTGCAGCTGGGTGCCGGCAGCTATTTCGAGGTGCCTCACGGCTATCTCGGGTTAATCACCGGTATTTGGGCGTCGGCTACCGGTGCGGCGAGAGTGACGGAGTTCTCATAATGCCGCTGTATAACCTGGCCCCGACGGTGGTTCATTAAGGGGGTATGGGCTCCTCGACCATTTTCGGCTCACGATGAGCCGAGACCTCATCTCGGCAAGTTGGCGAGATGGGTTAGCCCGATCCTCGGGCCGCCCCACGAGCCGAGGCCGCGCGTCGCCTTGTTGTCGGCCCGTAGACGGTCAAACAGGCTGCCTCCGTCGCAAGTCCGAGGCTGTAGCGTTCTTTGGCGTGCCGCGCTCTCGCTCCTGGGCCCTCTTGGCTGCCGGTTTGTTCCTGGTGGCGTTCGCGGTGCGGCTTGTACCTCTTCTGGTGGGAGGCGGGCCGTGGGGGCTTGGTGACTACGACGACGGGGTGCATTATGCGGCCGCGGCGGCCCTTTTGCATGGGCACCTGCCTTACCGCGACTACCTGTTCCTGAACCCTCCTGGGATTGTGCTGGCTGCGGTTCCCGTTGTGGGGATGAGCCAGCTATTAGGCGAGCCAGATGCCTTCGCCGCCGGCCGGTTGCTGTGGATGGGGCTTGGTTCGCTGACATGCGTGCTGGTGGCGCGGTTCGTGCTGCCGCTCGGCTTGGCCGCTGCCGCGATTGCTGGGCTCGCGTATGCGACCTTTCCACCGGCAGTGATTGTTGATCACCTTCTGTTGCAGGAGGGACTGCAGAACCTGCTGTTCGCTGCCGCGCTGCTGGCGATTGCCCTAGCCGCGGACGGCCGGGCTCGCTGGCTGCTGGTCGCCGGTGGACTGCTTGGTGTTGCCACGATGGTGAAGATCTGGGCGATTACTGCGGTGCTAGTCGTCGCCGTCTTCCTGGGTATGACTGTGGGCTGGCGCCGGGCCGGGATATTCGCCTGCGGCGTTGCCGCTGGTGGCGTCATGGTCGGGCTTCCTTTTTTTCTGGCCGCGCAGGGATTGATGTGGGAGATGGTGGTGATTGACCAGGTTCGTCGGGTGTGGTTCGGGACAATCTGGCAGAGGCTGGCAACGATCACGGGAGTCTCCTTGTGGTCGCCTGGCTCGGGCTTCACGGCTGTAGTAGCGGTCGCCGTCGTGGCGCTGGGGGTATTGCTGTGCGCCGCGTTTACAGTTCGTCGGCTGCGGCTTGTGGCGGCGCTGTTGGTCGTGTTCGCAGTCGTGGTCTTGGTGACTCCGTCCCCGCACATGCACTACGGGGCGCTGGTCGCTGTGCCTGCCGCAATCGTCGTGGGCGGCGGCGCGTGGAGGTTGGCTGACGCGAGGTGGTCACGCGTCACGCCAGCACTGGTGGCTGCGTCGTTGCTCGTGGCCGGATTGTTCGTGCGGGCGGTGCCTGCTCTAAGCTACAAACCGGAGTTCAAGTACGCACCCGGGATGTACGGGATCAAGTTCCCCTCAGCTACGCTGCGGACAGCCGCGCTGATGGGGAAATGTGTGACTAGCAACGACCCCACGACGCTCGTCCTGCTCAATGTGCTCAACCGAAACCTCTCACGCGGCTGTCCGTTCGTCGTCGACGTGTCGGGCGCCGCATACCACGGTGAGCTCTGGACCGGAGAATCGCGCTTCGCCAACGAAGCCTGGCAGCGCTACGCCTTGGGTGTGTTTCGCAGCGGCGACTTGATGATCATGAACCCTTACGCGCCGTCGGGCTACACCAATACGACGCTGAAGATCATCCGCAGCTGGCCAACGGTGAAGAAGGCGGGCGTCTGGCACCTGCGGACTCCACGCCCGCCGGATGCTGGCGGTTACTAAAGCGCCGGAGCCTCCCAACGTCGGCCGCCGGCCCCCCGCCACACCGCCCGGAGCTCCCGCCTGGTGGTAGCCGACTCCACCAAAGGGCACCAGCGAGCCCGGCCACTAAACGTCGGAGCCGTCCTCGTCTAGCGCCGCCACCGGATTCCGCCGGGAAAAATCGCGATCGCAAAGCCGAGAAGCGGCGCGGAGAGCAATCCGGGCGCGTACTTCTGAGCATTGCTCGAGGTCAAATCCCCAACGTCAAAACTGAGGCCGAAATCGGCAAGGCCATTGCCGATTTCAGGACCTGGTATCAGCTGGCGGGTAGGGCTGGGGGACTAACATCACAGCGCCCTGCGGCGGCGACGGCCGCCACCGTTCCAGCTCTTGCAGGGTCAGAAGGTTGACGCGGAGCACGTCGATGAGGTCGCCGAGGGTCGAGTCCGGATGCTGATCGATCCACGCCCGTCGAGCGGCCTTCCAGCGGCTGAATCCCAGCTGCCAGGACGTCTCGCCGGGCGCCGCCCATTCGCTGGGATTGAATCGGGTGAGTTCACCCGGCGTCGGGGTGGAAGGCGGAACGCGCCGTGTCGCCATGATCAAGCTGGAATGGTTCGGCCGGGTACGCGGTGCCGATGGTAAGCAGCGGTGGATCAGGGCTGCTGATCTGCGTCCCGCGAGCGGAGGTCAGTGAGGGAGGGGGCGAGGCACGGCACTGTGGCCCGATGAAACAACCCGGGGCTCTCGTGCTCTTCGCTCGTGTGAAATCGCTGTGAAACGGCCCATGTTTCGCCTGGTCAACGACCAGTTAGAGACCCGCCACCTGACCGATTGTCACGTGGTTTGTTCAGTGCCACGCTACCGAAACAGCCGCCAGCTCCTCTTGCGTGCCCGTTTGGCTCTCCTCTTCCTGCGCCTGCGTTGATGCTCGTCCCGATGGTCCGTGCTCTGAGCCGATCTCCCGAAGGGTTCCCCGGGACCCTTTCTGCATCCTTCGTGTCTTTCGCCGCTTGCTGCGTAACCGGGCTCTCAATGGGATAGCCTGCGGTCGCTAGCTCCAGCACTGCGGTGCTAAATGTCGCGCCCGGCTAAGGAGTTTCATACGTGTAGGTAGTCCGTCCGAGGGGGAGGATCAGATGAGGAAGTGGTTTGTCGGCGGTGTGGCGGTTGCGTTGGCGGCGATGAGCGGGCAGGGCGTCGCGCTGGCCGATTCCAGTGCGGCGGTGCTGCCGCCGACCTGGCATATTCACGATGGCCAGCTCGCGCTTGGGCCGCAGCACAAGGCGATATCCTTCTTCCCGACGATCCTAGGCCTCACCCCGGACGCTTATCTGGAGGATCCCGCGCGTTGCCCGAACGCCGCCGACAAGGTGTTTCTTCCCAGCGTTGGTAAGAGCAACAGCGATTTGCTGCGCGCCGGCGTCTGCATGACGAGCACGACGGTCATCCACCTGCGAACCGTGCCAACGGGTACCTCCGGACCGGCGGGTTGGCAGTCGCTCACCACGGCTAGCGAGCCAGGCTTCGTCACCTACTACATGGTCACGCCGAGGTAGCCTCCGTAAGTTCTTGAGCGGTGAGTCCGTACTTATCGGCGATCTGCTGCTAAGCCGAATCGGAAACTTTGTTCACGGACTCACTCCTCACGAGTGGGTCCTAGGCCCGACCCTCTTCGTGCTTGTTGCTATCTGAACGACCAGCCCTGGCGTTTGGGTTCGCCCTTGTCCTTCTTGCGACGCCGTGACTACACGGCCAGGCTCGTCTGGGCCATCCGCCGTGCAGCAGCGTGCCGAAGCGGATCGCCGAGAAGTCGATCCGCCGATCCGGGTGGAGACGGCGATGTGGTCGAAAGCTGGCCAGCTCGTTTGGTGGGTGAGAGAGCGGCGGGAATGGTTCGGACGCGTACGAGGTCGGGACGGGCGTCAACGGTGGATCAAGGCTGTTGATCTTCGTCCGGTGAGCGGCTCGCAGCAATGAGGTATCGCTCTCATTTGTCACTTATCGCCGTAACTGGAAACCCGCCGCCCCATCCATGGAGCTGGCGCAGATCAAGGCCGGTGATCGGCTGTGAGCAACTGCGTTTCCGCCAAACACGCGCGTGTCACCCCGACCGTACTGGGAACATCAGGTCCTTGAGGGAGGGATCGCCAGCAGGATAGATGATGCCTACGTTCTGGAATAGACCGCTCCGTGAGCCGTCGCCAAATCCGTACAGAGTCAGTTCAATGCTTCCCAACGCGTTCAAGACATTCTCAAGGTTTGCATCAGCACCCGAATCAATTTCATCGTGCTTAACATTGTTGTAGGCAGGCCACCATGTTGGAGATCTTTCTGCTGTCATCTCCGCGAAAGGCCAGAGATTCGCCGCGTCAGTCCTCCAACGGTACTTGACGGACCGCTCGGGCAGCCTGGGATCTTGGCTCAGCAGGGCGGTGCGAAAGTGGCTGATGTTTGGTGTCTGAGCGCTGGAGATCGACGACATAAATGATGAGAAGACCGCTCCAGCACTGCGGAGCAAGTCGGCATAGCGCCTTGAGAAGGTCGAGCGGTTGGCCGCACAAGGTTCGACGAAGTCGACTGTCTCCCTGAATCGCGTTGCTAAGGCAGTGGCATCGCTTAGGAGGTAAGCGGAGGCTCCATGGCTGGTCACGGCTCGCATGTTCCTCGTCAGGCGTGGCCTAGGCAAGCAACCCGCCGACCGCTAGGGCCGAACCGCCTCTCTGATCCCTCGGCAAGCATGGGAGGAGGCTGAGCCTTGATATCCGCAGCCGCGGCCGGCTGATCCGTGGACTAAGGCCACTCACGATCCGGCTGAGACTCGTTACGGTGGCGCAGTGGACGTTAAGCGAGCAGCCGACTTGTACACCCAGGGGTGGAACCTGCGCCCGATCAGTGCCGAGCTGGGCCTCGGTGACCACAGTCGATCAGCTATGTCAGGCCGGGATCACCATGCGTTGGTCAGGCCCTCCCGATCATCCCTCGCCACTCCTGACGCTATGCCGCCTTCGACCCTGTTTGTTCGACCATTGCCTGTGGACGCCTGGGCGCTACCGCTCGTAAGTTCGGAAAGGTGGGCCGACCAGGGGGAGGCGGCACAAAGTCCTGATAGCCCTGTCGGCCCGCGCGGCCGATCCGAGGCATTCGCTACCCTCACGCGGGTGAGACCACGGGCGGCGCACGGCACAACGGCCCGGTGGAATAACGGGTGCTCGTGCGATCTATGCCGTCAGGCGCACGCCGTCGACCAGAGGATCCGCGGGCGAGCGCGAGCGCAAAAGCGGCTGCCGGTTGAGCTTCCGCAACAGCTCCTCGACGCGATCCACAGTGGCCAACCTTTCCGCACTGTGCTTAGTGACCTCGGCCTGACTTCCAACCAAGTGTGGGGGCTTACCAAGACCGACGAGGAATGGTCGGAAGCGTTGGAGGTTGCACTGATGGCTGCCCGTAGAGACGATCTTGAGCATGGGACTAATGCGGCGTACGTCGCAGGGTGCGTGTGTAGGGAATGCCGGGAGCATCAGCGGCTGAGGATGGCCAGGAACCGCTGAGAGTATGGCCAGCTCTGTTAGCAGGAGGAACTCGCTGGGGTGTATTGGAGCCCCATTTCGTCGTGGCATCGAAGCAGATATCGGTGAAGATCGCTTTGCGCAGGTCAGCGCGTGTGAAGTTTGCGCCTCGAAGGTCGGCTGACGTCAAATCAACGTGGGCCATGTTGGCGCGGCTGAACCTCGCATGCCTCAGGTCAGCATGTTTGAAACTGCTCCCGCGGAGGTCTGCGCGGTGGAAGTCCGCCCACGACAAGGCGGCATTGTCTGCGTTGCCTGAAGTGAAGTCGGCACGTGCGAAGTTATTGTGGTCAAGTTGGGCTCCGACCAAGGTGACCATGTGCATTTGAGCCCGAGAGAATTCGGCGCTGGCACTCGTCCCGGTAGTGACCCCGTTGAGATTGGCGCTGTAGAGGATGGCGCCGCTGAACTCAGCCATATCCAGGGTGGCCTGATGCAGATCTGCTTCTATGAAGTCGGCGCCGCCGAGCCGAGTCGACCTGAGGTTGGCCTCTCCCAGATCAGCCTGAGAGAAGTCGGCGCAGCCGCGGTGGTGCGTCGTGTCGGCACACTCAAGGTTGAGTCCACCAAGCTCCGCGCCGTGCAGATTGATGCTGGCGAATGGCTTCGGCGCCCCTCCATCCGATGTGGCGAGCTGTCGGACGAACCGGGTGTTTTCGAGCACCTCAGCCTGATTGGCCAAGTCGCGGGCCAGGCCATCCTGGCGGTTTGCGATTGTGCTCGCCAATTCGTCCTGCCGCGCCTGCAGCTTGGCATCCCACCAACAGGCGCCAAGAAAGAGCACGACACCAACAACGAAACCGATGATGGCGTCTTTGGCCAGCTCCCCTTTCTGCGCACGCCACCATCTGGCCACCGCGCCGAGCCGGCTGGTGCTGACGGACCCGTCAACGTGGCGGGCCGAATGCTGCTACTTGAGGCCATCCCCTCGGTCCTGGCCCTAGCAGTACTTCTTGCTGTCGCCGCCGCTGTACGAACAGGTGTCTTTCAGTGAGCCGTCCGCGCGTCGCAGGATCACCTTGTCGCCGGTGTTGTTCCAGACATACCAGCTTCGACCCCAATACAGGTGTGTACTGGCAGTGGTGGTGTAGCTGGTTCCCTTGCCGGTGTGGATGATGGCCTGCTTGCCAGCTCCCAGCCGAAGCGTGCCGAATGTGTAGACGTGCCCGGCTGCATCCCGCACGGTCCATCCAGAGACGGAGTGAGACACGTCATCGCCGTTTCTGATCACCACATATTCGGCGTTGAGGCTCGTGTTGCTGCCGGTGTCGGAGCCTGGCGAGTTGTAATACACCTTGTAGATGTAGACGGTGGCGGGTTCTGCTTGAGCCGGTGTAGCGATCAGAAGGCTCGACGCCGCCACGAGGCAGGCGACGAGAAGGGCGCGAATGCGCATTTTACGAACCCCCGAGTTTGACTGTCTAATCAGACCGAGACGGCGATGCGATTAAGGAAAGGCAGCTTATTAAAACGCTGAGCCGACAATCCGCATTGGGCAGAACTGTTACTAAATTTCGGCGAGACAACGCAAGTGGTTACGATTTGATCGCGGCGAATCCAGCATCATTACGCAGCGTCCGGTTCCTGGCAACTCCTTCCGGAGGCCGCGACCGTCGCTGATCATCTCGGTCGACGCCCCACGGGCGTCCTACAAAGTCCGATCGAGCCAGCTGACAGCCCTTCGAATTACATCGATCGCTTCCTTGCCGGCGATGTCTGCATAGTGCGGCTCTAGTGTTGCCGAAGGGCTGTTGGCCGGTAATGGCGACAGCGCAACCTTGAAGGTCCAGATAATCCGTGTGGGCGGGAGGATGATCTGCGAGTGTGAGCTTGCACCGGCGATGATGACTCGCGGGGTCGGAGCTACAGCCGATTCGGTGACGTCAACGACGGTGTCCCCATGAACAATCTGATTGCGGACGTAGCGTAGTCCTCGCAGAAGTTGACCTTCATTGTCGTTGTTGCGTTGGCCCTTGTAGCCGGGCGTGCCTTCTAACAGCGCGTCGAGTGCGCACGCCCAGCCAACGCATTCACCCAAAGCATCAAACATCTTCTGCTCGTCGTCTGCGCCGGCAGCCGTAGATAGTCTGGCGCTCGCGCTGTCGATCGCGGAGCGCAGTCTTTGCTCGCGACTGATCACACAGCGACGGTACCGTCAGGACGGCGGCCACCCACTTCCGAGCCGGCGTACGTCTTCGCCGCCTCGTACTGGTTCTTCAGCTCGTCGATCACGCTGAACGTGTACTCAGGCTCGCCGGGGGTCGTCTTCCAGGAAGGGCGTAGACCATCCACCCGGTGACGGTCTCCCCAGGCTCCAGCACCGATATCCGGTTGAGCAAGTTGTGTTGCTGTTTGCAATGTTCAACCTTCCGCCACACCTCGGGATCGTCAAATTCCTTGGTGACTTGGCCGGCCAAGTAGAGCTGAAATCCTGTGAGCTGTTTCCGCGTGTCTGTACGGTTCGTCACACTCACGCGCATTTCCAAGATCAGTGCTTCGTGCCTGAAGTTGCTCCAGTCGGCACGTTCAATGACGACGCGTAGGCGGCTGCGGTCCGCTGCTGCCCCTATCGTTGACGGATTGGGAACTTTGTGGCCCATGAGGTCGCTAATCGTGGTGACGAGAGCTTCAGCCTGTTCGCATAGCGGCTGCCAAACAAGTCGCCATAGTTCAGGTCGCGGAGTGTACGTCCGGCGCCAAGATCCCATTCAGGCACCTCGCCGTCATCGAGCCGAACCGGAATCAGCCACTTACGGCCCGGAGGCATCTGTCGAAACTCCTCCGTGGCAATAGTGAGCTCCTCGTTCATGTATGACTTCTCCCGGGCACGAGATTGGTCGGAAAAGCAAGCGAGAAAAACAAGTGACTCAGATCGAATCGCCTCACGGATCCTCGACTTCCAGGCATCTCCCGGCCCGAGTGATTCCCTATCCCTCCAATATGGAATTTCCGCCCCCGCGAGCACCTCGCAGAGAGCGTCAATCTTGTCGGAGTCCTCGCTTACATAGGACACGAATGCGCGCTTACGAGGATCATCTGGCATAGGCGGGAGCCTATGGGAATCGCTGCTCTCCGGGCGGCAGGGCAATCTCCACGGCGTGGCCCGTACAGCGACGGTGCTCACAGCCGCCTCCTGGCCTTGATTGAGGCGAGTTCGGTTGCGGCCTGGGCGAACACTCTCGCGGCCGTGGCTGCGGTGTCAGGGAACCGGTGGGGATGGAACACGCTGGGCTTGCTCGGCCACCTGACGATGACTGCCGCCGGTGTCTGGTCGGTTTCGTGAGCTCCACGGTGATGGACTCGTTAGCGGTGAGCTGACCTGTTGCCAGCTCGGTAACGTGGGACATGGGATTCCACTCCTCATTAGTGGGGTTTCCGCCCGTCGGGAGCTGCAACTCGTGGCGGGCACTTCTGTTGTTTGCCGTTAGACACATCCGCTAACTACGCGTTCACGGGTACTCGTCGACGCTATCCACCTCGTCCCCTCGTTCGTCCGGCGTTCAGTTTTAGTACTCGGCCTGGCTCCAGCAGGCTCTGTGACAGCTAGACGCGGCTGAACGGCGCGCGTTGCCATACGATGACGCCCCCCGCCCACTTGGCGTCGTGCTGGCACAGCTGCTGTGGATCGACGTTCTTGAAACTGATCCGGATGGCGTCTCCCTCCAGCGCGTACTCGAAGACAGTCTCATCGCCCTCCGGTTTGGTAACCACGACTGTGTTCTGGTCGATGACCTTGTACGTTGCCTCGAAACCGACCCTCACGGATCCGGTCATAGTTGAAGGACTGGGTCCACTGCCCGCGCTCAAGCGTGGGGTAAAGGTCGCGGTCTGGTTAATGCGTTCCCGCGCCAACGATTGCTCGGCTTCCGCCCGGGTGAAGCCGGCCTTCACCGCCGTGGCGATCAGCTGTTGCGGGTCAACTCCGGGGTTCGGTATGTGCCCTCCGGGAGAAGCGAATCACTCGGTGCGGCGGCCCCCGTGTTGTTGTAGCGGAGGCGGACGCGGTGCTTTCGGTCGGCTTCGGATCCGAACCGATCCCACAAGCGGTCACGAAGGCGAGAATTAGCGAACACCCAAGCAGCACCGTGGCTCGACGAGTCAACCTTGCCATCAGACCCTCCTTCCTTTCTAATGCAGAACAGTCATAGCTAGCCGGCCACCTTTACATGCGCCGACCCCATCTGCGCCATCCTTCGGCGTCCCTGCAGCGGGAGCGTGGAGTGGGGTGCACCGCGGCGCGAACTGGTAGTTGGCCGGTGCCTTTCTCGCGAGTGCGGTCTCAGTGCTGATCTTCGGAAACGCGTCGCTTAGCTCGCCCAGATCCCGCTGCTGACCTTGGTCGTCTACCTGGTCTCCCGCTCGAGGTTCCTGGTGGTTTGGCCCGGCAGCCTTGGCCGGCCCGCCCTCATGCCCGACCGGGTCTTCGAGGCGGGCGTTGAGCGGATCCGCCGCTGCTGCGAGCACTCGGGCAAGCCACGATCAGCGTCTCGTTCGATGGCGGCGAGCCGTGCCTTATCTGGTCCGAGCGGTTCGCGCAGCTTGACACCATCAACTGGCAACATGGCGATGCCTTTCAGACGCGTTGTCGAGCCCTGCTTTGCCGAGGACCGCGCCAGCACATTCGTCATGGCACTAAAACTCCCTCACCGTGTACGGCACATACAACGGGTATTAATGGCGGTCTTCGGGCGCGTGACACAAGCGGCAAATGCCTAACCTCTTTGGAGTGAGGTACGCCTGAGCGTCCCGCTCACCGGTCCGCCTGCGGAACGCCACGATCGAGCCGGGAAGCCGTTGGACACTGGCCGATCCGTGACGAATGATCTTGTAAGGCCACCGTCACGGAGGTGCGGGAGGGCGACAAGTCCAGTCGCATGACCTTCCGTAACAAGCCGAGATCCTCGAACGGCAGACGCATACTCTTCTGGGGCGGTCGATCGGACGCGGGATCGCGTGTTCGACGAGTTGGTGGGCAGACGGCAGAACGTTCATCGGCGATACGGCCAGCGGCCGTTCAGCTCGGATCATCAGGCTGAACTATTCGGGCGGATCGTCCGTGTTCATCTGTTGAGGCCTCGGCTTGCACGGGGCACACAGATGTAAGGCAGGTCAGGACATGTCATCGCAGCCTCCCGCAACCGGTTCACTCCGTTGGTCCGGTGTCAGCCACCGCACGCTGATGGCCTGGCGACTACTTAGTGCGATCATGCTGCTTGTGATGGGCGGGATCCATCTCTACCTCGTGTTCTACGGAGTAGGCGGTTTGCTTGGCGCGCTGTTCGTGCTCAACACGGTTGGCGCGCTCGTGCTGGCAATCGCGGTCATCGTGCTGCGCGGCCGGCTCCTGACGCTGGCAACGGTGCTGAGCCTGCTGTTCATGGTGGGCACGCTGCTTGCGCTGGTGCTCGCGCTGACCGTGGGGCTGTTCGGCATTCACGAGGTATTAAGCTTCAAGCTGGTGCCAACCACGCTGGTGGTGGAGTCCATCGGCACGATCATCCTGGCGGTAACCGTCGCGCTGGTGTTGGGGTCGCGACGAGCACACTGACGGCGCACTTACCGGCAACTTCACACCTTGTGCCTATGGCTCTGATGATCGGTACCGCCGATCATCGTCGTCGTATCCATGGGCACGAGCAACGCGCACTGATCTGCCGCATTCCGCATGGTTACACAGCGCTACCAACCCCTCCGGTAGCGCATCCTGCCAAGATCTCCTACCTTGCGGCTCGCCGGCCAGCAGCAGATTGGTGAATGACACCAGCCCGATTGCATTGACTGTTGTGATCCTTATCTAGCGGCCTGTGGATTCACCCATGTCAGACTTCGCATTCGCAGCCGCTGGAGTGATTCGGGCGGGGCGGAGCACTCCGACATATACGCCGGCCAGGATCAGAAGGCCACCTGCCACCAGTCCGACACCAACCGGCTCGTTATCGAGCCAGGCTGAGAGCAGCAAGGTGACGAACCGGGCCGCGCCGCCACCAGTGCGGCGCGTTCCTCCTTCGGGAAGGCGAACCCGATCTCGGTCTCGTCCTGGCTGAACGCAACGTACACGATCTGACCGACACGGAACTTCACACGATCGCGCACCAGCACCTCGCTGCTGCGCGGCAACCGCGCGAGCACCGCTGGACGTCGTCGACCGTGACCACGCATACATCCTGGCCTATCGCCGCGACCGCGCTGAATCAGCGCCCAACAGCAAAGCGCGGGACCTATTTCGTCCTGTCCCGATGAGCGGTCGGCTTACGGTCGGCGGCGCACGTTCGGCCCTTCCTGCTGAGAGACTCATCTTTACCGCCGCGCTTGCCAGATCGACTGCTGACTCATCACCCGCCGTCTACTCGGCCTCGTCTACACCGCCTCTAAATCCTGTGATGTATTAGACCGCCGCACTTCCGTCCGACGTACCCCTCGAACTCTCAAAGCTCCGAGTCGAAGTGCAGCGACTCGAAGAGCGCAACCGATTACACCTGATGCACAGAGTAAGTCGCCCGGGTCGATCTGACCGCACAGGCGGCATGTACCCCCTTCGGGTGGGTGTGACGATGAGCATGCACAAGCTCACAGCCGGAGCAGGATATGACTACCTCACCCGGCAGGTCGCCGCTTTGGATTCGACCGAGAAAGGTCACATCGGACTGGCGTCCTACTACACCGAACGCGGTGAAACGCCCGGGATGTGGATCGGCTCGGGCTTAGACGGGATCGACGGCCTGACCGCCGGAGACCCGGTGACCGCCGAGCAGATGCGAGCGTTGTTCGGCTGCGGCCTACACCCGTTGGCCGAACTGCGACAGCAGCAGCTGGAAGGACCCGACCTCACCCTGCGGGACTACCAGGATGCGGCCAGGCTGGGGGCGCCGTTCAAGATCATTGATGGTGAGGTCAGCCCCTTCCGGCTCGAAGTGGCAAGACGCTTCGCGGCGATCCGAACGGCGGCCGGACTTCCCGCCGGCGCTCCGCTCTCGGCTCCTGATCGGGCCCACGTGCGGACGGAGGTGGCCCGCGAGTTTTTTCTGGCTGCGCATGGTCGGGAGCCGATGGATGCCCGGGAACTGGCTGGGCAAATCGCAAAAGACTCGCGGCCGCGAACCCAGACAGTTGCCGGGTATGACTTGACGTTCTCCCCGGTGAAGTCAGTCTCGACCTTGTGGGCGGTCGCTGATCCGAAGGTGGCCGCCGTCATCGAACGCGCCCACCAGTCTGCTGTGAAGGAGGCTTTGGCGTTCGTCGAGAAGCATGCTCTGTTCACCCGGACCGGACCGCAAGGGATCCGGCAGGTCAACGTGCGAGGCCTCGTCGCCGCCGCGTTCACCCATCGGGACAGCCGAGCGGGCGACCCGGACCTGCACACCCATGTGGCGGTCGCAAACAAGGTGCAGACCGTCGACGGACGCTGGCTGTCCATCGACGGCCGTGTGCTGTTCAAGGCCAACGTCGCCGCGTCGGAAACCTACAACACCGCGCTCGAGCAGCATCTTCGTGAGACGTTAGGGGTGCGGTTCGCCGAACGGCCCGGCACCGACCCGGGGAAGCGGGCAATCCGGGAGATCGTCGGTGTCGACCCCCGACTGAACCAACGCTGGTCGACCCGCCGTGCCCACATCAATACCCGCCGCGGTGAGCTGGCCATCCAATTCCAGGATGATCATGGCCGGCCGCCAACCCCGGTCGAAGCGCTGCACTTGGCTCAGCAGGCGACGCTGGAAACCCGCGACGCTAAGCACGAACCCCGATCCCTGGCTGAGCAACGCGCGACCTGGCTCAGCGAAGCCTCAGCGGTGCTAGGCAGCCCGGAAGCCGTCGCGTCGATGGTGCGGACGGTACTGGCACCGCACCCCGAGACCGCTCCAATCGCCGACTCACACTGGGTCGCAAACATGGCCAACCACATCCTTAGCGTTGTGGAGTCGAGCCGCTCGACTTGGCAGATGTGGCATGTACGCGCCGAAGCGCAACGACAGGTGCGCACCATTGACGTGCCCTCGGAACATGCCGCGGCACTGGTGGACCTGTTGGTCGAGGAGGTGCTTGATCATCGATCGGTTGCCCTGGTCCCGCCGCACGACGGCATTGAGGAACCGGAGGTGTTGCGGCGGATCGACGGGTCGTCGGTCTACACCGTCGCGGGCGCCGCCCTTTACACCTCGCAGCGGATCCTCGACGCCGAACAGCGCCTCCTTACGCTCGCTGGGCGACGGGACGGGGCAGCCGTGCACGAGACGGCAGTGGATCTGGCCTTGCTGGAGATGGCGGCGAACGGCAGTGCCCTCGATCCCGGGCAGGCGTCCCTGGTATGGCAGATGTGCACCTCGGGGGCTCGTTTGCAGCTCGCGATCGCCCCCGCCGGGGCCGGCAAGACAACTGCCATGCACGCCCTCGCCCTGGCCTGGAGCCAAGACGGCGGTCAGGTGCTCGGCCTCGCGCCCTCGGCCGCAGCGGCTGCCGTGCTCGGTGAGCAGACCGGCATCCGCACCGACACGCTCGCCAAAGTCACCTGGTCACTTGATCATGATGAGCTTCCCGACTGGGCGGCCAGGGTCGGCCCGTCAACGTTGGTGATCATCGACGAAGCGGGTATGGCCGACACTCTGTCCCTCGACACCGCGGTCCAGTTCGCGATCAATCGTGGTGCGAGTGTCCGCCTGATCGGTGATGATCAGCAACTCGCGGCGATCGGCGCCGGCGGCGTCCTCCGCGACATCCAACAAAGTTACGGCGCCCTCCGCTTGAGCGAGCTGCATCGCTTCACCGACCCGACTGAAGCAGCGGCAACACTTGCCCTCCGGGAAGGCAAACCAGAGGCACTCGACTTCTACCTTGAACACGGCCGGGTTCACGTCGGGGACCTCGCCACCACCGTGAAGGATGCGTTCGCGGCTTGGGTTTCCGACCGTGCTGCCGGACTCGACGCGATCATGCTCGCCCCCACCCGAAAGCTTATCGCCGAACTCAACCGACAAGCCCGTGATCATCTCCTAAGTAGTCACCCGCCGGCCCGCGAAGTGCGGTTAGCGGATGGGAACCAGGCCAGTGTCGGCGATGTGATCATCACCCGTACGAACGACCGCCGACTCCGGCTCGCGGCCAATGACTGGGTGAAAAACGGTGACCGCTGGACCATCACTGGAGTAGGCGGCCGAGGCGATCTGATCGTCCGACACAACCGCAGCCACCTCATCACGCGGCTCCCCGCTGACTACGTTCAAGCCTCCACCGGGCTGGGTTACGCCACCACCATCCACGGCTCCCAAGGCGTCACCGCCGACACGATGCACGGCCTGGTCACCGGACAGGAATCCCGGCAGCAGCTGTACACGATGCTTACCCGTGGCCGGGCCGCGAATCATTTGTACCTGCAGGTGGTCGGCGATGGCGACCCGCACACCCTCATCCGACCCGACACCGTCAGCCCTAGCACCCCGACCGAGCTGCTCGAACAAATCCTTGGCCGCGACGACTCCCCCGCTTCAGCCACGACGCTTCTCCGCCGACTGAGCAACCCAGCCGCGCGGCTGCATGATGCGGTCCAGCGCTACGCCGACGGGCTCAAGATGGCAGTCGAGCAGCTCCTCGGACCTAAGATCGTTCGCACGCTTGACGGCTTGGCGGACCAGGTCATTCCTGACCTCACCAGCGAGCCGTCGTGGCCGTCCCTTCGAGCACACCTGCTCGCGTTGGCGGCTGAAACCGGTGAGCACCCACTCATTCACGTCCATGAAGCCGCACCGCAGTGGGATCTCAGCACGGCCGAAGACAGGGCCGCTGTACTCGACTGGAGCCTCCCGGAGGCCGCATCCATTAACCCAGGACCGCTGCCCTGGCTCCCCGGCATACCGTCAACGGTTCATGATCATCACATTTGGGGTGAGTACCTGGCGAAGCGGTCGGAGCTCGTAACAGACCTCGCAGAACAGGTCCGAGACGGCGCCTGCCATCGCCGCGAATTGCCCGTATGGGCATCGCCGGGCAGCCACCCGAGCCTCGCCCTCCTTGGGGAAGTCGCCGTCTGGCGAGCCGCCATCGACGTCGACCCCCACGACCGCCGAGCAACCGGAGCAGCACAACCACAAGCGGCGTCCGCCCTGTGGCAACAAAACCTCGACCGAGCCGTTGCCATGTGCAGCCGCCCCGTTGGCGCAGATCCGGCGAAAACCCAGGTTGCTGGGCCCTCTCAAGATCGCCAACGCGAAGATCGACATCGCAAGCCTCCAACACGCACTGTTCGTCGGAGTGTCCCGCCCGGGCCACGGTAAACGCCGGCACCCGCTGGATAGATCCGCAGAAAAGGCTCGATGCGAGTACAGGACCGCCTGCGCTCAGGGAGGCCCAGCAACAATGCTGCTACTGACTGTTGCTAGCCCTGCCGGCTGTATCACGCGCGGTGCTGGTCGACACATGAACACAATGTCGTGCTCCTTCATGGGGCTCTCGATGTCCCTGAGTAGCTGGATGCTCAGGCGCTGCCCGCCAGCAAGAACGCCGCAGGCGAGTGCAGACGATTCAGGTTCGATCGGTGGGATCTCAGGCCCGGCCGTCTTTGCCATTGGTCACGCCACTTGGCCTTGCTACCTGGTCTTGTTGTCGGCTCCTGACACGAGCTGGTGCACGGCTTGGTCACAGGCTGGCGAGGGGAGCCGGGAGAGATTGCGGAACTTGCGCAACGTGATGCGGACCCCGCGGCCTTCACACTCGGGGCACGGACATGTCAGATAGACGTCAGACGCGTAGGTTCGTGCTGGCATGATCGCCTCCTATCTCCGGCTGCGAATACAGCGACACGCCGTTCCCAGGCGTGAGCGGCGGACCGAGGAGCTCCCAAGCTGACTCCGGGTGGAAACGCGTAAACGCCGTGGAGTTCTTCCTCGCTCCGGACAGTGAGCCGGTTGAGAGGCCTCGAGTTGATCGGCCACCTTCATGATCAACTGCTCCTTGGACTCTGCGCAAAGACATCTATTCACCTTCAGCGATTTGCCGCCACAGCTGGTGCCGACCTGTGGATAACCTGGTCGTCGCGATTTCCAGGACGAGCCTGTCCCGCTCGCCATAAGGAGTGAAACCGCGGTGCCGCGGTCAGGGTCTCAGCGGTTCCACGCCAGCGCGGCCGACCCGGCGACCCGTGCCGGGAACTCCTAATTGCCTATAAGTGGATGATATATTCCATCTATGCGTAGTCCTGCGCCGCCGCTGATGCCAATATTCCGGTCCCAGCACCAGGCATCACTGCTGGCCTGGCTGCTGCTCCATCCACAACAGGAATACACCCTGACCGATCTCGCACGCCGACTCGACGTCCCGCTCACCACGCTTCAGCGTGAAGCCCAACGCCTCGTCCAGGCAGGCCTACTTCGGGACCGCACGGTCGGGCGGGCCCGACTGCTGCAGGCCAACACCGATAACCGGGCTGCGGCGCCACTCACCCAGCTGCTGGAACTCACCTTCGGACCCGAGACAGTGATCGGGGAGGAATTCGTTATCCCGGGTGCCGAGCGGATTCTCATCTTCGGATCCTGGGCCGAGCGCTACCACGGGAAACCAGGCGTGCAACCCAACGACGTTGACGTCCTTGTCATCGGCGGCCCCTCCCGGGCCGACGTCTATGACGCCGCTGACCGGGCCGCCGAGCGACTCGGCCTGCAGGTCAACCCCGTCATCCGCACGAGCCAAGAGTGGGCCGAAGACGCCGACCCACTCATCGCCCAGATCAAGGCCTCCGACGTCGTCGACGTCACGCCCGGGGAGTGCAGCCAGTGAGCCGGTGGACCATGGGCGAGGCCGAGATCGAGAAGCTGCTGGCCGAGCGCCAGCTACAACAAGTCACCGGTGCCCAAGCCAACGGCGAGCACCTCCTCGGGCGCGCAGCCCGCACACTGACGACCGCGTCCGACATCGTCGACGACGACCCAGACAGCGCATACATCTTGGCCTACGATGCGGCGCGCTATGCCGGCACCGCCCTGCTCGCCCAGCAAGGCCTGCGACCCACAACCAGCGGCGGCCACTAGGCCGTCGAGCTTGCGCTGCGGTCCCAATTCGGCAAGGAGTTCCGCCCATTCGGCGCGATGCGCCGCCGCCGCCACGAACTCGAATACCCCAGCGGGCCCGGCGAAACCACCACGCCCAAGGAAGCCCACGAGGCCATCGCGTACGCCCAGCGGCTTTACGACGCGGCCAGCCGGCTACTTCCCACGCTCGGGCTCTTCTAAGCACCCGGAATTTTTCGGTTCAATGCAGGCTTCGCGAGGCCTTGATGACCACGCCCTTACGCCTCCGCCAACCGCCCTCGTGGCACAATCCCGGATGGTTAAGAAGGTTAAGAAGGTGCAGGTATGACCTTGGTGTTTCGCGGGGGCGCCCGGTTGGTTTTGTGGAGATTCCGGGACCACGGCGCTGAGTGGCTACCGGGTCGACGCCTACATTCAGGCATACCTCCACGGACTCAGTTCACGCTCAGTTCGCGACCTCGACGCCTCAAGGACCGTGCTTCGGGACGAAGAAGTTCGGGCTTCGAGGGCCATGTTCAGCCGGGCCTGAGGGCCGTCGCAGAGCGATGCTTCGCACGCGCATCGGTCAGCGCCGGACAGTCAGGTTCCCTTTCCTCGCGCGATTCGGTCGAGGGCGTCGAGGTTCTTCCGGTCGGCGTCAGGCAACGTGTGAAGGTACTTCTGGGTCGTCTGGATCTGGTGGTGACCCATCCGGTCCATTACTGACCTGAGGTCCGATCCACCCGCCAGCAGCCAGGAGGCATGTGCATGGCGGAGGTCGTGGATGCGGACGCTGAAGTCGACCCCGCTTGCCCTCACCGTTGGGAGCCAGACCTGGGTGCGGAAGGTGTTGCGAGAGATCGGGGTGCCGACCCTTGTGGTAAAGAGCAGATCGTCTCGAGCGATCGAATTAGTGCGGATGTGCGTTGCAACTTCGTCCAGCCAGGCCTGACGGACGCCAAATGTCCGAGGCTCGTTGTTCTTTGGGTACCGCTTCACGAGGAAGCGCTCACCGGTAGGAGAGTTCTTCTTGGACGTCTCGACGATGGTGTCCTCGACACTAACCATGCGTCGCAGAAAGTCGATGTGTCGTGGCCGCAGCGCAATGACCTCGCCCCAGCGCATTCCCGTCTCAATGAAAGTCTCGACCAGCAGCCGATGCTGCGAGGGCAGTGCACGAAGGAGACGTTCAAATTCGTCAGGGGTGACTGTGCGTGACTTGCGGAGGATCACCTTCGGCAGTTCAGTGTGGTCGCACGGGTTGAAGACGAGGATCCGGTCGCGAACCGCGCGACGAAAGATCGAGGACAGAAACACGTGGTACTTCTTGATCGACCGGGGCGAGAGACCCTCGGCATGCGCCTTGGTCACCCAGTCCTGAACCACCGAGGGCGAAACCTTGTTCAGTTGCCGCCTGCCGAACGCGGGGTAAAACTGCTTGTTCAGGTATGAGTTGTACGCGGCGCGGGTCGTGACCTCGAGGTGCTTGTGAGGAAGCCACTCCCCTTCGACATAGTCCCGGAAGGTGATCTGACCGAGGCTCACGTCGTGCCAGGTCCCCGAGAGAACCTTCTGCTCCTCGCGGTTGGCAGCACGCAGCGCCTCGCGACGGGACGAGTAAGTGCCGGCCGAGCGCTTGTGTCCGTCAGGGTCGCGGTAGATGCCGGCGTACTTAGTGCCGCGGGTGCCGCTCCGTTCGAAGACCCAGGCCATCGTGACCTCTTTCCTGACGTATTTCTTCTAAGCTGTGCGCAATTTGTGGGCAAACGTCGCCGGATCACGGTGGATCAGTGTGGATTTCACTGGACCCGGGAATATCGCTCTGACTAGGTAGTTTACCGGAGCTTGAGCGTGCGCGGCGAGGCCATGGCCAACGCGAAAATTCAGCTCATAACCCAGAGGTCACAGGTTCAAATCCTGTCCCCGCTACAAATGGAACACCTGGTCAGAGACCCTTTCGGTAAAGAGACGAAAGGGTCTTCATCATTCTTGGCAGCAATTTGGCAGCAAACGTCAGAGGCCAGAGACTCGCTCATTGCAGCCTTCTTCAACGGGGCGTGGGGCTGGTTCGCGTTCCTCGTCGTGTCTGTCGTCTTCAACACCGTGCTCGGCGAGGAGCTGCTCTTCCGGGGGCTGCTGCCCCGCATGCGAGCCGCCTTCGGCAGGGGCGACTGGGTCGCCAACGGAGTGCTGTTCACCCTCTATCACCTGCACCAGCCGTGGGTCATGCCGGCCACCTTGGTGAATGGCATCTTTCTCGAGGCCTATCCGACGCGGCGCTTCCAAAGCGCCTGGATGGGCATAATCGTGCACTCGGTTCAAAGCGTCTTCGTGATCGCCGTCGTCCTTGTCCTCGTGCTCAAGTAGTGCGGCATCCTGCCACTTCCCTCTGAGACACACGTTCCTGGGAACGCATGCCGGTATAACCCGTCCTCTTTCGGAAGGGATGCGGCGTCCTGGATGAGAAGCGGCCGTTTGACGATTGCCAGTCCCACTTCCATGAACGCGTAGCCGAAACGCATTATGTTCAGGCAGTGCGGGATAGCTCCTCATCGACGGCTGTTCTGGCGGTCGCGGTCGTGGCATCGGGTGGGTGTTATGGTCATGCCGCCCCTGTCAATGGTTGGTCCTTGGCGGGCGCCGCGGGATGCCTGCAAACCTAGGAAGCGACAGGGGACCTCAATGTGATTGAGGATGTGACAGGGACCGAACCGCCAGATTTTGCCTCGCCTAAGGCGATCGACCTTGTGATCGCCGCGCTGATGGGCGGTGTGGCGGGCGCCGCATTGGCGGCGCGCTCGAACAGGGTCGTCGCGGCCTTGTCGACCATCGGTGGGGCCACGCTACTGGCGAGTGCCAAGGCCGTCGCTCAGAAACGGCGGCGCGGAATTGAGATCCAACCGCTGTGGTACCGGATCCTGTCGACCGGAGCATTGGTGGCTCCGCTTGGTTGGCTCGCGGGCAAGGCGACCAGCGCAGGACCAATCCAGATCGGCACCGCTACGGGCTTGCTCGCGGGGCTACTGGGGGTGCGTCCGCAGAAGCTCGTCCTCGGACCGCTGGTAGGCGCGGCGGTTGGGCGGGCGTTGGCAGCGCGCGGAGGTAGGCCATCGCCGGCCGCCGTGGCGACCGTCACACTGGTGATCTACCGGATGTTGTCGGCGGCGGTATTCCGAGACGCCCAGGTGACACTGCTAGCCGTACGCGCGAAGGTCGCCGATCTACCGTTCGTCGTACCGCTGGAAGCGCGGTCCCGTTATGTGGGCGTCGACTATGTGCGGTCGCTGGCCGACGTGCTTGGTGGCACCTACGTTCGCGACGCCGGCGACGCAGGCATCGTCGCATCGCTTAACAACCTCGCCGGTCCGGACTTCGATCCGCACGCAGTCGCTGCGCAGGTTCGGGAGTTCTACGAGCACACAACGCGCTTCGCGCTGGACATCGTTCCCGAGTGGCGGGCCTGGGTCCGGCCCGGGTACCTGCTCTACAGTTCGCTGGTCGCAAAGCCACTCGGTCAGGCCAACCTGCCGATGAACCAGCGCCAGGCCCAACGCGGCGTGCGTAGCCGGATCGACACGATCGACATAGATAGCGACGAGATCATCGATATC
>Ga0307406_10000431_pt1 | contig 24450 bp, 21 predicted proteins | sample 322Cmetagenome_3_FD_203706 | JGI IMG/M metagenome (GOLD analysis project Ga0307406, IMG submission 203706) | Maize rhizosphere microbial communities from greenhouse at UC Davis, California, United States - 322HYB-C-2 | ecosystem: Host-associated > Plants > Roots > Rhizosphere > Soil | place...
GGCCTATCTCCGCGAGAAGTCGACGGGCGGCACGCCGACCGTCGTGATCGGCTACGACGGCCGCCGCAACTCGCGGGTCTTCGCCACCGACTCCGCCGAGCTCTTCGCCGGCGCCGGGCTCCGCGCGATCCTGCTCCCCCGGCTGCTCCCGACGCCCGTGCTCGCCTACGCCGTGCGCCATCTCGGCGCGGATGCCGGCGTGATGGTGACCGCGAGCCACAACCCGCCGAACGACAACGGCTACAAGGTGTACCTCGGCGGCCGCGACCAGGGTTCACAGATCGTCGCGCCGGCGGATGCCGAGATCGCCGCGCACATCCAGCGGATCGCGGATGCCGCCGACGCGGCCGCCCTCCCCCGCTCGACCGCCTACGAGACCGCGGGCGAGGACATCGTCGAAGCGTACGTGGCGGCGACCGCGGCCGTGGCACCGGCTCCCGAGGGCGCCTCGGAACTCCGCTGGGTCTACACCGCGATGCACGGGGTGGGGTGGGAGACGCTGTCGCGCATCCTGCGCGCTGCCGGCTACCCGCAGCCCGCCGTCGTCGACGAGCAGCTGACCCCCGACGCCACGTTCCGCACCGTCTCGTTCCCGAACCCGGAGGAGCCGGGCGCGATGGATCTGTCCTTCGCGACGGCCCGCCGCGCGAAGGCCGACTTCATCCTGGCGAACGATCCGGATGCCGACCGCCTCGCCCTGGCCATCCCCGATGCTGCGGCACCGGACGGCTGGCGGAGGCTCACCGGCAACGAGGTCGGACTGCTGCTCGGCGCTCGCGCGGCACGGGCGGCCTCCGGTGTTCCCGGCGCGTCCCTCGCGTGCTCGCTAGTCTCCTCGCCGGGTCTGGCCGCGATCGCGACGCATCACGGGCTCGACTTCCACGAGACGCTCACCGGCTTCAAGTGGATCTCCCGCGCACCGGGCATCGCCTTCGGCTTCGAGGAGGCCCTCGGCTACCTCGTGAACCCGGAGACCGTCCGCGACAAGGACGGCATCTCCGCAGCGATCGCGATCCTTGGACTGGCCGCAGAGGCGCACGGACGCGGGGCCACGCTCGCCGACCTGCTCCGCGAGCTGGGCGAGACCTACGGCCACTTCGCCAGCGGGCAGGTCTCGGTGCGCGTCGAGGATCTCGCGGTCATCGGCAACGTCATGCTGGCCCTGCGCACGCTGCCGCCGACGCAGATCGCCGGACGCTCGATCGCCTCCGCCGAAGACCTGCTGCAGGGCGCTCCCGGGCAGCCCTCGGGCGATGTCCTCCGGTACCGCCTCACCGACGGCTCCCGGGTGATCGTGCGCCCGAGCGGCACCGAGCCGAAGCTCAAGGTCTACATCGACTCCCGCGCCGAATCCGCCGAGGGCGCGCTGGCGGCCGTGGCCGAGCTCGAGGCGGGCGTGCGCGCACTGCTCGACGAGCGCTCCTGACCATGCCGACCCGCCGGATCGTCGTCAGCGCTCACAACGGGGTGCATGCGCGCCCTGTCGCCGAGCTCGTGCGCCTCGCTCAGGCGCACACGGCGACGATCACGCTCCGCACCGCCGACGGCTCGGTCGTGGATCTCAGCAGCGTGCTGGCGGTGATGGACCTCGCGATCGGTCCCGGGGACGCGGTCGTGCTGGAGACGACGGACTCCGCGTCATCGGATGCGGTGCTCGATCAGCTCGCGGAGGTGCTCGACCCGCGGTCGTGATCGCCGCGCTCAGCCGTCGATGACGGCGACCAGCTCGTCGAGGAACGCCTCGAACGTCGTCCCGCGCCGTACGATGCGCTGCACGCTGTCACGTTCGCTGAACACCTCGACGAGCTGCTCGAACACGGTCTGGAACGCCGCACGATCGCTCTCGCTGAATGCCGCGAGCGCGACGACCTGCACCCGGCCGCCGCCCCAGGCGGCCGAGCCGTCGGTCACCCCGATCGCGATCGCCGTGCGGCTCGCGGTCATCTGAAGGGCGTGCGGCACCGCCAGGGCATCCGTGAAGGCGGTCGAGGACATCCGCTCGCGGGCGATCGTGTTCTCGACGTAGTCCTCGCCGATCAGGCCGGCCGTGACCAGCAGACCGCCGAGGCGACGGATGATCGCCTCCTCGCCCTCGTCGGGGAGCGGGAAGACGTAGGCGTCGGCGTGGAAGTAGCGGGCGAGTTCGCCGCGGAGCCTCGTGAGCCGTCGACCGCGACGGAGACGCGCAGCCGCCTGCTGGATGCGGTCGACGTCCGCGTCGGTGAGGAACGGCTGGATGCGCACGAAGCGGTCCCCGGCGGATCCGGGCTCGATCGTGCTGAGCACCAGATCCGTGTCGAACGACGCCCAGTCGGGGTCGACGTTCGTGACGACGCTCGTGACCTCGATCGCCGATCCGAGCGACCTGTCGACACTGGAGCGCAGCAGTTCGTGCAGCTCGTAGTAGCCGGGACAGACGATCGTGGCGGTCAGGATGGACTCCGCCTTCCTGCTGCGCTCGAGCCGTCCGCCGACGTGCATCGCGATGTACGCGATCTCGTCGTCGTGGATCGGCGTGCCGACCCGGTCGTGCAGCCCGCTCGCGATCGAGACCGCGACCTCGAAGATCATCGGGTACGACGTCTTGAGCGACCGCGTGAGCGGGTTGCGGGTCAGCGCGCTCTCCTCAGCCCGACGCAAGAGGTTCTGCACGTGCAGCGCGAGACGGAGCACGAAGGTCTCGTCGACGAGATCGACCTGGTAGTCCTCGGCGGCCCGGGTGATCTCGGCCCGTACGGCGGCCTCCACGGCAGGATCCACGCCGCTGCGTGCGACGTCCCCGGCGGCGTCCTCGCCAGGGGCGACGATGCGCGTGAGCACGAGCGAGGCGAGGTGACCGCTGTCCCCCTCGCCGAGCACGACGCCGAAGTTCTCGGCAGCCAGGCGGGCGATGACCGCCCCGACCCGGGGGATCTCCTCCCGAGCACCGGCGGGCGAGGACTCGAGCGCGTGGCCCGCGGCGACGCGCTCCGCCGCGATGGCGATGTGCAGCAGCACGTCGGCGATCGCCAGCTCGTTCACGTAGTAGCCGAGCTCGCCCAGCTCGCGCACCAGCGCGGTCTTGAACGGTCCGACGGCGTGCGCCGCGACCGCGCTGCCGGAGAGGGCCCGGCGGAAGGTCTCGGGATGGAACGATGCATCGTCCATCTCGTCGTGCGCCAGTCTGCTGAGCAGCCGGCGCTGAGCCGCTTCGTTCCCGCGCAGCCGTACCGTCTCCCGGTCCCGCTCCAGAGCGAGGTCGGTACCGTCGAGCAGCCCGCGCACGCGCACGAGGTCCGCCTCCAGGGTCGCTTCGCTGACATGCAGCTCATCGGCGGTGTCGAAGACATCGATGCCGTCGGGCAGATCCAGCAGAGTCCGCACGAGCGCGTGCAGCCGATCGCGCGGCGCCGACTCCCCCGTCTGCCGCATCCGGATGGCGCCGCGGGCGCCGGGCCCCGCGCGGTAGCCCGCCGGTCCCGACTCGATGACGCCGGCACCGGGCGTGCGGGCGTTCAGCGCGGCGACATAGGAGCGGATGCTGCGCGGTGTGACGCCGAGAACGTCGGCGAGACTCGCCGCGGTCGCCCAGCCCTCCTGACGAAGCAGGGTGGAGAGGAGCTGGTCCTGACGCTGTCGCGACATGATCCCTCCGACTTCCCCACGTGCTGACTGCACTGTCCTGGCGTGACCTCCATGATGTCAGCTACCGGGGTGGCCGTGCACGGAAGCCGCTGTTCCGCGGGGGCGGAAAGGAACCTGTTGGCGCAGCACACCCATTGGTTCACAGACTGTTCTCAGGAAGGTGGAATCGATGAGGATCCTCGTGGTGTGCGGCGCCGGTGCGTCCAGCACGTTCGTCGCCCAGCGGCTCCGGCGCGCGGCGACCAACGCCGGGCTCGACTGGGACGCTTCGGCCGGCATGGAGCATTCCGTCTCCGCCAGCGACCACGACCTGATCCTGGTCGGTCCCCATCTCGCGGACCGCCTCGATGCGATCCGCGATCACGCGCGTTCGCCCGTCGCCGTGCTTCCGGACGACGTGTTCGCCGACCACGACGGCGCTCTCACCCTCGCGTTCGCACGATCCTTCCTCGACGACCTCAGGAACTCCCCGAAAGGAACATCATGACCGCCACACGCACCGTTCGGATCGGCTCCTCCCACGGCCTGCACGCACGACCCGCCAAGCTCTTCGCACAGGCCGCCAAGGAGTCGGGCCTCGCCGTCACCATCGCCAAGGACTCCGGCAAGCCGGTGAACGCCGCCAGCATCCTGGGCGTCATCTCCCTCGCCGTCGAGCACGGCGACTATGTGACCCTGACCGCGGACGGCGACGGCGCGGAAGGCGTGCTCGACACCCTCACCGAGCTGCTCACGACGGACCACGATCAGGACGCCGCCGGATGAGCGAGCTGCGCGGCGTGGGAATCGGCCTCGGTGTCGCCCAGGGGCCCGTCGTCCGGATGACCGAGGCCGTGCCCGCACCCGACGAGACCCCCAGCAGCATCGGCGCAGACGCCGAGCGCGCCAGGGTGCGCGAGGCGATCTCGGTCGTCGCCCAGGAGCTGACGGCGCGCGGCGCGACCGCGGGCGGCTCGGCGCAGGAGGTGCTCGAGGCGCAGGCGATGATCGCGGAGGACCCGACGCTGCAGGACGAGGTCGATGGACGGATCGATGCGGGAGCGACCGCCGAGCGGGCCGTGCACGACGCATTCGCCGGTTTCCGTGCGACCCTCGAAGCCGTCGGAGGCTACCTCGGCGAGCGCGCCGCCGACCTCGACGACATCGCCCAGCGGGTGCTCGCACGGCTGCGCGGCGTCGATGCCCCCGGTGTCCCGGACCCCGGGCATCCGTTCGTCCTCGTCGCGCGTGATCTCGCGCCGGCGGACACGGCGCTGCTCGACCTGGACAAGGTGCTCGCGCTGATCACCGTCGACGGTGGGCCCACCTCGCACACGGCGATCCTCGCCCGCGAGAAGGGCATCGTCGCGATCGTGGGCGTCGCCGACGGATTCACGCTCGCGAACGGCGACACGGTGATCGTCGACGCGGCCGCCGGTGTCGTGACGGTCGACCCGACGGCGGACGAGAAGGATCGCGCCGCTCAGCGCGCGGCCGCTCGCATGTCGGCCGATGCCGCACCACTGACTCCCGGCGCCCTCGCCGACGGCACGCCGATCGCGCTGCTGGCGAACCTGGGGAAACCCGCGGACGCGGCCGATGCGGTCGAACGGGGGGCCGAGGGCGTCGGGCTCTTCCGCACCGAGTTCCTGTTCCTGTCGTCATCGCAGGCGCCGACGATCGCGCAGCAGCGCGAGTCGTATCGCGAGCTGCTCGAAGCCTTCCCCGGCAAGAAGGTCGTCGTGCGGATGCTCGACGCCGGGGCCGACAAGCCGCTCGCGTTCCTCAACGACGCGCACGAGGAGAATCCGGCACTGGGGCTCCGCGGCATCCGGGCGCTGCGCGCGAGCGAGGACATCCTGCGCGAGCAGCTGACCGCCCTCGCCGAGGCGGATGCCCAGACCGACGCCGACCTGTGGGTCATGGCGCCGATGGTGGCGACCGTGGAGGAGACGGTGTACTTCACCACCCTCGCCCGCGACTACGGGCTGAAGACCGCCGGAGTCATGGTCGAGGTGCCCGCCAGCGCGCTGCTCGCGGACAGGGTGCTCGCGCACGCCGACTTCGCCTCGATCGGCACGAACGACCTCACGCAGTACACGATGGCCGCCGATCGGATGCTCGGCTCGGTCGCCGGGCTGCAGGATCCCTGGCATCCCGCCGTCCTCCGCCTGGTGCGCGAGGTCGGAGATGCCGGGTCCCGTCTCGGCAAGCCGGTGGGGATCTGCGGCGAGGCCGCCGCCGACCCCATGCTCGCGGTCGTGCTCGTCGGTCTCGGCGCGACGAGCCTGTCGATGGCTCCGTCCGCTCTGGCGGACGTCAGGCACACCCTCTCCGAACGCACCCTCGACGAGGCCCGCAGCCTCGCACAGGTCGCACTGGCGGCGGACGACGCCGCCGGTGCCCGCAAGGCCGTGGCCGATGCCACAGCCGCCCTCTCCCCTCACCAGAAAGAGACGACATCATGACGACGACGTCACCCGCCGCCCAGAGAACGGGCGGCCTCCGAACAGGCGTGCAGCGCTTCGGCACGTTCCTGTCCGGAATGATCATGCCCAACATCGCGGCCTTCATCGCGTGGGGCTTCATCACGATGCTGTTCATCCCCGCCGGATTCTTCGGCGCGGACAGCCCCTTCGGCTGGCACTGGGCGCCGGTCGCCGAGATCATCGGCGGTGGAGGCGACTCCGCCACCATCGGCTGGCAGGGCGCGATGACGGCGGTCGCAGAGGGCGAAGGCGGGAACTTCTTCGCCTATGTCGGCCTCGTCGGGCCGATGGTGACCTATCTCCTTCCCCTGCTCATCGCCAACACCGCCGGCCGCATGGTCTACGGCGAGCGCGGCGGGGTCGTCGCGACGATCGCCACGATGGGCGTCATCGTCGGCACGAACATCCCGATGTTCCTCGGTGCCATGATCATGGGGCCGCTCGCCGCATGGATCACGAAGCAGATGGACAGGCTGTGGGACGGCAGGATCCGCCCCGGGTTCGAGATGCTCGTCAACAACTTCTCGGCCGGCATTCTCGGCATGGTCCTCGCCATCCTCGGCTTCTTCGCCTTCGGCCCCGTGATGCTCGGCATCAGTGCGGTCCTGGGTGCCGCCGTCGACTGGCTGGTCTCCCTCAGCCTGCTGCCGCTGGTGTCGATCATCGTCGAGCCGGCGAAGGTGCTGTTCCTGAACAACGCCATCAACCACGGCGTGTTCACGCCTCTCGGCATCGAGCAGGCGGCGGAGACGGGCAAGTCGATCCTGTTCCTCATCGAGGCGAACCCCGGCCCCGGACTCGGCCTGCTGCTCGCGTTCACGTTCTTCGGAGTGGGCGTCGCGAAGGCATCGGCACCCGGTGCAGCGATCATCCAGTTCTTCGGCGGCATCCACGAGATCTACTTCCCCTACGCGCTGAGCAAGCCGACCACGATCCTCGCGCTGATCGCGGGCGGAGCGGCCGGAGTCACCACGAACATGATCCTGGGCGGTGGCCTGGCATTCCCGGCCGCACCGGGCAGCATCATCGCAGTGACCGCGGCCGCCATCGGCGGCGGCGTGGGCAACCTCCTCGTCGTGTACCTCTCGGTGGTCGTCGCCGCCGTGGTCACCTTCCTGATCACGGGGGTCATCCTGCGGGCCTCGCGCAAGCGCGACCTCGCAGCCGAGGGCGACAGCTTCGGAGCCGCGATCGCACAGACCGAGGCCAACAAGGGCAAGTCATCCGCAGCGATGGACGCCCTGCGCGCATCTTCGAGCGCCGCGGCAGCCGGAGCAGCCGTGGCGACCGATCGTCGGATCGAGAACGTCGTGTTCGCCTGCGACGCCGGGATGGGATCGTCGGCGATGGGTGCGAGCGTGCTGCGCAACAAGTTCAAGAAGGCCGGGGTCGAGGGCGTCACCGTCACGAACCAGGCCATCGCGAACCTCGACGGCACGGCCGACCTCGTGATCACCCAGCAGCAGCTGACGGATCGCGCGAAGGCCCAGTCGCCGAACTCGATCCACGTGTCGGTCGACAACTTCATGAACTCTCCGAAGTACGAAGAGGTCGTCGAGATGGTCCGCGACCAGCGAAAGGAAACCCCATGAGCGTTCTGACCCTCGGCCAGGTCCGCATCCACTCCGGCAGCAGCACGCAGGAGGCTGCGCTCCAGGAGGCCACCGACATCCTCGTCTCCGCAGGAGCCGTCACCCCCGCCTACGTCGACGCGATGCGCCAGCGCGAGGAGACCGTCTCGACCTACATGGGAAACGGCCTCGCGATCCCGCACGGCACGAACGACACGAAGGACGCGATCCTCGGTTCCGCGCTCTCCGTGGTCCGCTATGACGGCGGCGTCGACTGGGCCGGCGAGCCCGCGACGTTCGTGATCGGCATCGCGGGGCGGGGTGACGAGCACCTGGAGATCCTGTCGCAGATCGCGATCCTCTTCTCCGACGAGGACGACGTCGAGAAGCTCAACGCCGCGCAGACTCCGGACGAGCTGTTCGCGCTGCTCTCCGCCGTGAACGAGTGAGCCGTGATCGAGCGATGAGCGACGGACGGGCGATGAAGGCGGTCCACTTCGGCGCCGGCAACATCGGGCGCGGCTTCGTGGGCCTGCTGCTGCACGAGGGCGGCTACGAGGTCGTGTTCTCCGACGTCGCCGACGCCCTCGTGAACGCCATCAACGCGGTCGACGAGTACACCGTGCACGAGGCGGGCCCCGGCGGCGTCGACCATGTCGTCACCGGGTTCCGCGCGGTGAACAGTCGCACCGACCCGGAGGCCCTCACCCGCGAGATCGCGACGGCGGACGTCGTCACGACCGCGGTCGGACCCACCGTGCTGCGCTTCGTGGCACCGGCGATCGTCGCGGGTCTCGCGCAGCGCTCCCCCGACGCCCCACCACTTCAGGTGATGGCTTGCGAGAACGCGATCGGCGCGACGGACCTGCTCCGTTCGGAGATCCAGACGGCGGCCGGGGCGGATGCCGGAGTCCTGCTGTCGCGCGCGGTCTTCGCGAACACCGCCGTCGACCGCATCGTGCCGGCGCAGCCCCCCGGCGGGGGTGTGGACGTCACGGTCGAGCCGTACTTCGAGTGGGCGATCGAGTCCGTCCCGTTCGGCGGCGCCCTGCCGAACATCCCCGGAGCGCACTTCGTCGAGGACCTCGCGCCGTTCATCGAGCGCAAGCTCTTCACGGTGAACACGGGACATGCCGCGACCGCCTACTTCGGTGCCCGCGCCGGTGTCGAGCGCATCTCCGACGCGCTGGCCGATCCCGACATCGCCGCCCGCGTGTCGGCGGCGCTCGAAGAGACATCGGCAGTGCTGGTCGCCGAGCACGGGCTCGATCCCGAGGATCTCGCGGACTACCGGGCGACGATCCTCGAGCGGTTCCGCAACCCCTCTCTGGTCGACACCGTGCAGCGCGTCGGGCGACAGCCGCTCCGAAAGATCTCGAGGAACGAGCGGTTCATCGGGCCGGCGGCCATGGCCGCGGAGCGGGGTCTGCCCGCTGACGCCCTGGTCGACGCCGTCGCCGCGGCGCTCGAGTTCGACGACGCCGACGACGAGCAGTCGGTCGAGCTCCAGAGGCTGCTGCGCTCCGAGGATGCGCGAGCGCTCACCGCGCTCACCACGGGACTCGACCCGGAGCATCCGCTGTTCGCCGCCGTCCGCGACGCCGTCGAGAAGCGACAGCAGGCACTCCGCGACGCCTGATCCCGCACCGTACCGAAGCGCCCCCGCCCACCCGATACGATCGGGGGCGGGGGCGCTTTCCCGAGCGCCGCCCTTTCGAGCATCGCCTTTTCGAGCACAGTGACGTGCGGGGAGCAGCATGAACAGATACGCCGTGATCGGCGCGGGACCGTCGGGGCTGGCCACGGCTCGCGCGCTCCAGAAGCGCGGCATCGCTGTCGACGGGTACGAGGCGTCCCACGGCGTCGGCGGCCTCTGGGACATCACCAATCCACGCAGCACGATGTACGAGTCGGCGCACCTGATCTCGTCGCGCACGACGACCGAGTTCACGGAGTTCCCGATGCGCTCCCGCGTCGACTATCCCGGCCACCGGGTGATGCGGGAGTACTTCCGGGACTACGCAGAGCACTTCGACCTCGCCGGCCTGTTCCGGTTCGAGACGAGAGTCACGCGTCTCGAACCGCGTGACGGCGGATGGGACCTCGCGAGCGACGGGCCCGACGGCGCGCAGACGCGATGGTACGCCGGCGTCGTGCTCGCGAACGGGACGCTCGCGGAGCCGAACGTCCCGGACTTCCCCGGAGCCTTCGCGGGCGAGCTTCTGCACACCAGCGCCTACAAGTCGGCGGGGCAGCTCACCGGCAAGCGGGTGCTCCTGATCGGCGCGGGCAACTCCGGCTGCGACATCGCGGTGGATGCCGTGCACCACGCGGCATCCGTCGACATGAGCGTGCGGCGCGGGTACTACTTCGTCCCCCGTTACCTGTTCGGCCGGCCCAGCGACACGCTCAACCAGGGTCGTCCGCTTCCCGCGAGGATCAAGCAGGCGGTCGACAGCCGCGTCCTGCGGGCCTTCACGGGCGATCCGGTCCGCTTCGGCTTCCCGAAGCCCCGCTACCGCATCTACGAGTCGCATCCCATCGTGAACACCATGGTCCTCAATCATCTGGGTCAGGGTGACCTGCGGATCCGGGCCGACGTCGAGCGCTTCGACGGGAGCACCGTGCACTTCCGCGACGGCAGCGCCGACGACTACGACCTCGTGCTCCTGGCGACCGGATACACGCTCGACTACCCCTTCGTGGACCGGGAGCACCTCCACTGGCAGGGCGCGTCGCCACGCCTGTTCCTCAACCTGTTCCCCGCGTCGTTCAACGGGCTGTACGTGATGGGCATGATCGAGGCGTCGGGCATCGGCTGGCAGGGCCGCTACGAACAGGCCGACCTCCTCGCCGCCTACCTCGACGCGGTCGAGCGCGATCCGGCGCGTGCGGCACGCTTCCGCGACCGCGTCACCGCGGCACCCTGGCCGGACCTGACCGGCGGATACCACTACCTCGGACTCGACCGGATGGCGTACTACGTGAACAAGGACTCCTACCGCGGCGCCGTCCGTCGCGAGAAGAGCGCCCTGGAGGCATCGGCATGAACGTCGACGACGTCGTCCTCTCGTTCACACCAGGAACCCTGACCATCCTCAACGTGGTGCTCGGGCTGATCATGTTCGGGATCGCCCTCGACACCGCTCCGAGCGACTTCCGCGTCGTGGCGAAGCATCCGAAGCCGTTTGTCATCGCCCTCCTCGCCCAGTTGCTCCTGCTGCCGATCGCCACGTTCCTGCTGACGCTGGTGCTCCCGGTCCCGCCGTCGATGGCGCTCGGCATGCTGCTCGTCGCGTGCTGCCCGCCCGGCAACATCTCCCAGGTGCTCACGCACCGGTCCGGCGGCAACGTCGCGCTCTCGGTGTCGCTGACCGCGGTGGGCAACCTCCTGTACATCGTCGCGATGCCCCTGAGCATCACGTTCTGGGGGTCGCTGCATCCGACCGCGCGCACGCTGCTCCGCGACGTCGCCCTCGACCCGTGGCGGATGCTGCTGGAGATCCTGCTCATCGTCGGCCTCCCCTTCGCGCTCGGCCTCCTGCTGCGGGCGAAGGCCCCCGGCCTGTCCGCCCGCGTGCAGCCCTTCGTGAAGTGGTTCAGCCTCATCGCCCTGCTCGGCTTCATCGTCGCGGCGCTCGTCGGCAACTGGGCGGTCTTCGTGCAGGTCCTCGGCATGATCCTCCTGGTGGTCGCCGTGCACGACGCCGTGGCGCTGGCTCTCGGATACGGCACGGCGGTCGTCGGCGGCCTCGGCACCCGCGAACGGAAGGCGATGACGTTCGAGGTCGGCATCCGCAACGCGGGTCTCGGCCTCGGCCTGGTCTTCCTGTTCTTCGACGGGCTCGGCGGCATGGCCATCGTCGCCGGGTGGTGGGGCATCTGGGACATCATCGCCGGCTTGGTCCTCGCGGGGCTCTGGGCGCGGCACACGAAGAGGCGCACCGGCTCGGCGACCGGCGACGCCAGCGGACGCACCGCGACCGAGGCCGCTCCATGACGCGGGTGCTGATCACCGGGGGCGGCGGGTTCCTCGGATCCCACGTCGCACACGCACTGGCCGCCAGAGACGACGTCGAGCTCGTCGTCTCCGCGGATCTGCGCACCGGCGTCGCACGACCCGGAATCCTGGACGTCGTGCTCGACGTGCAGGACGCCGATGCGATCGCTCCCCTGCTTCGGGAGCACCGCATCGACACCGTCGTGCACCTCGCCGCGATCGTCAACCCCGGGCGGGACGTCGAACGTGAGTACCGCGTCGACGTCGAAGGATCGGCGAACGTCCTCGCGGCGTGCGTCTCGACGGGAGTGCGGCGGATCGTGGTCTCCAGCTCCGGCGCCGCCTACGGCTACCACGCGGACAACCCGGAATGGATCGACGAGGACCAGCCGCTCCGCGGCAACGACGCCTTCCCGTACTCGCGGCACAAGCGCCTCGTCGAGGAGATGCTCGCCGAGCATCGCACGACCCACCCCGAGCTGGAACAGGTCGTGTTCCGCATCGGCACGATCCTGGGGCCCTCCGTGCGCAATCAGATCACCGCACTGTGGGACGGCCGCCGCATCCTCCGCATCGCCGGCTCCGACTCCCCCTTCGTGTTCGTCTGGGTGGACGATGTCGCGGACGCCATGGTGCGGGCCGCGACCGACGGCCCGTCCGGAGTCTTCAACGTCGCGGGCGATGGACGGATGACGGTGCCCGAGATCGCGGCGCGGCTGGGCACACGCCAGCTCGTGCTCCCCGCCTGGGTGCTCGACTCTGCGCTGCGGATCGGACGGATGCTGCGCCTCACCGAGCATGGTCCGGAGAAGGTGCCGTTCCTGCGCTTCCGGCCCGTCCTGGCGAACAGGCGGCTCAAGGAGGAGTTCGGCTTCGTCCCGACGCGCACCACTCGCGAGGCGTTCGAAGAGTACCTCGCCACCCACCCGTCGGTCGGCGGCGCTGCCGGAAGGCGTCCTGCGGCGGAGTAGCGTTGACCTGTGCAGAGGAAACGCGGTCGTCGCGTCCTGAAGTGGGTGCTCTGGAGCCTCGCGATCGTGCTGGTGCTCGGTGTCGGCGGGATCGTCGCCTGGAGCCAGATCGGCGTCATGCCCGCCGAACCGGGACCGCTGGCCGGTGTCCGCGACAACGCCGCCATCACGGTGGAGGACGCCGAGCAGGGGATCGTCCTCGCTCCGGCCGACGGCGAGTCCGAACTCGGTCTGGTCTTCATCCCGGGCGCGAAGGTCGACCCCTGGGCATATGCCGCGATCCTGCAGGGGCTCGCGGGGGACGGGATCACGGTGGTGATCACCCGCCCCTGGTTGAACCTCGCCTTCTTCGATCCGCGCGGGCTCGACTCCTTCACCTCCGCCGCGCCGGGCGTCGATGTCTGGAGTGTGGGCGGGCACTCCCTCGGCGGCGTGCGCGCCTGTCAGCTCGCGGCCGATGCGGATGCGCTCGTGCTCTTCGGCTCGTACTGCGCGACGGATCTCTCCGCGAGCGAGCTGCCGGTGCTCAGCCTCGCCGGCAGCGATGACGGGCTCTCCACTCCGGAGAAGATCGATGCCGCGCGAGATCAGCTTCCCGCCGCTGCGGAGATGGTCGAGATCGAGGGCGCATCGCACGCCTCCTTCGGCGACTACGGTCCGCAGGCCGGCGACGGCACCCCCACGATCTCGATGGACGACATGCACGCCGAGGTCACGGAGCGCGCGGGCGCCTTCCTCGGAGAACTCGTCCGCTGATCCGCGCTCACCGGGAGAGCGGTCGCACGGCGTCCAGCAGCGGATGCAGATGCCGCGTGCGCAGCACGGCGGACGCTGACGCCGCTCCCGCAGCGAGAGCGGCCGCGACACCGGCCCCCGAGAGCCGGGCGTCGAGGACGCCGGCGAAGAAGGCGTCCCCCGCACCGTTCGTATCGGTGACCTCGACCGGCACCGCCGCCACCCGATGCTCGGCGCCGTCCTCGTCGATCGCCACGGCTCCGTCCGCCCCGAGCGTGCAGACGGCGAGGCGGGATCCGTCGGCGATGCATCGGCGGAGGAACGCCACCGGGTCGTCGAGCCGATCGGCGTTGCAGAAGATCGCATCCGCGGCGGCCAGGAACGGCCGATGGAACTCGGCCTCCCCGTCGTAGTCGTGCACGTCGACCCAGATCGGCGTACCGACCGCGCGCGCCAGCGGCAGCAGCCGCTCGGATTCGGCTCCGAGATCGAGCACGACCACGTCGGCGGCCGTCATCGCAGCCCGCACGGCGTCGTCGAGGGCGCCCTTCGTCGCGCGCGGGGTGGCGAGGTACAGCGAGACCCGTTCGCCACGACGGCTCATCAGGTTGAGGTGTCGCTCCGTCGCTCCGTCCGCCCAGCGCACGCTCACCCCGGCGGCGCGCAGTGCATCGCGGAGCCTGTCGCCCTGCTCGTCGTCTCCCGCCTGCGCGTAGAGCGTCGTCGCACGCCCGAGCGCCGTGAGGCTGAGCGCCTTTCCGGCGCTCGTCCCGCCGACCGTCTCCCACGTCTCCTCCGCGAACTGCATGTGCGGGACGGGCTCCGGGAGCCGGTCGAGGACGACGATGGTGTTCCACGAGACGGGGCCGACGATGAGCACGGAAGCAGGCATGCGACCATCCTGCCGTGACATCGGGCGTCAGCCGATGCGCTTGATCAGCGCGTCCAGCCCCATCCCGTAGTCGATGCGCACGACGGGAAGCGCGAGCTTGTCGGTGCCGATCGTGACATAGCCCGGCTCGATCGTCCGCGCCATCTCATAGCCGGCCTGCAGGACGCCCTGCTTGGCCGTGTCGTTGTAGTGCCCGAACGGGTACGCGACGACCTCTCGAACGCCGAGGATGTCACCGGACATGTTGAGGTCCGCGGCGATCTCGTCGGGCGTCCAGTTGACGATGCGACCCTGGCCGTTGGCCCCGGCCTGGTGCATGTCGTGCGTGTGCGAACGCCGCAGGACGTAGATGGAAGGCGGCGGGTCCGAGCGGTACGCCGTGATCATGAACGAGGTCGTGAGCAGCTCGTACTTCTCCACGAGCGGCACCGCGAGGTCGAACCAGGTCTGATCCGCATCGTCGTCCGTGATGATCACCGAACGGGCGGGAAGGTACAGACGCCCGTCGATGAAAGCACTCAGCTCGTCCCACGTCGGCAGGTAGAAGCCCGTCGTGGCGATGTGGTTCATCTGGGCGTCGAAGTCGCCGATGTACGCGTAGTTCCCCCGCAGCCACCCGGACTCGCCGTCGGGGTTCGTCGTGAACTGGTGGTACATCAGGATCGAGACCTGCGTGTTGGCGGCGACGTTCTCCTCCGGCGTCGTCCAGGCGCCGTGGAGCTCGATCTGCTGGTCGGTGCACGTCACCGGATCGGCGCCGTTGACACGGGCCTCGGGGGTGAGAGCCGCGGCGTCGTCCGGCGTCGCATACCAGCCTGCGAAGACCCGTCCATCCGACGCAGGGATCGGCAGCGCCACGTAGAGGCCGTTCTGCCACTGCAGCATGGGATCCTGCACGATGCCGTCACCGGCGAAGGACACCGCGCAGGCCAGCGGATTGTCGGCGTCGGCGAGGATCTGCTCGGCGGCCGAGAGCGGTTCGGGCTCGGGCTCCGGCGTGGGAAGGTCCGACGCCGTCGTCGTCGGCTTCTTCTCCGCGTCGGGCGTCCCGTTGGTCCAGACGAAGGCGGCGACGGCTCCCCCGCCCAAGAGGACGACGGCGGCGCCCACGATCATGGCGAGAACGCTCGCCCGACGTCGAGTAGTGCGGGACATCTCAGTCGTTGAATCCTTCGGCGATCATCTCGACGAGCTCTTCGCGCTCTTCGACCGGCAGGAAGGCGGCCGCGGCCGCGTTGAACTGGAAGGTCTCGAGGTCGTCGAGGTCGTACTCGAATGCCTCGACGAGCAGGGCGAGCTCGCGGGTGAGGGACGTGGCGCTCATCGTGCGGTTGTCCACGTTGACCGTGACCGCGAAGCCGAGCTGGTAGAGCAGGTCGAACGGGTGGTCGGCCAACGTGGTGCCCCATGCGGCGATGGCCCCGGTCTGCAGGTTCGACGACGGGGAGAGCTCCAGCGGGATCTCGCGATCGCGCACCCAGCGGGCCAGCTCCCCGAACTGCACCTGCACCTCGTCGCCCTCCTGGGTGACGACCTGGAGGTCTTCGGCGATGCGCACGCCGTGGCCGAGGCGCAGAGCGCGACCGTCGAGCAGCGCCGAGCGGATCGATGCGGGGCCGGCGGCCTCACCGGCGTGCACGGTCACCGGGAAGAAGTTCTCGGCGAGGTAGTCGAAGGCCTTGCGGTGGTTCGACGGCGGGAAGCCGTCCTCGGGCCCGGCGATGTCGAAGCCGACGGCACCGCGTCCACGGAAGTCGACCGCGAGCTCGGCGATCTCCAGAGAGCGATCCGTATGGCGCATCGCGGTGATCAGCTGACCGACGCGGATGCTGCGACCGTCGCGGTCGGCGGCGTCCTCCCCCTCCTCGATGCCCTGCTGCACGGCCTCGACGGTCTGCTCCAGCGTGAGGCCGCGGCTCAGATGCTGCTCCGGAGCCCAGCGCACCTCGCCGTAGATCACGCCGTCCGCTGCCAGGTCCTGGACGAACTCGCGCGCGACGCGCGTGAGTCCCTCCTGCGTCTGCATCACGGCGGTGGTGAGGTCGAAGGTCTTCAGATACTCCACGAGCGAGCCGGAGTCGCTCTGCTTCGCGAACCAGCTGCCGAGCGCGGCGGGTTCCGCCTCCGGCACCTCGAGGCCGATCTCGTCCGCCAGCTCGATGATCGTGGCCGGTCGCAGGGCGCCGTCCAGGTGGTCGTGCAGCGACACCTTGGGCAGGCTGCGGAGGGAGATCCCCTGGATGGTGACGTCGCCGTTCGCATCGATCGACATGGTGATCCTCTCGGTGGCGGAAATGCTGAGTTCAGGTTAGCGGTCGCCGTCAGGCGGTGATGCGCTCGCGCACGATGGGACCAGCGGCCGGCGCCTTGTCCCCGATCGCCCACGAGCCCTCGAGCGCCTCGATCGCCCGCGGGAACCGCGCCTCGTCCGCCGCGGACAGCGTGAACAGCGGCTGTCCTGCGTCGACACGATCGCCCGGCTTGACGTGCAGATCGATGCCCGCCTCGAAGACCACGGGGTCCTCGGCACGGGCCCGGCCCGCACCCAGACGCCAGGCGGCGATGCCGAACGGCAGCGCGTCCATGCGGGTCACGACGCCGTCGGTCGGAGCCGTGACGACGTGCGTCTCGCGTGCGGTCGGCAGCTCGGCATCCGGATCGCCGCCCTGGGCGCGGATCATCGCCTTCCAGCTGTCCATCGCACGGCCGTCGTCGAGGGCGGCCTCCACGTCGGCATCCGGCTTCCCGGCGAGGGAGAGCATCTCCTGCGCGAGCGCGATGGTCAGCTCGCGCACGTCGGAGGGGCCGCCGCCGGCGAGGATCTCCACGGATTCGCGCACCTCGTTGGCGTTGCCGATCGCGAACCCCAGCGGGACGTTCATGTCGGTCAGCAGCGCGGTCGTCGCGACACCGGAATCGGTGCCGAGCGCGACCATCGTGCGGGCCAGCTCGCGGGCGCGATCGATGTCCTGCATGAAGGCGCCGGAGCCGAACTTGACGTCGAGGACGAGGGCGTCGGTGCCCTCGGCGATCTTCTTCGACATGATGCTCGACGCGATCAGCGGGATGGCCTCGACCGTTCCCGTCACGTCGCGCAGAGCGTAGAGCTTCTTGTCGGCGGGGGCGAGGCCCGACCCCGCCGCACAGATGACCGCTCCCACGTCGCCCTGCATCTGCGCGAACATCTCCTCGTTGCTGAGCGCCGCGCGCCAGCCGGGGATGGACTCCAGCTTGTCGAGCGTGCCGCCGGTGTGACCGAGGCCACGACCGCTCAGCTGCGGCACCGCCACGCCGAACGACGCCACCAGCGGCGCGAGCGGAAGGGTGATCTTGTCACCGACGCCGCCCGTGGAGTGCTTGTCGACGGTCTTCTTGCCGAGCGAGGCGAAGCTCATCCGCTCCCCCGACGCGATCATCGCATCGGTCAGCACGCGGATCTCGTCGCGCTCCATGCCGCGCTGGAAGATCGCCATCGCGAACGAGGCCATCTGCGCGTCGGAGACGTAGTCGCGGGTGTAGGCGTCGACCATCCACCGCAGCGCCTTCTCGGGCACGGCGCCGCCGTCCCGCTTGGCGCGGATGACATCCACTGCATCGTAGGGCTCGACGGTCATCGTGCATCCTCCAGGTCTCGGGGCCCGAACGCGTCGGGCAGCACCTCGTCGATCGTGCGGATGCCGGAGACGGTCTCCAACAGCATCCCGGGCATGGCGTGCTCGAAGAGCAGCTGGCGGCAGCGACCGCACGGCATGATCGTCTGCCCGTCGTTGTTGACGCACACGAACGCGACCAGTTGGCCGCCGCCCGACATGTGCAGGTCGCCGACGAGCGCGCATTCGGCGCACAGCGTCACGCCGTAGGAGGCGTTCTCGACGTTGCAGCCGGCGACGATGCGTCCGTCGCCGACGAGCGCCGCTGCGCCGACGCGATACCGCGAGTACGGCGCGTACGCCTTCGTCATGGCATCGGTCGCGACCTGACGGAGCTCGTCCCAGTCGATGTCAGTCATTGTGGAGCTTCCTTCTTCGGGACACGGCTAGGACTTGATGTACGGCTTGCCGTCTGCCGCGGGTGCCTTGATCTGTCCCGCGAATCCGGCGACCGCGAGCAGCGTCACCAGGTACGGGAGCATCAGCATGAACTCGCCGGGAATCGGCGTCTTCAGGATCGAGAGCAGGTTCTGCAGGTTCGTCGCGAAGCCGAACAGCAGCGCGGCGAGCGTCGCACGGATCGGGTCCCAGCGACCGAAGATCACGGCGGCGAGGGCGATGAAGCCGAGACCCGCCGTCATATCCTTGCCGAACTGCGGCACCGAGACGAGCGTGAAGTACGCACCGCCCATGCCCGCGATCGCACCGGCCAGCAGCACGTTCCAGAACCGGGTCGGGTTGACCTTGATGCCCACGGTGTCGGCGGCCTGCGGGTGCTCGCCGACGGCGCGCAGGCGCAGACCCCAGCGGGTGCGGTACAGGCCCCAGGCCACGACGGCGACGGTGACGAACATCAGATACCCGATGAACGTCTGGTTGAAGAGCACGGGGCCGATGATCGGGATGTCGCTCAGCACGGGGATCTCGATGCGCGGGAAGCGCACCGGGGTGTTCAGCGTCGCCTCGTTCGGAGCGAGCAGCGCCCCGTAGAGGAAGCCGGTGAGACCGGTGACGAGCACGTTGAGCACGACGCCGACGATGACCTGCTCGACGAGGTACTTGATCGCGAACGCGGCGAGCACGCTGGCCACCAAGACGCCGCCGATCATCGCTCCGACCAGCCCGACGAACGGGTTGCCGGTGATGCTCGAGAGGAGCGCAGCCGAGAAGGCGCCGAGCAGCAGCTGTCCTTCGATGGCGACGTTCACGACGCCGGCGCGTTCGCCTATGACGCCGCCCAGGGCGCCGAACACGAGCGGTACCGACAGCGATACGGCGCCGAAGAGCAGGCTCGTGACCGGGACGAGTCCGCCGGCGGATGCCCAGACGAGGAATGCGAAGACGGCGAGAGCGCTGAACGCGACGACCAGCCACAGCGAGGGCTTGCGATACGTCCATGCGCGGAGGAATGCTCCGACCGTCAGGACGACGAGGATGCCGAACACGACCCAGAAGGTCGAGGCCGTCGGGAGGGCGACGTCGGGCAGCGCGAGCGCCGATGACTTGTCGGAGAGTCGGAAGGTGCTGGTGCCGTCGCGCGGCACGAACACGAAGAGGATCGCGAGGAGCGCAGCGGCGACGGCCAGCACGATCGGCGCCTTGAGGTGCCGCTGCTTCACGGTCGCGAGCTGCACCGTGCCGTCGGCTGCCTCGGTGTGCACGAGAGACATCATGCCGTCACCGCCTTCTTCGCGGCCTTGGCTCGGAGCCTGGCCGCCTTCTCGATGTCGGTCTTGGGCAGGAAGAACACGGCGCGCAGCAGCGGCGGCGCAGCGATGAAGAGCACGACCAGGGACTGCACGACCAGCACGATGTCGACCGGGATGTCCTGCGCCTGCATCGAGAACGATCCCGCCTTGAGCGCGCCGAACAGGATGCCGGCGGCGAAGGTGCCCCAGGCGCGGCTGCGTCCGAGGAGCGCGACGGTGATCGCATCGAAGCCGATGCCGGCGTCTATCGTCTCGGTGACGCCGGTCGTGACCGCACCCTGGATCTGGTTCATGCCCGCGAGGCCCGCGAGGCCTCCGGCGAACAGCATCGCGTAGACGTAGACCCGCTGCACGCTGATCCCCGCCGCACGCGCCGCGTGCGGGTTCTCGCCGACGGCGCGCATCCGCATGCCGAGAGACGATCGCTCGATGAGCCACCAGACGAACAGCGTCGCCACGACCACGACCACGAATCCGAAATCGAGAAGGGGGAACTGCGGCCCGAGCAGCGTCGGGAACTGCGCGCTCTCCGGCGTGGCCGACCCCAGTGCCTGGTTCGTACCCGGCTTCTGCAGCAGGCCCGGTGTGCGGATCATCCAGAGCAGCAGGTAGTACGCGATGTAGTTGAGCATGATCGTGAGGATCACCTCGTGCGCACCGGTGCGTGCCTTGATCAGGCCGGCGATGGCACCCCAGAGCGCGCCGCCCGCGATACCGGCGATCAGTGTCACGGGGATGTGCAGCCAGAGCGGCAGGTCGAGCGAGAAGGTCAGCAGAGCGGCGACCGCGACACCGATGAGCATCTGGCCGCGTGCACCGATGTTGAACAGTCCCACACGGAACGCGAGTGCGACACCCAGGCCCGCGGCGATCAGCGGCGCGGCGAAACCGAGGGTGTTGGTGAGCGGACGGATCTGCGCCGCGAAATCAGCGCCTCGCGCGTTGAAGATCGCACCGCGGAACAGCGCCTCGTACCCGTTGTACACCGCGTTCCATGCGGCGGCGAGCGTGTCGCCGGGCTTCGCGAAGAAGTAGCCGGAGGCCTCCTGCACGTCTTCGTTGGTGGAGGCGATGAGGATGCCGCCGACGATGAGCGCCAGGACGATCGCGAGGACCGTCGTGACGGCGCTCCCGCGCAGCATCTCCTTGAGGATGACGTTGCCGCGGGGCGGCGGCGGCACATCGGAGGAATCGCGGGGAACCGTGCCGGTCGGCGTGCCGAGCTGCTCCGGGGGGATGCCCTTGGTCACGTCTCCCGCGCCGGGCGTCGATCCGCTCACGCCGCCACCTCTCCTTCAGCCGCTCCGGCCATCATGAGTCCGAGTGTCTCTCTGGGGGTGTCGCCCGGCACGATGCCGACGATCGCTCCGCGGTACATGACCGCGATCCGGTCGGCGAGGGCGGCGACCTCGTCGAGCTCGGTGGAGACGACGATCACCGGGACGCCCGAGTCGCGCGTCTCGATGATCCGCTTGTGGATGAATTCGATCGAGCCGACGTCGACGCCGCGGGTCGGCTGTGCGGCGACCAGTAGCCGCAGTTCGCGGCTCATCTCGCGCGCGATGACGACCTTCTGCTGGTTGCCGCCCGAGAGCGTGCCGGCCGGAGTGTCCGACCCCTGCGTGCGGATGTCGTACTCGCGGATGCGCTCCTTGGCGAAGGCGTCGAGCACACCCCGCAGGATGGTTCCGCCGCGGCTGAAGGTGCGGTCGTCCGTGCGGTCGAGGATCAGGTTCTCCGCGACGGAGAAGCCGGCGACCAATCCGTCTTCGGTCCGGTCCTCGGGGACGAAGCCCACGCCGGCGTCGAGGATCGCGCGCACGCTCTTGCCGACGAGTTCCGTGCCGTCGAGCGTGATGCTCCCCTCCACGCGAGCGGCGAGGCCGACGATGGCCTCCACCAGCTCGGTCTGGCCGTTCCCCTGCACGCCCGCGATCGCGAGGACCTCACCGGGGCGCACCGCGAAGTCGATACCGTCGACGACGATCGCCCCGGCAGGTGTGAGCACGCGCAGACCCGAGATCTCGAGTCCTCCGTCGCCGAGACGGGGCGCGTCCTTGTGCACCGTGAGCTCGACGGCGCGTCCGACCATGAGCGAAGCGAGCTCGGCGTTCGTCGCCGAGGGCGAGGCCTCGCCGACCACGCGTCCGAGACGGACGATCGTGATCTTGTCGGCGACTTCGCGCACCTCGCGGAGCTTGTGGGTGATGAAGACGATCGCCGTGCCCTCGTCGCGGAGCTGGCGCATGATGCCCATGAGCTCGTCCGTCTCCTGCGGGGTCAGCACGGCCGTCGGCTCGTCGAAGACGAGCACCTTGGCATCGCGGGAAAGAGCCTTGATGATCTCGACGCGCTGCTGGACGCCGACCGGGAGGTCGCCGACGAGCGCGTCGGGGTCGATGTCGAAGCCGAACCGCGCCGCCACCGATCGCACGTGCTCTCGCGCCTTCGCGATGTCGAGCGTGCCGAGGGCCTTGGTCTGCTCGTGGCCGAGCATCACGTTCTCCGCCACCGTGAAGACGGGCACGAGCATGAAGTGCTGGTGCACCATGCCGATCCCGGCCGCCATCGCGTCACCGGGGCCGCGGAAGCGCTGCACGACGTCGTCGAGGAGGATCTCGCCCTCGTCGGCCTGATAGAGGCCGTACAGGACGTTCATCAGCGTGGACTTGCCTGCGCCGTTCTCACCGAGCAGCGCGTGGATCTGCCCCGGTTCGACCACCAGATCGATGTGGTCGTTGGCGACGAGAGTACCGAATCGCTTGGTGATGCCGCGAAGTTCGAGCTTCATATCTGCACCTTATCCAGAAGAGTCGTCCAGAAGGATCTTCGTCCGATCACAGTGCGGGGCGAGTGGCATCCTGCACACCACTCGCCCCGCACTTGGACCGGCTGCGACTTACGGGGAGTTCTTCGACTCCACCTTGATGTCACCGGAGATGATCTGCTCCTGGAGCGCCGCGATCTCGTCGAGGAGCCCGTCCGGGAGCTCGGCCTCGAAGTCGCCGAAGCCGGAGAGCTTGACACCCTCGTTCTCGAGCGTTCCGACGTACGGGGCCGGGTCGAAGTCGCCGGCGGCGGCAGCGGTGGTCGCGTCCTTCACGGCGACGTTGATCGCCTTCATGATCGAGAACATCGTGACGCCCGCGACGCTCGGGTCGGCAACCGCGAGGTCGCTGTCGACACCGATCATCAGCGTGTCCTTGCCGCTGTCGGCGATCGCCGCCGCAGCGCTCTGGTAGACCGGGCCACCGACGGGAAGGATGACGTCGACGCCCTGGTCGAGCACGCCCTGAGCGGTCTGCTTGGCAGTGTCGTTCGCGTCGAAGCCGCCCGTGAAGGAGCCCTCCTGAGTGGCGACGTCCCAGCCGAACACCTGGACGGCGGCCGACTTGTCCTCGTTGTACTTGTCGACGCCGAGCGAGAAACCGTCCATGAAAACGGCGACGGACGGGATCTGCATTCCGCCGAAGGTGCCGACCTTGTTCACGCCGCTCTGCGCGGACCAGCCGGCCGCGGCGTATCCGCCGAGGTAGGCGGCCTGAGCAGTGTCGAAGACGAGCGGCTTGATGTTCGGAGCATCGGTGGTGCCGTCGAAGTCGGTGTCGGCGTAGTCATCGATGATCGCGTAGTCGATCTCGGGGTTCGCGAGCGCCGACTCGACCGTCGCGGCGGCCAGCTTGAAGCCGACGGCGACGATCAGCGAGCAGCCCTCGGAGACCGCGGTCTCGAGGTTCGGCGCGTAGTCGTTGTCGTTCGCCGACTCGAACTCGAGCGGCTTGACGTCGAGCTCCTCCGCGGCGGCGTCCATGCCTTCCTTCGCCGACTGGTTGAACGACTTGTCGTTCCAGCCGCCCGCGTCGGAGACGAGGCAGGGGAGGAAGTCGGAGTCCGCAGCGCCCTCCGAACCGCCGGCGTCATCGGTCGGGGCCTGGCCGCAGCCGGCAAGTGCGAAGATGACGCCCGCGGCGATTGTCGCGCCGAGCAGCTTCTTGGTGGTGGAGATGGTCAACTGATGCCTCCCTCAACGAAACCGCGGCCATCGCGGATCGATCAAAGTTACCTACTGTTTCAACTTTTGTACGCGCTCGCCCCGCACGTGCTGGCGAAAGGTTACAAAGCTGAAACCAACCCAGCCGATGAGCATCCGATGGCGCTCATCAGAGCACGTCACCCTGCCCGTTCAGCTTGAGGGACTCCACGACGCCTTTGACGCGCTGCGCGTGCTGCACGGTCGTCACCAGCAGGGCGTCAGGGGTGTCGACCACGACGATGTCCTGCACGCCCACCAGGCTGATGACGCGGGAGGTCTGACTGACGAGGATGCCGCTCGCGGCATCCGAGAGCACGCGTGCGTTGGGGCCGAGAACGGCCAGGTCGTTCTTCCTGCCGTTCGTGATGAGCTTGGTGAGCGAGGCGAAGTCGCCGACGTCGTCCCAGTCGAAGTGTCCCGGCACGACGGCCAGTCGGCCGCGCCGGGCTGCCGGCTCCGCGACCGCGTAGTCGATCGCGATCTTCTTCAGGCGCGGCCAGATCCGGTCGACCGCAGGTCCGCGGCGATCGCGGTCGTCCCATGCCTCGGCGAGCTCGAGCAGTCCGGCGTGCAGCTCGGGCTCGTTGGCGGCGAGTTCCTCCAGCAGCACGCTCGCCTTGGCGATGAACATGCCGGCGTTCCAGAGGTAGCCGCGATCGGCGACATACGCCTTCGCCGTCTCCAGGTCCGGCTTCTCGACGAAGCTCTCCACGAGGGCGGCCTCGCGGGCCCGCTCGACGACGAGCTCCGGGCCCTTCTTGATATAGCCGAATCCGATCGCCGGTTCCGTGGGCGCG
>Ga0307406_10000432_pt1 | contig 24441 bp, 17 predicted proteins | sample 322Cmetagenome_3_FD_203706 | JGI IMG/M metagenome (GOLD analysis project Ga0307406, IMG submission 203706) | Maize rhizosphere microbial communities from greenhouse at UC Davis, California, United States - 322HYB-C-2 | ecosystem: Host-associated > Plants > Roots > Rhizosphere > Soil | place...
CGCGTGCGTGCGGGTGGACCACGCCGTGCGGCCGCACGCCGCCGACGGTGCGCCGCTCCTCGGCATCGTCGCAGAGGATGTCTATGTCGCCCTCACCCACAGCGGCGTGACGCTCGCCGCTCTGCTGGGCGAACTGATCGCCCGAGACCTCGACGGCGATGCCGATCCCCGGCTCGCCCCCTTCCGCCCATGAACCGATCGGACGCTCCATGACCGACTCCGCACCGACCCCGAGTGCCCTGCTGGCCGGGCTCCCTGCGCGCCAGGGATTCGGCGACGCGACCCTCATCCGCCTCGCACCGGGCGCGATCGACCTCGGTTGCGGCAACCCGGCCACGGAGCTGCTTCCCCTGGACATCTACCGCGACGCCTTCCGCGCCGTCACCGAGGGCGCGTCTTTCGGACCGCTCCTCAAGTACACACCGGCGCCCGGGCTCCCGCAGCTGCGCGCGGCCATCGCCGCACGCGAGGGCGTGTCTGTCGACCGGATCCTCGTGACGAACGGCGGGGCGCACGGCCTCGCGCTCGCCGTGCTCAGCACACTCGATCCGGGCGACCTGATCGTGGTCGACGACCCGGTGTATCCGCTCTTCCTCCGCGTGCTCGACCTGATCGGCGTCGAGGTCGCTCCGGTCGCGGTGGGGCCGGACGGTATCGACGTCGACGAGCTGGAGCGCCGCCTTCGCGCAGGACTCCGCCCGAAGGCGCTGTTCACCGTCCCGACGTTCCAGAACCCGTCCGGCGTCACCCTGAGCGCCGAGAAGGAGGCGGCACTCGTCGGGCTCGCCGAGACCTACGGGTTCACGATCATCGCCGACGATCCGTATCGCGCGATCGCTTTCCCCGGCGTCACGGTGCCCGATCGTCGTGCCTTCCGCGAGTCCGACAGGGTGATCGCGGTGAACACGTTCTCGAAGACGCTCGGGCCCGGACTGCGGCTCGGCTGGATCGTGGCGGCGGCGGCGCTCTCGGAGCCCGTGACCCGTCTGCGCAACCGCCTCGACGGTCAGACCAGCGGCATCCTGCAGGCGGTCGTCGAGCGGATGCTGGGCGACGAGCGGCTGGACGCATCGATCACCGCGGCGAGCACCGGCTACGCCCGAAAGGCCCAGGTGCTGGTCGCAGCGCTGCGGACGGAGTTCGGCGACGCGGTCGAGGTGGCGGAGCCTCAGGGCGGGTTCTTCGCCTGGGCGCGCGTGCGCGGCGACCTCGACTTCGCGCAGCTGTTCGAGGCCGCGCAGGATCGCGGCGTCACCTATCAGAGGGGCGAGTGGTTCGCGGCGGCGGGGGCGGGGTTCCGCGGCTTCGCGCGACTGTCGTTCTCGGAGGTGAGCGAGCAGGATCTGAGCGAGGGCGTTTCGCGTCTCGCTCGGGCGTGGCGGGAGCTCGCCGGGCGCGGCTGAAGCCCCGGGCACGCGCTCTAGACTTGGTGGATGATCGACCTCGCACTCCTCCGCGACAATCCGGAGATCGTCCGCCGTTCGCAGGTTGCCCGTGGAAATGACCAGGGCACCGTCGACACCGCGCTCGAGGCCGACCGATCGCGCCGCGCCGCGCTGACGACGTTCGAGGAGCTGCGCGCCGAGCAGAACGCGTTCGGCAAGCAGGTCGCGAAGGCGCCGAAGGACGAGAAGGCGGTTCTCGTCGCCCAGGCCAAGGAGCTCGCCGAGCGGGTCAAGCAGGCCCAGCTCGCGGCGAACGAGGCGGTGGAAGCGGCATCCGTCGCCCTCGCCCGGATCGAGAACGTCGTGATCGACGGTGTGCCGGCCGGCGGCGAGGCCGACTTCGTCGAACTGCGCCGGGTCGGCGACGTCCCCGCGTTCGACTTCGAGCCCCGCGACCACCTGGAGCTCGGCGAACTCCTCGGTGCGATCGACATGGAGCGGGGCGCGAAGGTGTCGGGCGCGCGCTTCTACTTCCTCCGCGGCATCGGCGCCCGCCTCGAGATCGCCCTCATGAACCTGGCGCTCGACAAGGCGCTGCAGAACGGCTTCGTGCCGCTGATCACGCCGACCCTCGTGCGCCCGGAGATCATGCAGGGCACCGGATTCCTCGGCGAGCACGCCGACGAGGTCTACCACCTCGACAACGACGACCTCTACCTCGTCGGGACCAGCGAGGTCGCGCTCGCCGGGTACCACAAGGACGAGATCCTGGATCTGAACGACGGCGCCCTCCGCTACGCCGGCTGGTCCACCTGCTACCGCCGGGAGGCCGGTTCGCACGGCAAGGACACCCGCGGCATCATCCGCGTCCACCAGTTCAACAAGCTCGAGATGTTCGTCTACACGAACCCCGAGGACGCCGAGGCCGAGCACCTCCGCCTCGTCGCGCTGCAGGAGGAGATGCTGACCTCGCTCGGCCTCGCCTACCGCGTGATCGACGTCGCGGCCGGCGACCTCGGATCGAGCGCCGCGCGCAAGTACGACATCGAGGCCTGGGTTCCGACCCAGGGCGCGTTCCGCGAGCTCACGTCGACCTCGAACTGCACGACGTATCAGGCGCGGCGACTCGATGTGCGGCATCGTCCGGCCAGCGACCCTTCGACAGGCTCAGGGACCCACGACAACAAGACGCAGCACGTCGCGACGCTCAACGGCACCCTCGCCACCACGCGCTGGATCGTCGCGCTGCTCGAGACGCACCAGCAGGCCGACGGCTCCGTGCGCGTGCCCGAGGTGCTGCGACCGTACCTTGGAGGACTCGACGTCATCCGCCCGCTCGGGTGGGTCGACGATGCCGCCCTTCGACAGGCTCAGGAACCCACTTCATGAGCGAACCCTGGCTCGTCGGCCTCGATGTCGACGGCACGATACTGCTGCAGGACGAGACGATGAGCCCCGGCGTGCCCGAGGCGATCACCCGTGTCAGGGAAGCCGGGCACGAGGTCACGATCGCCACCGGCCGCAGCTGGATGGCGACGCGACGCTACGTCGAGGAACTGGGCCTGACGGCGGAGTACGTCGTCTGCTCCAACGGCGCTGTGACCATGCGCCGCGTCGACGGGGAGTGGGAGCGCTGGAAGATCGAGACCTTCGACCCGCGGCCGGTCCTCGCGCTGCTGCAGGAGCGCCTGCCCGACGCGCGCTACATGGTCGAGCTCGCATCGGCGCAGCGTCTGTACACCGCCCAGCTCGACGACTGGACCCTCGACGGCGGCCGTCAGGTCGGCTTCGACGAGCTCGGAGCCGAGCCGGTCTCGCGCATCGTCGTCGTCTCGCCAGGGCATGACGAGGAGGACTTCCACCGGCTGGTGTCGGATGCCGGACTCAACGAGGTCTCCTACGCGATCGGCTGGACCGCCTGGCTCGACATCGCACCGCAGGGCGTCGACAAGGGCACGGCGCTGGAGCAGGTGCGCACCGCGCTCGGCATCGACGGCAGCCGCGTGTTCGTGGCCGGGGACGGCCGGAACGACATCGGCATGTTCGGCTGGGCGCAGTCCCACGGAGGCCGCGCGGTGGCGATGGGGCAGGCTCCGGAAGAGGTGAAGGATGCCGCGGGCGAGATCACGGACGACGTGGTCGACGGCGGCCTGGCGGCTGCTCTCGACACGCTTCCAGCACCCGCCCAGGTCGACGCCTCAGAATAGAACTCGGCTAGACTCACGCGTTGTCGGCAGATTCGTCTGTCGGGAGGGTTGTCCGAGCGGCCGATGGAGCTGGTCTTGAAAACCAGTGGGCAGAGATGTCTCGTGGGTTCGAATCCCACACCCTCCGCATACTGAACCCGAAAGGCCACGAGTGAGCGAGAACTCCCGACGGCGTCGCACCATCGCGCGACACGGTCAGCAGCGCACCCCCGGGGCGGTCGGTCAGCTGATGAAGTTCCTCGCCATCGGCCTCGCCGTGGTGCTCGTCAGCGGGTTCGGCGTCGGTGCCTACATCCTCTACGACTTCTCCAGCACGGTGTCCGCCAACGCGGTCGATCTGGAGGGTCAGGAGCAGGTGCCGCCCGACATCGGCGAGTACAAGGAGGGCTTCAACCTCGTCCTCACGGGTGTCGACACCTGTGAGGAGAACTACAAGGAGCTCTTCGGCGACCGCTGCACCGGAGCAGACTCCGAAGGCACGCTCAACGACGTGAACCTGCTGGTGCACGTCTCGCAGGAGCCTCGTCGCATCACCGTCATCAGCTTCCCGCGCGACCTGATGGTCCCGATCCCGGAGTGCACCGACCCGGAAGGTGAAGTGCACTCGGGCATGAGCAAGCAGCCCATCAACGTCGCCTACACCGACGCCGGACTGAACTGCGTCGCGAAGACGATCTCCGCGCTCACGGGGCAGGAGGTCCAGTTCGCGGCCTCCGTCACCTTCGGCGGCGTCATCGAGATCACGAACGCGATCGGCGGCGTCGAGGTCTGCCTCGCCAGCCCGATCGACGACGTCTACACGGGCCTCGACATGGAGGCGGGAACGCACTACCTCCAGGGGCTGCAGGCGCTGCAGTTCCTCCGCACCCGGCACGGCGTCGGCGACGGCAGCGACCTCGGCCGCATCGGCAACCAGCAGCAGTACATGTCGAGCCTGACGCGCGCGCTCATCAGCAGCGACACCCTCGGCAACGTGCCGGTCATGCTCAAGCTCGCGAACATCGGCCTCAACAACCTCGAGACCAGCACCTCGCTCGCCGATCCGATGAAGATCGTGCAGATCGCGCTGGCGGTGAAGTCGGTGCCTTTCGATGACATCGTCTTCCTGCAGTATCCGACCGTCGGCGACAGCGACGATCCCAACAAGGTCGTGCCGAACGAGCAGGCGGCGAGCGTCATGTGGGATGCCATCACGGCGAACGCGAAGCTGCAGGTCACGCACCAGAACACCAGCAACGACGGCGTGGTCGTCCAGGACCCCGCGGCCCCGGTCGAAGGTGCGACTCCTGACCCGTCCGTGGTCGCGCTCCCCGACACGATCAAGGGAAACTCCGCCGCGCAGCAGACCTGCTCGAACGGAAACGTCCGCTAGTCGGTCGTCTTCGCGGCGGTCGGTTGCAGGGCGTCGATCAGCGCGGCCATGATGCCGGGCATGTCCACGGTGGGGTCGATCATCCACTGCAACTGCAGACCGTCGGACGCGGCCTGGATGATCCGTGCCAGCGTGTCGGGGTCGAGCGTGGTGCGCTGCTGCTCGGAGGAGAAGCTCTCGGCGATGGTCGAGCGCAGCCGCTCGCTGCGCTCGAGGAAGTAGTCGTGGGCGGGATGCGCGGGGTCGGCGGCGTCGACCGAGAGGCGTGAGAACAGGGCGACAAGACCAGGGACCTGGGTGTTGTGGCGGATGACCTCGAGGAAGCCGTCGACGGCATCCTGGGCGTCGAGCACGGAGGGCTCGAGGCCGTCGTGCTCGTCGCGCTTGCGCAGCACCGCGGTGAAGAGCTCCTCCTTCGAGCCGAAGTAGTGCAGGAGGGCGGCGGGGGTCACGCCGACGACCTCGGCGATCTCCTTGAGGGAGGCGTTCTGGTAGCCCTTGCGGCCGATGACGTCGAGGGCGCTCTCCAGGATCTCTTCGCGTCGTGCGACGCCTTTCGCATAGGAACCTCGGGCAGCCATGACTCGAGACTAATCCTGAATGACGTTTGGAATCTAATACTGAAGCGCATATAGTTTTCGCAAGGACACCGCCGTCGCTGCGAAAGGAAGACCATGACCGAGATCTCGGCCTCCGACCTGACCCTCGAGGAGAAGGCGTCGCTGACCAGCGGCGCGGACTTCTGGACCACGAAAGCAGTCGACCGAGCCGGCATCCGGGGCGTGATGATGACCGACGGCCCGCACGGCCTCCGCAAGCAGAGCGGCGGCACGGATCACCTGGGTCTCGCCAGCAGCGTCCCGGCGACCTGCTTCCCGCCGGCGGTCGGCATCGGCTCGTCCTTCGATCCCGAGATCATCGAGCGCGTCGGAGCGGCGATCGGCGTCGAAGCCGCGATCGAAGACGTCGCGGTCGTCCTCGGGCCGGGCATCAACATCAAGCGCTCACCCCTGTGCGGTCGCAACTTCGAGTACTTCTCCGAGGACCCGATCGTCTCCGGCATCCTCGGTGCCGCATCCGTGCGCGGGGTGCAGTCCCAGGGCGTCGGCACCTCGCTCAAGCACTTCGCCGCGAACAACCAGGAGTTCGACCGGATGCGTGCGAGCTCGGACGTCGATCCTCGCCCGCTGCGCGAGATCTACCTGCGCGGCTTCGAGCGGGTCGTGAAGGATGCTGCGCCGTGGACGGTCATGTGCTCGTACAACAAGCTCAACGGCGTCTGGACTTCGGAGGACCCGTGGCTGCTCACGAGCGTGCTCCGCGACGACTGGGGCTTCGACGGGCTCGTCGTCTCGGACTGGGGCGCGGTCAACGACCGCGTCGCCGGAGTCGCCGCGGGGCTCGACCTGGAGATGCCGGCATCCGGCGGCCGCACCGATGCGCAGCTGGTCGCGGCGGTGCGCGCGGGAGCACTCGATGAGAGTGTGCTCGACACCGCCGCCGCGCGCGTGGTCGACCTCGTGCGCAAGGCCGGAGAGCGGCCCGCGGTCGCCGGCCCGCTCGACGTCGATGCGCACCATGCACTCGCTCGCGAAGCCGCCGGTCGGTCGATCGTCCTGCTGAAGAACGACGGGGCGCTGCTGCCGCTGGCTCCCGCGCAGAAGGTCGCCGTCATCGGCGCGTTCGCGACCGAGCCCCGGTTCCAGGGCGCGGGTTCCTCGCTCATCAACCCGACACGTGTCGACGCGGCCTTCGACGAGCTGCGTGCCGTCGGGGGCGACAACGTCTCCCACGCTGCGGGCTACGCCGTCGAGGGCGGCGCGATCGCGGCATCCGGCCGTTCGGCGGATGAACTCCGTAAGGAGGCGGTCGCGGTCGCCGCGGCCGCCGACGTCGCCGTCGTCTTCCTCGGGCTGCCCGCGGCGGAGGAGTCCGAGGGCTTCGACCGTGAGCACATCGATCTCCCCGCGGTGCAGCTCGCCCTGCTCGACGCGGTGCTCGAGGCGAACCCGCGCACCGTGGTCGTGCTGTCCAACGGGGGCGTGGTCGCACTGCCCTTCGCTGCTCGCGTCCCGGCGATCGTGGAGAGCTGGCTGCTCGGCCAGGCCGGCGGAAGCGCCGTCGCCGACGTGCTCTACGGAGCCGTGAACCCCTCGGGCAAGCTCACCGAGACGGTTCCGGAGCGCCTCGAGGACAACCCGTCCTTCGGCAACTTCCCCGGCGAGTTCGGTCACGTCCGCTACGGCGAGGGCCTGCTGGTCGGCTACCGCTGGTACGACGCCAAGGGGCTCGACGTGACGTTCCCGTTCGGCCATGGGCTGTCGTACACGACCTTCGGATACGGGCCGGCGACGGCGCAGGTCGACGGGGCCGGCGACATCGTCGTGCGCCTCGACGTCACGAACACGGGAGACGTCGACGGCCGCGAGGTCGTGCAGGTCTACGTCGCGCGGGCCGGGTCGATCGTGCAGCGCGCGCCGCGCGAGCTCAAGGCCTTCGCCTCGGTGCCGCTCGCCGCGGGGGAGACCCGCACCTTGGAACTGGTCGTGCGTCGCGAGGACCTCGCCTACTGGGACGTACGGGTCGACAACTGGATCGTGGAGGGTGGCGAGTACACGGTGGATGTCGCCGCGTCGAGCCGCGACATCCGCTCGTCGGCATCCGTGCAGGTCGACGGCGACGACGTGCAGCTGCCGCTCACCCTCAACTCCTCGATCGGCGATGTCGTGGCGCACCCGGTCGCAGGCCCGATCGTCATGGGCGCGCTCGGCGGCTTCCTCGGTGAGCTGTCGGGCGCCGACTCCTCCGCGGCATCCATGATGCCGAACGACGAGGCCATGGAGAAGATGATGGCCTCGTTCCCGATCGGGCGTCTCATCGGGTTCCCCGGGGTCGACGTGTCGCACGAGCAGGTCGAGCAGCTGCTCGCGGCCGCGAACGCCGGCGGTGCCGTCGCCGAGTAGCGGCGGGGGTGACACCTGTTGTCGCTATGGGCTGTTGACAACGGCAACAGGTGTCAAGGGCGGCGCGAGATGCTCCGCCGATCTCAGGGATGCGGTGTGAAGCGCCGCGGGGCATGAGTGGCGGCGACGAGCGCGCGCATCTCCTCCAGGGTCGCGGGTGCAGCACCCAGCGCGCGGGCCTGCACGAGCACGTTGCCGAGTGCCGTCGCCTCGACAGGACCCGCCAGCACGGTGAGCCCGGTGCGGTCGGCGGTCGCCTGGCAGAGGAGGGCGTTCAGTGAGCCTCCTCCGACGAGGTGGATCACGTCGATCGGGCGTCCGGACAACCGGGCAGCCGTGGCGATCGCCTCGGCGAAGGCGGCGGCGATCGACTCGACGATGCAGCGGGCGAACGCGGCCCGGTCGGTCGGCGGTTCAGCGCCGGTCGCGCGCAGGAGTGCAGCGAGGCGCCCCGGCATATCGCCCGGGGCGTTGAGTGACGGATCGTTCGCATCGAAGAGCGGCACGGTCCCGTCGACGGCGGATGCCGCGGCCAGCAGCTCGGGCAGATCGACGGGTGCGCCGTCTTCGGATTCCCAGGCGCGCACCGTCTCGCTGAGCAGCCAGAGACCAGTGACGTTGTGCAGGAAGCGGTAGCGGCCGTCGACGCCCAGCTCGTGGGTGAAGTTCGCGTCGCGCGCGGCATCCGTCAGTACCGGATCCGACAGTTCGAGCCCGACGAGTCCCCAGGTACCGCAGGAGATGTAGGCGGCAGAAGGCGAGGTCATCGGAACGGCTGCGACGGCGGAAGCGGTGTCGTGCGACCCGACCGCGATGACGGGCAACGTCGCGCCGATGCGGTCGGCGAGCTCCGGACGCAGTTCGCCGATCAGGGTCCCCGGGTCGACGAGCTCGGGCAACAGCGCCGACGGGATGCCGAGGCGGTCGGCGAGATCCGTGTCCCAATCGCCGCTCTCGACGCCCAGCAGACCTGTCGTCGACGCGTTCGTGCGCTCGGCGACGCGCGCGCCGGTGAGGAGGAAGGCGAGCAGATCGGGGATGAGCAGGGTCACGTCGGCGTCGGCGAGACGGGTGTCGACGCGGTACTGGTAGAGCGTGTTGAACGGCAGGAACTGCAGGCCGTTGCGGCGGTAGAGCTCGACGAACGGCGCGATCGCGTGCACCTCTTCGACCCCGCGCGCGGTCCGTTCGTCGCGGTAGTGGAAGGGCTCCGCGAGCAGCTCTCCGCCGGCGAGGAGTCCGTAGTCGACGGCCCAGGAATCGATCCCGATGCTCTCGATCGCCGGCTCACGGCGGATCGCCCGGGCCAGGCCCTCGACGATGTGCTCGTACAGGGCGGCGAAGTCCCAGTGCAGGCCGTTCTCGCGTTCGACGGGCCCGTTGGGGAAGCGCGAGACGAGCTCGAGCTCGAGCACGCCGTCGCCGATGCGCCCGATCATCACACGCCCGCTGGTCGCCCCGAGGTCGACGGCAGCGACGGCGCGCACGGTCATCGCAGGAAGGCCGCGGCGACACCGGAGTCGACCGGGATGTGCAGCCCGGTCGTGCGGCTGAGCTCGGGTCCGGTCAGCACGAAGACGGCATCCGCCACGTTCTCGGGGACGACCTCGCGCTTGAGGATCGTGCGGTTCGCGTAGTACTGGCCGAGGTCCTCTTCGGCCACGCCGTATGTCGCGGCACGGTTGGCGCCCCAGCCCGAGGCGAAGATGCCAGAGCCGCGCACGACGCCGTCGGGGTTGATGCCGTTCACACGGATACCGTACTCCCCGAGCTCCACCGCCAGCAGCCGCACCTGGTGGGCCTGATCGGCCTTCGTCGCCGAGTACGCGATGTTGTTCGGTCCGGCGAAGACCGAGTTCTTCGACGAGATGTAGATGATGTCGCCGCCGAGCTTCTGGTCGATCAGCGCGCGGGCCGCGGCCTTCGAGACGAGGAACGAGCCCTTCGCCATCACGTCGTGCTGCAGGTCCCAGTCCTTCTCCGTGGTCTCCAGGAGCGGCTTCGACAGGGAGAGCCCCGCATTGTTCACCACGAGGTCGACGCCGCCGAAGGCGAGCACGGTCGCATCGAGCGCGGCCTGGATCGCATCGGCATCCGCGACGTTCGCGGCGACGCCGATCGCGACATCGTTGTTCCCGAGCTCGGCCGCGGCGGCCTGCGCCTTCTCGAGGTCGAGGTCGGCGATGACGACGCAGGCGCCTTCCGCAGCGAGCCGGGTGGCGATGGCCTTGCCGATGCCGGATGCCGCGCCCGTGACGAACGCGATGCGGCCCTGGTGCGACTTCGGCTTGGGCATGCGCTGCAGCTTCGCCTCCTCCAGCGCCCAGTACTCGATGGCGAACTTCTCGGCGTCGGAGATGGGGGAGTACGTCGACAGCGCCTCGGCGCCGCGCATCACGTTGATGGCGTTGACGTAGAACTCGCCGGCGACCCGGGCGGTCTGCTTGTTGGCTCCGTAGGAGAACATGCCGACGCCGGGGATCAGGACGATGAGCGGGTCGGCGCCGCGGATCGCGGGGGAGTCCGCCGTCGCGTGCGCGTCGTAATAGGCCTGGTAGTCGGCGCGGTACTCCGCGTGCAGCTCGTGCAGGCGCGAGACCTGCTCCTCGACGGAGGCCGTGGCGGGCAGATCGAGGATCAGCGGCTTGACCTTGGTGCGCAGGAAGTGATCCGGGCAGCTCGTGCCGAGAGCGGCGAGCGCCGGCGCCTTTTCGGATGCCAGGAAGTCGAGCACCACGTCGGCGTCGGTGAAGTGGCCGATCTGCGGGCGGTCGTGCGAGGCGATGCCGCGGATGGTCGGAGCGAGGGCGGCGGCGCGCTCGAGGCGCTCGGTCTCGGGCAACGCCTCGAAGCCGGTGCGGATGCCGCCGAACGGATCGGCCTTGCCGTGCGCGGCGATGTAGGCGGCGGCGGTGTCGATGATCCACAGAGAGTTCGCCTCGACCTCCTCGGAGGTGTCCGCCCACGCGGTGATCCCGTGCCCGCCGAGGATGCAGCCGATCGCCTGCGGGTTCTCCGCCTTGATCGCCGCGATGTCGAGTCCGAGCTGGAAGCCGGGACGGCGCCACGGGACCCACACGACCTTGTCGCCGAAGATGGCCGACGTCAGCGCTTCGCCGTCAGCGGCGGTCGCGATCGCGATGCCGGAGTCGGGGTGCAGGTGATCCACGTGCGCGGCGTCGACGAGTCCGTGCATCGCGGTGTCGATCGAGGGGGCCGCGCCGCCCTTGCCGTGCAGGCAGTAGTCGAAGGCCGCGACCATCTCGTCCTCGCGCTCGAGGCCGGGGTAGACCTCGGTGAGAGCCCGCAGGCGGTCGAGGCGCAGCACGGCGAGACCCGCCTCCTTCAGCGTGCCGAGGTCTCCGCCGGAGCCCTTGACCCACATCAGCTCGACCGGCTTTCCCGTGACGGGATCGGTCGCGGCGCCCTTCGCCGAGGTGTTCCCGCCGGCGTAGTTCGTGTTCTTCGGGTCGGCGCCCAGGCGGTTCGACCGCGCGAGAAGGGCGGCAGCGGTGGGGGTCGTCATGTTTTGCATCCTCGGTTCGAAAAGTCTCGGTGGGTGGCGGGCGCTCAGGCGCCCCAGCCGGCCTGCACGCCGCCGACGCGGTCGGCGGCGATCTTCTGCTGGTAGCCGGATGCCGCGTAGGCGGCCATCGGGTCGCCGGCGAGGCCGCGCGACTCGCGCCACTCGGCCAGGGCCGGACGAACGTCGGTGTAGAACGCGTCCATGAACACGGCGTTGGCGGCCAGGACGTCGCCGGACTTCTGTGCCGCCGTCAGAGCGTCGCGGTCGACGAGCAGGGCGCGTGCCGTCATCTCCTGGACGTTCAGCACCGAGCGGATCTGGCCGGGGATCTTGTCCTCGACGTTGTGGCACTGGTCGAGCATGAAGGCCACGTCGGGGTTGTTGAGGCCGCCGCCGCGGATGACCTCGAACAGGATGCGGAACAGCTGGAAAGGGTCGGCAGCGCCCACGATGAGGTCGTCATCGGCGTAGAAGCGCGAGTTGAAGTCGAACGAGCCGAGCTTTCCGAGGCGCAGCAGCTGCATGACGATGAACTCGATGTTCGTGCCGGGGGCGTGGTGGCCGGTGTCGAGGCAGACCATGGCCTTGTCACCGAGCGCGCTCACCTGGACGTAGGACGTTCCCCAGTCCGGAACATCGGTGTGGTAGAACGCCGGCTCGAAGAACTTGTACTCGAGCACGAGGCGCTGGTCGTCGCCGAGCCGGTCGTAGATCTTCTGGAGCGACTCCTGGAGCCGGTCCTGGCGTCCGCGCAGATCGGCCTGGCCCGGGTAGTTCGAGCCCTCGGCGAGCCAGATCTTGAGGTCGCGGCTGCCCGTGGCATCCATCACGTCGATGCAGGCGAGGTGGTGATCGATCGCCTTCTGCCGGATCGCCGCGTCCTCGTGCGTGAGGGCGCCGAACTTGTAGTCGTCGTCCTGGAACGTGTTCGAGTTGATCGTGCCGAGGGTGACGCCGTGGTCCTCGGCGTGCTTGCGCAGGTCGTCGAACGAGTCGACCAGGTCCCACGGGATGTGCAGCGCGACGGAGGGCGCGAGTGCGGTGTAGGCGTTCACCTGCGCGGCATCCGCGATCTTCTCCCACGGATCGCGCGGCGTGCCGGGCGAACCGAAGACCTTGAAGCGAGTGCCGGAGTTGCCGAACGCCCAGCTGGGGAGCTCGATGCCCTGCTGCTCGAGGGCGGCGAGGTTTTCGGTCGAGAGGATGCTCATGGGGCGCTGCCTTCGGTGTCGGCGCGGTCGACGTCGACCGCGAAATGAATCGTTTCAAGTGTAGGTCGGATGGGGGGACGTCGCAACTGCGGCGCTACGGTGTCGCTATGGAGCATCAGGAACGCGCGCTGGCCGCGTACATCGCGCAGGTGGCCGCCGACCCGCAGGTTCTCGGCGTCGTCCTCATCGGATCGCTGGCCCGGGGCGCCGAGCGGGAGGACTCCGACGTCGACGTGTACCTCGTCGTCACCGAGGAGGCTTTCGCCATCGCCGGCGCGGAAGACCGATGGGCGTGGATCGATCGCCACGGCGTCGACTACCCGGGGTCGTACATCGACGTGAAGCTCGCCGACCTCGCCTACCTGCGCGCGGCGGTCGACCACGCCGATGATCCCACCAGGGCGTCGTTCGCCGGAGCGCGCGTCGCGTTCAGCCGCACCGAGGAACTCGAGCCCCTCGTCCGCGCGATCAGCGCTCTCGGCGACGACGTCTGGGCGGGCCGCGTGCGCTCGCACATCGCCCAGGCGCACCTGCACGGCGGGTACTTCCTCCGCCAGGCCGAAGAGCACGGCGACCCCTTCCTGCTCCAGCACGCGGCCGTGCACCTGGCGCTCGCGGCAGCGCGCGCCGCGATCGCGGCCGACCACCGCCTGATGCCGGGGCCGAAGTACATCCACGGGCTCGTGCGCGAGGTGCCCGCTCCCGACGGATTCGTCGCGGCCTGGGACCGCCTGGTCGCCGAGCCGTCGACGGCATCCGCGGAGGCGCTGACGACGATCCTGGACGACTGGCTGGGTGACGGTCAGACGCGCGACGAATCCCTCTCGATCTTCATCCGCGACAACGAGCTCGCGTGGCTGCGCGGCACGACGCCGGCGGAATACTTCTGACACCGGTCAGCCCTTGACGGCGCCGCTCGTCATGCCCGCCACGATCTGCCGGTTGAAGAAGACGTACATGACCAGCGGCGGGATGGTGATGAGCAGGATGTTCATGAACAGCAGGTTCCACTGACTCAGGCTCTGGCTCTGGAAGTTGTACAGGGTCAGCTGCACGGTCGCATTCGCATCGCCGGGCAGGAAGTAGAGCGGTCCGGTGAAGTCGTTGAACACCGCGACGGACTGCACCACGATCACCGTGATCGCGACCGGCTTGAGCAGCGGCATCACGACGGTGAAGAACAGGCGCAGGGGACCTGCTCCGTCGATCACCGCCGCCTCGTCGAGCTCGCGCGGGATCGTCGAGATGAACGCGCGGAACAACAGGATGCAGAAGCTCAGGCCGAACGTCGCCTCGATGAGGATCATGCCCGGCATGGTCTTGAAGAGCCCGATGCCCTGCAGCACCCAGATCGTCGGCACCACGGCGGGCGGGACGATGAGGCCGGCCAGCACGAAGACGTTGATGACGTGGTTCCACCGCGACTTGCGCCGCTGCAGGATGTAGCCGACCATCGCAGCGAAGACGACCATGATCGCGACGCTCGCCACCGTGAGGACGGTCGAGTTGATGAACGCGCGCACCAGCATCCAGTCGCGGGTCTCGAGGACCGTCACGACGTTCTCCCACAGATACCAGCCCTGCGCCGGCAGCGAGAACTCGAACAGCGAGGCCTCGGCCGGGTTCTTGGCAGCCGTGAGCACGATGAACGCGAACGGGACGATGAAGACCACGATCGACGCGATGATCGCGAGGATCCCCACCACGTAGCGGCTGAGGAATCGACGAGGGGTCATCGGGCGGCGGTCCTGACGGCGGATCCTCGCCTTCGAGGCGCCGGCCGTCGTGATGGTGCGGGTGAGGGTCATTGCTCCACCTGCCTCTTGTTGAGGATGTACTGGACCGGCACGATGATCGCGGTCACCACCAGGAAGAGGACGACGTTGCCCGCCGTCGACAGGCCGTAGAAGCCCGCCTGGTACTGCTTGTAGATGACCGAGGCGATCACGTCGCTGGTGAATCCGGGCCCGCCCTTGGTCATGGCCCAGATGAGTTCGAAGGACCGCAGTCCGCCGATCAGGGACAGCAGGATGACGGTCGCGGTGGCGGGCTGCACGAGCGGCAGCGTGATGTTCTTGAATCGCGCCCAGGCGCCGGCGCCGTCGACCTTGGCCGCTTCGAAATACTCCTGCGGGATCGCGACCAGCCCGGCGATGAAGATGAGCGTGGCGATGCCGACGCCCTTCCAGACGTCCACGAGTGCGACCGAAAGGAGTGCCCAGGCGGGATCGGTGAGCCATCCGGGCCCCTCGACGCCGATGAGGGAGAGGGTCTGGTTGATGAGACCGTCGAACGGGTCCATCAGCACCTTGAACGTGATGCCGATGCCGACCGTGGAGACGAGAACGGGGAAGAAGATCGTGGACCGCAGATAACCGCGACCGAGGATCGAACCCGTGAGCAGCAGGGCGAGCGCGAGCCCGAGGACCACCTTGAGAGCGGAGGTCACGAAGCCGTAGACGAACGTGTTGACGAAGCCCTGCACGAGCATGGGTTCGGTGAAGAACTGGACGTAGTTGTCGAAGCCGATGAACTGGATGTCGAACAGCGACCAGCGGGTGAGGCTGAAGTAGAACGAGGCGAAGGTCGGGATGGCGAACAGGACGATGTAGAGCACCGCCGACGGGATGTAGAACCACGTCGGGTAGGAGCTCCTGATCCCCTTTCGCCCGCGGGGCGAGGTCTTGGCGGCGGGTGGCGTCGCAATGGCGGTCATGGGTCTCTCCGTCGAGTGAGGTCGGCGGGTGCGGGCCCGTGCATCGGGCCCGCACCCCGGGATCAGTCGGCGATCACCAGCCGTCGAGGCCCAGCTGCTGGGCCTGCTTCTTCACGTCCTCGTCGTAGAGCGCGGCGCCGTCCTCGGCGGGGCGGATGCCGCTGCCGACCTCGACCGTGATGTTCTCGAGGTTCGGTCCCTTGATGGGCGAGAGGAACTCGAGCGCGGGGTTCGTGTTGCCCTCGTCGAAGTAGACCTGCATGTCCTTCAGCAGACCGGGCACGTCGTCGCCGAGTTCGCACGTGCTGATCGCGTAGGGACCGGAGGGGACCATCGCGGTGTTCTGCACGTCGCATCCGGCCGGCGAGTTGATGAACGCGACGAACTTCTTCGCTGCCTCGAGCTGGGCGCCCTCGGTCGTCTTGGGCACGTACACGGCGTTCGGGAGCCAGACGGTCAGCTTGGTGTCCTCGGCCTTCTGCGCGGGCAGCGGGAAGACGCCGATGTCATCGATCTGGTCGGGGAAGTTCTGCTGGAAGGTCGAGACGATGCCGGTGAGGATCGGGTAGTGCGCGCCCTCGCCGGTCGCCACCATCCGTGCGCCGTCGTCGTACAGGGCGGAGGCGAAGTCCTCGTTCCACCAGCCCGACTCGAAGCCCTCCTGCTGGTTGGCGAAGCCGGCCAGGGCGGGCTCGTCGACATACTTGCGCTCGCCCGCCGTGTACTCGGTGCCCCACTCCTCATCCTGCGCGAGCACGTTGCCGAAGTCGCCGAGGACGAACAGCTGGCTGGTCCAGGTGTCGCCGTAGGTCTGGATCACGGGGGTGATGCCGGCCGCCTTGATCTTGTCGTTGTTGGCCGCGAACTCGTCCCACGACGTCGGCACCTCGAGGCCGAGGTCGGCGTAGATCTTCTTGTTGTAGACGACGGCGCCGGCCTGGGTCGCACCGAACGGTGCGCCGTAGACGCCGTTGTCCGTCTCGACGACGGCCTTCATCGTGTCCTGCATGTCGCCGACCCAGGACTCGTCCGTGAGCGGGGCGAGGTTCTGGTCCGGATTCAGCGCCTGGAACAGCGAACCGGAGTTGTACCAGAAGACGTCGGCCATCTCGCCGGTGGCGAGCTTGGTCTTCATGAGGTTGTCGCCCTCGGTGCCGGCCGGCTGCGACTCCACCTTCACGGTGATGTCGTCGTTCTCCTTCTCGAAGGCCGCGACCATGGCCTCCGCGGACTCGATGTTGGTCCCTGCGGTCGGAACGAGGAAGGTGATCTCGACGCTGCCGTCGGCGCTTTCGCCTCCTCCGCCGGTGCTGCAGGCGGCGAGGGGGATGGCGAGGGCTGCGACGCCTGCTGCGGCGAGGAGGACCCTCCGACTACGGGTGTTGTCCATTCTTTTACCTCCATGTAAAAGCTGACTCTTGAGTGACGATCTCCGCACCGAGAACGTCTTTTCGTCGATGGGTTGAAACCATTCAACTTCGGTAACGTACGACGATCCGGAGCGAGTGTCAACGATTGTCACCGAATCGTCAGAACCCGAGTCGCGCTCTCTCTGACCGATCCGGCACCGGTGTGCGTCCAGACCTTGACATCCGATCATGAATCGTTTCAGGATCATCTCGTGTGCAGCGAGGGAGCGCATGCGGGGAATGACAGCCGTGGACCTCGGCAAGAAGGCGGGAAGAATGACTCTGACAGTGGCGCGCGTCGACGTGGATGCGCCGTACCGCAGCGATGCGGTGGCCGCGGACACTCCGGCGATCAGCTGGGTGACCGAGGCCTCCGTGCCGGGATGGACGCAGGACGCCGCGGAGCTCGAGCTGACCGGCGACGGCGTGCAGACGCACGTCGTCCGTGGCCGCGAGTCGGTCCGCGTCCGCTGGCCGTTCCGCCCGCTGCGTCCCCGCGAGGACGTGCAGCTGCGTGTGCGGGTGACGGGCGCCGACGGTGAGGTGTCGGACTGGAGCGCCCCGCGTCGCATCGTCGCAGGCTTCCTCGCCGACGGCGAATGGCAGGCGAAGACCATCGGCGTCGCGGCACCGGCATCCGCGGCGGAGCCGGCCGAGCTGCGGCGCGTGTTCGCGCTCGAGGGCGACGTGCGCCGCGCCACGCTGTATGCGACGGCGGTCGGCGTCTATCAGGCATCGATCAACGGCGTCGACGTCGACGATCAGGTGCTGAAGCCGGGATGGACGCCCTTCCAGGCACGCACCGTGCATGAGAGCACCGACGTGACGGGACTTCTCGCTGCGGCGGAGAACACTCTCGCGGTGCGGCTGGCGGGAGCGTGGGCGACGGAGCGCTACGGCTTCCGGGACGAGGCGGCCACCGTCTACGGCGATCAGCCGCGCTTCGCCGCGCAGCTTCTCATCGAGTACGCCGATGGGCGCACGGAGACGATCGCGACGGATGCCGACTGGCAGAGCGCCCCCGGCCCGATCACGGCCAGCGGCCTGTACGCCGGGGAGGACCACGACGCACGTCGCACCGCATCGACGTGGGCGCCGGTCGCGGTGGTCGAGGACGTGCCGGTGCCGGGAGCCCGCGTCTCGCCGTTCGTCCGACGGATCGAGGAGCTGCCGGTCGTCGAGGTCATCACGACGCCGTCCGGGAGGACGGTCCTGGACTTCGGGCAGAACCTCGTCGGGCGGTTGCGCATCCGGGTCGACGGTGAAGCGGGCCAGGTGGTGACTCTGCGGCATGCGGAGGTGCTCGAGCACGGCGAGCTCGGTACGCGTCCGCTGCGCGCCGCTGCCGCGACCGACCGGTACACACTCGCCGGAGGGGGCATCGAGGAGTGGGAGCCGGAGTTCACGTTCCATGGGTTCCGCTACGCCGAGATCGACGGCTGGCCGGGGGTGTTCGATCCGGCCGACGTCACGGCCGTGGTGATCCACAGCGACATGGAGCGCACCGGGTGGTTCGACACCTCGCATCCGCTCGTCCGCCGACTCCACGAGAACGTCGTGTGGGGACTTCGAGGCAACTTCCTCTCGGTACCGACCGACTGCCCGCAGCGCGACGAGCGACTCGGGTGGACGGGCGATATCCAGGTGTTCACGCCCACCGCGAGCTTCCTCTACGACGTCCGGGGATTCCTCGACTCCTGGTTGCGGGATCTCGCGATCGACCAGGTCGACGGCGTCGTGCCGTTCGTCGTCCCGAACGTGCTCGGCCCGGCGCAGCCGGCCGCAGCCTGGGGCGACGCCGCGACGGTGGTGCCCTGGGTTCTCCACGAGAGGTTCGACGACCTCGAGACGCTCGGGCGGCAGTACGACAGCATGAAGGGCTGGACCGACGCCATCGTCGCGCTGTCCGGCGAGCGACGTCTGTGGGAGGGCATGTTCCAGTTCGGGGACTGGCTCGACCCGGATGCTCCGCCCGAGCAGCCGGCAGATGCGAAGACGTCGGCCGACATCGTCGCGACCGCCTACGTCTTCCGCTCCGCCGATCTCACGGCGCGCGCGGCGGCGCTGCTGGGCAGGGATGACGAGGCGGCGGAGTATGCGCGGATCGCCGAAGACGTGCAGCTCGCGTTCCTCGAGGCGTACGTCTCATCGGACGGACGGATGACCTCGGATGCGCAGACGGCGTACTCCCTCGCGATCGTGTTCGACATCGTGGACCCGGAGCAGCGTCAGGCGCTGGGCGACCGGCTGGCCGAGCTCACGGCGCAGGGCGACCACCGGATCGGCACCGGCTTCGTCGGGACGCCCATCATCGCGGACGCCCTCACCCGCACGGGGCACATCGATGTCGCCCAGCGGCTGTTGACCCAGACCGAGAACCCGTCCTGGCTGTACCCGGTGACGATGGGGGCGACGACGATCTGGGAGCGCTGGGACTCGATGCTGCCGGACGGCACGATCAACCCGGGAGAGATGACCTCGTTCAACCACTATGCGCTGGGGGCGATCGCTGACTGGCTGCATCGCACCCTCGCCGGACTCGCGCCGGCGGCACCGGGCTACGCGCGTCTGACGATCGAGCCCCATCCGCTGGACGGATTCGACTTCGCCGAAGCCGCGCACCTGACCCCGTACGGGGAGGCGCGGGTGCGATGGGAGCGTTCCGACGCGGGGGTCGTCGTCGAGGCGCAGATCCCGGCGAACACCGAGGCGGATGTGAAGCTGCCGGACGGGCGGATTCAGGTCGTCGGCTCCGGACGCCACCGTTGGGTCTCGGCGACGACGAGCGCACGGCGGGCCGCGGACTAGGCGGGCCAAGGCGTGCCGTACACTCGCGGACAGTGCACGACAGGAAGGGGCACCCGGTGGCAGTGAGCGTGCGCGAGGTGGCGGCTGCGGCCGGCGTCTCCGTCGGCACCGTGTCCAACGTCCTGAACCGACCGGACAAGGTCGCCGAGGGCACCGTCCAGCGCGTGCGCGATGCGATCGACGAGCTCGGGTTCGTGCGGAACGACGCCGCGCGTCAGCTGCGCGCGGGTCGCAGCCGCAGCATCGGTCTCATCGTGCTCGACGCCGGCAACCCGTTCTTCGCCGACGTCGCCCGCGGCGCCGAGGCTCGCGCGGACGAAGACCGTCTCTCGGTTCTGCTCGGGAACAGCGACGAGGATGCCGCGCGCGAGAACGGCTACCTCGACCTGTTCCGCGAGCAGAGGGTGAACGGGGTGCTCATCACGCCGGCATCCGATGATGTCGCCGGGATCCGCAGGCTCGCGGATTCGGGGACTCCGGTGGTCCTGGTCGACCACGAGATCCCGGGGAGCGGGTTCTGCTCGGTGTCCGTCGACGATGTCGAGGGCGGGTACCTCGCCACGAGGCACCTGCTCGAGATCGGCCGCAGGCGCATCGCCTTCCTCGCCGGACCCGGGTCGATCGCCCAGGTCGCCAACCGTCTCGAGGGCGCGCGCCGTGCGGTCGCCGAAGAGCCCGATGCCGAGCTCGAGGTGATCGAGGTGCCGGCGCTGACCGTGCTGCACGGTCGCGAAGCCGGCGAGTCGATCGTCGCAAGGGCGGCCGAAGAGCGTCCCGACGCGGTGTTCGCGGCCAACGACCTCCTCGCCGTAGGCCTGATGCAGGCGCTCACGATCCTCGGGAGTGTGCGTGTGCCGGAAGAGATCGCGCTGATCGGCTACGACGACATCGACTTCGCCTCGGCCACCGTCGTGCCGCTGACCTCCATCCGCCAGCCGGCCCGGCTCATCGGGCACACGGCCGTCGACCTCCTTCTGCGGTCGATCGACGACCCCGAGGGCGACTACGAGCGGAACGTGCGCTTCCGTCCCGAGCTCGTCGTGCGCGCCTCGACCGCCGGCTGACCGAGCCCTGACGTCTCCCGGAGGAGATGACGTCCCGCGGAGGACTTCGCGAGGTGTCCTCCGCGCAACGTCATCAGTTTCGTGATCCGTCGCCGGATGCGGCGCTCCAGACGCCCTCGATGCGGTGACTGCCGCTGCCGACCTCGTGGCGCTCGCCGCCGGGCAGCTCCACGGTCGCGGTCGTGCCGGTCGGGACGACGACGTCGACCCGCAGCACCTCGCCGTCGATCCGCCACGCGATCTCGGCCCGGCCGTACGGCGTCTCGTGCGCGGCGCGCGCATGTGTGAATCCGCCGCCGGGCTTCGGCGCGAAGCGGATCGCACGGTAGCCCGGCGCCGCGGGGGCGAGTCCGGCGACGGTTCGATGCAGCCAGTCGGCCACCGCGCCGAGGGCGTAGTGGTTGAACGAGGTCATCGTCCCGGGGTTGACCGTGCCGTCGGGTCGGAGGCTGTCCCAGCGCTCCCAGATCGTCGTGCCGCCCTGCAGCACCGCGTACAGCCACGATGGCGCCTCGGTCTCCAGGAGCAGGTCGTACGCGGCATCCGCGTGGCCGGTGACGGTGAGGGCGTCCGAGACGAGCGGCGTGCCGACGAAGCCGGTCGCGATGCGGTGACCTGCTTCCTCCACGAGCTCAGCCAGGCGGGCGCCGGCGGTCGCGAGGTGCTCATCCGACACGAGCTCGAAGGCGATCGCGAGCGAATACGCGGTCTGTGCATCGCTGGTCATGCGGCCGTCCGGCAGCACGTAAGCCGCCGTGAACGCCGCGCGCACCTCGGCGGCGAGCTCCGCGTAGTGATCCCGGTCGTCGTCGTGACCCAGCACCTCGGCCATCCGGGCGACGCGGTCCGCGGAGCGCGCGAAGTACGCCGTCGCCACGAGGTAGCGGTCGGTCGTCGCATCAGCGGGGTCCTCGGGTGGTGCCGCGGGGTCGAGCCAGTCGCCCAGCTGGAAGCCCTCGTCCCAGAGCCGGTCCTCGCCGGCCAGGCGTTCGAGCAGATCGACCCACTTCTTCGCGCTCGCGTACTGATCATGGAGGATCCGGCTGTCGCCGAAGCGCTCGTAGAGCGTCCACGGGGTGAAGGTCGCGACATCGCCCCAGGCGGCGCCGGGGCGGATGGGCGTCCACTGCTTGTCGGCGGGGATCACCGGGACGTACCAGGGCACCGTGCCGTCGGGCAGCTGCTCGATGGCGACATCCTTCAGCCAGCTCGAGAGCATCCCCGACACGTCGTAGAGGAACGACGCGGTCGGGGCGAACACCTGCAGATCGCCGGTCCACCCGATGCGCTCGTCGCGCTGCGGGCAGTCGGTCGGGATGTCGAGGAAGTTGCCCCGCATGCTCCAGACGACGTTCTCGTGCAGCCGGTCGACGCGTGGGTTCGACGACTCGAACCACCCGGTGCGCTCCATGTCGGTGTGGTAGACCCGGGCGACGATGTCCCCCGCGGCGACCGCGGCGTCGAGGGCATCCGCTCCGCCCGGCCATTCCACCTCCGCGTACCGGAAGCCGTGGAACGTGAATCGCGGCTCCCACTCCTCGACGCCGCCGCCGGCGAGGATGTACTCGTCCGTCGACTTCGCGTCGCGAAGGGGGCGGGTGTAGATCTCGCCCTGCTGCAGCACCTCGGCGGTGCGGAACCGAACCATGTCGCCGGCCTGCCCGGTGACGCGGAAGCGCGGACGTCCGACGAGGTTCTGCCCGAAGTCGAGCACGCGCCGGCCGCTCGGCGTCGTGAGCAGCTCGACCGGCGGCACGTCCTGCGTGCAGCGGACGGGTGGGCCCTCGGGGGCGGTGAGGGTCGCGGGGTCGCGATGAGCCGCGACGACGCGGGACCAGTCACGGGCGTCGAATCCCGCCTCCGACCAGCCTGCGATCTCGGCCGCGACCCGTGCGTCGTAGGTCTCGCCGTCGTAGTTGCCGGTGTGCAGGATCGGGCTCGGCGCCGCGCGCCAGTCGCCGTCCGTCACGACGGTCTCGGTCGAGCCGTCGGCGTATCGCAGTTCGAGCTGGGCCAGCAGCGACAAGTCGGTCCCGAAGACGTTGCGGAAGCCTCCGCGCCAGCCCATGCGTCCGCGGTACCACCCGTCGCCGAGCCAGGCGCCGATGGCGTTGGGCCCCTCGGTGATCGCGTCGGTCACGTCGTAGGTGTAGTAGCGCAGCTTCTGGCGGTACGGCGTCCAGCCGGGGGACATGGCGTCGTCTCCGACGCGGCTGCCGTTGATCTCGACCTCGTAGACGCCGTGCGCGGTGACGTACAGGCGTGCCGAAACGAGTCCCTCGCGCGCGGCGAAGTCGCGTCGCAGGACCGAGGGGCGGCGTTCGTCGCTGAGCGGATTCTCGTTCGCGTTCGAGCCGACGGCCATCGCCGACCAGTCCGCGGGGTCGAGCAGTCCGGCCTCCACAGCGGCGGGCTCGCTCCAGTCCGAGACCGAGCCGTCGCCGCCCGTGACGCGGACGCGCACGACCGCGCGTTCCCGAGAGGAGAGCGGATGCGACGGCCACGGGCGCAGCACCGAGTCGGCGTCTTCGGCGGACGCGGTGGACACCTCGTCCGCACGCGTCACCTCGAGTTCGTACGATGCCTGCGTCCAGCCGGCCGGCGCCTGCGTCTTCCAGGAGATGCGGGGCATGGATTCGCCGATGCCGAGGGCGTGGCGGTGGTGCTCGAATGTGGGCGCAGCGACGACGATGCTCATGAGTCTCCAGATCGGGGTGTGTCTCGATCATTCCTGATCGATTGACACGTTTCAAGGGTGGGCGGGAAGATGGAGGAAACGAAAGGATCCCCATGCGCGTCGTCGTCACCGGCAGTTCGGGAAAACTCGGACGTGCCACCGTGGAGCGGCTGCGCGCCGACGGCCACGAGGTCGTGGGATTCGACATCGTCGGCTCGCCCGGTCCCGGCTTCGTCCGAGTGGACCTGCAGGACTACGGCCAGGTGCTCGATGCGCTGCTCGGCGTCACGGCCCGTCACGACCGCCTCGACGCCGTCGTGCATCTCGCCGCTCTGCCGGTGAACGGGCTCGTTCCGGATGCCGCCACCTTCACGAACAACATGAACGCCACGTTCCATGTGCTCCACGGTGCCCTGCGCGCCGGCATCCGCACCATCGTTCAGGCGTCGAGCATCACCGCGATGGGCTTCCCCGATTTCGCGAACCTGACCTCGCTCCCGGTCGATGAGGCCTACGTCGAGGCGAACAACACCTACGCGCTGGGCAAGATCGCCGAAGAGGCGATCGCCGCGCAGCTGGTCCACTGGGCCGAGGGGACGAGCATCACCGCGCTGCGGTTCACCAACGTCGTCGCGGAAGGGGAGTACGCGACCTTCGAGCGTGCCGGCGTCGCCGACTACCGTCGCGACCTGCTCGGCACCTATGTCGACGCGCGCGATGCCGCCACCGCCGTCGCCCTCGCGCTCGACCACGCGACCCCCGGCTTCGAGGTTTACAACGTCGCGGCGTCCGACTCCGGCGTATCGACCCCGACCGCCGAATACGCGGCGCGCAACTACCCGGGAGTGCCGCTCAGAGAGGGTGTCGGCGAGTTCGAGACGCTGATGTCGATCGACAAGGCGCGCGACCGGCTCGGGTTCGAGCCCGTGCACCTGTGGCGTCGGGAGTACGCGGCGACACCGCAGCCGGCGTCGTAGGCGACGGGCACCGCGTCGGTCTCGCCGGAGGGGCGTGGTCACGGACCCGCGTCGACGTGCGACCAGGCGTCGGCCAGAGCACGCAGGGTCGCAAGGCCCGGCGCCAGCCTCTCCTCGAGCGTCGTC
>Ga0307406_10000433_pt1 | contig 24417 bp, 21 predicted proteins | sample 322Cmetagenome_3_FD_203706 | JGI IMG/M metagenome (GOLD analysis project Ga0307406, IMG submission 203706) | Maize rhizosphere microbial communities from greenhouse at UC Davis, California, United States - 322HYB-C-2 | ecosystem: Host-associated > Plants > Roots > Rhizosphere > Soil | place...
CTGATCCGCACTCGGCATTCACCGGGATCACCGCGGTGACCGGGTCGAGCGCCTCACCCGCGGCATACGTGCCGAACGCCGCCGCACCGGCCGCGGTCAGAGTGGTGGGCACGGCGTCGAGCGACAGCGCCCCGTCGACGACCGCGGCATCCGCCAGGGCGAACTCCGCCAGGCGGACGCCCTTCTGGTCGACGCTCGCGCCATCCTGCGTCGTGCCGGTCACGTCGAACACGAGGTATCCGGCGTCGCCGGCGAGCTCGATCCGCGCGTTCGCCAGCGTCGTGTTCAGCGCACCCTCGTGACCCGTGAAGGCGATGGCGCCGCCGAAGGTCACGAGCCCGGCGAGCGTCTTGTCGTCGAACGAGCCGGCGCCGGACTCCCAGACGTAATCCGGGTACTGGTACGCCACGTCGGTGAGCGTCCAGCCACCCTTCGCGATGCCCTCGATGTACGTGCGGAACGACTCCTTGTAGCCCCACTTCAGCGTCGCGCCCTCGACCGTGCAGGCGCCGATCACGGTCGCCGCCCGGTTCAGCGTGAAGGCGAGGCCGCGGTCGACGGATCCCTGCAGCGTCAGCGTGTGCGCCCCGTCCTCGAGGCTGGCGGGCAGCGTGCCCGACCAGGTCGCGACGCCGGTGGCATCCGCCTTCACGGTCTCGAGCAGCATCGGCGTCGAGTAGACGACGACCTGGATGCCCTCCTCGTTCGGCTGGAAGCCCGCGGCGGCGACGGTCGCCGCCTTGCCCGCTCCCAGCGCGGCGAGGTTCTTCTCGTCGATCACGATCCCCTCGGTGGCGGGAGGCGTCGGGGGGAGGGTCGGCTTCTTCGTGACGGATGCCGCGGCGATCGTGCCCGACGTTCCAGCAGGCGCCGCCGATGCGGAGCCGATCGTGAAGCTGACCGGGTTGAGCGTGGTCGAGTTGCCCGAGAGAACCCGGTCGCGTCCGGCATCCGTCAGCGCAGCGGGAGTCGCGGTGTAGCTGACAGCACCGTTCGCCGTCGTGCGCACGGCATTCCCCAGGTCGAGCGTCGCGAAGGCCACCTGCGACCCGCCGCTCGACACGAACAGCGTCGCACTGTTCGAGGACGTGACGCGGATCACCGGGTCGGAGAGCGTGATGTCGAGCACCCCGTGATGGCCGGTGAAGCGCACCGAGCCCCGGTAGACGACGCTGCCGACACCGGTCGCGACGTCGAAGTCGCCGCCGACGGACTGGCCGAACTGGAACTGTCCGCCGGAGCGCGTCGCGCCGCCCGACACGGAGATCGAGCCCTGCGCGATCGGACCGGTGACGTAGTCGGCGAAGGACGAGGAGATCGCCCAGCGCAGCGAGCCGCCGGGAACGTTCGCCGGCGGCGTGACGGGGGTCACAGGCGGCTTCGGCTCCTCCGGCTTCTTGCCGAGCAGCGCGTCCCACTGCGCCTCGGTGATCGTGACCGTCGAGCGCGCGAGCATCGTGTCGGCGTTCGGGAGAGTGTGCTGCTTCCAGACGATCACCTCATACGTCTTCGTCCGGTCGAGCGTGACGGCGGCCGTCGTGAGGTCGACGGAGAACCTCTCGAAAGCGATCCTGGGCACGTACTTCATGACGAGGAAGCCGCCGCCGGCGGTGATGCCCGCCTCGGTGCCGGCCTCGATCAGCGCGACGTACGCGCCGGGATTCGTGCCCATCTCCGAACCGGCGGCCGTGACCGTGAGGCCATCCGCAGCGGTGGCGGTCTTGACCGTGGTCTCGACCGTCGGCACCTCGACAGGGAACAGGACATCCCAGTCGGCGTCGCTGATCGCGACCGCGCCGCGAGCGAGGATCGTGTCGACGTTCGGCATCGTGTGCTGCTTCCACACGATCACCTCGTACGTCTTCGTGCGGTCGAGCTTGTCGACCGGAGCAGTCAGGTCGACCGAGAACGCACCACCGGAGATCCCGCGCACGTACTGCATCGCGAGGAAGCCGCCGCCGGCGGTGACATCCGCCTCGGTGCCCGTCTCGATCAGCGCCGCATAGACGCCGGTGGCGCTGCCGAAGCCCGTTCCCGTGACGGATGCGGTGATGCCGGGCTCGGCCGTCGCGAGGGCGGCCGAGATCGCGATCTTCGGCGGGATGACGTAGTTCAGGGCGACGCTGCGCTCCTGGTCGGCGTTCACGACGCCACCGGCCCCGTAGGTGTAGACGCCGTAGGAACCGGGGGCGGCCGCGGCATCCTTCAGCGTGAGCGTGGCCTGGAACGTGCCGTCGTCGGCGAGCGCGACCCACTGCGCCCGGATCGCGCCCTGATACTGCGCCGGCACCTGATTCAGCACGGACTCCGAAAGGGCCCAGCCCTGCGCACCGACGGAGCGTGTCGCGGATGCCGCGCCGCCGGACGGCTGCCAGTTCGAGGCGAAGTTGCCGAAGACCACGTAGGTGCCCTGGGGGAGGTTCGCCGGGATCGGCACCCCGCGTCCGCCGACGTTCGCGGTCGGGTCGTAGCCCGAACCCTTCACGACGATCGTGTCGCCGGCCTGGAGCGCGGTGTCCGCCACCGGGGTGGTGCCGTCACCGAGGAAGACCTCGAGCGCAGCGGATGCCGGGGGCGTGGTGCCGGGGTCCGTGCCCGGGTCGGTACCGGGATCGGGCCCCGGGTCAGTCCCTGGGTCGGTTCCCGGGTCCGTACCCGGGTCGGTACCGGGATCGGTCCCCGGATCCGTGCCCGGATCAGTCCCGGGGTCGGTTCCCGGTTCCGCGCCGAAGACGGCATCCCACTGCTCAGCGGTGATCTCGACGTCGCCCCGGGCGTAGATCGTCGTCGCATCCGGGTTCGAGTGCTGCTGCCAGACCAGCACCTCGTAGGTCTGAGTGCGGTCCAGCGATCCGGCGGGAGCCGTGAGCGTGAACGAGGTCGCCCCGCCGCTGACCGAGGGGAACGGCATCGCGAACGCCGCGTATCCGCCGCCCGCCGAGATCGAGCCCTCGGTGCCCTTCACGATGAGCGCGGCATACGCGCCGGCGACGTCCGGGAGCCCGGATGCCTCCACCTGCACGGTCACACCCGACGTCGAGGCGTCCGTGACGCTCGCGCCGACGCTGCCGTCCGCAGCGTGCGCGGGGGCGGCGACCACTGCTCCCGCAGCGACGAGGAGGAAAGAGACGAGAGCGGCGATGAGCACGCGAAGGCGGCTGCTCGCTCGAAGGGGAATGGCTGTGTCGTTCACGGGTTCTCTCCGGACCCCGGGGCACGCGGACACGCGCGCCGGCGGTGCCGCAATGCAGTCGGGCGAAGGATGAGGTTTGGTTAGGCTCAGCTAAGAAGCCGATAGTCCCGAGCGTAGGGGGAGCCCACGGAGCCCGTCAAGTTTTAGGATAGCCTTGCCTAATGCGTCGCGTCTTCGCCCTCTTCCTCGCCGCTGCACTCGCCGTCGGCCTCACCGCGTGCGCCGAGCCGGGTGCGACCGCGGCAGCCCCATCCGAGGCGACGGACTCCTGCCCGTCTGCATCCGCTCCGCTCTCGTCCCTCGCACTGGTCGACGACGTGCGCGCGGTCACGGGCGGGTCGACCGCCTGCCTGTCGAGCCGGGCGATCGAGGCCGTCGACGACGACACCGCGCCGGAACTGCCGGTGACCGTGACCGACAGCGAAGGTCGTGAGGTCGAGATCACCGACGTCGATCGCATCCTCCCGATCGACATCTCGGGCACGATCGCCGCCACGGTGTTCGCCCTCGGCCTCGGCGACCAGGTCGTCGGCCGCGACTCGTCGACCGGCTTCGCCGGCACGGAAGACCTTCCCGTGGTGACCAAGACCGGCCACACCCTCAACGCCGAGGCGATCCTCGATCTCGCCCCTACCGTCATCCTGACCGACACCTCGATCGGTCCGAAGGAGATCCGCCAGCAGCTGCGCGACGCCGGCATCGCCGTCGTCGTCATCTCCGGCGACCGCCGCATCGACACGACCGACGAGCTGGTCACCGAGATCGCCGCAGCGCTCGGTGTGCCGAGCCGCGGCGAAGCGCTCATCGAGCGGCTCGATCTCGCGCTCGACGCCTCCCTCGCCGAGATCGCCGACGTGGTCCCCGCCGCGGAGGAAGATCGCGCTCGGATGCTGTTCCTCTACGTGCGCGGCAGCGCGAACGTCTACTACATCTTCGGAGAGGACTCGGGCGCCGACTCCCTGATCGAGGCGGTCGGCGGTGTCGACGTCGCCGGCGAGATCGGCTGGGAGGGCATGAAGCCGATGACCGCAGAAGCACTCGTCGCCGCGCGCCCCGACGTGCTCGTCATGATGACCGACGGCCTGGAGTCGGTCGGCGGCATCGACGGACTCATCGAACGGATCCCCGCGGTCGCCGAGACGCCCGCCGGCGCCAACCGTCGTGTGATCGACATGGCCGACAGCGAGATCCTCAGCTTCGGCCCGCGCTCGGCCGACGTCATCAGCGCACTCGCTCGCGCCCTGTACGCGCCCGAGCCGCAGAAGTGACCTCGGCGGGAGCGACCTCGGAGGTCGTCACCTCGACGCCGGGCACGCATCGGGGACTGCGCTTCGTCCTGGTCATGGTCGGCCTGGTCGTCGCGCTCGCGGTCACCTGCATCGCATCGATCACCAGCGGACAGTACGACCTCTCCCCCGCCGACCTCATCGGCGTGCTCCTGCACGGCATCGGCATCGACACCGCCTGGGCTCCGTCCGCCTCGACGGACTACGGCGTGATCAACAGCATCCGGATGCCGCGGCTCGTGCTCGGACTCCTCGTCGGCGCCGCCCTTGCCGTCTCGGGTGTGCTCATGCAGGCGATCTTCGGAAACCCGCTGGCGGATGCCGGCGTCGTCGGCGTCTCGTCGGGTGCGGCCCTCGGTGCCGCGGGCAGCATCACCTTGGGCCTTGCCACGTTCGGGATGTGGACCACGCCGGCCTTCGCCTTCCTCGGCGGCCTCGCGGCGGTGCTCGCGGTGTACTTCCTCAGCCGCTCCGGCGGGCGCACCGAGGTCGTGACGCTGCTGCTCACCGGTATCGCGATCAACGCGATCGCAGGAGCGGGCATGGCGTTCTTCACGTTCCTCGGCACCACGTCGACCCGCGAGCAGATCGTGTTCTGGCAGCTCGGCTCGCTCAACGGCGCCCTGTGGTCGAACATCCAGCTGATCGCCCCGCTCGTGGGGATCGGCGTCGTCGTCGCCCTCATCGTCGCGCCGAGCCTCGACCTCTTCGCACTCGGCGAGCGCACCGCCCGGCACCTCGGGCTGAACGTCGAGCTGCTGCGGATGGTCGTGATCGTCACGGTCGCGATCCTGGTGTGCGCGGCCGTCGCCTTCGCCGGCATCATCGGCTTCGCGGGTCTCGTCGTGCCGCACCTGATGCGCATGATGATCGGCCCCGCGCACCTGCCGCTCGTCATCGCGTCGGCGGTCGGAGGCGCGCTGCTCATCGCCGTCGCCGACCTCGTCGCGCGGACCGCCGTGCCGTTGGCCGACCTGCCGATCGGCATGATCACCTCGCTCGTGGGCGGGCCGTTCTTCCTCTGGCTCCTCGTGCGCACGCGTCGGCGCTCGGGGGGATGGGCGTGACCGTGCGGCTGCGCGGCACCGGGCTCACGGTGCGGGTCGGCGAGGGCCGCGCGATCCTCGAGGACGCCACGATCGAGATCCGCGCCGGCGAGATCCACGCGCTCGTCGGACCGAACGGCGCCGGCAAGACCACGCTCTTCGGCGCGCTCGCCGGCGATGTCCCCGCGGCGGCCGGCGAGGTCGTCCTCGCCGATCAGCCGATCGGCGGCGTGCGCGCACGGATCCTGGCCCAGCAGCGCGCCGTGCTCCTGCAGGAGAACGCCGTGACATTCCCGTTCAGCGCCGAACAGGTCGTGCGGATGGGGCGGACGCCCTGGGCTCGCACCCCCGCCGCGGACGACGACGATCTCGCGGTCGCCTCGGCGATGGACCTGACCGAGGTGACGGCGCTGCGTGCCCGGGCGGTGACCTCGCTCTCCGGCGGCGAGCGCGCCCGCGTCGCGCTCGCCCGCGTGATCGCCCAGAGCACCGGCATCCTGCTGCTCGACGAGCCCACGGCCGCGCTCGATCTCAAGCACCACGAAGACGTGATGCGCCTGATCAGGGCACGAGCCGAGGCCGGGGTCGCCGTGGCGATCGTGCTGCACGACCTGAACGCCGCGCTCGCGCACGCCGATCGCGTGACGCTGCTGTCGGAGGGCCGCGTGGTGGCGTCCGGATCGCCCGCCGAGGTCCTCACGGCCGCGCGCATCGAGGAGGTCTACGGCCAGCCGGTCGATGTCTTCCCGCACCCCGTCACCGGCGTGCCCCTGGTCGTCGCGCGGCGCTGAGTCGCGGCGGGATGGCTCAGGCGCCCGGGCTCCCGTCTCCGACGATGGGAATGCCGTCGTCGTCGAAGCGCACGCCCTCGGCGATCAGTCGTTCCTTCGCCGCATGATGCACGACGCCGCGTCGGAGCGGATCGAACTCGAGGAGCTCCAGCAGGATGTCCCGCGTCGCGTTCGCGTGCTTCGCGACCTCGATGCGCACACCCCAGAACCGATCGGATGCGAAACAAGTCAGGGCTGCTTCGTCGGCGGCCGGGTTCATCGCCGCCACCGCACGGATCCCCTGATTCGGGTCGAGTGCCAGCTACGCGAAATCCTCGGGCGTGCGCGCGCGGCGAGCCCGTGCGTAGCGACGCTCCTCGTCGGCGATCCGCTCGGGCGACTTGCGTTTTCCCATCCCGGTCCCTTCGTCCGTGCAGCACAGGTTATCCGGTGCGCCCCACGGTCTTCCGGTCGCAGTCGCTGCCGTCCCGCGCGCGCCGGGGTGGCCGAAAGTGCGACCGGAACGGATGCGCCCGACAGAAAGTGCGACCGGAACTGCGTCCGAGTCCGCTAGGGCCGCAGGGGCAGCACGTCGACGAGGCTGGCGCGGGTGCCCGAGGCCGCGATGCGGCCGGCCGTCTCGGCATCCGTCCAGGCCTCGGCGCCGGTCGCGAGGGCGATCCAGGTCGCGGCATCCATCTCGACGACGTTCGGCGGCGTCCCGCGGGTGTGCCGCGGCCCCTGGATGACCTGCACGGCGCCGAACGGCGGCACACGCACCTCGACGCTGTTGCCCGGGGCCTTCTCGTCGAGCAGCTGCAGCAGGTAGCGCACGGCAGTGGCGAGATCGGTGCGCTGCGGCGTCGAGCCGGCGGCATCCGCGGCGCGCACGGCGTCGAGGGCCGAGCGTCCGTCGATGATGTCGATCCTGCGGGAAGGCATGAGAACGAGGGTACGCCTCCGCTCGAGCGCTCGCCCCGACCCCACCGGACAGGAATAGGCTCGAGTCGATGAGCCCCGACCCCGACACCCTGCACGGCGCCCGCGCCGAGCTGCTCGCGACCGCGCAGCGCAGCGACGGGTGGACGAAGGGCTTTCCCGCAGTCCCCTTGGGCGCCCATCCGGCATCCGTGCTGGTGCTCTTCGGCCGGCTCGACAGCATCCCGGCCCGGACCGACGAGCGGACCGTCGCCGCCGATCTCGACGTACTGCTGCAGCGCCGGGCCGCCACCCTGTCGTCGCACCCCGGTCAGGTCTCGTTCCCGGGCGGGCGACGCGAGGAGCAGGATGCCGATGCCATCGCCACCGCCCTCCGCGAAGCGCAGGAGGAGACCGGCCTCGACCCTGCCGGCGTCGAGGTGCTGGCGACGCTGCCGGAGATCCCCCTCGCGGCCAGCAACCACCTGGTCACTCCTGTCCTCGGCTGGTGGAGGTCCCCCTCCCGTGTCGTCGCGGTCGACCATGCCGAGACCGTGGACGTGTTCCGGGTGCCGGTCGCACAGCTTCTCGACCCCGAGACCCGCTTCACCTCGACGCTGCACCGGATGGGGCAGACGTTCTCAGGCCCCGCGTTCGATGTCGACGGCACGATCGTGTGGGGCTTCACGGCCATGGTGCTCGACGCCCTCTTCGACGCCGCCGGTTGGACCCTGCCCTGGGACCGCACCGTCGAGCGGCCGATCGAGCTCTGACCCGCACCGCGGGGCGAGAGAGCGTCCATCGGTGTTCACAATTCAGCAAGAACTCGTCCGGAACGCACCGGAACTCCCCCGGCACGCACCTTCCATCCCGATTCGACTGAATTGTGAACGCCGCATCCGGGCACCGAAACGCGGCGGCCACCCTCGGTAGGCTGGACCGGTGAAGATTCTCGTCCTCGGTTCCGGTGCTCGTGAGCACGCGATCATCCTCGCTCTGCGAGCTGAGCAGGCAGAGCACGAGATCTTCGTCTCCCCCGGCAACGCCGGCATCGCGCAGGACGCCACCCCCGTCACCGTCGATCCGCTCGACGGCGCGGCGGTGACCGCGTTCGCGAACGAGCACGCGATCAACCTCGTCGTGGTCGGCCCGGAGGCTCCGCTGGTCGCCGGCGTCGCGGATGCCCTGCGCGCACACGGCGTGCCGGTGTTCGGACCGGGCAAGGCGGCGGCGCAGCTCGAGGGCTCGAAGTCGTTCGCGAAGCGGGTGATGGATGCCGCGGGCGTGCCGACCGGGCGCGCCGTGCGCGCCTCCACCATCGCCGACGTCGAGGCCGCGTTCGACGAGCTCGGCGCTCCGTACGTGGTCAAGGCCGACGGACTGGCCGCGGGCAAGGGCGTCATCGTCACGTCCGACCGCGCGGAAGCCCTCGCCCATGCCGAGCACTATCTCCCCTCGGGCCCCGTGCTGGTCGAGGAGTTCCTGTCCGGTCCCGAGGTCTCGCTGTTCTTCCTGAGCGACGGCGACACGGTCCGCGCGCTCAGCCCCGCGCAGGACTTCAAGCGCGCGCTCGACGGCGACGCCGGCCCCAACACGGGCGGCATGGGCGCCTACTCGCCGCTGCCGTGGCTCGCCGAGCAGTTCGGCAGCGAGCAGGCCTTCGTCGACGAGGTCACCCGCGACGTCGCGCTCCCTGTCATCCGTCAGCTCGACGCCGAAGGCACCCCGTTCATCGGCCTGCTCTACGCGGGCCTCATCCTCACCCCTGCCGGTGTCCGCGTGATCGAGTTCAACGCGCGCTTCGGCGACCCCGAGACGCAGATCGTGCTGCCCCGCCTCGTGACCCCGCTGTCCGAGCTGCTGTTCGCCGCGGCATCCGGCACCCTCGAGGACCAGCCGCAGCCGGTCTTCAGCGACGACGTCGCGATCACGGTCGTGCTCGCGAGTGAGGGCTACCCCGAAGCTCCGCAGACCGGGCGCCCGATCGAAGGACTCGAGGACGCCGCCGCGGTCGAGGGTGTGCGCCTCGTGCATGCCGCGACCGCGAGCCCGGACGCGCCGGGCGGATCGCTGGTCGCGACCGGCGGCCGGGTGCTGAACGTCGTGGCCGTGGCATCCGACTTCCGCACCGCGCGCGACCGCGCCTACGAGGCGATCGGGCGCATCCGTCTCGACGGCTCGCACTACCGCACCGACATCGCCGCCCGCGTCGCGGAGTAGTCTCCCGACCCCGCTCCTCCTCCTCCGGAATTCGGGCGATCGCACGTTTCTCGGAGGATTCCTGCCGAATCATCCGAGATTCCTGCCATCCTCCGATTTCCGGAGGCCACGCTGTTGACTTCGCTCGCTTTCTTCAAGAAAGTAGGCGGATGCCGCTCCGCTCCGACTGGTCCTCCACGATCTGCCCGATCGCCCGCTCCGCTGATGTGCTGGCCGACCCCTGGGTGCTGCTGATCCTGCGCGAGCTGTTCTCGGGCCGGAGCCGCTTCGATCAGCTGCGCGACGCCACCGGCGCCGCCGACTCGGTGCTCGCCCGGCGCCTGACCTCGATGGTCGACGCCGGTCTGCTCCTCCGCGACGACGACCCGCGGTCCGGCTACCGGATGACGGATGCCGGTCGCGAGACTCTTCCGATCCTGCACGCCTATGCGCGCTTCACCCGCGCCACCGATCCCGAGGGCGAGTGGGGGCTGACGGTGACCTGCGGACGGTGCGGCGAGGTCGCGGCATCCGCTGACTGGTGCGCCTCGTGCGCGGCACCGCTCGACGTGGACAGCACCCGCTGGGCACGCCGCAGCATGGGCGATGCCCCGTTCGCGCTCCTCGCGGGAGACGCGGCGTGACCGCGGAGTCGGTGGAGGAGCCCACCGGCACCCCGCCCACCGAGGGCCCCATCGCCAGGCCGCGACGCTTCCACCCCGCGTGGACGGTCGCACTCGTAGCCCTCATCGCCCTCATCGGCGCCGCCGGGTTCCGCGCGGCCCCGGGTGTGCTGATGGTTCCGCTCGAGGAGGAGTTCGGGTGGACGACCGCGGAGCTGTCGCTCGCCGTCTCGATCAACCTCCTGCTCTACGGGCTCATCGCCCCGTTCGCCGCTGCGCTGATGCAGCGTTTCGGCATCCGCGCGGTCACCGTCGTCGCACTGTTCGTGATCGGTGCCGGGGCGGCGCTCAGCGTCTTCGTCGCGACGCCCGGGCAGCTGATCCTCACCTGGGGCGTGCTGATCGGGCTCGGCACCGGATCGATGGCGCTCGTGTTCGCCGCCACCATCACCGACACCTGGTTCGCGACGCGGCGAGGGCTCGTCTCCGGAGTTCTCACGGCGGGCAGCGCCACCGGACAGCTGATCTTCCTGCCGGTGATCGCCGCGGCGGCCGAGGACGTCGGCTGGCGGGGAGCATCCCTGATCATCGCGGGAGGAGCACTCGCGGTCGCGCCCCTGGTCTGGATCTTCCTGCGCAACCGACCGAGCGACCTGGGCGTCACGCGCTACGGCGAGACCGAGCCGTACTCGGCGCCGGCGCCGACTCCGCGCGGGTCGGCCTGGGGTGCTGCGCGACTCGCGCTCACCACGCTGCGGGATGCCGCGCGCACCAAGACCTTCTGGGCCCTCGCGATCGGTTTCGCCATCTGCGGGGCGACCACCAACGGCCTGATCGGCACGCACTTCATCCCGAGCGCGCACGACCACGGGATGGCGACGACGACAGCCGCCGGCCTGCTCGCGGTCGTCGGCGTCTTCGACATCGTCGGGACCGTGTTCTCGGGCTGGCTGACCGACCGCGTCAACCCCCGCATCCTTCTCGCCGCCTACTACGCCCTGCGCGGCGTGAGCCTGCTGTTCCTGCCGAGCCTGCTCTCGGCCGAAGTGCAGCCGAGCATCATCGTCTTCATCGTGATCTACGGGCTCGACTGGGTCGCCACGGTGCCGCCGACCATCGCCCTCTGCCGCGAGGTGTTCGGCACGAAGGGCCCGCTCGTCTTCGGCTGGGTGTTCGCGGCGCACCAGATCGGCGCCGGCATCGCATCGATCCTCGCCGGGATCGTGCGCGACCAGACCGGCCAGTACACCTTCGCATGGTTCGCCGCCGCCGGGTTGTGCGCGGTGGCGGCCCTGGTCAGTGCGACGATCCGCCGACACGGTCCTCGAGCGACAGCATCCGAACCCGCCGTCGATGGCCCGCCGACCCTGCCCTTTCTGCGCGAACCGGCCCCTTGAGCGCGTCCTGAAAGGGGCGGTTCGTACGCAAAGGGGCGGCTCGGCAAAAAGAGACCGTGCCTCAGAGCACCTTCGAGAGGAAGTCCTTCAGGCGCTCGTTCTTCGGGGCGCCGAACAGCTCGGCGGGCGGGGCCTCCTCGACGACGACGCCACCGTCCATGAAGACCGTGCGACCGGAGACCTCGCGGGCGAAGCCCATCTCGTGCGTGACCAGCACCATGGTCATGCCGCCCGACGCGAGGTCGCGGATCACCTGCAGCACCTCGCCCACCATCTCGGGGTCGAGCGCACTCGTCGCCTCGTCGAACAGCATGATCTCGGGGTCCATCGCGAGCGCACGGGCGATCGCCACGCGCTGCTTCTGACCGCCGGAGAGGGATGCCGGCTTCGCATCCGCCTTCTCCGCCAGGCCCACGCGGTCGAGCAGCGACAGCGCGCGCTCGCGGGCCTGCGCCTTCGACAGCCTGCCGAGCTCGATCGGCGCGAGGGTGATGTTCTCGAGCACGGTCATGTGCGGGAACAGGTTGAAGTGCTGGAAGACCATGCCGATGCGCTGACGCACCTCGTCGAGCTTGACGCTCTTGTCGGTCAGGTCCACGCCGTCGATGACGATGTGGCCCGATGTGGGCTCTTCGAGCTTGTTCAGGCAGCGCAGCAGCGTCGACTTGCCGGAACCCGACGGGCCGATGACGGCGATGACCTCTCCGTCCTCGACGGCGAGATCGATGCCCTTGAGCACCTGGTTGTCCCCGAACGACTTGTGCAGACCCCGGACCTCGATCTTGCTCATGCGTTGAACTTCCTCTCCAGGCGGTTCGCGAGCAGCGTCAGCAGCGTGATCACGACGAAGTAGATGATGGCGACGATGGTCAACACCTGTGCCGACAGATAGGTGGAGGCGATGATCTGGCGCGAGACGAACGTGAGCTCGGCCAGGCCGATGACGCTGATCAGCGACGTGTCCTTGAGGGTGATGATGCCCTGGTTCACGAACGACGGGATCATGATGCGGAAGGCCTGCGGAAGGACGACCTTCTGCATCGTCTTCCAGTGCCCGAGGCCGAGCGAGCGCGAGGCCTCCGTCTGCCCGGGATCGACGGCCTGGATGCCGCCGCGGATGATCTCGGTCATGTAGGCACCCGTGTTGAGCGAGAGCGTGATCGCACCGGCGACGAACGGGTTGAAGGTCAGACCGGGAAACAGCTGCGGGATGGCGAAGAAGACGAAGAACGCCTGGACGAGGATCGGCGTGCCGCGGAAGACGAAGACGTAGGCGGTCGCGAGCCAGCGGAACGGCGCGAACTTCGAGATGCGGCCGAAGCCGAACACCAGTCCGAGGATGAAGGCGGCGACGAGGGCGACGAGAGTCGCGAGGATCGTCAGCCAGAGGCCCTGCATGAGAGCGGGCCAGTACTGCACCGCGACCGAGATGATGTCGGTCGCCTGCGTCGACGTCTCGCCGCCCGCGAGATACGTGTCGACGATCTCGTCGTACTCACCGGACTCCTGCAGGTTCGCGAGGCCCGCGTTGAACATCTCGATGAGTTCGGGGTTCATCCCCTTGTTGACCGCGAAGCCGTACTCGCCGCCGAGCTCGGGTTCGCCGACCAGGCGGAACCCGGAGCCCTGCTGGATGCCGTAGGCCAGCACCGGGAAGTCCTCGAAGTAGCCGACCGCCTGGCCGGCCTTCACGGCATCGACCATGTCGGTCGTGTCGGAGTAGGGGGTGACCTTGAAGCCGTACTCGTCCTGGTTCTCCTCGGCGAAAGTCTGACCCTGGGTACCGGTCTTGACCGCCACGGCCTCGCCGTCGAGGTCGTCGAGGGACTGGATGTCGCTGGACTCGAGCACCCCGAGCTGGATACCGCTGGTGAAGTACGGGTCACTGAAGTCGAAGGTCTGCTTGCGCTCGTCGGTGATCGACATGCCGGCCATGACGGCATCCACCTGGTTCGCCTGCAGCGCCTGCACGGCCGCGTCGAATCCGAGCTGACGGATCTCGACCTCGAAGCCTTGATCCTTCGCGATCGCGCGGAGCAGATCCATGTCGATGCCGACGAGGTCGCCGCTCGCGTCGGTGAACTCGAACGGCGCGAACGTGGTGTCGGTGCCGATGACGTAGGTCTCGCCGTCTTCGGCGGCGACGGCGCTCGACGCCCCGCCGAGAAGGGCGCCGACGGCGACGAACGCGGTGAGCGCGGCGGCGACGGCGGTGCGGCCGAGACCTCGCATGCGCGCGGAGGGTGTGCGGATCACGACGGATGCTCCTCGGGATCGGATGATGCGACCGGACAGCCGCCGATCATCCACCCTAACGGGCGGCCGTTCACACGCCGGGCTGCAGGGCGATCCAGTATCGCCGCAGCATCCCCTGCCCGCGCTCGGACTGGTCGCTCACGTCCTGCAGCACGCCGCCCGCCTTCTCGATCGTGCACGCGGATGCGATGTTGTCGACGTCGCAAGTGAGGAGCACCCTGTCGAGGCCCATCGCACGGGCACGGTCGAGCCCGAGGGCGAGGGCAGCCGACGCGTGACCCTGACGTCGTCGCGATGCGCGGACCGAGTAGCCGATGTGGCCGCCCGCCTCACGGAGCCAAGCATTGAGCTCGTGCCGGAACGAGAGGAAGCCGATGACCTCGCCCTCGTCGACGATCCAGAGGAGGTCCTCGTGCACGAGACCCTCCGGGAGCTCTGCCGAGGTGTCGGCGTGCAGCAGCGCCTTCTCGATGAGAGCGTCGAGAGTCTCACGGTCGGGGCTGACCGGCGACCGCAATCCGGAACCGTCGACGTGCACATCACCGAACTCGGCGACCGCGGCGGCCCAGCTGTCGAAGAGGTCGGTGGTCGGTCGGATGAGGTCGATCGTCATCCGCCGATGACATCACGATCGTCGGCAGAGACGCAAAACGACCATCGCCCCCGACCGCGAGAACGCACCCGTCCGCAGAAGGGACGGGTGCGTTCTCGAGGCGCGAATTATTCGATCGGTGCGGATGCCGTGACGTCGGGCTGTGCGGCGGGCGCGCCCTTCGGAGCTCCGCGCAGGAACAGCGAGGCGACGAGCGCCACCAGGATCACGACGGCCGGGAGCAGGATCGCCTGCGACATGCCGGCCGCGAAGCCTTCGGCGACCGCCGCGGGCAGATCGCCGCCCGAGCCGATCGAACCCGCGGCATCCCCCATGCCCGGCAGGTTCGCCTCGAGCCGCGCCTGCATGAAGGTCGCGATGGCGGCGGAGCCCACGACCGAGCCGATCGTGCGCGTGGTGTTGTAGATGCCGGCGCCGGCTCCGGCCTGGCGCATCGGCAGCATCCGCGTGGCCGTCGTCGCGAGCGGTCCCCACATGCCCGCGCTGCCGATCCCGAGGAGGGCCGACGGGAACAGGAACATCCAGATCGGGGTGTCCATGTTCACCAGCGACGAGTACCAGAACAGCGCCGCCGCGAAGGCGACGAGGCCGGGGATCAGGATGAACCGCGGGTCGGTGCGGTCGAGGATCCGGCCGGCGAGCGGGGCGAGCACACCGGAGAGCACTGCCATCGGGATCATGAGCAGGGCGGCCTGGGTCGGGGCGAGCCCCCGGGCGATCTGCAGGAAGAACATCAGCGGCAGCGACATGCTCGTCACGGCGAAGCCCACGGCGGCGATCGCGACGTTGGCACCGGAGAAGTTGCGGTCACGGAACAGGTCGAGCGGCACGAGCGCCTCGCTCTTGGTCTTCCACTGCTGCAGGATGAACAGCGCGAGCACGACGACGCCGGCGATGATCAGGCCCCACACCGAGATCGGGCCCCAGATGACGCCCCAGTCGTACTTCTCGCCCTCCTGCAGACCGAAGACCACGAGGAAGATCGCGGCCGCGCTGAGCACGACGCCGAGGATGTCGAAGCGGTGCGGGTGCGTCTTCAGGCGCGGCACGAGGATCCATGCGGCGACGAAGGCGATGACGCCGACGGGCAGGTTGACGAAGAAGATCCATTCCCATCCGAGGCTGTCGACGAGCACGCCGCCGAGCAGCGGACCGACGAGCGTCGCGACACCCGCGGTCGCGCCCCACAGCCCCATCGCGGCGCCGCGGCGATTCGGCGGGAAGGTGCGGGTGATCACCGCCATGGTCTGCGGGGTCATGAAGGCGGCACCGAGTCCCTGCGCCGCACGGGCGACGATCAGCCCTTCCAGCGAGGTCGACAGACCGCACCAGAGCGAGGCGAGCGTGAAGATGGCGAGACCGATGAGGTAGATGTTCTTCGGGCCGAAGCGATCGCCGAGGCGGCCGGTGATGAGGAGAGGGACGGCGTAGGTCAGCAGATACGCGCTCGTGACCCACACCACGTTGTCGAGGTTGTTCGTGTTCGGGTCGAGCGCCGCCTTGATGGCCGGGTTCGCCACCGAGACGATCGTCGTGTCGACGAGGATCATGAAGAAGCCGATGACGAGCGCCCAGAGGGCGGGCCACGGGCTCTTCGGCGCGTTCCCCGCGGCGAACGGCCCGGTCTCGGGGCCGGCGGCCTGTCGTGATTCGGTCATTGCTGTGCAGCCTTTCGCTGAGCGAGGTAGCGGTCTGAAGGGGAGAAGGCCGACGGACCCCAGGGGATGCTGTCGGCGTCGAGGCGGGCGAGCAGGGAGTCGAGCCAGCGCAGCTCGGCCTCGAGGAGGGCCTCCTGGCGCTCGATCTCGACCATGACCTGTTCGGGGACGCCCTTGGCCCTGGATGAATGGAGTCCCTCGTGGTGCGTCCGGTGATCGGCTAACAGCGCGGCCCGACGCTCGTGCAGCAGCTCCCGGAGGTCGTCCCGCTCGAGGTTGTGCGCCTCGGCGAGCGCGACGCGGAATTCGGCAGCGCGATCCACTCGCGGAAGCTCACGGCGCACCCACGCGATGACGGCGTCTCGTCCGGCATCCATGAGGGTGTAGGTCGTGCGCTCCGGACGATTGCCGTCGCGATCGGTGCCGAGTTCGTCGATGAGTCCGGCCTTCTGGAGGCGAGCCACCGTGTGGTAAAGCGTGCCGTTCGTGATGGTGATCAGCCGGTCGTCGTGGCGCGCGCGCATGAGCCGCACCATCTCATAGGGGTGCATGTCGGCCTCGCGCAGCAGCGCGAGCACCATCACCCCCATGGGCGTGAGTCGATCCACGGCATCCTTCATGTTCCACCTCGATTAGTCCACATGGACTATACGCCCAGCGACCCGCGGGGACAAGCCGCCGCCGCGCGTCGCGCTCACCCCAGCGCGGCGTCGAGCTGTGCCGGGGTCAGCGGCCGGTCTGCGTAGACGAGGCGAACGACCGATGGATCGGGGTTGCCCGCGTCGGGTCCGCGGTGCACGAGAGCGAGGCCGAGCTTCTCGGCGACGTGCGCCGACGCCGTGTTGTGCTCGACCAGGTACGCGATCATCGGACGATCGGGATCGATCGCGCGCGCACGCTCGATCCCGGCGCGCGCCAGCTCGGTCGCGAGTCCACGACCGTGATGGTCGGCCGAGATCCGGTAGCCGACGTTCCACACCCGACCGCCCAACAGCGTGCATCCGCCGTTGCCGACGACCTCGTCGGTGTCGCGCAGACGCGCGACCCACGAGCCGAGACCTGCTTCGGCCCAGCTGCGCCTCCACCTCTCGATCATCTCGAGGGTCTGCGCCGGGTCAGTGTGCCGAAGGCTCGGATAGTGCGTCCACACCCGAGGATCGGTCTGGATCGGGAACAGGGCGTCGAGGTCGCCCGAGACGGGGCGAGCCAGTCGAAGGCGCTCGGTGAAGGTGTCGTCACTCACGCGTCCAGGCTAGGCACCCGCGCCGACATGAGCCGCGACGAACCGGGATAATGGGCGGGTGAGCACCTCATCAGAAGGCACGGCACGGACCATTCCCGGCTGGCGGCACATCTACTCGGGCAAGGTCCGCGACCTGCATGCCTCCGAGGATCCGGCGGACACGCGCATCCTCGTGGTCGCCTCCGACCGCGTGAGCGCCTTCGACTTCGTGCTCTCCCCCGGCATCCCCGAGAAGGGCGCCCTGCTCACCCGGCTCAGCCGCTGGTGGTTCGCACAGCTCTCCGACGTGCCCAACCATCTCGCCGACGGCGCGATCCCGGAATCCGTCGCCGACCGCGCCATGCTCGCGCAGTCGCTCGAGATGCTGCCGATCGAATGCGTCGTGCGCGGCTACATCACCGGCTCCGGATGGGCGGAGTACCAGGAGAGCGGCACCGTCTGCGGCATCCCGCTGCCCGCCGGCCTGCAGAACGGCGACCGCCTGCCGGAGCCGCTGTTCACCCCCGCCTACAAGGCGCCGATGGGTGAGCACGACGAGAACATCACCTTCGAGAAGGTGGTCGAGCTCGTCGGCCCCGAGCGCGCCGCCGAGTTGCGCGACGCCTCACTCGCGATCTACACCCGTGCCGCCGCGATCGCCGAGGACAAGGGCCTGATCCTCGCCGACACCAAGTTCGAATTCGGGACGGATGGCGACGGGGTGCTGCGCCTGGCCGACGAGGTGCTCACGAGCGACTCGTCCCGGTACTGGGATGCCGAGGCATGGACGACGGGCACCACCCCGAGCGAGCGGATGGCCAGCTTCGACAAGCAGATCGTGCGCGACTGGCTGGCCGCGAACTGGGACAAGCAGGGCGAGCCTCCCGCGCTCCCCGACGACATCGTCGAGCGCACGGCAGACCGCTACCGCGAGCTGATCGAGCGCCTCGGCGCGTGAGCCCTGCTCGACGCGCCGCACATCGGTGTGGATGAAGTCGTCGCCCTTGAACAGCAGCGGTTCGTTACGGGTGATGGCGAGCGCATACGAGAAGCAGTCGCCGTAGAAGTACCCAGCGAACACTCAGGGATCGGTAGTGTGGCTCCAGCCCGGTCGCGACCCCCGAGCGACCATCCCCCGAACCTGAGGAGCCCGCATGGCCCTGTGGAAGCTGCATGGAAACGGCCGCACGCTCGAGCCCGGCGCCGTCGTGCGCCCGGATGAACGCCTGAACTGGCCGGCCACGATCGCGATCGGCCTCCAGCACGTGATCGCGATGTTCGGCGCCACGTTCCTCGTGCCGATCATCACCGGCTTCCCGGTCGCCACGACGCTGCTCTTCAGCGGCGTCGGCACGATCCTGTTCCTGCTCGTCACCCGCAACAAGCTGCCGAGCTACCTCGGCTCGTCGTTCGCCTTCATCGCGCCGGTGACTGCGGCGACGGCATCCGCGAACATGGGGACCGCGCTCGCCGGCATCGTCGCCGTCGGCGTGCTGCTCGCGATCATCGGCGTCGTCGTGCACACGGTCGGCGTCAAGTGGGTCGATCGCTTCCTGCCGCCGGTGCTGGCCGGCACGATCGTCGCGCTCATCGGGTTCAACCTCGCGGGCGCAGCGCACAACAACTACGCGGCGGCGCCGATCACCGCGACCTTCACACTCGCGATCACGATCGTCTTCGCCGTGGTCTTCCGCGGGTTCCTCGGACGCATCTCGATCTTCCTCGGCGTGATCGCGGGATACATCTTCGCGGCGTTCCGCGGCGAACTGAACTTCGAGGCGGTCGCGAAGGCCGACTGGATCGGACTTCCGACCTTCACCCTCCCCAACTTCACCGAGCCCGGCACGCTGACGGCTCTCGCGATGTTCCTCCCGGTCGTGCTGGTCCTGATCGCCGAGAACGTGGGGCACGTCCGCGGCGTCGCGACCATGACCGGTGACAGCACCATCAACGAGCAGACCGGGAAGGCTCTGATCGCCGACGGCGTCTCGACCACGCTGGCCGGCTTCTTCGGCGGCTCCGGCACGACGACCTACGGCGAGAACATCGGCGTCATGGCGTCGACGCGGGTCTACTCGACCGCCGCCTACTGGGTCGCGGGCGCCGCGGCGATCCTGCTGAGCCTGTCGCCGAAGTTCGGCGAGGTCATCAACTCCGTCCCCGCCGGCGTGCTCGGCGGCGTCACCACCGCTCTCTACGGCCTGATCGGCGTGATCGGCATCAAGATCTGGGTCGACAACCGCGTCGACTTCTCCCGCCCGGTGAATCAATACACGGCCGCTGTCGCGCTGATCATGGCCGTCGGCGGATTCATGATCAAGGACGAGGCCTCCGGCTTCGAGCTCGGCGGCATCGTCATCGCGACCGTCGCCGCGATCCTGATCTACCACCTCGGCAACCTGATCGCCCGCCTCCGCAAGACGGGCGCCGACGACCCGAAGCCGCTCGAGGCCGTGGGTCCGCTCGGCGGCGACCCGGCCTAGTCGCCCGCGCAGGCAGCGCCCGTCGCCCGCGGGCGGGGCTGCCCGTCGCGCACGATCACGGGCGCCAGCGGCATCGGCGTGACGGGTGCGGGCAGGCCGTACCGCCGGTGCATCCACTGCCGCGCCTCTTCGAGCGGATAGGTGGCCCCGAACACGGCGAACTTCACGAAGATCCCCTCGAGCGTGCTCCGCAGCATGACCTCCTCGAGTGCCGGATCGTCGGCGCCGCGGGCACGGAACAGGTCGCGCACGGCATCCTCCGCGGCCGTCGCCGCCTGTTCGTGGCGGGCCTCGGACTCGGCGAAGAGACGGTGCGTCGCGGGCTGCTGCTGCATCGCGAGCACGGCCCGCTGCAGCGGGAGCGCGTACGCGGTCGCCATGAGGGCGCCGTCGATGACCGCGGCGAGCGCCTCGTCGGGCGTCCCCTCGACGCGGGCGAAACCGAGGACGGTCTCGAACCACCGGTCGATCACGGCGGCGACCAGCTGGTCCTTGCCGCCGAAGTGATAGTTCACGAGACCCTGCGCGACGCCGGCGCGGGAGGTGATCTCGGCGATGCTGGCTCCGGCCACACCCCGCTCGCTGAAGACCTCGATCGCCGCCTGGAGGAGCGTCTCACGCGAGCGTTCCCGCGCGGCTCTGTTCCGTTCGTCGGAGCGCGCCATGCGGCATCCACCTCCTGAGTTGCGACCGTTGCTTTCGAAATCCTCCCCGTGCCGTATAGATTACTCACTGAATGTTCGTTCAATCTGTGAACGACGACGGATTCACCCTCCCAGGAGTAGCAATGCACCCCTTCGCGCGCGTCGACTTCAATGACCTCGGCTCGATCATCGGCTGGCTCATCGAGCAGTGGTGGGTCTGGGCGATCGTCGGCGTCGTCGTGCTGTTCTTCATCGTCGTGTGGCTCCTTCCGGACGCCAAGGTCAAGCCGTCGGAGCAGTTCTCCACGGCAGACGCCGAGGCGAACGAGATCGCGCTCGGGTTCCTGCAGATCACGAACCTCCCTTCCGGCCCGTGGAACGACCCGACCGCCTCCGGTCTCGGCGCGCGGGAGAAGTCCGTGCTCATCGACCAGTGGGGTGTGCATTCGCGTCAGGACTGGCTCGACAACATCGAGCGCCTCACCACCGACCGTCGTCGGCGCGAGATGTGGACGCTCTACCTCGCCGTCCGCGCCTCGCTCGCCGAGCGCCTCGGCCGCACGCCGAAGGCGAAGGAATGGCTCGCGGCGATCGTGGAAGAGGGCGGCGACAAGCGCGATGCGCGCAGCTTCGTGACCGCGATCGAGTACATCGAGTCGGAGGTGCGCAAGCGCGTCGGCAAGGACATCGTGTCCCCTGGTGTGTTCGTGAAGACGCTCGACGGCTACGCACTGGGCCAGGCCGTCGCGATGACGACCTGGGGCGTGGCGCTGGGCCACGGCGATGTCGCCGAGGCGCGGGAGATCATCCGTCGGATCAACGCCGACGCGCGCCCCGGCTTCAGCTCATGGGCCGACTTCGGCCTGAGCTACGTCGCCGGACGGGTCATGCACTGGAGCGACGGCAACGTCGATGAGAAGTCGTTCGAGAAGTTCGGCGACGGCTGGTCCGACTTCAAGGCCGCCGCGACCGAGAAGCGCAACGGCCCGTGGGCGACGCTGTCGTGGAGCCGCTGAGCGTCGACCTGGAACCGCTGCGACGCAGCGCCGGATTCCGCGACATCCTCACCTACGAGCGCATCTGCCGGATGCCGCCGCATCGCCGTTTCGTGGTGATCCTCATCGCCGTGCTGCTGTTCGCCGCGGCGATGCTGGTGGGACTCTGGTTCCTCGGCCGCACCGACATCCTCGCCGTCGCGCCCATCCTCGGCGTGTTCGTCGTCGGGTACACCGTGCTCGCCGCGGTCGGATTCGTCTGGTATTCGGTCGGGCTCAGCCGCCGGGTCAAGATCGCCGCCTTCGCCTGGCAGAACGGATGGGCATACGCCGACACGCTCGAGCACACGCGGCGGCCGGGAGCGGCGTTCACGCGCGTCCTCCGCGGGCAGGAGCGCGCGGTCGTGGCGTGCGACGACGAGCGGATGCCGTTCGAGCTCGGCATGCACCACTCGGTGTCGCGCGGTCAGGAGCGGGGGACCGTGCAGCGCCCGTTCGCGTTCATCGAGCTGCCGCTCCCCTCGTCGGTGCCGCACATCGTGCTCGCGAACAAGCGGCGCAGCATCATCCCGACCCTGGGTCTCGGGCGGGGAGCGGCGCGGATGGACCTCGAGGGCGAGTTCGCCTCGACCTTCCGCCTCATCGTGCCGGAGGGCTACCAGCAGGACGCGCTGTACATCTTCACGCCCGATCTCATGGCACGGGTGCTCGACCTCGGCGCGGGTTCCGAGATCGAGCTCGTCTCGGACCGGCTCTACGTCTATCTGCCGGCGAGCACGCGGTTCGATCGCGCCGAGACCATGGCCGCAGCGATCACTCTCGCGGAGGAGTTCCACCGTCGCTTCGCCGCACGCACCGCGCTGTACCGCGACGACGACGCCGGCGACATCGCGGCGAGGGCCGGCCTCTCGGTCGGCCTGCGCGGGCAGCGACTGGGCGGGCGCGGGATCTCCGTCCTCGCCGTCGCCGGGACCGCTGGCGTGCTGCTGCTGTCGGCGGGAGTGACCGCCTTCTCGCTGTTCGGTGGCGGCATCCTGCGCACGCTCGGCTTCGGCTGACCCACAGACCCACGGCTGTGGGCCTGGCCCGGAGGGGGCGCCAGGGCCACAGCCGTGTTCACCTCTCTCGTGCCGCGCACTTGTGCGGCCATTCCGAGCTTCTGCGGCCGTTCCGAGCGCATGAGGCCGCAGAAGTCGAGATCGGCCGCAGGAGTTCGACCGGCTCAGGCCGAGGCGCGCACCACGAGCTCAGTCGGCAGGATCGTGGTGTTCGCCGGATCCTCGCCGGCGAGCCGCGCCAGCAGCACACCCGCCATCGCCTCCCCCTGCCGGTACATCGGCTGGCGCACCGTCGTCAGCTGCGGCTCGGTCGACACCGCGACCGAGGAGTCGTCGAAGCCGACGAGCGCCACGTCCTCCGGGACGCGCAGTCCGGCGGAGCGCAGGGCCGTGAGCGCGCCCCGCGCCATCAGGTCGCTCGCGACGAACACCGCGTCGGGTGCACCGCCCGCGAGGATGCGGCGCATGGCATCGGCTCCGCTGGCCTCGCTGTAGTCGCCGGCCTCCTCCGCGAACGGCCGCAGCCCGGTATCCGCGAGCGCCCGTCGGAAACCCTGCATGCGGTCGATCGACGACACCATGGTCGGCGTGCCCGAGACGGTCGCGATGCGCGTCCGGCCGATGTCGATCAGTCGGCGAGTGGCGTTCTCGGCCCCTGCGACATTGTCCACGTCGACGACGTAGTCGGTCTCGCGCCGGCGCACGGGGCGTCCGCCGTAGACGACCGGCACGGCATCCGCGATTCGATCGATGAACGCGTCACTGGTGTGGTGCGAGACGATCAGGGCGCCGTCGACACCGCCGTTGCGCACGAAGCTGGTCATCTTGTCGCCGGGGTCGTCGCTGGCGATGAGCAGGTTGAGCAGGTAGTCCGAGCCGCCGAGCTTCCCGGTGATGCCCGCGACGATGGCGGCGAAGAACGGGTCCCCGAAGAAGCGGTTGGTGTCCTCCGGGACGATCAGGGCGATCGCGTGGGTCTGCCGAGATGCCAGCGACCGGGCCGCTCGGTTGGGCACGTAGCTCAGCTCGTCGATGGCTGCGCGCACCGCCGCGAGCGCCTCGGGACTCACCGCCGTCGAGCCGTTGACCACCCGCGACACCGTCGACCGTGACACCCCCGCGGCGGATGCCACCTCCTCGATGGTCGCCCGTGGCGACATCATCGTGCGCACTCTTCCATCGCCCTATTCTGTCTGTTCGGCGGGGAGCTTCCCGTCACCGAGCTTTCGAATCGCGTGAATGGTCGAGTTCCGGGCGCAGCAGCGACCATTCACGCGATTCGAAGGGCACGTCGGCTCAAAGGGCGCGCGCGGCGATGATCCGCGCGTACTCCCTGCCCGAGTCCTTCAGGCTCCGCTCCTGCGTGTCGTAGTCGACGCGCACGATGCCGAATCGCTTGTCGTAGCCCCAGGCCCACTCGTAGTTGTCGAACATCGACCAGTAGAAGTAGCCGCGCACGTCGACGCCCGCATCCACGGCGTCCAGCACGGCGCCGAGGTGCAGGCGCAGGAACTCGGCGCGCTCCGCGTCGTGCACGCGGGTTTCGCCGCCCTCGACCACCGCGACGTCATCGTAGGCCGCGCCGTTCTCGGTCATGTAGAGCACGGTCCCCGCGGGCTCGGCGTACTCGGTCCACACGCGCTGGAGGAGGCGGGTGAGCCCCTCCGGCTGCACCTCCCAGTTCTGCGCGGTGCGCGGGAGGTCCCGCTCGACGGAATGGATGCCGTCGCTCGAGGGATACGGGCTGCGCCCCTTCCGCTCGGTCGCAGGACCGCCCGACACCGGCGGCTCGGCGGGGGCCGCGCCCGCCACGAAGTCGCCGTGGTAGTAGTTCACGCCCTGGGTGTCGATGTGCTGCGAGATCGTCTCGAGGTCGCCGTCGTGCACCGCGGCCTCGAACTGGGAGACGGCATCCGCATCCACCGCACGGATGTCCTCGATGATGTCCGCGGGGTAGGCACCGCGGTAGATCGGGTCGAGGAACCAGCGGTTGAACTGGCCGTCGACGCGGCGGGCGGCGTCGACGTCGGCAGGATGCGCCGGATCGGCCGGGTCG
>Ga0307406_10000434_pt1 | contig 24378 bp, 28 predicted proteins | sample 322Cmetagenome_3_FD_203706 | JGI IMG/M metagenome (GOLD analysis project Ga0307406, IMG submission 203706) | Maize rhizosphere microbial communities from greenhouse at UC Davis, California, United States - 322HYB-C-2 | ecosystem: Host-associated > Plants > Roots > Rhizosphere > Soil | place...
CTTGATATTCTCCGTAACACCCCTGAAACAGGCAATGTTCACGTTATTATGCTTACTGCACTCAGTCAGCCAAAAGACAAAGAACGCGCTGAATCACTTGGAGTTGACGATTACCTCGTTAAATCACAAGTGGTGATTGGCGATGTCATTGACCGCGTGCGGTATCACCTTGGCATTGCGAAATAGTTCAACGTTAATCGAAGAAATATAAACATGAGCCCAGAGCAGCGAAATCCATCTATTCAGCAGCATTCAGCTGAACACGAAAAAGGTGAAGCATCACCTACATACGCCGAACTCGCGGATCGGCTCATTGCTGATGCGCCGCACTTCAACGACAAGCAGCTTGAGGTGATGGTGAATGATCATCTTCTATCAAAAGTTATTGACGCTGCCAATGCCGGGGCATTTATTCTTCCAGAAGATGACGAGCGTCGGATGCATAGTGAGAATTATGACGGGTCGCCGTTACAAGTGATTAGTTTACTTCAGCTTTCGCTTATGTCGAAGGTTATGGGTAACCCAGACTGGCAGAGCAGGTTGCCCGGCGACGAGTCGCTACAACTCGCGGTGGGTAATATTATGAAACGTCGGCGTTTGAGCCAGGCCTACGGACATGCACTGCGCGTTCGCCGTGAAGAAATTATTGAGCAGATGCGCCGTGGACAGGAAATTATTGGTACAGTTTCTCCAGAGGTAGAGCGAACCGTTGAAACGCGAGAAGACCTTGCTGAGACAGCGTTTGAAGCACCCGATATTTCACTTGATGAGCCAGTTGAGCAGGGCGCACAGATGATAGATAGTAGCGACGTGCCGCTCACGCGGAGGGCTTCATTTAAAGAACGTGTAGTAGAGGAGCCGGTAAGCCCATGGGCACCACCTTCTGAGCAACCAAAGAAGTTTGAACATGTTGATCCAAATAGCCTCATGATTGGCGACAAGATTATGGTGCCGTTTGTCGTGCACGATCCGGATACCGATGAGGTGATTCCAAACAATTTCCGATACGAAGCCTATGAAGTGAAGGGAACGATTACCGCACCTGACGGTAAGACATCGGCAGTGTTAGAAAGTGAAGCTGGACTCGATTTTCATATTCCACTTGAGGTGCTTGAGTCTGATAAAGACGCTCAAAACGCAGTACGACGCTATTTGGGTGGGATTGATATCGATAAGCTGCCGTCGCAGGCACTGGCAGATAAGAAAGATGCCTCACCGCTAAAGGTTGAAGAAAAGCCAAGTGCACACGCCGCTGCACTTACTGCTGAGTCACTCAAAGAAATGATGGGCGTTCCGAAGCATGTGGCAATTGAATCGAAAGTATTTGTGACTGGCGGCGGGGAAGCGCTCCGTAAGGGTGAATTCCTTGGATTCTATAACGAGGGAGATCCTGGAGTATCGGCTCAGCCTAAAAAATATGCCGCAATTCGTCTCGATTCAAACGAAGTTGTAGGTGTACATGCCCATGAAGTAACGCACGATGCACAGCAAATGGTGAAGCGTAAGTTATTCAAAGCACCGGCCAGGCCGCAAACCACCCCTTCTAATCGTTAAATACTAAAGAACGAAAAACTCGCCCGAGATGGGCGAGTTTTATTGTGTGCCGAGTTGTATACTAGGCAGCGACAGCTTCAACACTTACTTGTGTACGAGTAACCGTACGGCCAGTGAAACTTCCTTTTTTAACTTTTTGGAAGCTTACAACGCCATCTTGTGCGGCGTGAATAGTGTAGTTGCGGCTAATGAAAGTACCAGGACCAGCAACTTTTGTGCTACCGGTTTGGCGAACCAAAACTTCACCAGTACGAACTTTTTGGCCACCAAAGCGCTTCACGCCAAGGCGAGCGCCGGCGTTGTTGTGGATATTTTTGCTTGAACCACCTGCTTTAACGTGTGACATACTTTATTTACTCCTTTTTAAGCCTTGCTGTCTTAATAGGGCTTAATCAATCTGTTCAATTGTACCTTAGTTATAGGGAATAGTCAAGGGGTTAGAGGCGCCTAATGTTCATAAAGCAAGGAGAAATAGTTAAAAATTATTTAATGCTTGTTGGTCATACTGAAATAAGGGGTAAAAAGCGTAATGCCAAAAGGATCACGACGAAACAAAGAAGGGTGTGCCGCCGCAGCAATTGGCGTTGTGCTGCTTCTAGCGCTTATTATCCAGCTCTTTATTCGAATTATTTCTTCTTAAGAAGAAGGAGCTCACGGGCTACAACTTGATCAGGGCGGAAATAGAGGAGTCGTTTAGAGTCGACGGTATCGAGTTGCATGCGTTCAAAGCCGTAGTCTTCAACCTTATCGACAAGCGGAAGGTGTGTGAAACTATCATTCTTATCTTTCCAGGCGGGTACCGCAAGAATAACGGGTGTGCCGGGTTTAATTTGATTTGAAAGGTTTTTAAGAAACGCGCCAATAATATGATTACAGTTACCGCGCACCTCAGTAAGCTTCGCTGGGGATGGCGGTGCGCTAAACGGCTGACCAAGGTAAGCTTCGCTGGCAACGGCGGTAATAGGGCCTTCCCACTTGGTGTCCATTGCATCGCCTTCATGCAGGAACCAATCGACATGAACGCCAGAGGTGTCCTGTAGCCAGTTTAAGTTGTCACGACTATAGCGGATCATCTTTTCAGCAAGATCGGTACCGTAGACGGCGTAGCGCAGTAACGCGGCTTCTTGAAGTAGCACACCTGTACCGCAGAATGGGTCGAGGATACGCTGCGGAGTTTCACCGGCATTACCAACGGCAAGGTTAATCATAATTTGAGCAAGTTTCGGCGGAAGCATGCCAACGAAGGCATCACGACGCGGACGGCCTTGGTCGCGAGCTGCAAGGGCGCTAATGTTCTGTGCGCCAATACTTTCGGCAACCATGACGGAAGTTTTGCCGCGAACAATAAGCAGCTCAACCTTATTAGGGGAAAGACCAAGCTTGTTGTGATGCGAAGTAGCCGTGCTCAGCGACTGTTCTTGGTTTGGGATGAGACGCAGACTCACGCCGCTCTTTTTGAGCTTGCTTTTAAGGAGTAATCCAATCTTTTGGACTTCACGAGGCGAAACGGTGAGGTCGTACACGCTAATACCAAGGGTAATTTTTCCTTCGGCCTTTTCCCAAGCCTGAGAATAGTGACGTACTACTGCATCACTGACTTTGCGCCAATCATTGCCCTGCAGTTCGAAGGCAATACGACCGGCTTTTTGGGTGCCACCAAGGCGCTGAATGTCAAAATTTTGTTTGGCGTCGACGAGGGCGGTCTGACTACTGTACCAACTTACTTTTGGAAATAAACGCTCGAGTTCGGCGATGGAAAGTTCGGGTTGGCGACCTAAAAGGGCAATATACATATCATTAGTATAACAATTAATAGGAGCTTAGAATATAATAGAGAAGATGAAGCTTTCATTTAGAGGTTGGATGACACTCGTCACGCTTGTACTACTGACAATTGTTATTATTGTCGCTTGGCCACAAATCGTGAAAGCGTGGGGCCTTCTTAGTCAGGTGAACCTCTGGATTCTGCTCTTGCTTTTGCCAGTTCAGTTTGCGAGTTACTACGCAACCGGCGGCATGATTTTCTCGTATTTACGCGCAAAGGGTAACCTTGAAGACATGTCGCGTTGGTCAATGACGCGCCTTGCGCTCGAGCTTAACTTTGTAAATCACATTCTACCAAGTGGTGGCGCGGCCGGCTTTTCATATCTTGCATGGATACTCAAAAAGCACCACGTATCAATCTCTCGCTCAACTATGGCGCAGATTATTCGTTTTGTTCTGACTTTCCTAAGTTTTGTGTTCCTTCTGGTTATCGCCATTATCGTCCTTATCTTCCGACACGAAATTAACTGGACAATTAGCGGCATTGGGTTCCTGCTCGCGTTTGTGGCCATTGGGGGTACATGGGTAGGGGTGTGGCTGATTAAAGACAACCAGCGACTGCGCCGTTTCTCGGCCTGGCTGACAAAAAAAGTGAATGGATTTGTGGGCTGGATTACTCGGGGCAAAAAGCGCAATGTGGTTGACGGTGCGGCAATTCTTGAATTCTTTGATGGCCTGCACGATGACTATCTTGCGATTCGACGAGAGCGAAAAATCCTCATCAAGCCATTTATATGGGCGACTATTGCGAATATGCTCGACGTTGCGCTGCTATGGATCGCGTTCTGGTCGCTTGGTTATCCGCTCGAGCCAGCTCTTCTCTTTATCGCATTCGGTATCGCCTCAATTGCAGGAGCACTTTCCGTTACCCCTGGTGGTGCTGGTGTGTACGAAGCGGTGATGGTGACGTTCCTGGCTGCCGCAGGAGTACCGGCTGAAGTAGCGATTGCCGGTACACTACTTGCCCGCGTAACGCTTCTTGCCGGTACGATTTTGTTCGGGTATGTATTCTATCAACTAACGATTATCAAGTATGGAAAACGTCCAACTGACAGTTAGCGACTTTGTCGCGCTTATTAACCAAACTCTCGAGTATGCCTACCCGAGTGTTTCGGTTGTTTGTGAGGTAACAGAATTTCGCGTCAGCCAAGGCAAGTGGGTGAGCTTTAAGCTAAAAGATGATGGGGCGGTGATCGATTGCTTCATGGCAATTTATCAGCTCCGCGTGCCGCTTGAAGACGGTATGAAGATTATGGTGGTGGCCTCGCCTCGCCTGAATGGGAAGTGGGGAAAGTTTAGTCTTAATATTCGCGCCGTGAAGCCAGTGGGCGAAGGTTCAATTAAGAAAGGCTTCGAACTGCTCAAGGCAAAGCTTGAAGCTGAAGGCTTATTTGCCCCCGAGCGAAAACGTGTTCTGCCGCGGGCACCATCGCGCGTTGCGGTTATTACGAGCACCGAATCGGCAGCTTATGCTGACTTTTGCAAAATTATTAACGAACGATGGGGCGGGCTATCGGTTGAAGTCGCCCACACTCAGGTGCAAGGTGACCCGGCGGCCGACCAAATTATCCGCGCTATTAAGCACTTCAACAGTCTTGAAGTACTGCCAGAGGTGCTGGTGATTGTTCGCGGTGGCGGAAGTGCGGAAGACCTTATGACCTTTAACGACGAGCTCCTAGCCCGAGAAATCGCTGCCAGTCGTATTCCAACACTCGTAGGCGTAGGGCATGAAGTCGATCATAGCCTCGCAGATATGGTCGCCGACCGCCGCGCTGCAACGCCAACCAACGCGGCTGAAATTCTTGTTCCCGATAGGGGAGAATTAATTCGGATGGCGCACCAGCAAGCCACTTCTTTAGGGCACCAGCTTGTTCAAGCCATTGATCAATATAGCGCGCGAACGCGCGACCAGCTTGAGGCAGCCTTTCGCCGTATTGAAGAGCGGCTCGATGACACATTCGAGCGGCTCGGGTTACTGCGCGGAGCAATCGTTCAGGTGAATCCCGATAATGTATTAAAGCGGGGATACGCACTGCTACGCGGAGAGGTAAAGCCCGGGTCAGCCATTGAAATTGAAACCTATAAGTCATATGTAACAGCGGAGGTACAAGATGTCAGAAGCAAATAATACAGTGCAGGGAAAACTTACGGAGCTATCTGAACTTGTCGCATGGTTTCAAAGTTCAGACTTTAAGCTTGAAGACGCCGTCACGAAGTTCAAAGATGCTGAAAAGCTTGCCGAAGAGATTGAAAAAGATCTTACGAAATTAAAGAACGATATTACTGTCGTGAAAAAGAAGTTTGATAGAGAGGACTAGATGCTCTGGATATACATCGTTGGCGCAATTGTGGTTCTGATCGGTATTAGTGCCTTCTTCGGTGCACCGTACGTTCCTTCGCATCGGAAAGACGTGAAGCGACTCTTCGATGAATTTACGCCGCTTTCGCCAGAAGACGTCGTGCTTGATATTGGCAGTGGCGATGGGCTAGTGCTGCGCGAGGTAAGCCAGCGCGGTGCAAAGGCAGTAGGGTACGAGATTCATCCACTCTTTGTGGGTATATCGAAGCTTCTTTCTTTCGGTGATCCACGAGTATTAGTACGTTGGGCAAATGCCTGGACAGCACCATTCCCGAAGAACGTCACGCTTATTTACGCATTTGCGGTAGGGCGGGACGGCAAGAAATTATCTGCAAAAGTACAAAGTGAGGCCGATACGCTTAATCGACCCCTTACGCTCGTATGTTATGGCAACGCTTTGCCCGGTAAAACACCCCGTCAAACATTCGGTGCGTATTACCTCTATGTGTTCGAGCCTTTACACCTAAAGTAAGCGTAAGTATAATAAAGCGCATATGAATCCCGAGTATCCGTATCAGCCGCAGCCACAGCAGCCGCAGCCATCTGCACCAGGTCCTGTTCCAGGTCAAATGTATACGATGCCGGGCCAACAGCCTCCTGCGCCTATGCAGCCACAGTATTCACCAATTGGCCCACCAAACCTTCCAAAGCCTCGTCGTAACCCAGCGAAAAAGTGGATCATTATGACATTCGTGTTTATTTTTACAACACTAGCGGCTGGTGGTGTTGCTGTTTGGGCATACATGAACTATCTCGATCAGAAAAACAATGTCGATAGCAAGATTTCAAGCGCCGTTGCAATTGCAGTGAAAGAGTCTGAAGACAAAGCCGCTGCTGAATTCCTTGAAAAAGAGAAGCAGCCAAACAGGCAATTTGTTGGCCCTGACGATTATGGACGTGTTTCATTCGATTACCCGAAAACCTGGAGTGTATATGAAGCGAAAGATGCCGTTTCCGGTGGTACCTATGAGGCATACTTTAACCCAGGCGTTGTTCCGGCTGTTGCTTCGGACCAGCAGTACGCCCTCCACGTTACGATTGAAGAAAAAGATTACGATAAAGAACTTACCAGCTACGATAGCCTTGTAAAAAGAGGGGATCTTAAATCAAGCTCGTTCAAGGTTGATGATGCAGTAAACGGTACTCGTCTTGACGGTAGCTTCACCAAAGACATTCGTGGCTTTGCACTTGTTTTCAAAATTCGCGACAAAACAGTCACGATTCGCTCAGATGCCGAAGTATTTAAGGGCGATTTCGACGCGCTTATCCAAACCATTACCTTCAACCAATAATCATCACGCTTGTCTTTGCCTGACGTGTAGCTCGAATGCTACACTAGATGCATGAATGGAGGGGATGGTAGGTACGAAGTGACACCGCTTATTGCGGCTGCACATGAATTAAAAGCGCCACTTGCGCTTGTACGCCAACTTGCCCTCCGACTTGAAGACGAATCGCTTACCGATAGCGAACGCCAGCGCCTCCTGCGTCAAACAATTCTTACGAGTGAACGCGCCCTTCGCCTGACGAGCGATCTTACGCGCTCGGCTCGTCTTGATTCTGCACTCTTTACACTCGAACCAATTAATCCAGAGCAGCTTTGTAGAGATATTATTTCCGAACTATCACCACTATTCGAAGCCTATGGGCGAAGCGTGAAAATAAAGGCACGAAAGCATCCATTACTCCTTGTTGCGAACCGTGATCTTCTTCGCCGTATTCTACTGGGCTTCAATGACAACGCGCTGCACTACAGCACACCTGGGTCGGCGGTCCACATGCAAGTTCAAGCATTTAAGAAATCGGGTATCATCCGTATTGGTGTTCGCGACTACGGTCCAGCACTTTCCAGCGACATGTGGCGTAAGCTGCAGAAGAAATTAAAAACAGCACCACAATCTATTCACGCTCGCCCCGAAAGTAGTGGGCTGGGCCTCTATATTGCGAGTCAATTCGCTGAAGCGATGAATGGTCGTATTGGTGCTGTGCGCCATAAAGATGGGGCGACATTTTACGTGGAGCTTCAAGCTTCGTCGCAGATGAGCTTGCTATGACCAAGATCCTCCTTGTAGAAGATGATGCGTGGCTCGCTGAGATGGAGGCACGAGTGCTTAAAGGCGCCGGATACGAGGTCTCCATTGCGCCGCATGCGCTTTCAGCCATTGATCATATCGATACGATGGCACCTGATGTCATTATTCTTGATGTACTGCTTGCTGGCTCTACAGGCTTTGCGCTGTTAAATGAGCTACAGTCGCACGGTGATACCAAGCACGTGCCCGTAATATTATGTACAAATTTAGCTGAACAATTTGATAGTACACGCCTCCATGAGTACGGAGTGAAGCGCGTTGTAGATAAATCAACAATGCATCCACAGGATTTGGTAGTTGCAGTCAGGGCGGTACTAGGGTGAAAACATATCGTACTCAGGCAATTGTACTTCGGCGAACCAATTACGGCGAAGCTGACAGGGTAGTGCAACTCCTTACGCCCGATGGCAGGCGAAGTGTAATGGCCAGAGGAGTGCGCAAGGAAAAGAGTAAGCTTGCTGGAGGAATTGAGCTATTTGCCGTGAGCGATGTGGTGATAGGTGAAGGCAAAGGTGACCTAGGAGTACTCACTTCCGCAAAACTTGAACATTTTTACCGTAACATCTTAAAAGACTATGATCGATTACAGTTTGGCTACGAGTCAATTAAACTAGTAGCAAAAGCGAGTGAGACCGTCGATGAGCCTGAGTGGTTTGATTTGCTCGCAGAGACCATAGCCGGACTTGATGTGCTCACGATACCGCTGTCATTGATTCAAGTTTGGTTTTATAGCCGCTACGCATCGCTGCTTGGACACGAATTAAATCTTGAAATTGATACCGAAGGGCAGCCACTTTTGCCGGATGCCTTTTATCGATATGACCAAGCCGAACAAGGGCTTCGAAATGTGCCTAATGGAGAGATATCGAGCGAGCATATTAAATTACTCCGTCTTATTTCCTCGCGACCGCTAAAAGTGTTGGTGCAAATTGGTGGCGTCGCGGCGCTACTTCCTACGTGCCTTGCGGTTGTTCGTGAACACGCCGCTGTCGATATAGTATAGAGGTTAAGAAAGCGAATACCCCGCCCGGCCTAGGGCCGAACGGGGTACTCTTCACGGTGTAAACAGCTCAAACTCACCGTGCGCAGCTCAGAAGATGTGCATGTACATCACCTTGAGCTTGAGCGCGAGTCGCATCGCTCGGCGTCCGAGTCTCGCGATGCGAACCTCATTCGCTCTGTGCGGGTAGTGCACGAGCAGGTGACGTGCTTCGTCCATCAGGCCGCGCTTCTCGCTGCGCGGCGCAACCTGGATAAACTTCAGCAGGTTGTTGAGCTGCCAGCTGAGGCTGTTGTTTCCGCGTAGCTGCCTGTATGCCTCACGCAACATGCCGATCGCGCGCCGCTTCTCGATGTGCGCTTCATGTCTGTACAGCCGTGCAGGCTCGCTGCCGTCATCGTTGATCCAGATGCGGTAGTGTGCCATATCGTAGAGCAGCAGGGCCTTCATGCCCAGGGTGACACTGTACTGAGCGCCCGGCTCGGCGGTGTCGTCGAACGGCTTCTGCCTGGCCAGACGATCCTGCTCGAGACTGTACACGTAGAGTGCCAGTGCTTCGCGCAGATTCGCCGCACGGTCCTTTGCCGTGAACACGCCGAGGGCGTGAAGCGTGGCCGCTAGGTCACGGGCGGCGCCCGATATCGGCTGCGGCTGCTGCGAAGCTATTGCCTCATGCATGGCGTTACGGCCGTGCTCGAGCGCCATGTCGAGGTTGCCCTGCTTGCGGAAGGTAACTCCGATCATTCGCATCGCTTCGGCAGAGTCCGCCACGCTTGGGGCATCTTTCGACGCAGGGATGAAGTAGTTCATCGAGGCGTAGAGCTGACCACTCGACAAGCGCTCGCGGCCCGTCTGCATTAGTTGTTGAAACGTCATGTCATCGCTCAAGGAGTGCTCCTTACCTTGGGGCTGAGTGTGGGTGGGTGAACTGTTTTTAAATTGTGAAGAGCTCTGTATTTTATATAACAAATTACGTTAATAATCAACTTCCGCAAGGGGTGGCGTGTGCTATAATGAGCCCAGTTATGAGTACAGAGAAAAACATGGAAGATATTGTCAGCCTCGCAAAACGACGCGGGTTTATTTACCCAGGATCAGACGTTTACGGTGGACTGAGCGGAACTTGGGACTACGGTCCACTTGGTGTGCAGCTAAAGCGAAATATTATGAACCTTTGGTGGAAGATTTTTGTTGACGAGCGCGACGATATGTACGGCGTTGATGCGGCAATTCTTATGAATCAAAAAGTATGGCAGGCAAGTGGGCATGTCGATACATTCAACGATCCTCTGGTTGAGGACCTTGAAACAAAGCAGCGTTTTCGTGCTGACCACCTATTAAAAGACGCCGGATACCAAGTTGACGGCCTAAAGCTTGAAGAGCTTACGAAGCTTATTCGTGATAACAACGTGAAAAGCCCGAACGGCAATGAACTTTCCGACGTACGTACGTTTAATATGATGTTTGCTACGACCGTTGGTCCTGTTGCTGACGACAAATCTATTAGCTACCTTCGTCCAGAAACAGCCCAGGGTATCTTCACGAACTACAAGAATGTTCTTGATTCATTCTACCCAGACCTACCATTCGGACTTGCCCAGCAGGGTAAAGCCTTCCGTAATGAAATTAGCCCACGCGATTTCATTTTCCGCTCACGAGAGTTTGAACAAATGGAAATTGAATACTTTGTGGACCCAAGTAAGTGGGAAGAGGCATTCGAACACTGGCGCCAACAAGTATGGAGGTTGACCCAATCACTTGGCCTTGCCGATGAACATGTACATGAACTTGAAGTGCCAGAAGAAGACCGCGCGCACTACAGCAAGCGCACCATCGACTTTGAATTCGATTTTCCAATTGGACGCGAAGAGCTTTTAGGCCTTGCGTACCGAACCGACTTTGACCTTGGAAACATTCAACGGGTGAGTGGCAAGAATATGGAATACACCATTAAGGGAACAAACGAGAAGTTCGTACCGCACGTTATCGAGCCGTCATTCGGTGTTGAACGCGCACTTATGGCCGTGCTAACGGCTGCGTATAGTGAAGATGAAGTAAACGGCGAGAAGCGTATTGTTATGAAATTCCCAGAGCACCTTGCTCCTATAAAATTCGCCGTATCGCCACTTGTGCGTAACAAGCCAGAGCTTGTTGCCAAGGCTCGTGAAGTCTATGAAATTTTGAAGAAGAAATACGGTGCAGTTATGTGGGATGACAATGGAAACATTGGAAAGCGCTACCGCCGCCAAGACGAAATTGGTACGCCGTACTGCGTTGTCGTTGATTTTGATACGCTTGAAACAGACGGACTTGTATCAGTTCGTGATCGCGACACTACCGAACAACGTCGGGTTAAGCCAGAGGAGCTTTAACAGAGATGAAAGCGGTCATTTTTGACTGTTTTGGAGTACTTGTTGAGGGATCGCTCGAGCCGATGTGTGAAGCCTTTTTTCCAGGCGATGCTAAGGCACTACGAGATGTAATTGACCTTGAGGCTCGTGCCTCACGTGGGGAGATTACGTATGAAGAATTTCTACAAACATGTGCTAAATGGGCGAATAGAGACCCTGATGAACTTCGCGCATTTTTGGATAATAATCCTCGCAATGAACCGCTCCTCGATTTTATTGCCACTGATTTGAAGCCCCACTATAAGATTGGGTTCTTGTCGAACGCTGCTGATGACTGGACGGAAGAACTTTTCACGAATGAACACCTCGCACTATTCGATGACATTATCTTGTCGTTTCAGCACTTTATGTCAAAGCCAGATGTAAAGATTTTTGAACTTGCCGCTGAACGCCTTGGCGTCGAAACGACAGACTGTCTGTTTATTGATGATGTAGAGAAGTATTGTGAGGGCGCCCGTCAGGCGGGAATGAAAGTCATACAGTACAGGGACGTATCCCAGACGATTAGTGCTATCAAAAAGGAGCTTGCCTGACAAGCACCGGTGTTACATGTACTTAAATAAGGAGGAAATATGTTTCGATTCTTAGCAGTAACAGTACTAACGCTCATTGGAAACGCACTGGGGCTTCTTGTTGCCTCGTGGCTGCTTGATGGATTTAATCTAAGTCTTCAAGGCTTCCTGTGGAGCGTACTCTTCTTTACGATTGCGCAACTTATTCTGTCGCCATTCGTTTTGTCTATGACGATTCGATATATGCCTGTGCTCCGAGGTGGCATTGCGCTGGTAACGACGTTGCTTGTACTATGGCTGACGACTCTATTTACGAGTGGAGTAGAAATTAAAGATCTTAATGCCTGGATTTTAGCACCACTTATTATTTGGCTGACAACGGTGCTTGCAGGTGTTGTACTGCCACTTTTCCTTTTTAAGAAAACAATCGGTAAAGTTAAAGAAAATCACACGCCCGAGCAGTTATAATAAAAAGTATGAAGGCAATTTGGAAAGACGAGGTTATTGCGGAGGGTCCGGTGAGCGACCTTATCCGTATCGAAGGAAATTGGTACTTCCCGCCGAAGTTTGTGAACTGGGAGTTTTTCCAAGAAAGCGATCACCATACGACGTGTGTCTGGAAGGGTGAAGCAAGTTACTACGACGTGGTTGTCGGTGGTGATAGAAATTTATTTGGCGCATGGTATTATCCAGAGCCGAAAGCGAGCGCAATTGAGCGTGTCAAACAAGATTTTTCAAATTATGTAGCATTCTGGAATGGAATAGAGGTAGAAGCGTGATTGTATATTACACCGATGGATCGGCAAGCCCGAACCCAGGCCCTGGTGGCTTTTCTGTTATTAAAAATGGTGTCCCGCACATTCTTGGAAGTGAAGATGGTGACACGACGAATATTCGTATGGAAGGCAAGGCGATCCTCGCGGCGCTAAAAGACTCAGCCGGCGAACATGCCGAGATTTTTACCGATAGCGAATTTTGGATTAACGTTATTACAAAATGGGCACCAGGCTGGGAAGCAAAGGGCTGGAAGAAGAGCGGTGGCCCTATTAAGAACCTCGACATTGTGCAGGAGGTCTATCCGCTGTATCAACAGTCGAACGCCACGCTCACATGGGTTCGCGGTCACGAAGGCGATGAGGGTAATGAAATGGCCGACGAATGGGCAAACAAGGCCCGCGAAGGCGTTCGCATCTAATTGCTTGACCCCCAGGCGGTAAACACCATACAATAGATCCTGTTGTTTAAATAGGAAATACACACATGGACGATGCCGAAAAAAATCCGGAAGCGATTGAAGAAACTATTGAAAAGACTGATATGTCCGATGTTGTGGACGCTAACGAAGAAGTGAGCGTTACGACGACCGCATTGAACGCACCAACTGAAATTGTTGAAAAGGCCGAGACCTTAAGCGGTGAAATTAAAAACGGAGTAGAGGGTGTCGATCTCTTTCAATGGGCAAACCAAGCCGATGCTGTAAAGCACGAACTGCGCGTTGAGTTCTTCCTTTTTAATAAAAACTACACGCCGTACACAACGACGATTGCGGACGATCTCGATTCTCAGATTAAATCGTTGTTTCTTTACGACATTATTAACGACGTAAACCTTGGTGCGGGTACCGGACTTTCCGTACGCGACTACGAACTTGTTGAAAAGGAAGATAATACGCTCCTTCGCACCGACCTTCCAAAAGTTGGCCGGGCTGAAACGTTGATTCACCTTATTGAACACGAGCGCGACGAGATTGTTGAATTTAGCGAACAGGAACACGAATTCAAGCGTATTAAAGGTATTGCAGCACGTTTTAGCCGACGCGACGGAACAGGTGTCTTCTACGTTATTAAACAGGTGAGTAGCGGTAATACGCTACAAGGTGCAACCTCTTGGCAGTTCGAAAGCGGCGCCTTTAAGCCATTCGAACCTGAATTCGGTTGGAAAGTACCAAGTGACAACCAGGTGCTCATCGTCGATAAAGATATTTTCATCTTTAACCAATCAAAGTTTGAACGCCTCTTTAACTATGAATTTAAGAAGCAGCTTCTTGCCGACCAAAAGGTAGCTGAAATCGAGAAGACCTACAAGCTAAGTTTCCCAGAAGGCACCGACCTTCAGACGCTTGTCATGGAAAAGAAGAAAATTGTTAATAAGTTACAGAAGCTTGAAATTGGTGTTGTAACGCAGGAACAAGCGGTTGAGTACGCCGATACCATGCAGCTTGAACTCATGACCGATGACGAAGGCAAAATTATCATCATGGACGGTAATGATCTTGAAATGTTCGTAAACCTTATTAACGAAGATTACATCACGAGTGAAGTGACCGGACGCCGCTACGAGATTAAGAGCAAGAAGCTGCTTGATGAGCCAGAAGGCGAACCACCACGCGGATAAGTTTGCAAAGAGCCCGATCAGGGCTCTTTTCTTATGCGTTCAATGAATGGTGGTACTGGCCAAGAATTGTCAGCGAACTTGTAAGTGGTCGAACGGCTTCAAGTGCTTCATGAAGCTGCTCGCCGGCGGTATCAACAACGAGGTAAAAACGGTACTTCCAAGGAGTGCCGACAATAGGACGGGACTGGAGCTTCGAAAGATTAATGCCTTTGTCGGCAAAAAGTGTAAGGATGCGCGCGAGTGACCCCGGTGTGTTATCAGTAATCAGAACAAGTGAGCTGCGGTTCGCATTCGTCGGTGGCGTGCCATTTGGTTGGAGTACGAGAAACCTAGTGAAGTTTGCAGGGTTATCTTCAATACTGGAAGCAATGATCGGCATGTCGTGAAGCGCTGCAGCCGTGTCGCTGGCAATAGCAGCTACGGTGTCGCTTTCAATCTCTTTAATATGTTCGACGGCCGCTGCAGTGTCGTGATATTCGTGACGCTCGGCGGTTGGGTAATGCTCATCGAGGTAGGCTTCACACTGCGCCAGGGCAACCGGGTGCGAATAGATATCGGTAATAGTTCCAGCCGTACCGGTACCAATGAGTTGGTGGTGAATAGGCAGATGAATTTCACCGATGATAGGGTAGCCGTACTTCTCGATGAGGTCGTAAACTTGGTTAATACCACCGTAAAGAGAATTCTCAATTGCAACAATCAATGCCTCGGCTTTACCTTCGGCGACAGCTTTAAATGTTTCGGGGGAACTCGAAGCCGGAACGATTTCTACGTCTTCCTCTGTCCAAATGTGTGCTGCGGCGTCGTGGAATGAGCCGGCGTCTCCTTGAATTGCAATTCGCATAACGAGGCTCATTGTAGCATTTAAAGAGAAAAACTTCATTTTTCTGCTCCCTCTCTAAGGTATAATAGAGGTAATGAACCAATCATTGGCGTTAGAAATAATGCTCTCGGGGGAGAGCGTACTACTTACTGGTCCGGCGGGGGCCGGGAAGACTTTTGTGTTGAACCAGTTTATTAAGCTTGCTAAACATGATGGTAAGCACGTTTCGGTGACGGCAACGACAGGACTTGCAGCTACACACCTCGGCGGTACCACTATTCACAGCTGGGCGGGCATTGGAGTAACCGACTATATTCCTTCAGGCTTCGCGGAGCATATCGCGAAAGGTCGCCGCGAAATTATTGAAAAGACTGATGTACTTGTGATCGATGAGATCAGTATGCTCCACGACTTTCGCCTCGATATGATCGATGAAGTCTGTCGATTAGTTCGAAAGGAACCAGACCTTCCATTCGGTGGTATTCAAATCATTATGTCGGGCGACTTCTTCCAGCTTCCGCCAATTAACAGGGGAGATTCCCGGGCCGGCAGCTTCGTTGTGAACTCGAACGTATGGCAGGAACTCGACCCAGCTATTTGTTACCTTGAAGAACAACACCGTCAGGACGACGAAACGCTTATCGATATTCTAAATGCAATCCGCGCTGGTGATGTTCGCCGTCACCACGCCGAAACATTGATTGCACGAACTGAAGTATTTCCAGATGACCTCGAACAACTAACAGAACTTCACACCGTGAATATTGACGTCGACACTATGAACGAAGCGAAACTAAAACAGCTCGATTCTGATGAAGTTTCGTACGAACAAACCAGTACCGGTTCAGAAAATTACGTCGAGAACTTACAGCGTTCCGTCCTTGCGCCGAAAGTATTGAAGCTAAAGCTCGGCGCTTTAGTGATGGCAGTCAAGAATAGTCCAGAGCGCAAGTACGTTAACGGAAGTATCGGTACAGTTGTTGATTTCGAACCACACACCGATTACCCAGTGGTTGCGTTCCAGAATGGCAAAGAAGTTTCGATGTCACCGGACACCTGGGAGCTTCGCGATGGTGACAAAAAGCGGGCGAGTATTACCCAAATTCCACTTCGTCTTGCTTGGGCAATTACCGTTCACAAGTCACAGGGAATGACACTCGATGCAGCCCGAATTGACCTTCGAAAAGCCTTTGTTGAAGGTATGGGATACGTGGCGCTCAGCCGAGTAAAAAATGTGAACAACCTTTATTTAACAGGGATAAATCAAATGGCTTTGAAGGTAAGCCCTGAAGCACAGCTTATTGATGTGAACCTGCGCGACAAGGCTGGGCAAGCCGCCAAGCGATTCGCGCATCTTGCGAAGAATGCGGAAAAACGTGCCAAAAATCCGCCAAAGCCATCGAAAGCAGCGGGTGGTTGGTCTGAGAAAATTGAGAAGATGCGTGAAGTATATCCGAATGCGTATCGCCCGTGGGAAGCGGGTCAAGACGAAGAGCTCAAGCAATACTTTAGCCAAGGTGAGAGCGTTCAAAAGCTTAGCAAACGACTTGGGCGCCACGAAGGCTCAATTAAGATGCGTCTTCAAAAACACTTTGGCGAGGACGTTGTTTCCTAGGGTACAATGGTGAGAGTATGAAAGATCCTTTTGCACAGAACGAAGTGAAGATCGCCGTAATTGGCGGTGGAACGGGAAGCTTTACAATGCTTTCGTCTCTCAAGAAGTATACGAGTCAAATTGCTGCCATTGTGAGTATGGCTGACGACGGGGGAAGCACGGGAGTGCTTCGCGACGAACTTGGTGCGTTGCCACCAGGCGATGTTCGCCAGTGCCTTGTAGCGCTCAGCGATTCACCAAAGGTGCGCGAGCTTTTCCAGTATCGATTTGATACGGGAACGTTTGATGGACACTCGTTTGGGAATGTGTTGCTTTCTGCTCTCGAAAAAATTACCGGTGATTTTAGCCAGGCCGTTGAAACAGCATCGGAAATTTTGCGCATTCGAGGAACGGTTATTCCGGCAACACTCGATAACATTCGTCTTAAAATGGAATGGCCAGATAAAAGCCTTGTACTTCAAGGGGAGCGGGTTATTGATACTGAGTATTTTCAGCACGACCCACGCAGGGCGCAGCTTTCACTTACTCCAGCCGCTAAACCAAATCCAATGGCAATCGCCGCAATTGAACAAGCCGATATTATTGTTGTAGCACCAGGTGACCTTTATACGTCACTTGGCCCACTGCTCGTCATTGATGGAATTGGCGAAGCACTCAAAAAAACCAAGGCAAAGATATTTTACGTTTCGAACCTTGTGAGTAAGCACGGTCAAACCGACGGCTTTACCGTTAGTGACCACGCCGCTGAAATTGAACGATTCGCAGGTGAGCAATTCCTCGACTACGTTCTGTATAACCAAGAGGCGCCAACTGAAGAAGTCGCCAAGCGCTACGAAGAAGAGGGCGGCTACGTTACCCTTGCGGACATCGACAAATTGTCGGGCAAGCATTACGAGGCAGTAGGGGGTAATTTCTTGGGTCGAATGGCCGCCGAAACCGCAGGCGATACGCTTATTGCAAAGCGCTCGCTTATTCGCCACGACGCAAAAGCGGTGGCAAAATTAATTTTAGAATTATATCGCGCCGATGAAGCCTAACATTTTTCAACTCATAGATCTTGATCGAACACTTTTTAACACGTCTCGATTCGCCGAGGTGGTAAATAATATTGTTGATAGATGGGAGCCAGGGCTTGGTAAAGAAATAGGTGAACGATTTGAAGCGACCTATAAAAGTGAAGTCACGTTCTTTGTTCTTGAATTTATTCGGGAACGATTTGGTCCTGAAAAATACGCCGAACTTACCAAAGAAGTAGCAAAACACTTCCAGCCAGAAGAGCTGTACTTGCCGGGCGCAAAGGAGCGTATTACGCGCGCCGAGGAGCTTACAAGCTTCCGCCCTGCCTACGGCATTTTAACGATGGCTCAGTCACCAGCAGACCAGCACATGAAGCTTGGCCTGATTGGACTTGAAGATGTGCCAGTACTTATTACCGATACTCCCGATAAAGCTGCAGTGATTCGCTCATGGATGACCCCGGAAGGGAAGTTCCAACTGCCATTCGAATTTGGTGGAGAGCTCGTCGACGAGCTTACTTTTGAAGATGACAAGATTCGCGCCTTTATTGGACTCCCCGAACATGTTACGGGTGTATGGATAACAAGTAGGGAGGATGCCGCCGAACGCCTAGAGGAAACTGGTCTACAAAACGTTCATATCGCAAATGATCTCTTAGAATCGTACGACCTTCTTGCGCGCAACATCGCTACACGCATCTAAAACGATGTACTGTCACTAAAAATACTACGCTTTCCAGCGGAGTATTTTTTGCTTCCTACCTCGAGTGGACATATAAACTTATCCCCATATATGTGGATAAACCAACATGACTATGGAAAATTGTCAAAATTGGGGGTTGTAGTGGGTAATTGTGGGTAGTATGATTAGTCCAAGTGGAAAACAAAAGACCACAAGACAAACACCATTACATTAAAAAACAACTCTAGCACCCCTCGGAAGGTAGCAATGGCCCAAGTAGATTATTTTGAACGAAGACTAGACGACAAGCGTCGCTTGACGATACCGTCAGAACTTCGCGCAGAATTTCTTTCTGGAGTTATTATCACCAGGGGATTTGGCACTTACTTACACCTATACCCAAAATCGGTATGGTTGCAAGAAGTCGAACCTGCGCTGAACGCCAGCGGTAGCATTCTTGATGAAAAGATTGCAGACGTCAACGTTCAATTCCGCAGAGGAAAGACAGAAGCTGAGCTCGATCAGAAACAAGGCCGCGTTACCGTAGAACAGCATTTGCTCGACTACGCAAATATTACACGCGACGTTGTAGCAGTACGAGCGGGGCAATACTGGCGCCTGATTGCTGGAGATTCCTAAATAGTCCGATTCGACGCGAACGCGATCGAAGTGTAGTGGGTCGGTTCTTTAAAAACTAAAACTAGCGAAAAGAAAAACTCTCGAGATCAACTATCTGGTAGTGAGGCGTGGCGTGCGGAAACACATTAAACACTCCGTAGTACCTTCCTCAAAAAACACACCTCCCAAAACTCCACCTCACATAAGTCTCTCAACACGGTAAAGCTAGGGTATGAGTATCACTTTGATACCCCCATTATTAGCTTCACCACGACTTTTATAAAAACAAACACAAATGCGAAAACAAACAGCTTCACTATCAGTTAGGTGATCTCGAGAAATTCCGAAAGAAGAATGCAAAAAATGAAGTTCTTCATTTTTTCATTATTCTGAGGAATTGAATTGAGATATGTAATCATATCTCAAGCTTCTCTACTATAACGATGAGTTATAATGGGGGAGATGAGTAAAGAACATCCACCACATCATGTTCCGGTTCTATTCGATGCAGTTCTTCGTGAACTAGCGCCAAAAGTAGGCGAGTCATATCTTGACCTTACTGCTGGGTACGCTGGGCACGCCAGTGCTGTACTTGAAGTAACCACTAACGATAAGGAGAGTGTTCTGGTCGACCGTGATGAATATGCAATTGCGCATCTTCAGCACTTAGCAGACCGGGGCGTTCGTCTTATGCATACCGATTTTGTATCTGCCGCAAGGCAGCTCTATGAAGAGGGTACTGTATTTGATCTTATCTTGATTGATCTGGGGGTGTCGTCACCACAGCTCGATCAGGGCGAACGAGGGTTTTCATTCTCGCACAATGGTCCCCTGGATATGCGCATGGACCGACGAAGTGGCCAAACGGCTGCCGACTTGGTAAATACCGCATCTGTTCAGGAACTAACAACTATCATTTATGAATACGGTGAAGAACCGTACATGCAGGCAAAGCGTATAGCTGAGCAGATAGTCGGAGGAAGGCCATTTAGCGATACTGAATCACTCGCAACGCTCATCAAGCAAACCTATCGTGGTCGGCAAGGAAGAATCCACCCCGCCACGCGTACTTTTCAAGCGCTCCGCATTGCCGTCAACGACGAGCTCGGACAAGTGAAGGCTGTACTGCCACTACTACCAAATCTTCTTAAGAAGGGCGGCAGGGTTGGTATCATCAGTTTCCATAGTCTCGAGGATCGTCTGGTGAAACGCTTCTTCAAAGAACAAGAAGCCAATGGGCTTGAAGCTGAGCTTCACACCCTTACCAAAAAACCGATTTCAGGAGCCACCGACGACGTTCACAACCCGCGTTCACGAAGCGCAAAGCTTCGAGTCGCTGTGAAAAAATAAAACAAAAAGGGAAAGGGCACAAACATATGCCAGTTCACATCCAAGTACAATACAACGACCAACCACAAATCGTAGCGGTCCGCGTAAAGTAACACACATCAGCTTCTGGTCTGCTATCTCATAGCAGCGGGCCAGAAGCCCATGGTTCCGACGGGCCTAAAGCCCCGGCGAGCTTCAAAAAATAAAAACCAAAAACAAACCACCACCACATGTCACAAAATACTAATTATTACGTTTCACGCCGTCAACAAAACTGGTCTCGTAATCAAAATACGACCCGTTTTCAGTCGGCTATCAAACTTGGGCCAGTCGCTCATACCGTACTGGTAGCGCTCATGATCATTGTCCTTGGTTTGATTTACGTCACCCAGGCAACGCGCACAACCGGGTACGACTACGAAGCTCAAAAGATCGATAGTCAAATTGCTGACTACAGCGAGCAAAAGAGTGAACTCGAAGTCGAGAACGCCCGACTTACTGCACTTGAAACCGTCAAGAACAGTAGCGTCGCAAAGGAAATGACCACCCCAGCGAATACTCAGTACGTTCAAGAATAATAATTCATAAACTCTATGAAACCCGATTTACTAAAAGGCAGTCGCTCACGCATTCTGGCTGGCATCGTGCTAGCTATTGCGACTATCTTTGTTTTTCGTCTTTTTTATCTTCAAGTCATTCAACACAATCATTATGTTGCCCTCGCCCAAGCGGAGCAGGTAAAGCGTGATCGCTTACCAGCTACCAGGGGCGAGATTTATGCTTTAAACGGTACAGCACCAGTGAAGCTTGTACTGAACGAAACCGTCTATACGGTATTTGTTGACCCGGCCGTCATTATTGAAAAGGACAATGCGAACGATGTCGAAAAGGCGATGAAAGACATTGCTGGCGGCAACGTGCGCGATAATTTTGAAGATCTTCTCGAGAAGGAAGATTCTCGCTACCAAATTATTGCGACTCGCGTTACCAGAACACAGGCCGAAAAGATTAAAGAAAAGGACTTGAGCGGGGTAGGGTTCCAGGCTGTTTCGCAGCGTGTCTATCCAGAAGGGCAGCTTGCCTCACAGGTACTCGGCTTCGTAAACGCCGAAGGTGCGGGTAACTACGGCCTTGAAGCGTATATGAATAAAGAACTCAGCGGTGTTGATGGTCGGCTTGAAACGGTCACAGACGTGAGTGATGTACCGCTTACTATCGGTGATCGTAATATTCGTGAGCCAGCCGAAGACGGCAAGAATGTCGTCATGACGATAGATCGCAATATTCAGTCCAAGGTAGAGCAAGCAATTGCCGATGGTATTAAGCGAAGCGGCGCAACTGATGCGAGCGTTGTGGTAATGGAGCCAAATAGTGGCCGTGTTATGGCGATGGCGAATCTCCCAACCTACAACCCTTCTGAATACTACAAGGTAACCGATGCCGCACTCTTTAATAACGGTACAATTTCAGCACCGTACGAGCCGGGATCCGACGTAAAGACCTACACCATGGCTGCTGCAATTGATACAGGCGTGGCGAAAGCGACCGATACCTACTACAATACCGACTCCATTCGTATTGACGACCGAACCATTACAAATGCGACCAAGGGGCACACTGGGGTTATTTCATTCCAAACAGCCCTAACGTGGTCGCTTAACACTGGATTCGTCACGCTCGCCCAACGTATGGGTAATGGCAAAGAAATTACCAAGACTGCTCGTGACACTATGTACGAATATTTCCACGGCCGACTTGGCCTTGGCCAGCTTACTGGCATTGAACTTTCCAATGAGCAGAAGGGGATTATTATTTCTCCAGATGAAGCTGATGGTAACGCGGTACGCTACTCAAATATGTCATTCGGCCAAGGACTCGACGCTACACTTATTCAAGTGACCTCAGGATTTACGGCGCTCATTAACGGCGGTAACTACTACAAGCCAACCGTTATTGATGGCTATATTGATGAAGACGGCGTCTACCAGCAAAAGGCAGCATCGCAACCTTCGAAGCTCGCCGTTGTAAAGCCGGAAACTTCTCGTCAAATTAAGGAAATGACACACGTTGCACGTTCATCATTTAGCGGTATCGATAAGGCTGGATACTACATTGGTGGTAAGACAGGAACGTCTCAGGTTATTAAAGATGGTGTCTATGCCGATGACGAAACAATTGCAACCTACCTGGGGTACGGCGGAAGCGACATAGATCACCCAGAGTATGTCATAATGGTATCAATCCACGGCGACCACAAGATTCTTGGCGGTTCAAAGGATGCGATGCCAATTTTCACAGACATCTCAAATTGGATGCTTGATTATCTAAAGATTCAACCGAAAGGGTAAACACACATATGGAACTCGTAAACCAAGCACTGAATGATGCAATGATGCGGACGTTCATCTTGAGTGTCCTCGCATTTGTTATTGCGATGGCATTAACACCGGTATTCACATTCGTTGCGTATCGCTACAAGTTCTGGAAGCGCCAACGAACTGCCAGCACAACAGGTGAGGCGCTGAAAGTATTTACGAAGCTACACGCCAATAAATTCAAACGTAACATTCCAACTATGGCGGGCATGATTTTCGTCCTTGCGATTGTAATTGTAACGTTCCTCTTTAACCTCGATCGTAGGGAAACGTGGTTGCCACTTGCGGCGCTTGCAGGGGGTGCTCTAGTTGGTCTTATTGATGATATTATCAATATCCGCGGAAAAGGGCAGGGGGTTGCAGGTCTCCGTTCAAGTCTAAAGTTTATTATGATTACCGCTATTGGGCTGGTGCTCGGGTGGTTCTTCTTTGACCGCCTCGATGTCACGGCTGTAACCGTTCCCTTTGTAGGGGAGTGGAATCTTGGATGGTTGATTGTTCCACTCTTCGCACTTGTCGTTGTATCTGCCGGTAATGCAGTAAATATTAGCGATGGCCTTGACGGTCTTGCTGGTGGACTCGCTGCGATTGCATTTGGAAGCTTCGGCGTTATTTCCATCATGCAGGGGAACGCACTTATGGCCGGATTCTGTTTCACCGTAGTCGGTGCGCTGCTGAGTTACCTTTGGTTCAATATACATCCAGCCCGCTTCTTTATGGGTGATGTTGGTAGTTTCGCGCTCGGTACCTCACTTGGTGTAGTAGCAATGCTTACCGACACCGTATTCATTCTGCCAATCATCGGATTCGTTTTCGTCCTCGAAGCCGGTTCAAGTCTTATTCAAATCTTTAGTAAGAAAGTCTTTAAGCGTAAAATCTTTATTTCAGCTCCGATTCACCACCACCTTGAGGCTATTGGGTGGCCTGAGACAAAAGTAACCATGCGTTTCTGGGTTATTGCCGCGGTAACGTCATTTGTTGGTGTTATGGTTGCGCTTGCTGGGGGTAATATTTAGCAATGGCAACTGGGTGGCGTGAACGCCGAGCGGCCACTCCGGAAGGGGTAGTCCGAAAGCACCACGGCGATCGACTGATCGTTGTGTTCACGGTACTCCTGATGTTTATTGGCCTACTGGTCATTTACGCTATTGGGCCACAACGCGCAAACCTTATGAACTCGGTCTTCGGGTTTGAATACTCGGAAGGATATTTCTTCTGGAAGCAGCTGCTGAGTATTGCTCTAGCAGTCGGTGGGTTTTGGGCTATGTCACTGGTGCCGTATACCTGGATTCTTAAACATGGGAACAAGGTGCTATGGGCGGGGTTTATTGCCTGTGCGCTGCTTGCGATTGGTGGCTGGACGGGGCTCGTTGCCGGAACAAACGGTGCAGTTCGTTGGATTGACCTCGGCCCCTTAGGAAGTGTGCAGCCTGCTGAGATTTTGAAGTTTGGAGTACTACTGTACCTCGCGGTGTTCCTTGCTGTTCGGTCGAAAGAGGGGAAAATCAATGACCTTAAAGAAACACTTTTCCCGGTGGCGGCCATTGCAGGTTCTGCACTGCTATTCGTGATCGTTATTCAAAAGGACCTCGGTACCGGTATTTCACTGACAGCAATTGTGGCAACCATGCTTTTCGTTGCGGGCATTAGCAAGAAGGTAGTCATGGGGCTTGTTGGGCTTTTGCTTGTTGCGGGAATATTCCTTATCTTTACCTCTCCACACCGCGTAGAGCGCGTTATGACCTACCTTCAAGGAGACGACACTTCTACAAG
>Ga0307406_10000435_pt1 | contig 24366 bp, 23 predicted proteins | sample 322Cmetagenome_3_FD_203706 | JGI IMG/M metagenome (GOLD analysis project Ga0307406, IMG submission 203706) | Maize rhizosphere microbial communities from greenhouse at UC Davis, California, United States - 322HYB-C-2 | ecosystem: Host-associated > Plants > Roots > Rhizosphere > Soil | place...
AGAACGCCGGCGAGTGATGCGAGGCGTGGCGGCGGCCGAGTCGCGCGGGGAGAACGGCCTTCTGCGCGAGGGTGAACTGGTAGCGGGCGATCACGTTGTGGAACGACAGCACGCACGCGAAGAGGCTCGTGATGAGCAGCACCTGCACGACGTCGCGCAGGATCGGCCCGAGGTACTGCGTCGTGGTGTCGAGCAGCAGGTTGCCCTCGCCGGCGAGCGTCTGCTGCGCGACCGCGACCGCATTGCTCGCGCCGACGCCGGTCACGAGCGCCCAGCAGGAGATGGCGTAGAACACGCCGATGATGATGACGGCGAGGTAGGTCGCGCGCGGGATCGTCTTCTCCGGGTTGCGGGCTTCGTCGCGGAAGACGGCCGTGGCCTCGAAGCCGATGAATCCGGTGAGGGCGAAGAGCACGGCGACCCCGATGCCGCCCGAGAACACGTACGACGGGTCGAAGGTCTCCAGTGCGATGCCCTCGGCGCCGCCGGTCGCGAAGATGACCACATCGAGCACGACGACCACCAGGATCTCGAGCGCGAGCGCCACCCCGAGCACCTTGGCGCTCAGGTCGATGTGGCGATATCCGAGCACGGCCACGATCGCCATCGTCGCGAAGGAGTACAGCCACCACGGCAGGCTCGGGCCGCCGAAGAACGTGACGAGATCGTCGACCGCCCAGCCCATGTAGCCGTAGATGCCGACCTGGATCGCGGTGTAGGCGACCAGGGCGGTGAAGGCGGAGCCCAGTCCGAGTCGCGAGCCGAGACCGGCGGTCACATACGAGAAGAACGCGCCGGCCTCCTTCACGAAGGGCGTCATGGTGACGAACCCCACGGAGAAGACGAGCAGGATGACGGCGGCGAGCGCGAAGCCGATCGGCGCCCCTGGTCCGTTGCCCGCGCCGATGGCGATGGGGACGTTGCCGCCGATGACGGTGAGGGGAGCGGCCGCGGCGATGACCATGAAGACGATGGCGCCGGTGCCGAGCTGGCCGTCGAGGCGCTGGCGCGGCTCGATGAGAGGGGAGACGGTCATGGTGTCGCTTTCGCAGAGGGTCCGGTGGCGGACGAGGGAGGGAGGTCGTTCAGTAGAGCTCGGGTCGACGGTCGGCGAGGTACGGGTTCTCCTGCCGGGCGCGCCGGGTCGCTTCGGGATCGATCGTGGCGATCATGAGGCCGATGTCTGTCGCTCCGAGGGAAGCGAGCACCTGGCCGTCGGGGGCGACGATGCTGCTGCGTCCGACGTAGGTGAGATCGCCTTCGACGCCGACGCGGTTGACGTAGATCACGTGCATCTGGTTCTCCCACGCCCGCACCGGGATGAGCCGCTCGGCGATGTGCGCGTAGGGCTCCATCTGCGCGGTCGGCACGATGACGGCATCCGCTCCATCGAGGGCGGCCCGACGCACGGTCTCGGGGAACTCGACGTCGTAGCAGATGAGCACCGACACCCGCACGCCGTCGATCTCGACGACGCCGGGGAGTGCGTCGCCCTGGGTGAACAGGCTGCGGTCGAGCGCGCCGAAGAGGTGGGTCTTGCGGTAGCGCAGCAGCTCCGCGCCGTCGCGGTCGATCATCACCAGGGAATTCGTGATGCCACCGCCCTCGAGGTCCTCCGGGAGGCCGGCGACGATGGCGATCCCGCTGTCCTGGGCGATGCGGGCGATCCGGTCGACGAGGCCCGGTGTCGCCAGCGGTGCCAGGCGGTCGCCGATGTTGTAGCCCGTGACGAACATCTCGGGGGTGACGAGGATGCGCACCCCTTTCGCGGCCGCCTCGCCCGCCGCCGCGGCGATGACCGCGAGGTTGGCATCGACGTCGCCGGGCGTGCCGTGATGCTGAAGTCCGGCGATGGTCAGGGTCATGCGGATGCTCCTCGTGCGTCGATGCACCTATCAAACAGATCAAAGTGATCTATTTGATGTCCATTGTGTTTCGTTCGCGTGTCATCCGCAAGGTCCTGATCGCAGAACGGGGCGTTCAGCCCGTCGCGTCGCGACGCAGCTCGCGCCAGTCCTCGACGATCTGCAGCATCCGTTCGCTGAGATAGCGGAAGAACTCGGCGAGCTCGGTCGCCCGATCCTGAGCGCCCGGGTCGTCGTCGTGTTCGGTGGCGTATGGCCGCTTCGCCGAACTCGGAACAGTGCGACCAGAGCCATGCGGAATCCTTACGGCGCCCGCGTACAGTGGGCTGGTGCCGGAGTTTCCCTACAGTCGCCTGCGCCGCTGGCCCGACGTCGAGGCGGACAACCTCCAGGCGCACGACGCCACCGACGTGCTGCTGGTCGAGCGGGCGCTCGCGCTCGCGGTTCCCGGCGCGGAGATCGCCGTCATCGGCGACGAATTCGGCGCGATCACCCTGGCATTGACGGATGCCGGGCTGCGCGGCATCCGCGTGCATCAGGACCTGGCGACCGGACGGCGCGCGCTCGCGCGCAATGCCGCAGAGCTGGGTCTCGGCGGTTCGGTCTCGGGAAACCCGGATGAAGACGCAGTGCCGCGGGGTGTCGAGGGCGGACACGCCGCCGCGGGTCCGGATCGTCTGGGTTTTCCCACGCCCTTCGTCGCGCACGAGCTCGACGGCGGCCTGCTCTCGGGCGCGCGGCTCGTGCTGCTGCAGCTGCCGAAGTCGCTCGCCGAGCTCGAGGAGATCGCGGATGCCGTCGCCCGCTGGGCCGCACCCGACGCCGTGCTCGTGGCAGGAGGCCGGGTGAAGCACATGACCCTGGGCCAGAACGAGGTGCTCGGCCGGAGCTTCGGTCGCGTGCAGGCCGAACGGGCGGAGCGGAAGTCGCGGCTCCTCGTGGCATCCGAGCCCCTTCCCGCGCCGGCCGAGCCGCCGTTCCCGGTGACCGCGGATCATGACGGGCTGACCCTCGTCGCCCACGGCGGGGCGTTTGCGGGCTCGCGCCTCGACATCGGCACCCGGGTTCTGCTCGAGGTGCTCGGGGTCGGCGGTGCACAACTCAGCAAGAATCTCGGAAGCGACGCCGATGGGGGCCGTGATTCCGCGAGGGCCGCGGGTGGGAGCAACGATTCTGGAGGAGTTGTGCGCGGAGGAGGTGGCGCACTCGACGTCATCGACCTCGGCTGCGGCACCGGCGCGCTCGCCGCGTCGTGGGCGCTTGCCCACCCCGACGACCGCGTCGTCGCGACCGACCGGTCGGCGGCGGCAGTGGCCTCCGCTCGGGCGACGACCGCGGCGAACGGGCTGGCGGACCGGATCACCGTCACGCACGACGATGCCGGATCCGAGCTCGCGGATGCGAGCGCCGACGTCGTCCTGCTCAACCCGCCCTTCCACCTCGGCACCAGCGTCCACACTGGCGCGGCGACCCGACTGTTCGAGGCCGCCGCCCGACTGCTCCGACCCGGTGGTGAGCTCTTCACGGTCTTCAACTCCTCGCTCGGATACCGCGGCGAGCTCACCCGGATCGTCGGCGCGACCGAGCAGCTGCACCGCACGGCGAAGTTCACCGTGACGCGCAGCATCCGTCGCTGAACATATGACCAATCCCCCGGTCAGCGGGGGAAACCCGGGCGCGTTCGGGATTGCGGATTTGCCCCTGATCAGCCATTTCGTTACGTTGGTCTGTGGGCCTGACGGCCCGAAAGACCAGTCCGCGACCACGTCCTTCTTTCGATGAGCTGTGCTGCGAAGAGGCGTGGACGTACGGTCGATGCTCTCTGCGGCGGATCCGAAATCCGTTGCCCGCGCCGCCACAGCAGTCATGTCGAACGGCCTCGTGAGGATCACCCGGGCGTAACCGAAGCAGGCTCAGCCGCCGAGGCGAGCCGCGGGGGAAACGTGTCCGAAATCGCTCTTGAAGCGCGCAATCTGTTCAAGGTGTTCGGGAAGAATCCGAGCCAGGCTGTCCGTCGTCTGAAGGCCGGTGAGAGCCGCACCGCCGTCGATGACGCGGGCACGGCAGCCGTCATCGACGCGAGCTTCACCGTCAACCGCGGTGAGATCTTCGTCATCATGGGCCTGTCCGGATCGGGCAAGTCCACCATCATCCGCATGCTCAACGGCCTGCACGACGCCACTTCCGGCACCGTGACCGTCAACGGCGATCCGATCACCGGCATCCCGAACGGTCAGTTGCGGGAGATCCGCCGCGACCGCATCTCGATGGTGTTCCAGCACTTCGCGCTGCTGCCTCATCGATCGGTCGCCGCGAACGTCGCCTACCCGCTCGAGCTGAAGGGCGTCGCCAAGGCGGAGCGCCTCGCCAAGGCCGCGGAGATCCTCTCGCTCGTCGGCCTCGAGGGGCTGGGCGAGAAGATGCCGTCCGAGCTCTCCGGCGGCATGCAGCAGCGCGTCGGCATCGCCCGCGCCCTCGCCGCCGACAGCGACATCCTGCTGATGGACGAGGCGTTCAGCGCGCTCGACCCGCTCATCCGTCGCGAGATGCAGGAGCAGCTGCTCGAACTGCAGGAGAAGCTGCAGAAGACCATCGTCTTCATCACCCACGACCTGAACGAGGCCATGTTCCTCGGCGACCGCATCGCCGTGATGCGCGACGGCCGCATCGTGCAGATCGGCACGCCGGAGGACATCCTCATGGACCCGGCGAACGACTACGTCGAGCAGTTCGTGCAGGATGTCGACCGCGCCCGCGTGCTCACCGCCGCGAACGTCATGGAGCGCCCGCGTCCCGTCGTGCCCGAGACCGCCGGTCCTCGCACGGCTCTCCGCCAGATGCGCGACGCCTACATGTCGGCGACCTACGTCGTCGGCCGCGACCGGCAGCTGCTCGGCGTCGTGACCGACCGGGATGCCGTGAAGCTCGTGCGCTCCGGTGCCACGACGCTCGACTCCGTGCTCAAGCCCGTGCTGCAGAGCGTCCGCGAGGACGAGGTCCTGATGAACCTGTTCGTGCCAGCGGTCGAGTCGCCGCTGCCGCTGGCGGTGACGGATGCCGAGGGGCGTCTCGTCGGCGTCATCCCGCGTGTGACCCTGCTCGCCGCCCTCGGCCCCGGACCCGGCGCCACGGAGGAGATCATCCTTCCGCTGATGCCCATGCCGCAGGCCGAGATCGACGCCGTGCTCGATGACGGATGGACGGACCCCGGCCCTTCGACGAGCTCAGGGACCCAAGATGCGTTCGGCTCAGGAACTGAACTGACAGAGGAGGTGCGCTGATGGATGGTTTCCGCATCCCCCTCGGCAGCTGGGTCGAAGCCGGTGTCGACTGGGTCAAGGTCAACCTCGACGGCCTGCTCGACGTCGTCTCGTTCGTTGTGACGTTCCTCGTCGACGGGCTCACCTCGCTGCTCCTGCTGCCCTACTTCTTCGTCGTGATCGCCATCGCCGCGCTCATCGCCTGGCTGGTGCGCTCGTGGCAGCTGGCGATCGGCACGGTCGTGTCGTTCACGCTGATCGTCGCGATGGGCCTGTGGGTCCCCGCGATGCAGACGCTCGGCCTCGTGCTGGTCGCCGCACTCGTCGCGGTCGTGATCGCCGTGCCGCTCGGCATCTGGTCGGCGCGCAACGCCACGGTCCGCGCAGTGCTCAAGCCCGTGCTCGACTTCATGCAGACGATGCCCGCGTTCGTGTACCTGATCCCCGCGATCGTGTTCTTCAGCATCGGCGTCGTGCCAGGACTCGTCGCCACGGTCATCTTCGCGCTGCCTCCGGGTGTGCGACTGACCGAGCTCGGCATCCGTGGGGTCGACTCCGAGACCGTCGAGGCCGGCCAGGCCTTCGGCGCGAAGCCGGGGCAGATCCTGCGCGGCATCCAGCTTCCGCTCGCGATGCCGACGATCCTCGCCGGCATCAACCAGGTCATCATGCTCGCCCTGTCCATGGCGGTCATCGCCGGAATGGCGGGAGCAGACGGCCTCGGGAAGATGGTCGTCGAAGCCATCTCGACGGTGAACATCGCCAAGGGCGTGGAGGCCGGTCTCGGCGTCGTGCTGATCGCCGTCTTCCTCGACCGCGTCACCGCAGCGCTCGGCACGCTGGGCCAGAACCCGGCGTCGCTGCCGGCGGTCATCCGTCGTCGCGGTGCGCAGCGTCAGGCGACCGCCGCAGCCGCGGCATCCGCCCCGATCGTCGAGACGACCGTCGAAGAGAAGGAGCTCCAGAATGCGTAATCGCAGGATCATGACCATCACGGCCATCGGCGCCGCAGGAGCCCTCGCCCTCTCCGGTTGCGCGAGCGACGGCGCGGGCGGCACCATCGAGCTCGGCGGCGGCGGAAGCGCCGGCGGCGGAGGGGACAAGGGCACCATCACGCTCGGGTTCCTCCCGTCGTGGACCGACGGGCTCAGCACCGCGTACCTGCTGCAGGACCAGCTCGAGAAGATCGGCTACACGGTCGAGATGAAGACGCTGACCGAGGCGGGCCCGCTGTACACCGGGCTCGCGCAGGGCGACGTCGACGTCTTCCCTTCGGCATGGCCCGAGGTGACGCACGCCGAGTACATGAAGACGTACGGCGACTCGATCGATGACCTCGGCACGTACTACGACAACGCCCGGCTGACGATCGCGGTGCCGGAGTACTCCGAGCTCGAGACGATCGACGACCTCGCGGGCGCTGATCTCGGCGGGAAGATCTACGGCATCGAGCCCGGGGCCGGTCTGACCGCGCAGACCCAGAAGATGCTCCCCGCGTACGGGCTCGACAGCCAGTACGAGCTCGTCACCTCCTCGACCGCGGCCATGCTCACCGAGCTGAAGTCCGCGACCGAGAAGAAGCAGGACATCGCCGTGACGCTGTGGCGTCCGTTCTGGGCCAACGACGCCTTCCCGGTGAAGGATCTCGAAGACCCTAAGGGCGCGATGGGCGAGGCCGAGGGGCTGCACTTCCTCGGCACCAAGGGCTTCGCGGACGAGTTCCCCGAGGCGGCCGAGCTCATCGAGCAGATCGTCCTCGACGACGAGCAGTACGGCTCGCTCGAGGACCTCGTCGTGAACGAGTACGGCGAGGGTCGCGAGGCCGAAGCCGTGGATGCATGGCTCGAGGAGCACGGCTCCGAGTTCGACTGGGTCGTCAGCTGACCTGAGCTGCGGCATCCGTCTCCCGCTCTGAAGGAGATCTCGCACGATGAAGGGCCCTTTTCGCCAGAGGCTCCTTCACACGGCGAGATCTCCTTCATTCCGTGCGGGGTGAGAAAGTCAGCCCAAGCCCGCGGGATCCTCGTCCCCGGCGAAACGCGCGGAGCGCCCCGAGCGCAGCGAAACGCCCCGGCCGGAGTGTGAACCCCGGACGGAGCGTCCCGTCCCGCTCGGAGAGGTCAACTGACCTTCTTCCGGTAGGAGATGATCGCGAACACGTAGGCGACCACGAGGATGCCGACGCACCAGGCGAGAGCGACCCAGATGTCGTCGCCGACGGGCTTCTCGGCGAACAGCGCCTGGATGGTGTTGACGATCGAGGTGACCGGCTGGTTGTCGGCGAACCACTGCACCGGACCGGGCATCGTGTCGGTCGGCACGAAGGCCGAGCTGATGAACGGCAGGAAGATCAGCGGGTACGAGAAGGCGCTCGCGCCGTCGACCGTCTTGGCGTTCAGGCCGGCGATGATCGCCAGCCAGGTGAGGGCCAGCGTGAACAGCATCAGGATGCCGATCACGGCGAGCCATGCCCCGACGCTCGCTCCGGTGCGGAAGCCCATCAGGAATCCGACGCCGAAGATGATCGCGAGGGTGATCGCGTTCGCGGTGAGAGACGTCAGCACGTGCGCCCACAGCACACTCGAGCGGGCGATCGGCATGGAGTGGAACCGCTCGAAGATGCCGCTCTGCATGTCGGTGAACAGTCGGAACGCCGTGTAGGCGATGCCGGATGCGATCGCGATGAGCAGGATGCCGGGAAGCAGGTAGTTCACGTAGTTCTCGGCGCCGGTGCTCGTCTGCAGAGCGCCCCCGAAGACGTACACGAACAGGAGCATCAGGGCGATCGGGGTGACCGCGGTGGTAATGATCGTGTCGGGACTGCGGAAGATGTGCCGCATGGAGCGGCCGGTGAGAGTCGCGGTGTCCGCCGCGAAGTGCGTGGTCATGCTGCGTTCTCCTTCGGAGTCTGGGTCCCTGAGCCGGTCGAAGGGCGGGGGCCGATGAGGGTGAGGAAGATCTCCTCGAGGGTGGGCTGCTTCTCGACGTACTCGACCTTGGCGGCCGGGAGCAGCTTCTTCAGCCCGGCGAGGGTGTCGTTGGCGATGATGCGTCCCTCGTGCAGGATCGCGATGCGGTCGGCCAGCTGCTCCGCCTCGTCGAGGTACTGCGTGGTGAGCAGCACCGTGGTGCCGGTGTTCGCGAGCTCCTTGATGACGTCCCACACCTCGATGCGGGCTTCGGGGTCGAGGCCCGTGGTCGGCTCGTCGAGGTAGATGACCTCGGGGTGTCCGACCAGGCTCATCGCGATGTCGAGCCGACGGCGCATGCCGCCCGAGTAGGTGCCGACCTTGCGGCCACCGGCATCCGTCAGGCGGAACTTCGCCAGCAGATCGTCGGCGACCTTCCCGGCGTCGGGGAGGTGCCGCAGCTTCGCGACCAGCACCAGGTTCTCGCGTCCGGAGAGGATCTCGTCGACCGCGGCGAACTGCCCGGTGAGACTGATCTTCTCGCGGACGCCGACCGGATCGGTCGCGACGTCCACGCCCTGCACGGTGGCCGTGCCGGCATCCGCCTTCAGCAGGGTGGAGAGGATGCGCACCACGGTGGTCTTGCCCGCGCCGTTCGACCCGAGAAGCGCGAAGATGCTGCCCTTCTGCACCTCGAAGTCGACGCCGCGCAGCACATGCAGGTCCTTGTAGGACTTCTGCAGGCCCTTCACGCTGATGGCTGCGGTGCTCATGATCCGTTCTCCTTCTTCTTCGCGTCGTCGAACGCCTTGATGAGGCGCGTGCGCTCCTTGTCGATCCACTGCCGTCCGCCGTATGCGGCCGCGTAGTTCTCGGCGAACTCGACGGGGTCGTCGCCGACGATGGCGCTGACCGGGGTGCCGTCGATCGCGGCGCGTTCCCACAGATCCGCGATGTCGAGGAACATCTTCACGATCGTGTCGCCGTCGGTGACGCCGCCGTAGTACATGTTGTAACGCTGCTGCGCTTTGGCGACCTCGCGGTACGGCTCGGGGAGGGCGTTGATGCGGGCCTGAGCCTGCTTGTACTGCTTCTTCTCTTCGAGCGATCCGGTGATCGCTTCGATCCACTTCGCGGCCATGCTCAGTTCTCCTTGTTCTCGGTGTTGTTCTTGTTCAGCTGTTCGATGTGCTTCTTGAGGAAGCTCCAGGTGTTCCAGAAATCCTCGAGTTCCTGCGTGCCCGCGGCGTTGAGGCTGTAGACCTTGCGCGGCGGGCCCTTCTCGCTCGGGACCTTCTCGACGTCGACGAGGCTCTTCTGCTCGATGCGCACGAGGAGTGCGTAGATCGTGCCCTCGGCGATGTCGGTGAACCCGTGGTCGCGGATCCGTGCGGTGATCTCGTACCCGTACGCCGGCTGCTCGGCGAGGAGGGCCAGAACGATGCCCTCCAGGGTGCCCTTGAGCATCTCGGTCATCTGCTTGCCCATCAGGTCCTCCTTTCGTTTCTGTCGGTACTCAGTGTTGCTGGGTACCGGTACAAAGTAACACTGAGTACCGGTACTTAGCAACACCGAATACTGAAATCTTTTTGGTCGGCTCCGGAGGGCCCCGCTAACCTTTCGCCGATGGCTCTCACCGATCTCCCCCTGGACCAGCTCCGCTCCTTCCGGCCCGACGTGGCCGAACCCGCGGACTTCGACGACTTCTGGGCGCGTACGCTCGCCGAATCACGCGCCCTCGCCGCGGCGCCCGTGGTCGAGTCGGTCGCCACCCCGATCACGCAGCTGATCGTCGAGGATCTGACATTCAGCGGATTCGGAGGCGAGCCGATCCGCGCGTGGATCACTCGCCCGCAGGTCGAGGGCCCGCTGCCGACCGTCGTCGAGTACATCGGCTACAACGGCGGACGTGGCGTCCCCGGCGAGCGGCTGCAGTGGGCGGCCGCCGGCTACGTGCACGTGTTGATGGACACCCGCGGTCAGGGCAGCGGATGGGGATCGGGCGGCGACACCCCCGACCCGCACGGGTCGGAGGGATCGATCCCCGGCTTCATGACCCGCGGCATCCAGCATCCCGACACGTACTTCTACCGTCGCGTATTCACGGATGCAGTGCTGCTGATCGATGCAGTGAAGCAGCTGGATGCCGTCGACAGCGGTCGCATCAGCGTGACCGGCGGCAGCCAGGGCGGCGGCATCAGCCTGGCGGCCGCGGCCCTGCACCCCGACGTCTCCGCGGCCATGCCGGACGTGCCGTTCCTGTGTCACTTCCGACGGTCGGTGCAGCTCACCCCCGAGCTGCCGTTCACCGAGATCGGGCGCTACCTCGGCGTGCACCGAGGGCGGGTCGAGGACATCTTCGAGACCCTGTCGTACTTCGACGGCGTGAACTTCGCACGCCGCATCACTGCGCCGGTGCTGTTCTCCGTCGCCCTGATGGATGCCGTCGTGCTGCCGTCGAGCGTGTTCGCGGCGTTCAACCACTGCGGTTCCGCGGATGCCGAGATCGCCGTCTACGAGTTCAACGGCCACGAGGGCGGGCAGATCGTGCAGTGGCACCGGCAGACCGCGTGGCTCGCGGACCGGCTCTGACCCCGCGTCAGCCCGCGAGTACGGAGAGCACGTTCCCCGCGGGGTCCGTGAACCAGGCGATGTCCGGTCCCTTGCCCGGGGCGCCGTGCGAGATGCCCTTCGCGTCGGTGCCGAGATCGGGGTCGGTGTAGATCTTCGTCACGACGCCCTTCGCGTTGAGCTCGTCGACGGCGGCCTCGACGTCGTCGACCGGGAAGTTCAGGATCGTGTAGCTCGCCGGCGTGTGATCGGGCTTGCCGTAGACGAGGATCGAGCCGCCCTGCGGCAGCGCGATCTCGAGGAAGCCCATGGCGTTGTCGGTGACGTCCATGCCGAGCGTGTCGCGGTAGAAGGAGCGAGCCGCGTCGATGTCGTCGACGCTGAACCCGCTGAACGCGTGTGTGGTCTGGAAGGCGGTCATGGTCTCAGCATGCGCTCGTCCGGGCGACGTGTCCAGAGGCCTGCTCAGTCGCGGAGGTAGGCGAGAACGGCGAGCACCCGGCGGTGCCCGCTGTCGCTCGTCGCGAGCCCGAGCTTGGCGAAGATGTTGCCGATGTGCTTGCTCACCGCGGTCTCCGTCACGAAGAGTCGTGCGGCGATCGTGGCGTTGTCGAGGCCTTCCGCCATGAGGCCGAGCACCTCGCGCTCTCGCGGCGTGAGCGACTGCACCGGGTCGTCGGCGCGACGCCTGCTCATGAGCTGCGAGATGACCTCGGGGTCCATGACGGTGCCGCCCGCTGCCACGCGGTGGAGGGCGTCGATGAACGAGGCGACCTTGCCGACGCGCTCCTTGAGCAGATACCCGAGCCCATCGGCGCCGGCGGCGAGCAGCTCCCCGGCGTAGCGGTCCTCGACGTAGGCGGACAGCACCAGCACCGGGAAGCCCGGGCGACGCGCGCGTGCCTCGGCCGCGGCCTTCAGTCCTTCGCTCGTGAACGTCGGCGGCATCCGCACATCGACGACCGCGGCATCCGCTTCGTCGAGCCGGAGCAGGAAGTCGTCGGCGTTGTCGACCGCGGCGACGACATCGAAGCCCTCGCTGCGCAGCAGCAGCGCGAGCCCCTCCCGCAGCAGGGTGTCGTCCTCGGCGATCACGATCCGCATGGCAGCTCCGCTCTCAGGGTGGTCGGTCCGCCGACCGGGCTGGTCAGCTCCGTCGTGCCCTCGAAGGCCTCGACGCGGCGGCGGATGCCGGCGAGTCCGCCGCCCGAACGCTCCACGGCGCCGCCCGCTCCATCATCCTCGACGGTGATGATCAGGCGCTCGCTCTCGCGGCTCACCTGCACGGTCGCGTGCGCCGCGCCGCTGTACTTGTTCACGTTGGTGAGAGCCTCGGCGACGACGAAGTAGCTGGCCGACTCGACCGCGGCGGGCACGCGTCCGACGTCGGCGGCCTCGATCGTGCAGGGCACCGCACTGCGGCCGGCGAGCGAGGCCAGCGCCCCCTCCAGGCCGAGCTCGTCGAGGATCGGCGGATAGATGTCGTGCACCGTGCGGCGCAGTCCCGCGAGGGCGTCGGTCGCGGCATCCTGCGCGCGGCGGAGCGGCTCGAGCACTCCGCTCGGATCGGTCTCGAGCGCCCGCTCCGCGATCCCGAGCATCATCACGACGTTCACGAGGCGGTTCTGCGCGCCGTCGTGCAGGTCGCGCTCGATGCGGCGGAGCTCCGCACCGTGCGCGTCGAGCGCTGCGGCGCGACTGAGCGTCAGCGCATCCACGCGCGCGGCGAGACGCGACTTCTCGGGCGTCGCGAGCAGTCGCGCCGACGTCCAGGACACCAGCCGCGCGACGGCGGGCATGAGCCACCAGGAGATCAGCGCATAGGCGACGGCGACCAGCGGCATCGTGGCCGCGAGCTCCCACGAGGTGACCGGATAGGGGGATCCGACCGGATCGTCGGCGGGCGCGAACTGCCAGTAGTACGTCGCAGCGAGGGCGTTGACCGCAGCCACCGGAAGCACAGCGGCGAGCAATGACACCCAGAACACGGGCAGGGCGTGCACGGCGAGCCAGAGTGCGTCGCGGCCGGTCGACCGCGAGAAGGCGAGGCGCAGACGGTCGTCGATCGTGGCCCCCGGGGGGAGCGAGCGCGAGATCGGAGGCAGGTCCGCCCCGCGGAAGGCGCCGATGCGCCGGCGGTTGAGGTCGCTCCACGCGTGCAGGATGCGTACGGCCTGCGGCAGGATCAGCACGCCGCCGGTGATGATCATCAGCGGCAGCAGCAGCATCCCGACGCAGAAGAGCACCAGCGAGACGACGGATGCCGCGAACTCGACCGCCACGTACCGCCAGTCCCGCAGCCAGCGTCGCATCCGTCCGTCCTTCACTCTGCAAGTCTGCCGGAGTGCGGATGCCGGCGCGGTATAGCCAGCACCACCATCGTTCCGGTGGACAGCGGGATGGGATGCCGTCGCCGGCGTTCGTAGCGTCGAAGCATGACCTCCACACCACTCGCATCCGCCGTCGACGCTCGTCCGGCCGAGGCGCTGCGCTTCCAATCCGTCGTCAAGACCTACGGCTCCGGCGCCAACGCGGTGTCGGCGCTCCGTGGCGTCGACCTCGTTCTGGCGAAGGGCTCGTTCACCGCGATCATGGGCCCGTCCGGCTCGGGCAAGAGCACGCTGCTGCACAGCGCGGCCGGCCTCGACAAGCCCACCAGCGGCACCGTGCAGCTCGGCGGCACCGAGATCTCCGGGCTGCGCGCTGCGAAGCTCACGGCGTTCCGGCGCGACCACGTCGGCTTCGTCTTCCAGGCCTACAACCTGCTTCCCGCGCTGAACGTCGAGGAGAACATCACGCTCCCGTTGCGGCTGTCCGGACGCCGGCTCGACCCGGGATGGCTCGACTTCCTGCTCGACGCGGTCGGGCTCCGTGATCGGCGGCTCCGCCGTCCGGCCGAGCTCTCCGGCGGCCAGCAGCAGCGCGTCGCGATCGCCCGCGCGCTGATCACCCGGCCATACGTCGTCTTCGGCGACGAGCCGACGGGCGCGCTGGACTCGCGCTCCGGCAAGCAGGTGCTCGATCTGCTCGCGCACACGGCGAAGGAGCTCGACCAGACCGTCGTCGTCGTGACGCACGACCCGGTCGTGGCCTCGCATGCCGACCGGGTGATCTTCCTCGCCGACGGGTCGTTCGCCGGGTACCTCGACGGTGGGACGCCGGCGCAGATCACCGATCGCATGAGCGCGCTCGGGGAGTGGTGATGACCGGTCAGCGTCTGAGCTTCGGCCGCCTCGTGCGCGCCGACCTGCGTCACAACCGTGCCAGCTTCGCCGGGGTGGCGGTGGCGATCTTCGTCGCGAGCATCCTGGTCACCGGGCTCGGTGTGCTCGTCGAGTCCGGCATCCGCGGGGGCCTCGCCCCCGAGCGCTACACCCAGGTCGACGTGGTCGTCGGCTCGCCGCAGTATGTCGACGTCCCGGAGGACATTCCGCTCCCGCTCCGCGAGCGCGCCCCGCTTCCCGCGGATGCCGCGCAGGAGATCGCCGCGATCCCCGGCGTCGAGAGCGTCGTCGCCGACGTCACGGTCCCCCTCGTCGCGGGCGACGATGCGGCGCCCGTCGAGGCGCACCCGTGGGCCTCGACGGCCCTGACCGGATTCGTCCTGCGCGAGGGTCGCGAACCCGCCTCCGCCGACGAGGTCGTCGTCACGGCCGTCACCGGCGAGGCCGTGGGCGACGCCGTGACCCTCTCGCACGGCGGGGTCGCGGCGGAGTACCGCGTCGTCGGCGTCGTCGACGGTCCGGTCGTGCCCGAACGCGCGAACCACGTCTTCCTCACCGAGGGGCGCATCGCGCAGCTCGACCCGCACGGCGGCGCCGCGCAGGTGATGGGCGTGTTCTCCGCACCCGGCGAGGCGGACCGCACTGCCGCCGCGATCCGCGATGCGCTTCCCGGCGTGGTCGCGCAGACCGGAGACCGCCGTGGCGACATCGAGTTCCTCGACTCGGGCGCGGCCCGGGCGACGCTCATCGCGATCGGCAGCGCGTTCGTCGGCACCTGCATCCTCGTCGCGATGTTCATCGTCGCCGGCACCCTCTCGCTGTCCGTGCAGTCGCGTCGCCGGGACTACGCGCTGCTCCGCGCGGTCGGTGCGAGCCCGAAGCAGGTCCATGCGCTGGTCGCCCGGGAGGTGCTGTCGATCGCGGTGATCGCCGCGCTCGCCGGCATCGCTCCCGGATACGCGCTCTCGACCGTGCTGCAGGGCGCGTTCGTGTCGGGCGGCGTGATCCCCGGTGACTTCGCTCTGGCGATCGGTCCGATCCCCGCGGTCGGCGCGGTGCTGCTCGTGCTCGGCGCCGCGTGGGGCGCGGCGCGCATCGCGGCTCGGCGGCCGGCGAAGCTCGACCCGATCGAGGCGCTGCGCGAATCGGCCACCGGTCCCGCCGCGAGCGGACTGCCGCGGATCATCGCCGGCATCGTCTTCGCGACCGCGGGGATCTCGGTGTCGACCGTTCCGCTGGTCGTGCGCGGCGAGAACGCGGCCGGCGCCTCGGCCGGCGCCGTGATCATGCTGATCGTCGCCCTCGCGCTGCTGGGACCGTGGCTGGTGTCGCTCAGCGTGCGCCTGATCGGCTCCGTGCTGCGGCGGATGTCGGCCGCCGGGTTCCTCGCGGCCGCGAATGCCGCGGCGAACAGCCGTCGGCTGGCGAGCGCGATCCTCCCGATCGCGCTGGGTATCGGCCTGGGGCTGGTGCAGATCGGCGCCCCCGCGATCATGGCGAGCGAGGCCGCCGCGCAGGCGCAGGCCGGTGTCACGGCCGACCTCCGCGTCACGGCATCCGCGGGACTCTCCCCGGCGGCCACGGAGGCGATCGGTTCGATTCCCGGGGTCTCGGATGCGTCCGGCATCGCCATCACCAGCGCGATCATCGACTCCCGCGATTTCGAGGGCAAGGTGCAGCGAGGGGAGCACGTTCTGCAGGGCGTCGACCCGGCAACGGTCGACACAGCGCTCGACCTGCAGGTGCAGGAGGGCACGCTGGCCGCGCTCGACGGCGGATCGACCGTCGCCGTGAGCACGGATGCCGTGCAGACGCTCGGAGTCGGAGTCGGCGACACGGTCGCCGGCCGCTTCGGCGACGGGACGCCGCTCGAGGCGACGGTCGTGGCGATCTACGAGCGCGGTCTGGGCTTCGGCGACCTCACGATGGACGTCGAGGCGGTGCGCGAGCACACCACAGCCGGCTTGGACGCGTTCGCGCTCGTGGCCGTCGACGACGACGCCCTGGACCAGGTGCGCACCGCGCTGACCGAGGCGGGACTGACACCGACGGATGCCGGGGGCCAGAAGGCGGCCGGCGCCGACGCGCAGTCGCAGCAGGGCTGGGTGGGCGTGATCGGTCTGATCGTCATCCTCGGCTACATCGCCATCGCCGTCATCAACACGCTCGTCATGGCCACAGGGGAGCGGTCGCGTGAGCTCGCGCTGCTGCAGCTGATCGGCTCGTCGCGGCGCCAGGTGCGGGCGATGATGCGGGTCAAGGCGGTGCTGGTGGCTGCCATCTCGGTGGTGTTCGGGATCGTCGTCGCCGTTCCCTCGCTGATCGGCCTGAGCATGGGGATCTCCGGTCAGCCGATCCCGGCCCTGCCCGTGCTGCCCACGCTCGCGATCATCGGCTCGATGGGCGCTCTCGCCCTGCTGTCGATCTGGGCGGCGACGGGTGCCGCGATGCGCACGCGCCCGATCGAGGAGATCGGCTCGCGGCAGTAACCCGATCGTCGATCGTCGACGCATCCGGTCGCCCGCGCGGCGGCCGGATGCGAAAGACTGGTCTCATGACCTCCCCGCTTCTCGACAACCTCCTCGCCCGCATCGTCGACAGTGGGCTGCTCGATGAACCGGTCGTCGAGAACGACCTGATCTACGGGCGCGCGAGCATCGACGCCGCCGGCACGGTCGTGACCGTGAACGTCGACCCCGAGCTGGAGGACGACGACGATGTCCTCGACGACGACGCGCTGATCGCAGCCCTCACGCGCATCCTCTCCGTGAACGAGACGCGATGGCGGGCCGTGATCGACGAGGTCGCCGACGACATCGACGAGGCGGTCGACGACGAGCCGGTGATCGAGCAGGTCGACCTGCGCGACGACCTGGAGGCGACCTCGGTCGTCGTCTTCGCGGATGCCGTGCTCCTCGCCTTCGACGCACCGAAGCAGTTCCCCGAATCGCGGATCCTGGTGCAGCTCGACGACGAACTCGACATCGCCAACATCGAGGTCAGGGATCGGGACAGCTCCACGCCGCAGTGATGCCGGCGCGCGCTCACTCGTGCGCGCGCAGCAGGGCCTTCGCGGTCACGGCGACCGACGGCCCGAGATCCTCGGCGAGCTCGCGGAGCGCGGCGACCGCTTCATCGCCGGGAATCGACCCGAGCGCGCCGGCGAGACGGCGCCGAGCCGCCGGGTCGGTGGATGCCGAGGCGGCCGCCAAGGCCCGCGCGACCGGTGGTGCGAGATCATCCGAGCGCGCCAGACCCTCGAGGACCTCGACGGCCTCGATGTCTGCAGTGCCGAGGACGATCAGCTCGACGATCGCATCGATGGACTCGGCGTCGCCCGTGCGCCCGCGGGCCAGGTGCGCGCGGGCACGGAGGAGCGGATCGCGGTGGTCGGCGAGATCCGTCAGCGCGCTCAGGGCGGCGGGGGATCCGATCTTCTCGAGCGCTCGGAGGGCGCGATGCCGTCGATCCTCCGCCGGCGAGTCGAGAGCGGCGGCGAGCAGCGGAATCGCCGCGTCGCCCGCGCGCGCCACGGCCCAGGCGATCGCCCCACGCGCATTGACATCCTCCTCGCGGAGCAGGGCCTCGACGAGCACCCCGACGTCGCGCTCGTCTGCGTCCGGAAGCGAGAGCGCCTGTCGCTGCCGGGCAGAAGCGTCGTGCGCGTCGAATCCCCGCATGAGCCCGATCGTCCGCATCACGTCCGGCCAGGCCTCGGGTTCGGACGCCTGCACCCGCTCCAGCCGCGACACCAGCTCCTGCGCCAGGGCGAGCTGGTCGCGAGAGCGATCGAGGAGCTGATCGATCATGCCGCGTGTGGTGAACCGCTCGTCGGTGAGCGCCGCGGGTATCTCGGCGAGTCCGAGCCCCAGCGACCGCAGACCCTCCACCCGGAACAGCCGCTGCACATCGGCATCCGAATAGCGACGGTACCCCGCGGCCGAGCGCTCCGACGGCGAGACCAGACCGATGCGGTCGTAGTGGCGCAGCATCCGTGCACTGATGCCGGTCTGCTGCGCCACCTCGCCGATCAGCATGGTCACTCCTCGATGCGCGGCGCCGCGCGCAGGGCAACCACGCGCCGTGCCTCGGCGACGGCGGCCTCGAAGCCGTCGTCGGGATTCTCCATCACGTGCGCGGTCGCGATCGCGTGGATGCTCACCTCCGGTGCGGGGTAGGTCGCCGCGATCTCGACGGCCGCCGTCGCCGGCGCGCCGAGCATCGCGAAGGCGCGACTCAGGCTGCGCTGCAGGTCGTGGTCGCCCCGCGCGAACTGGGTGGCCAGAACCTCGGCGAGCCTACCTTTCTCCTCGTCGGGGGCGAGCCCGGCCGCCGTGCGCCAGGCGGCTCGCGCCACCTCTGCGTCGTCGTCGGTGAGCAACGAGGTCGTGATCGCCGACCACGCGCGGGGGTCGCGGATCTTCGACAGCGAGTGCAGCGCCTGGCTGCGGGCCTGAGGCGTGGCCGAGCCGAGCTCCGGCAGCAGCAGATCGACGGTCGCCTCGCGATCGTGACGAGTGAGCGCCCAGGTGAGCATGTCACGCACGGAGAAGTCCGGCTCGATGCGGCACTGGGCGATGAGCACCCGGATGTACTCGGGGCGCGGGTGCGTGCCCGCCGTCAGGGCCGCCTGCAAGCGCGTCGATGCGGACTCCGCCTGCAGAGCGGTGTCGAGCCGTCGCGCGGCGTCGGTTTCGATGTTCGTGTCGGTCATGAGACCACCTCCATCCTCCATCAGACACCTTGTCACTGTGACAAGGTCAATTCTTCTCGGATGCCGATGTCGATTCCGGCGATTCTCGTTCGACGTCATGATGAGAGGGTCGAAAAGCGCCCCCGATCAGGAGGAAGAGCTGGGCTCAGGCAAGACGATCTTCCCGTCCGGGCCGCGCGCAGGAGCTGGTGCTCCGCGAGTCGGCAGCGTACGCGAACGGGGTCGTGAAGGTCGTCTACGACGTGACGCACTGACGGATGCCGGGGCGCCCGGCATCCGTCTTCATCTGCAGGTCGACACGACAGATGCATGTTCGATTCTCCGGTTTAGACCTGCATCTGTGGTGTCGCCCCGCATCTGCGGCCGGATGCCGCCGCTCAGAGCCACTTCTTGTACTTGAACACCCCGTAGAGCGCCACGGCGAACGCGGCCATCGCGCCGATCGCCATCGGGTAGCCGAAGGCCCAGTGCAGTTCGGGCATCACCTCGAAGTTCATGCCGTAGACCGTGCCGACGAGCGTGGGAGCGAAGATGATCGCCGCCCACGAGGAGATCTTCTTGATCTCGTCGTTCTGCGCGAGCCCCGCCTCGGTCTGCCTGCGGGCGACGAGCGCGGAGTGCACGGTCAGCGCGTTCTCGAGGATCGCGCGGAACGAGTCGACCCGCTCGTTCACCCGGATCGTGTGGTCGAGCACATCGCGCAGCGACCGCTGGAGCTCCTCGTCGATGCGGTACTTCTCCGACCCGCGGCGCAGCCACTCCAGCATCCCGCTGAGCGGGTGCACCGCCCGCTGGAAGTTGATGACCTCGCGCGAGAGCTCGTAGATGCGCCGGGAGAGCTGGTCGTCGTCGCTGTCGCCGAAGAGCTGGTCCTCGATCTCGTCGATGTCGTTCAGCAGACCGGCCACGATCGGCTCGTACCCGTCGACGACCTCGTCGAGGATCGCGTAGAGCACGGCCTCGGGGCCCATCGCGAGCAGGTCGGGGTTGGCCTCCATGCGCCGGCGTACCGCGGCGAGGTCGGGCGACTCGGCGTGCCGGATCGTCACCACGAAGTCGGGGCCGACGAACAGGTGCAGCTCGCCGAACTCGATGGACTCCTCCTTGTCGCGGTAGCGCGCAGGGCGCAGCACGGCGAACAGGGTGTCCCCGTAGCGCTCCACCTTGGACCGCTGGTGACCGGACAGGGCGTCTTCGACGGCGAGCGGATGCAGATCGAACTCGCGCGCGACCGACGCGACCTCTTCCGGGCTCGGGCGGTAGAGGCCGATCCAGGCGGTGCCGCCCGCGGCATCCAGCATCCGGTAGGTCTCGTCCAGGTTCTTCGGGGTCTCCACGCGACGTCCGTGGACGTACACGCCGTTGTCGATGAGCGCCATGATGCGCATCCGTTCTCGCAGGCGCACGGGAGCAGAAAGCTCCGTGCGCAGATCAGTCAGAGGGCGGGAGACGCCGCCGACGCTGCGGAAGGACGTGCGAGATCGTGGAGCGGATGCTCAACGCGAAAGCGCAGGGAGTCTCGACGCAGCGGTGGCGGCGTCGTAACTATCACCGGACATCGCCATCACCGCCTTTCGGACTCTCAGGGGCCGACTGGCCCGATCGGCCATGTTACTCCTGTTGCCGACGGCCGACGGCCGACCTCGATTGGAAGGGCCCGGGTGAGCCTCAGGCGTCGATACCCACGAGCTGCGCGCTCTTCTGCCAGAGCGCCTCGGCGAGATCGGCGTCGTCGACCTGGGGATTCACGCGGGTGCTCAGGGTGCGCTCGTCGTAGTACGCGCCGGAGAACCAGGTCTCATCGGGGGTGCCCTCGATGAACCAGCGCAGCGTCTCGCCGCCCTTGTCGGTGCTGATCGCCAGAACGTGCTTCAGGGGTGTGCGGTAGATCAGCCGCATCACGCTCGACGACTCGGCCGCGAAGTTCGTGCGCACGACGCCGGGATGGAAGGCCACCGCGCTCAGACCGACAGGGTGGAACTTCGTGTGCAGGCTCTTCGTGAACAGGACGTTGGCGAGCTTCGCGTCGCCGTAGGCCTTGTTGGGGCTGTACTTCTTCCGGTTGTCGAGGTCGTCGACGTCGATGTGTCCGAACAGGCGAAGGCCGACGCTCGACGTGTTGATCACGGCGGCATCCGCCTTCTGCAGTTGCGGCAGCAGCAGGTTCGTCAGCAGGAACGGCGACAGATGATTCACCTGGATGGTCTTCTCGAAGCCGTCGACGGTCGGCGTCTGATCGCCGAAGATCCCGCCGGCGTTGTTCGCCAGCACGTCGATGCCGTCGTCGCCGACCAGGTCGGCGATCTGCTCCGCGAGCGTGCGGACGTCGTCGAGGCGGGCGAAGTCGGCGGTGAGGTGCTCGGCTCCCGTCTCCCGCGCGATCGCGGCGGTCTTCTCGGGCGATCGGCCGACGAGCAGCAGGCGATCATCGGATGCCGCGAGCTGTCGCGCGGCAGCGGCTCCGATCCCGTCGGATGCCCCGGTGATGACGATCGTCCGGCGGCGCGCAGCGCCGTCGGGTGTCATGCGCCCTCTCGGCGCGCGGGTGGGGCGGGGCGCAGCGGCTCGGCGACCGGCATCCGCTCGGGCTCGGGCACGGGCGCCGGTTGCACGACCGGCGCGGCGATCTCCCTCGCGACCTGCTTCTCGAGCACCGTGACGGCGTCGTCGGAGAGCAGGATGAGCCCGTCGAGCTCTTCGCGCACCCGCTTGTAGGCGACGTTGCGCTCGGCCTGCGTGGCCGACTCGTCGACCGCGACCTTGAGCAGCTGCTGCGCGCGATCGAGGCGCTTGCGCTCCGGCTCCGTGAACGTCGAGTCGCGCAGGCGCCGGGCGTCCTTCTCGGCGATCTCGAACGCGACCGCGTAGTCGCCGACGGCCTGCAGGTACTCGGCGACCTGATGCTCGGTGACCTTGCCTTCGGCGGATGCCGGGCGCAGAGCATCCGCTGTCTTCTTGGCCCGCAGGAACGCGGCGGTCAGCGGCTGACGGCCATCGCTCATCGCGGGGAACGCGATCAGCTTCGCGACGTCGAGCTCGTAGTCCAGCCAGCGCGCGGTGATCTCGTCGTGCTCGGCGAACAGGCGCACGAGCAGATCGTTAGGAGCGACGGATGCCGTGGTGTCGACGATCGACGGCCCGCGGCGCTTGGCCTGCTGGGTCAGGGCACGGGCCTCGATCTCGGCCGTCTTCAGCTGGGCCTTGATCTTGAGGGTCTCGAGGCGCCGCTCATGACGGCGTCGGGCACTCCGCTCCCACGCCTTCGCGACGCCGCCGGCCATCCCGAAGAGGGGGAAGATGAGCCACCAGTAGTTGCCCGCCCACTGCCAGAACTCTTGCATGATGGGATCAGCCTACTTCTCGGACCGCTCCCGCTCACCTGCCAGAAGACCCAGGATGCGATCGACGAGGACATCGGGGCCGGCATCCACGATGACCGTGATGCCCGGCTCGTCCTCGTCGAGCGGCTCGAGCGTGGCGATCTGCGACCGCAGCAGCGCCGGCGGCATGAAGTGGTCCTCGCGTGCAGCCGCCTGCGCCGCCACTCTCTCGGGCGCGGCGGCGAGGTGCACGAACAGGGTCGCCGGCGCGTTCGCCCGCAGGCGGTCGCGGTAGACCCGCCGCAGTGCCGAGCACGCCATCACGACCCCGGGCTCCGCTGCGAGCACAGCGCCGACGCGATCCAGCCAGGGCCGGCGATCGTCGTCGACCAGCGGGATGCCCGCGCTCATCTTGGCGATGTTCTCCGGTCCGTGGAGATCGTCGGCGTCGACGAAGCGAGTGCCCTGCCGACGAGCCAGCTCCTGGCCGATGGTCGTCTTGCCGACACCGGAGACGCCCATCACGACGAGGGGCGGTGGGGAGTGGGATGCGGCGTTCACCCCTCCATCCTTCACCAGTCGTGGACCGTGCCGTCGAGGAGGCGGTTGTAGGGCAGGTACGCCTGCTCGTACGGGTACCTTCCCGCTTCGTCGACGTCGAGCTCGACTCCGAGGCCGGGCTTGTCGCCGGGGTGCAGGTAGCCGTCGGTCCAGGTGAACGACTGCTGGAAGACCTGGTCGGTGCGGGAGCCGTGCTGCATGTACTCCTGGATGCCGAAGTTGTGGATCGCGAGGCCGAGGTGCATCGCGGCGGCCATGCCGACCGGCGAGATGTCGGTCGGCCCGTGCATACCCGACTTGATCTGGTACATCGCGGCGTAGTCGAGGGTCTTCTTCAAGGCGGTGATGCCGCCCATGTGGGTGACGGCTCCGCGGACGTAGTCGATGAGCTGGTCGCGGATGATGTCCTTGAAGTCCCAGACCGTGTTGAAGATCTCCCCGATCGCGAGCGGGGTGGTGGTGTGCTGGCGTACCAGGCGCAGGGCCTCCTGGTTCTCGGCCGGGGTGCAGTCCTCGAGCCAGAACAGGTCGTACGGCTCGAGGTCCTTGCCCAGGCGTGCGGCCTGGATGGGGGTCATCCGGTGGTGGCCGTCGTGGAGCAGGGGGATGTCGGGGCCGAACTCGTTGCGCACGGCCTCGAACACGCCGGGCAGGTGGTTCAGGTAGGCGCGGGTGTCCCAGTCCTCCTCGACCGGCTTCGCTCCGCGGCGAGCCGGTTCGTGGTCGTACCGCACGGACGCGTCGCCGACGTCGGCGCCCTGGGCGGCGATGCCGTAGATCGCCTTCAGGGTCGGGACGCCGGTCTGCACCCGGATCGCCCGGTACCCCTGCGCCTGGTGGGCGCGGATCGAGTCGAACAGCTCGGGCAGCTCCTTGCCGGAGGCGTGTCCGTAAGCCATCAGTCCGTTCCGGGACGCGCCGCCGAGCAGCTGGTACACGGGGAGACCCGCGATCTTGCCCTTGATGTCCCACAGGGCCATGTCGACCGCGGCGATCGCCGCCATCGTGACCGGACCCCGTCGCCAGTACGCCGACCGGTACAGGAACTGCCACGTGTCCTCGATGCGCGACTCGTCCGCCCCGATCAGCAGCGGCACCACGTGCTCCGACAGATACGCGACCACCGCGAGCTCGCGCCCGTTGAGGGTCGCATCCCCCAAGCCGGTCACCCCGTCGGCCGTCGTGATCTTCAGGGTGACGAAGTTGCGATCGGGACTGGTCACGATGACCTCTGCCCTGTCGATGGTCATCGGATGCTCCTCGAGTGCAGGGCGACAGTGGGGATCACCGCGCCGACACCTCCATGGAATCACTGCCATACAAGTTGTGTCAAGCTATCGTGACGGTATGCCCGCCCCTGTCGCCCGCCCCTCCGCGCGTGAACTCGCGTACGGACGCGTGCGCGACGACATCATCGGCGGTCGATTCGCCCCGGGCGCACTGCTCTCCGAGAACGAGCTCGCCCTGTCGCTCGGGCTCAGCCGGCAGCCCGTGCGCGAGGCGCTGCTGCTCATCGCGCAGGAGGGCCTCGTCGAGGTGCGGCCGCAGAGCGGAACCTACGTCACGCGCATCGATCCCGACCGCGTGCGCGAGGCGCAGTTCATCCGCGAGGCCATCGAGCTCGCGTCCCTCGGCGCCTGCGCGCAGCCGTCCGCCGACGAGGAGCGGATGCTGCGCGACCTCATCCGCCGACAGCGCAGCGCCCGCGACCGCGAAGCCTTCTATCCGCTGGACGAGGAGTTCCACCGGGCGCTCCTCGGCCTGGCAGGACACGCGAACGCCTGGGCGGCCGTGAGCGCCGCGAAGGGGCACCTCGACCGGGCGCGCTACGTCGGCATGAGCGCCACCCGGGCCGTGCAGGACTACGTCGACGACCATGAGCGCGTGGTCGACGCCCTCGCGGCCGGAGATGCGGATGCCGCCATCGCCGCGCTCCGCGCGC
>Ga0307406_10000437_pt1 | contig 24294 bp, 18 predicted proteins | sample 322Cmetagenome_3_FD_203706 | JGI IMG/M metagenome (GOLD analysis project Ga0307406, IMG submission 203706) | Maize rhizosphere microbial communities from greenhouse at UC Davis, California, United States - 322HYB-C-2 | ecosystem: Host-associated > Plants > Roots > Rhizosphere > Soil | place...
AAGCTTGCGCCGCCGTGCCTTCCCGACGGATGGCAATCGACTGGATCGTTACCGGCGTGTTGGGCTTTTCATTGGTGGTGGCGACATTGTTGATCGCATCGACCACTGCCCCGCCGCTGCTAATCGTGCCGAAAACCGTGTGGATACCATTGAGGCTGGGTGTCGCCACGTCGGTGATGAAGAACTGCGAGCCGTTGGTGTTGGGGCCGCCATTGGCCATGGATACCACGTGAGGCCCGGAATGGGTCAGCCCGTTGAGTTCGTCGCGGAAGGTGTAGCCGGGACCATCGGAGCCGTCGCCTTTCCGGGAGCCCGTCTGACTCATGAAGTCCTTGATCACCCGATGGAAGGTGATTCCGTTGTAGAAGGGCTCGTTGGTGTGGATGGCCCCGGTTGTTTCATCGACCCACGCCTTGGTCCCTTCCGCCAACGTGATGAAATTGGCGACGGTTTGGGGCGCCGCGGTGTAATTGAGCTGAATGGTGAACGCGCCCATGCTGGTGCTGACGTCAGCGTAGATCTGGGCATGCCCCAGGGGGGCCAAGGCCAGCAGAAGCATGGGTAGCAGCAACTTCACGCGGCGCATGCCGCCATGAACTCGTGGCCAGCGCAAGTCTCTTGCCTCAAATCAAAGTCCCTCGGCTTCGGACGGCTCCCACTCGTCGTAGCCGCGGTCCTTCTCGTCCGACTCTTCCTTCAATTTCCGCTCCCAGATGTAGCGGCGGAACAGCACCTTCACGGCGGCGGTCAGGGGAACTGCGAGCAGGGCGCCGACGAAGCCACCGAGGATCAGCGACCAGAATAGCATGGAGAAAATCACCGTCATCGGGTGAAGGCCCACCGAGTCGCCGACGATCTTCGGCGCGGTGACCAGCGAATTGATCTGTTGGACGATGATAAAGATCGCCACCACGGCGCCGACGTAGGCCCATGGGTTCGTGCCGAGCCAGCCTTGGTTCTCAGGGATGCTGAAGTGGAACCATGCCAACACGCAGGCAGGGATCAGCGTGATGATGTTGCCAATGTAGGGGATGATCCCCAGCGCCGCCATGATGATGCCGACCAGCAGGCCAAGCGGTAGGCCGAAGATGGTGAGCGCGATGCCGACGAGCATGCCATCGATGAAGGCGACGAGCACCTGGCCGCGGAAGAACGAGATGAGGTAGCGATTGATCTCGGTGAGTGTTTCGACGAGCTCGGTCTTGAAGCGCGAGGCCTTGAGGGGGACGTAGTCGTGCCAGTGCTCCTTGATGGCAGCGCTCTCGTTGAGGATGTAGTAAAGGTAGATCGGCACCATCAGGAAGCCGAGTGCCAGGCCGAGGAAGCCGAGGACCTTGCCCGCACCGCCTTTGATCCAGCCGATGATTTCATCGATGTAGCTCTTTCCCTGTGCCCACAGGTCTGTGTTCTGAAGAACGATGGGCGGGTCGAGTTGCTTGAGACCATTCTCCGCGGCTTCATCGAGCGCGGCGGTGAGCGTGGCTTTCGGGGCTTCGGACTTTGGATCGTCCGGAGGGCCAAGCAGGGGATCGATGAAGGGCTTCGACCACTCGTTCTTGTTCCGGGTGTGAATCAGGAGGTCGACGATGATCTCGTCGAAGGGCTTCTTGGCAGCGGCGGGATTTTCTTCGATGGCCTTCTTTTCAGCGGCGGTCTGGGCAGGAGTGCCGGCTGTTGCAGGTTCGACTGGGCCGGGCTCGGGTTGCACGGGCGCTTGGGCCTGCACCTGTACCTGCTGATTGGCGGCGATGGCCTGGCGCTGCTCTTGGAACTTGTGGATCTGTCCGCCGATCAAGGGAATCATGATCGCCACTAGGCCGGCGACCATGAGGGTGAATCCTGCGAACACGGATACGACAGACCAGCGTCGGGAAAAGCCGCGCTTCTGGAAAATGCGGACGACTGGCTCCAGCAGGTAAGCCACGATCGCGGCGACGGCCAACGGCACCAGGACCGGTTGGAGAAACCCGAAGATTTGGCCGACAAGCCAGACAAGCCCGACGATCAGCGCGCCAAGCACCAGAATCGAAACGCCGGTCGCGGCATTCCACAGGGTGCGGATCTGAAAGCGGGTGGGGTAGCGGGCCATCGGCCCGACGGTCTAGCAGATCGAAAGCCGTGACGGGATGGGAAAATTCGGCGGGATACGGAATGGCTTCCGTGTCATGGGCTGGCTACAACCGCTCTCAATTCGGACGAACATGCCAAATCCCGAGAAAAACGCTGCCGACTGGCTCGCATGGAGCCTCCAGTTTCTTCTTGGGATTGTCGCCGGTGTGATTGTGGGGGCTGTCCTCATATTCAGGACTCGCGTGGGGTTCTCCATGCAGGCCGGATCCCTCGCGGCCTTCTTTTGCGGGGGATCCCTCGTTGGAGGTGCGCTGGCGTCGTACTATGGGGATCGCCTTTGGTTAGGTCACTCGACCCGCGTCATCGCTCCGAACAGTTTTCGGCACAGCAGCGCAAGTCGGATGGCTTCCATGGTAACCGGTTCAGCCGGAGCCGCGCTGGTCGTGGGGCCTTCTTGAAACACTGCGGGCTCTGGCCCTGAGGATTTTCAGGAACCCTGCTCCGCGGCGGTCTTGGAGATCTTGTCCAAGACACCGTTGACGAAGCGGCCCGAGTCGGTGGTGCCGAAGCGCTTGGCCAGTTCGATTGCCTCGTCGATAGCGACGGGGGCGGGGACGTTCTGGGCGTGGAGGATTTCCCAAGTGGCGAGGCGCAGGATGGCGCGATCGACGGGATCGATACGCTCCGGGGCGAAGTTCTCCACGACGGCTGCGAGGCGCTCGTCGATGGCGTCCTTCTCTTTCAGCACCGCGTCGGTGAGTTCATTCGTTTCGCGCAGCAGGCTGGCGAGCGATTCCTTCGACTCGCGAAGCTTGGCGAGGTCGACTTGATCCGGGAATTTCTCCGGCTCTTCCACCATGCTGACGCGCTCGGAGATACGGGCAAGGCGGCGGATGCTGCCGGCCACCGGTTCAAGCTGGGAGCGCAGGGCGGGAAGATCTTCGAGGGCTTCGAGGAAGCGCTTGCGGGCGAAGATCAGGTCGCGATCGGTGCGGAAAAGGATCGCGAGTGCTGGCTCAAAGCGCTCGCTGAAGGAATCATCCGAGCTGTCGCGCGGAATGCGGGACAGGTTGATCATGGCTGCGGTCCACTTGTGCTCGAGGTCGGACACAGCTTGGAGAGCCATGGTGGTGCGCTCGAGCTGTGGGCGAGCCTTGAGCGTGGCCATGGCGAGGTCGAACCGCTGTTGGAATTCGATCAAGCGGGTCTCACGGCCGAGGCTCAGGTGATGCAGAGTCTTCCACGTCGCCTGGAGGATGGCGCGACGGTCGGACTCCGTGACGAATTGCCAGAAGGCTTCGCGGAGCGACGCGGGGTCGGCTCCGCCTTCGAGGTCGGCGCAGTAAAGGAACTGGACTACCGCCTCGCGGATTTGTCGGCGGCTAGGCATTGCGGGAAATAACGCGAGGCATGGTGCGCTCGATCTCGTGGAAAATATCGACCATGGATGCAGCGATCCGGGCCGCTTCGCGACCGCGGTTCAGGTTGGAGCCGATGCAGCGGGCATACGCCTGCTTCTCATCCTCCACCAGCAGTACCTCGTGGATGATCGGCACCTTGTATTGAAGGGCCATCGACATGAGCGACTGGGTGATCGTCCCCGCGATCAAGTCGGCGTGGGAGGTCGCACCTTTCAAAATCACACCGAGCGCGATGATGCAGGCCGGTGGGGATTCGCTGCGGTCGAGGACATTGGCGATGGTCACCGGAATCTCGAAAGCACCGGGCACGCGGATGATGTCGACGCGGGTCTGGGGCATCAGCTCGCCGAGTTCCTCGACGGTGTTGTCCACCAGAGCATCGGCGAATTGTTCATTGTACTTGGCCGCGACGATGCAGACCCGGACGCGGGGGCCGATGATGCGGGGCTTGGGCGGCAAAGCCGAGGACATGGGCGGGGTATGGCGGGAGGTGGGGGAAAAGTCAACGGAAGCGACCCGAGAAAGCCGCAGCGGGTGTAAACGCAGTTGAAATGCCGATTACTCCACGTTTTGCACCTGCTCGCGGATTTTCTCCAGCTCGGTCTTGGCTTCGACCACGTGCTGGGCGATCGCCGCGTCGGAAGCCTTGGAGCCGATCGTATTGAATTCGCGGTGGATTTCCTGGCAGAGGAAATCGAGCGGGCGTCCCGCGGGCTCCTCGCCGGTCATATACTCGCGGAATTTCCGGAAATGGGAGTCCAGACGGGTGATTTCCTCGGAAATGTCGCAGCGGTCGGCAAAAACGGCGATTTCCCGCACCACACGCTCGTCCTGCAGTTCGAGCTCCAACCCGGCGTCACGGAGGCGTTTCGTGAGCACCTCGCGGTAGCGTTCCGGCCGACCGGGAGCCTGCGCGACAATGGCCGCGGCGGTCTTTTCCAGTGCCGTGAGGCGGCTGGAGAGATCCTTGGCGAGGTCGGAACCTTCGGCGGAGCGCATTTCCAGCACCTGCTCGATCGCCACCTCCAGCGCGTGCTCGATGGCGCTCCAGACGGCTTCCGCAGCAAGTCCGCCGTCCTCGATCCGGATGATCCCCGAGGTGCGCAGGAAATCTCCGGCCTCGGGGGCGACCTTGCGGCCGGTGTGCCGGGAGATGCACTCGAAGGCTTTTTCCAAGGCATCGACCATCCGCAGATCCACGCTGACGGGAGCCGGCGCGCCACTGGAGCGGTCGAATTGGACGCTGACCTGAATGCGGCCGCGAGAGATCGTATTCAGCACCGCGCGGCGGATCCGGGCTTCCAATTCGCTCAATTCGCGCGGGAGCTGGATGACGACTTCGGCCTGCTTGCGGTTCACGCAGGCGATTTCGACTGTCGCCGTTCCCTCGTCCGCCGTGGCCGAGCCGCGGCCAAATCCCGTCATGGAATGCATGCGGGGAGGCTGGCGAGACATTCGGACCTTGGAAATGGGAAATTAGCTTTCCTCAAAGGTCCGTCATCCGTCGCTTTTCCTCACCGGGAATATTGTCCGGCGGCGTGTCGCTCTCCTCTGCAGGAGTGTCATCCTGCTTTTGGGGAGTGTCGCTGTTTTCAGCGGACGCGTCGCTTTCTTCGGAAGGTGTTTCAGCCTCTTGTCCGGCTTTCCAGCCTTCTTCGGAAGCCGATGGATCCCAGTGGTCGCCGCGATCTTCCTCCTCGCCGCCTTCCGGCTCTTCCTGCTGGGGCTCGTTGAGGAGTCGCTCCATCCGCTCGCGTTCTTCGGCTTCGTCTGCCTGACGTTGCTTGCGGGCATCGAACCAAGCCAGCCAGATGCAGACCTCGTAGAGCATGATCATCGGCACGGCCATCAGGCACAGCGTGAAGGCATCGGGCGTCGGCGTGATGATGGCGGCAGTCACCACGATTGCCAGAATGGCATAGGCCCGGGTGCGGCTCATCGACTCGTAGGTCAGCAGGCCGAGCTTCACCATCACCATGACCACCACCGGGAGTTCGAAGGAGAGGCCGAAAAGCAGGGTGAACTGGGTGGCGAAAGTCACATACTCGCCGATCCGCCAGTCATTCGAGACGCCCATCGACAAGCCCCACTCGAAGAAGAAGGTGAGGGCGCGGGGGAGCACCGCAAAGTAGGCGAAACAGACTCCCATCAGGAACAACCCGAAGCCGACGGCCAATGCGGGCCACAGGACCTTCTTCTCATGGGTATGGAGACCCGGCAGGATGAACTGCAGGGTGAAGAGCATCAGCAAGGGGAAGGCCAGCACGATGCCGGCGAAGAACGCCAGCTTCATCGAAAGCATGAAGGGCTCCGTGGGGGTGAGCACCGACATCATCTGGAGGTTTCCCTTTGCGTCGATGTCCGGCTGGGCTCCATTCGCGAGGAGGGTGGTCACCATCTCCGCCATCGGTTGGTCGGCCTTTGCGTGCTGGAGGAAATCCGCGCGCTTTTCCGCCGGCAGCACCGCCGAGGCACGCAGCAAGCGAACCGCGTCGACGAGCTTTCGCGTCGAGGCATCAAACTGACTGAGCAGGTGTTCTGCGGTCGCGGGGTCCAATCCCACCAGGGCGTGCTCGATTTTCCGGGCCAGCTCCCAGTTTTTCCCATCCACCTCCTTGGGCAGCATCTTGGACTCGTGGATGGACATCACCTGGTCCACGGGCTTCCGGATGATCACCATCAGCTGATCCTGGAAGCTGAAGCAGACCAGCATGGAGATCAGCAGGGTCAGAACGACCCGTGTGATCATCACGCGCAAGTCCTCCAAATGATCCAGGAAAGGCTTTTCGTTATCCGGGTTCGCCTTGTCCCGCAGTTGGAAAACCTTCTTCAGCAAAAACATCGCCGGTAGCGGCGGGATTCAAGGCGCGCTCAGGCCCGGTGGCAAGGGCTCATTCCCCCTCGTTTCACTGGTTCCGTCATCGGGAAAGATCGCCCCATTTTACCGCGTCCTGTCCTGTTCCGATGAAACCCGCGCTCTGCCCCCTCGCCCTGCTCCCGCTGGCGGCCCTCCATGCTGAAGGCCCGTATCCCGTTGATCCCGCGTCGGTCCGGCAGGAGGGAGTGCCAAAGGGAGTCACCACCAAGCACCGCTTTTCCGGCAGCAAAATCTATCCGGGAACCGAGCGGACCTACTGGCTTCACGTGCCAGCGCAGTATGATCCGGCCAAGCCGGCCTGCCTGATGGTCTTCCAGGATGGCGGCGGGTATGTGAATGAAGGCGGGGCGAACAAGATCCCGATCGTTTTCGACAACCTGATCGCGAAGGGCGAGATGCCGGTGACCATCGGCATCTTCGTCGACCCGGGCGTGGTGCCCGCGCCGAATGGTGAAAGCCAGCCGCGTTTCAATCGAAGCTACGAGTACGACGCCTTCAGCGCCGACTATGCCCGCTTTCTGATAGACGAGCTGATTCCGGTCGTCGCGAAGGACTATAAGATCAGCGAGAACCCCGACCATCGCGCGATCTGTGGCGCGTCGTCAGGCGCGATCGCCGCGTTCAATGTGGCTTGGCAACGGCCGGACGCGTTCCGCCGCGCGTACTCGATGATCGGAACTTACGTCGGCCTGCGCGGCGCGGACGAATTCGCGACGCTGGTTCGAAAAACGGAGCCGAAGCCACTGCGGGTCTTCCTTCAGGACGGCTCCAACGACCTGAATATCTATTGTGGCGATTGGTGGATGGAGAACCAGACGATGGAGCGCTCGCTCACGTTTTCCGGCTACGAAGTGAATCACAACTGGGGTGAGGGGCCGCATTCCCATCAGCACGGCGGAGCCATCATGCCGGAAGCGCTGCGTTGGTTGTGGAAGGATTTCCCGAAGCCGGTGGCGGTGAACTACGATGCCTGTCGTAGCCGGGCGAAGGAGATGCTGGTGCCCGGAGAGGATTGGCAACTGGTGGGTCAGGGATACGGCTTCACCGAAGGCCCGATCCCGGCCCCGGATGGCGGTATCTTTTTCACCGATATCCCGAAGAATACGATTCATCGCGTCGCGCCGGATGGCACCGTATCCGTTTTCCTCGAGGATACGCGCGGCACCAATGGCCTCGCCTTCGGCCCCGATGGTCGCCTCTACGGCTGTCGCGCTGGTAGCGGGGAGATTGTCTCGTGGGACATCGCGAACAGGGAAGAGAAGGTCCATGCGAAGGGTCTGAAGGCAAACGATCTCGTTGTGGCCAATGACGGGATCATCTACGCGACCGAACCCGAGAAGAAGGCCGTGTGGATCATTCGTCCCGGTGAGGACAAGGTGATGGGCACTGACCGTTGCAACGGTGTGAATGGTGTGACCCTCACGCCCGACCAGACGCGCGTCGAGATTGCCGATCCGAATGGCCGATACGTCTGGGATGCCTGCCGGGAGAAAGACGGCACTCTAACAAACGTGCAGCCTTACCATCACCTCCACCTGCCGCCGGCTGATCCCGATCCGCGCAGCCGCGCCGATGGCTTGAAGGTCACGCGTGATGGCTGGCTGTTGGTTGCCACGGCGATGGGCATCCAGATTTGTGATCAGCCGGGTCGTGTGAACCTGATCCTGCCGCCGGTGCCCGGGGCACGATTTCCTTCGAACCTCTGCTTCGCGGGGCCGGATCTGAAGACGCTCTACGTGACCGCCGGTGACAAGGTCTTCAAGCGGAAGACCAAGCTCACCGGCATCAAGGCTTGGGAAAAGCCGGTGAATCCGCCGAAGCCGGGACTGTGAACGATCACAGCATCCGGCACGGCATCATTCCATTGCGGAGTGACGCCCACGGCTCTTGAGCGGAGACGTCTTCGGGGTCCTCGGCGGCAGCGAGGTCATCCGGCAGCTTGGCCGGGGAAAGAATGGCGTGGAAGACGAGTGTCTCGGGAAAAGGATTGAAGGTCGCATGCACCACGCCTGCCGGCAGGTGCGCGATCTCGCCGGGGCCGAGGATGCGGTATTCGTTGCCGACCCATTGCTCGGCCCGGCCTGAGACGACGTGGATGATTTCCTCGCGGTGCGGGTGGCGGTGGAAGGGGTGGCAATGTCCTCCAGGCATGGTGGCGCGGACCATCAGCAGTTTTTCCGCGGCGACGAGGTCGGGGCGGCACAGCCATTCGTTGTGGGTCCACGCGTTGGTTTCGTGGATCTGCTCACCGTCTTGGACGAAGCGCTTGGGTGACTCGCTCATATCAGATCTGCACTTTCGGGAGGGTGGGGGAAGGCGGCAAGCTCAAGCAGCACAACTTTCCCTATCGAATCTCCACATTTCGGAGGCTTGCGGACCGCGCTTGGTCGGTTAGAGTAGGGCGGCATGTCCGCTCCTGAAACCCAAGCGAGCCGGCGTTCGGTGACTCGTGCCGACGTCAGCGACGACCGCGATTGGCTGCGCGACAGCCCGGTGTGTCCTTTGTTGGCGCAGCATCACATCGCTCACATTGGCGTTTTGGAAGGAGGCCCATCATTCGAAATGTCGCGGCCGGACCAGTCTGGTACGTTCATGCTCGCGTGTTTTGGCGGCAGCGGATTGGTGAAAGCCGATGGCCAGTGGCGAAAGGTCACCGCAGGGCAGGCCTGCCTGCTGCCGCCATTCGTGACGAATGCGATGAAGACGACCGGTCGCGAGCCGTGGCGGATGTGCTGGGTACGCTACCTCGAATCGCGTGAGTCGAATCCCATCGTCTCCGCCGCCTCGCCGGTGCTCGGTGCCTATGACCCTCAGCCGCTGCTGAATGCGATCCAGGGGCTGCATGCCGAGTGCATCGGCGCGAATGCCCCGGCGATGCTGCACCTGTGGACGGAGCTCATTCACGGCTACGTGCTGCGCTTCGCCCAGCCACACCAGAGCGATGCGCGGCTGTGGAAGCTGTGGGACGCGGTGGAAAAGTCGCTGGATCATTCGTGGTCGTTGGAGGAACTCGCGGCGCGTGCGTGTGTCTGCAAGGAGCACTTGCGTCGCCTGTGTCGTGATGAGCTTGGACGCAGCCCGATGCAGCACGTGACCTTCCTCCGCATGCAGACCGCGCGTCACCTGCTGTCCACCACGGATGAGAAGGTGGAGACAATCACGCGGATGGTGGGCTATTCGAATCCGCACACCTTTTCGAACACCTACAAGAAGTGGATCGGCTGGCGGCCATCGGAGAATCGGCGGTGATTCGGGGCCGCCGAATCATCGCAGCTGATTTTCCGGAGGGAGGCAGGTTGCGGAGACGCCTTATTCGTCTTCTGACAAATCGATCGTGCTCGGGCGATCGGCATAGAATTCCACGTAGCCGCAGCTGGAGCATACCCAGGCCGAAACAGTGGTCTCTTGCTTCTCCTTGAAGAAAAGAGCCCCGGGGTTGCGAAAGGTAGCGATGGACATCTCCTGCTGGATGTTGCCGTGGGCGCGGTCGATTACTTTCGCATCGGCAATGATGTTGGTGCATTCGCACTTGGGGCATTTTCCGGTTCGTTTCATGGGATTGTAAGTGGCCACCTGACGATTCTAGTTCAGCGACAGCTTCTGCATCGTGTGTGTAGAGCATCGATGGTGCGCTCTGAATCCGAGACGCGGAGTGGAGAGTGGAAACGGTTGCCGATGCAGCGGATTGTTCGACGCAATATTGCAGATGAATCAGTATTCGGTGTGCAGACCATCTGGCTACCTTCTGGGTTCATACTTCATCGCCACGGCTCCCGAGTCGAACTCCTGTCGGTCCACGAGCTTCAAGTCGACATGCTTTGATAAGCCCGCGAATAAGGTCGGCCCGTGTCCTGCCAGCCGGGGATGCACGATGAACTCATACTCATCGATCAATCCCAGTTCTGCCAATGCCAGCGGGAGCTTCAGGCCTCCCGTGAACAGTCCCTTGCCGGGTTGTTGCTTTAGTTGATAGACGGCTTCGGCGAGATCCCCGTGCACGAGTTCCGCGTTCCAATCGACTTTGTCCAAGGTGCTCGACACCACGTACTTCTTGGTCGCATCGATCGTGCGAGCGAAGGGCAGCATCCACGGTTCCATCCAGTCAGGCGTCACTCCCGTTCGGGCCGGCACGCGCCACGCTTCCTCCATCATTTGGTAGATCACCCGGCCGAAGAGGAGGGCATCGGCCTGCTCGATGCTCTCAGCCGCGTGACGATGCAGCTCTTCGTCTGCGGACATCACGCAATGATCGCAGCAGCCGTCCAGTGTGACGTTGATGGAGTAACGTAGGGGTCGCATAAGGTGAGAGCATTCTAGGCTACTGGGTCATATGTCGAGTGGGCGCCAGTCGAAGAGAGCTGGAAGGCCGTCTCCTTGATAGAAAGCCCTGAACGCTTCAACCACGTCGGCCCAGCGAATGAGATCGCGATGCTCGCCGGGGCTCACGTGATCGTGCTTCTTCAGTTCCATGGGTTTCGTTGAGCCGCCCGGATAGCCTGCGCGATAGTGGATGTAGTCCTCAATGCCTGCCCCAGTGACGACGCGCCATTCCAAATGGTAGCCATTGAAGCCGCGCAGTGTTTGAACGTAGGAAGAATTCGGCACCTTCAAGCAGCAGAAGCTGTTGCCGTTCCCTGGATCCAATTCGCTGAGGACTTGCTCGACGAGCCGCCAAGATGGATTGTCGCAGTGTAGTCCACCCTCATTCGTGAGGATGAGTCCTTCGGGGGTGATCTGGGGCTCCGCTTTTGGGTCTGGTAGTTCGGCGATTTTCACGGGAGATGCGCTAAGTCGACTAACAGTAAGCCTCCCTGCGGTCGAGCGGCAAGGCGGCTCTACGACGAGCTCGGAGCTGACCAAAGGGGTGTTGCGCGTCGATCGGGCGGCCGAGGGGACTGTCATGCTGCGCTGAAGAATCTGTTCAAGAGAACTTCCCGAGGATTTGTTGGCGAGAAGGGTCAGGATTCACGCTGACCCACATCTTCGGGCGTCGGGTCCTTGGAAGACTGCCGCTGAAATCCACAATCCGGTATCGCGTTTGCTGCGGAGGCTAGAACTGCCGTCGCTGCCGAAGTAGAAGAGGTGACCAACCCATGAAAGCGACCCTTGCCGCGATTCTTTGTACCGCGTGGATGACAGTCACCCACGCGGCTCCACCTCCCGTGTTCGTGCAGGAAGGCACGGTCGAAGGAGCTCCTTCGAAGAGTGGCTTCCCGACGGCGGCTGACCTGGCGAAGGCCAAGGCGATCGTGCTGTGTGGTGGCGATCGGTGGACCGATGAGCAGCGCGACCTGATCGAGGCTTTCGTTGAAAAGGGCGGCGGTGTGGTGCTGGTGCACGATGCGATCACCGCTTCCGGTTGGGTGAAGGGTGAGGCTGTCCGTTGGTCGGGGACGATCCCGATGTTCTTCACGCCTCCTGGACGCGAGAATCCGCTGACGAAGGGAATCTCGAACTTCGACATCGAGGATGAGATGATTCACGGACTGGAAGTCGAGACGGGGGATCAGGTGTTAACGACGACTTGGTCGCCGAACCGCAAGCACATGAAGGGTACGGTGCCGCAGCCTTATGTGTATGGCGTATCGCCGGTGGTTTGGACGGAGAGCAAGGGCAAGGGGCGTGTGGTGTATTTCGTTCCAGGAAAGCGCCCCGAAACGCGCTCGCATCCGGCGATCCGCACGATGATGCGTCGCTCGCTCCTGTGGGCCGCCGGTGAAGAGAAGGTGGATGAGCTTTCCACGAAGGAGGATCTCGCCGCTCTGGTCTATCCGCCGGGAGGACCGCTTTCACCGCAGAAGGCGATCGAGAGCCTGAAGGTGCATCCGGATTTCAAGGCGGAGCTCGTGGCCTCCGAAGCATTGATCTCAAAGCCGCTCAATCTTGATTGGGATGAGAAGGGTCGCCTATGGGTCGTCGAGAGCGTCGAGTATCCCGAAGGCAAGCGGGGCGGGGGACCGGAGTCGATGCACTCGCTGTGGCAGCGCGAGACGAATCTGGAGAAGCCGGCTGCCGTTGATCGGCCGGGGCGCGACACGGTCTCGTGGCTCGAGGACAGGAACGGCGATGGCGTGATGGATACCAAGCATGTCTTCGCTGATGACCTCGATCTCGCGACCAGCTTCTGCTTCTACAAGGACGGCGTGATCGTCGCGCAGCCGCCGAGCATCCTCTTCCTCCGCGACACCGATAAGGACGGCAAGGCCGACAAGCGCGAGACGCTCTACACCGGTCTAGGCATCTTCGACACCCACGCGGTGCTCAACAACCTGCGCTGGGGCCTCGATGGTTGGGTCTATGCGACGCAGGGCTACTCATCGTCGACGAAGGTCACCTCGGGCGATGGCAAGACCGACTTCGGAGGCTTGGGGTCCGGTATTGTCCGCTTCAAGCCGGATGGCTCGAAGATCGAGATGGTCAGCGCCAAGAGCGGCAACTGCTGGGGCGTGGACCTCACCGCGGACGGGGAAATGTTCTTCACCCAGCCGACTTCCGGTGACCTTGTGATGCACGTGCCGGTCACCGACCGCCTGATGGCGGAGGGTGGGATCGGCAATGAGCCCTCATGGCAGGTCATGGTGCACCTGCGTGCCGTGAAGCCGATGATGTCGTGGGAGGAGATCGTGGAGAACCAGCCGAACGATGTGATCGGCTCCTTCACTGCGGCCTGCGGTTGCGCGGTCTATGAAGGTGGGGCTTGGCCGGATCAATGGAAGCTCGGCTACTTCACCGCCGAACCTACGGTGCACATCATCCACCACGAAACGCTCTCGCCGGCTGGCGTGACCTACAAGGCGGATAAGGTGCGGGATGAGGAGTTCTCGGCGACGCGCGACTTCTGGAGCCGGCAGATCGACACGCGCATCGGGCCGGATGGCCAGCTCTACGTCATCGATTTCTACAATCAGGCCATCCTTCACAATGACCCGCGTGGACCAATCCACCTGTGGAACCACCAGGCAGCACGGCCGGACCGTGATCACTTCTTCGGCCGCATCCAGCGATACAGTCACAAGCAATCCAAGTCGCTGCCGAAGGCCGATTTGACAACACTCGATGGCCGCCTTGCGGCTCTGGGTCATCCGAACCGTGAGGTGCGTTTCCGTGCCCAGCGGTTGATTGAAGAAGGTGATGTCAAGGCTGCCGCCGCTAAGCTCAAAGATGCGAAGGGCGTGGCGAAGATTCACTCGATGTGGGTTCGCGCTGCGGCTGGCGTGCTTGAGGAAAACGAGTTCATTGTCACGCTGGACGATGCCGATCCGGGCATCCGCGTGACTGCCGGTCGCGTGATCGGAGCGTATCCGCAGTTCGCCACGAAGAAGGTTGTGGATGCCATTGGCTTCCGGCTTGCGAAGGAGAAGGAGGCGCGCGTCCGCCTGCAGTGGCTTGCTGGGCTTCCTTCCGAGGCTGTGATTTCTCCGGATGCCCTTGCGGCAGTCCCGGTCGATGAACGTTGGTCGCTCGCGGCGGTGGCCCGCTTGTCAAAGCATGACCCGGCGGCCGTGCTCGCGAAGTCGCTGGCAGGCCCGGATGGGGCGAAACACTCTGGGTTGGTGCGCTTGCTCTTCGACGCTGGTCGCAAAGATGCCGACCAACTCGCTGGCATGCTCGCCGCGCTGGAAGGTTCCGAAGAAATGGCGGTGGCTTGCTTGAACTCGCTCTATCAGGGTGAGCGGCCACGCAGCGCCCGCCTGGACCAAGCGCTGGGTGCGCTTGCCTCGAAAGGTTCGCCGAAAGTTCGTGCCGCTGCCCTCCCGTTGGCTGCGAAAGGCTGGAAGGCTGACCTTGTCGATAGCACGGTGGCCGAGTTGCTGAAGGTTGCTGGCTCTAACGAGGAGGTGCTGGTTTCGCTCGCTGCCTTGCCTGCTTACTCGAAGGATCTCGTCAGCGCGCTCGCTGCCGGTGCGACGAAGTCCGGTGCGGTGCGCGATGCCATCGCAGCGAGTGGTTCGCCGGATGGTGCCAAGCTCTTGATCGCCGCGCTGCCGTCGCTCGGGGCGCAGGACAAGGCGAAGGTGCTGGAGGCGTTGTTAGGAAAGCCGGCCTCGGCCATCGCTCTGGTGGATGCGCTGGATAGCGGAGAACTGACGCTGGCAGTCGTCGGAACCACGGTGCTGCCGCGCCTGGCCGATCACCCGGATGCGAAGGTCAAGGAGCATGCCGCGCCGCTGATGAAGAAGCTGCGTGGTGCGAGCGAGGCGAAGGACGCGATCATCGCGCGCCTCTTGCCGGAAGTCAGCAAGCCGGGCGACGCGGAAACGGGCAAGATGCTTTTCGCCACCTGCGCGACTTGCCACCGTTATCATGAACAAGGCGCGCTCATCGGCCCGGTGCTCGAAGGCATAGGTGTACACGGCGTCGAGACGCTGCTGACCCACATCGTGGATCCGAATCGTGAGGTGGAACCGAGCTATCACGTCTGGAACATCTCGACCACCGATGGTCGAACGCTGTCCGGCTTCGTCAGCCGTGAAACTGCTGGCAGTATTTTCGTGAAGAACGCCGCGGGTGAAACCGAAGTGCCGCGGAACACCATCGCGAGCCGCTCGAACACCGGGCGCTCGTTGATGCCCGAAGGCTACGAAGGCCTCGGCCCCGAGCCTCTGCGCGACCTCATCACGTACCTGCGCTCCGGCGAGCAGCGTTTCCATACGGTCTCCTTCGGCAAGGCCGCGACGGCTGACGGCAGTCGCGGTGTCTATCTCTCGCAGGATACCCCGGGCGATCGCGTCGGCATCAAGCGCTACGGCCTCGTCGAGGAACACGGCGTGCCTTTCCAGCTTCCCGATCCTCTGATCACGCCGGGCGGCAAGAACGTCATCGTGCTGAAAGGTGGGATGGAAGATCGCGCGGTTGCTCGCACCATGCCGGGACGAGTTGAGATCCCGATCAATGCCGCAGCGGGTCGCCTGCACTTGCTGGGCGCGGTCGCAGGCTGGGGCTTCCCGGTGATGCGCGAGAAAGATGCTCTGGTTACCATCGCCGTTCACTATGTCGGCGGCGGAGTGGAAGAGATCGCGCTGCGCAATGGTGTGGAGTTCGCCGATCACGCGGGCCGCATTGATGTGCCCGGATCGGCTTGGGCTGATGTCGTGGATCATGGTCAGATGCGCTACTTGTGGCGCGATCTGAAGAAGAAGGATGGAGTGATCGAGAAGCTCGTCCTTACCAGTGGCAACAAGGTGGCAGCGCCGATGATCGCGGCGATCACGCTCGAGGCTGCTTCAAGCGATGGCAAACTCCCCACACCGCCGGTCGATGGCGGGCCGGAGGGGCAAACGACCTCGTCCTTGCCCGCTACCAAGGAAAAGCTCCGCGTGCTGCTCGCCGGCGGCGGGGGCTCGCATGACTTCTCCGCGTGGTATGATCGCGAGGACCAAGGCGTCTTGCGGGAGGCCGGCTACGCCACGCTCTACACCTCTGACCCGGGTAAAGCGGCTGAAGAGTTGGCTCGTGCCGATGTCTTCGTCTTCAGCTCGAACAATCCTGCTTACGTTCGGTCACCGGAGTTCCAACGCGCCTTCGCTTCATATGTGGCCGATGGTGGCGGCCTTGTGCTGCTTCATCCCGCGACGTGGTATAACTTCGCCGATTGGCCGGCCTACAACGCGACCTTCGTCGGTGGCGGTGCCAAGGCACACGATCCGCTCGGTGAGTTCGGGCTGAAGGTGCTCAAGCCGGAGCATCCCGTCGTTGTCGGCGTGGAGGGTGAGTTCAAGTTGCGCGACGAGCTTTATCAGGTGAACCTTTTGCCCGATGCGAAGGTGCAGGTGCTCGTCGAGACCTCGGTCTCCAGCCAGACCGGCAAAAAACACCCGTCCGTCTGGATCGTGGAGCATCCGAAGTCACGGGTCGTGTGCGTCGCACCCGGACATGACGGAGACGCGCATCGTGATGCCAACTTCCGCAAGCTGCTGGCGAACGCGGTGAAGTGGGTGGGTTCCAAGTAACCCTTGTTGCATCCATGGCCCCAGCTTCTGGCGTGTAGAGACTATCGCTGGCGCTGCTGCCACTCCCGCAGCAGTGCGGCCACCTTTTCCTTGCCTTCCTTCTCAGCGATGCGGAGAGCCGTATCGCCGGAGCGATCCCGGATAGAGGGGTCGGCACCGTGCTCAAGTAGGAATCGAACGAGGGGTTCGCCGCCGAACCATCCCGCCGCCCAATGGATCGCCGACCGCCCTCCGTCGCCGACGGCATTCACGTCGGCTCCCAACTCCAGCAGAACTCGAACGGATTCCGGAACGGTGTCGGCTGCCGAATATTGGCAGGCACAGCAGAGAGGTAGTGAGCCATCGTAGCTTCCTATCGCGTTCGGATTCGCCCCGGCCTTGATCAGGAGCCGGATGACTTTCGGAGAGTTGTAGCAGGATGCCCACGACAGCGGCGTGATTTCCGAGGAGTTGGCGGCCTTGACGTCGGAGCCTGCTGCAATGAGGAGCGCTGCTGCTTGGTCTCGGTCTTTATAAGTGGTCCGGTGAAGCGGCGTGTCGCCGGATGAATCGCGGGCCATCACATCAGCTCCATGGCCGATCAGGTAGCGCACCATCGGGGCGCTCCCGCCCCTGGCGGCGAGATGAAGCAGCGACTCGCCGCTGTCTGTCACTGCCGACAGGTCGGCGCCTTTTTCGAGCAGGAACATCGCGAGTTCTTCGTTTGCGCGTTCGAGGGCCATGGCTGCCAAGGTCTGCCCTTCGAGGAACTTCCGGCTCGCGAGTGATGGGTCGTCTCCGAGCATCTTCCGCACGTCCGCGCCGCGGCCCAGAGCCACCGCTTCCTGAATCGTATAGCGACCGCCGTGCTCCACCAGCATGTCCACAATCCGTGCGTTGGATCGAAAGGCGGCCATGTCCATCGCGTCCCAGCCCTCGGCATTCTTTTCCTGAATCACCGCTCCGTTTTTCAAAAGGAAATGGACCATTTGGTCCTGCTCCCAGCCGACGGCGTCGATGAGGGGTGTGTTGCCGTGCATGCCGTGGTCATTGACATCGCATCCTTGCGCGATCGCGAGCTTGGCGAAGTCCAGGGACTCGCTGGTCGGATGACGCTCACGCCATGTGGCGTCAATGATCGCGTGCAAGGCATTGCGCCGGTCGCCACTGATTCCCGTGCGTTTCAAATCGAGTCCGCGCTTCAACAGGAGTTCGAGCAGCCGGTAGTCCCATGTAGCAATCACTACCTCGATGAGCCTCCTCGAAATGTTGTTGGAGCCGAAGTCGGCGCCAGCGTCGAGTAGCTTTGTCACCGCCTCCAAGTCGCCCGCTTCCGCGGCCAAGATGAGCGGGCAATTTGGCCCCCGGCTACGACTCTCGCTGTAGGGAACAGGACGGCCGTCCGGATCTGCGCCCTGGTCGAGCAGGGCGCTCACTTCGCGGAAGTCTTTCTGGCGTGCCGCCACAACGAGCTTCCGGCCCAAGTCATCTCGATGGGCCTTCCATAGGTAGGCTCCGCCCATAAGCAGGGCGAGCAACAACCCTGCGGTCAGCCAGAGCCTGTGGTGCTTTCGCGGCGCACCCGAGTTGTCCTTCATTGCCCGAGCCTAACAAGCGCCACGGGCCTGACAAGACGGGGCTGCCGGTGTCTTCCTCAATCCTTCCGCTTCAGCAGCGGGAAGAGGATCACGTCGCGGATGGTCGGGGCACCGGTGAGCATCATGATCAGGCGATCGATGCCGATGCCGATGCCGCCGGCCGGGGGCATGCCGTGTTCGAGCGTTTCGATGAAGTCGTAGTCTACCTTCTGTTCCTCTTCGCCGCCGGCCTGGTGTTCGAGGCGGTCGCGCTGGACATCGGGGTCATTGAGCTCGGAGTAGCCGGGGCTGATTTCCTGGCCGTTGATGATGAGCTCGTAGACTTCCACGGTCTTGCCGCCGGGAGTGACCTTCGCGAGTGGGACCAGTTCACTGGAGACGCGGGTGACGAAGCAGGGGTCGAAGGAGTGTTCCTCGACCTTCTTCTCGAAGACCTGCTGGATGACCTCGTGGTCCTCCATATTCTCGGAGATCTGCACGCCGAGTTCCTCGCAGCGCTGGCGCCGTTGTTCGGGAGTGATGGTGAAGAAGTCGGCACCAGCGGCCTCCGCGATGAGATCGTGGTAGTTCGCGCGCTTCCACGGGCGCTCGAGATTGATGGTGCGGGTGACGTTGCCTTCTTCGTCCTTGTGCTCGATCTTCAGGGTGCCGCAAAACTTTTCGGCGAGGCGGCAAACAAGGGTTTCGACGAGGTCGGCCATGATCTCGAAGTCGGCGAAAGCCTGATAGGCTTCGAGCATCGTGAACTCCGGATTGTGTCGGCGTGAGATGCCTTCGTTGCGGAAGTTGCGATTGAGTTCGAAGACCTTGGTGAAGCCCCCGACCAGCAGGCGCTTGAGGAACAGCTCCGGCGCGATGCGCATGGTGAGCGGCATGCCAAGCGCATTGTGGTAGGTCTCGAACGGACGAGCCGCGGCACCGCCGGGGATGTCCTGAAGCATCGGCGTCTCGACTTCGAGATAGCCGCGCTCGTGGAAGAAGCTGCGGATCTCCGCGACCATGCGGCTGCGGGTGACGAAGACGGCGGCGCTTTCCTCATTCGACATCAGGTCGAGGTGGCGCTTGCGGTACTTGATCTCGCGGTCGGCCACGCCGTGCCACTTGTCGGGCATCGGGCGCAGGGACTTGGAGAGCACGGTGAACTTCGAGACCTTCACGGTGGGCTCGCCGGTGCGGGTGAGGAAGGTTTCGCCCTCGATGCCGAGCCAGTCACCGCGCTCGAGGCATTCAAAGATGGCGAGGTCTTCGGGCGAGAGTTCCTTCACGGAGATGAAGCCCTGGACCTGGCCGTGGACGTCACCGACGTGGAAGAAGCAGGACTTGCCCATGTTTCGCCAGCCATTGATGCGGCCAGCGACCTTCACTTGCAGGCCTTCCGCGAAATTCTCGCGCAGGCCGGCGGGCGTGTGGGTGGTCTCGAAGGCTGCGCCGAAGGGATCCACGCCCAGCTCGCGCAGCTTGCCGAGTTTCTCACGGCGGACGGCGATGAGTTCGGCTTCGGTCGACTGAGGCTGAGTGGTTTCGGACATGGCGGCGCCGGGAGTAAAGGCACCGGCGGCGGGTGGCAAGACTTTGAGAAAGAGCGAGGCGAGGATGTTGGGGCAGAGGATTGGCCAAAAGGCTGTGCTATTGGGCGTTCCGGAGTGGAATTTGTTGAAAGCCCAAGGATCTTTTGAAGGGGGCGCCAACTGTGACAGCATCCGAAACATCCCTGCGCCTGGCGCGTTTCTATCGCATGCTTCCGCCGATCCTCCTCATCATTCTTGCCGCTGCGCTCCCTCTTGCCGCGCAGTTCCGGCCGGATGAGCCGTATCCACGGATTCACGATCCTTCCACGGTGGTGACGGAGGGAGGCGAGGCATGGTGCCTTTCCACCGGAGTCGGAATCCATCTCCTGCATCGCGAGAACGATGGCCGATGGAAGCGCGAGGCGCCGATCTTTCGCGAGTATCCGGCGTGGCACAAGACCGAGGTGCCCGAGAACAAGGGGCACCTGTGGGCGCCGGACATCATCCGGCTGAAGGACAAGTGGTTCGTTTACTACTCGGTCTCCAGCTTCGGCTCGAATCATTCGGCTATCGGATTGGTCACCAGCAAGACGCTCGATCCTAAGTCGAAGGACTATGGCTGGAAGGACGAGGGGGTGGTCATTCGCTCGCGGCGGCCGGATCGCTTCAATGCCATCGACCCCGCGGTCATCCTCAACGATGGCAAGCTGTGGATGAGCTACGGCTCATTCTGGGAGGGAATCTTCCTCATCGAGCTCAACCCCGACACCGGGTTGCGGAAGAACGATGATGCTCCGCTGAAGCTCGCGATGAATACCGAGATCGAGGCGCCTTTCATCCACAAGCACGATGGCTGGTACTACCTCTTCGTGAACTGGGGAAAGTGCTGCCGTGGCGTGGACAGCACGTATGAGATCCGGGTGGGCCGCAGCAAGAAGATCACCGGCCCCTACCTCGACAAGGATGGTAGCGATATGAAGGACGGTGGCGGTTCGCCCTTCCTCGCCACGAATGGCCGCTTCATCGGTCCCGGCCATGCTTCGATCTTCCGGGAGAAGGGCAAGGAGTGGCTGGTCCACCACTACTACGACAAGGATCGGAGGGGGCGGTCCGACTTGAGGATGCTGCTGCTCACATGGAAAGACGGCTGGCCGGTGACGGAGTGAATTCCTAGCGTCTTCTGCGACACGCCGCGACGGCGGCTGCTACCAATACGAGGAGCGGTGTGGATGGCTCGGGAACGCCGGGCACTTGTGGGACGGAGTTCGCATCGACCGGCTTCAGGCCGTTCTGCTTGTATTGCTCCATCGTTTCCAACACCACCGCGCCGGAAACGCGAGTGACGAGTTGATAGCGTGCAGCGAGCGCGGGACGATCGGTTTCCGGGAGCCCGGAAAGCGGGGAATCAATCGACTCCATCGTCCACTGGCGGACGAGGTGATCCCATACTTGTGAACCTAGTCCTTCCGATGGTGTCGCGCTGCGGCGCCAGTGCCAACCGGGCTCATCGCCTCCTCACCGGAGTCGGGCAGCGGCACGCCAACGACGTGCCGCTGCTGTCGAAGCCTGCGATGACGCGGACTCAAGTGCGCTTTTGTTCCTCAGAAGGCCGCGCGCATGCCGACCACCACACCGCGACCGGCAAGTGGTGCGATGTCCTTGAGGATCGAGGTGCTTTGGCGGGCTTCCTCGTCGGTGAGATTGACGCCTTTCACGAAGAAGGTGGTGTCCACATCTGCCAGCTCGAACTGGTAGCTGAGCGCGGCATTGATCATGAAGTAGGAGTCCGTGGGCAGCTCGTCGGCATCGTGGCGATCCTGATGGGCGGCGTATTGGCCTTCAAGACGCGCACCCCAGCCTGCTCGCTCGTAGTCGAGGGAAACGGTGCTGCGGAATGGCGGGATGCGTGGCAGTGGCTCATTGGCATCGCGGTTTTCGGCGCGGACGTAGTCGGCGCGCAGCGTGAGATCGAGTCGCTGGTCTGTGACCGGGGAAGGAAGGGCTGACTTCGCGTCGGTGTTGGGAGCTGTCGGCGGTTCCAGCAGATGGAAGGTTGTCTCGATTTCTCCGCCGACGAAGTCCGCTCCCACGGCATTGTAGGCATAGATCGGGATGATATCGCCACTGTCCGGGTCGGTGAAATCAGTGCCGGTTGGGGCGAGACTGATGAAGTCGTTGAAGCGATAGTAGAATGCGCTGGCGCTGCCGGTGATGCGACCGGCCTTCTTGCGGACGGAGAGGTCGATGGAGATCGAGTCCTCGGTGCCGAGATTCGGATCGCCAATCTCGTAAGTGCCGGTGGCAACGTGCGGGCCATTCGCGAAGAGTTCGACGTAGGTCGGCGGGCGCTGGGTGTAGGCCAGGGACAGGGTGACGGCGTAATTTTCGACGGGATTGTAAACGATGCCGGCGGAAGTACTAAAGGCATCGAACTCGCGGTTGATGCCGGGACCGAAGTTGGGGTCGGACTCGGTCTCGTTGGTCTGGTGGTCGTAGCGCGCGCCGAACTGAAGCCGGAGCTTTTCTCCGAAGGGGATCTCTTCGAAGACGAAGAGCGAGTTCACCTGGTTTTCCACCGAGGGCAGGAAGGCTTCCGCGCCGAGGGCGGAGAACTCGTTGTCCTGGGTCTCAAAGCCGAATGCCCCTTCGAAGGGACCGAGCTTTTCGTGAACGAGTTCGACCCGGCCATTGAAGCCCTTGATCAAGAATTCAGTGCCGCGCTCTACTCCCTCGAACTCGGTGTGGGCGTAGTCGGAGTAGCCGAGCTTGTAGTCGATTTCCTTGATCCAGCTCGTCGGCTGATAGAAGGCCCCGCGGGCATCCCAGCGGCGCTGGCGGAGGTCGATGGTGACATCGGGCTCGGCGACCGTGCCGTAGAGCGAGTCCACGCCCGAGTAGGAGATGCCGAAGAAGCCCTTGTCCCAAACATAGGACATTCCGAGTCCTGCGCCCTTGGAGTCTGTGGCGCTATTAGGGAGGGTGCCGTAGGCTTCAGTTTCACCGGGCGGCAGCGGATCGAGCAAGCGCTGTCGCTCGGAGCGGGCGAAGCCGGGGATCTCCAGGTCGTCCGTTTTGCGGGTGAAGCCATCGAGGTGGAAGACGAGGGGCCCCTTGCCGAAATTCACGGCGCCGGAGAATGCTTCCAAGCCATCGGCCGAGCCGAGACTGCTGGCGAAACTGCCCGAGGGCCAAGCGCCGTCGAAACGTTCCTGGGGAATCCGGTCATCCATCGCATTGACCACGCCGCCGATGGTATTCGGCCCGTAGAGCAGGGTGGCAGGCCCGCGCACGACTTCGATCGAGCGGATGATCAGAGGATCGATTGCCACTGCGTGGTCGGGGCTTACATTCGAGACATCGAGTACCGAGGTGCCGTTCTGCAAGATGCGCACGCGATCGTCGCCGAGGCCGCGAATGATCGGGCGACTGGCACCGGGCCCGAAGGAGGTGGAGCTGACGCCTGCTTGGCCGTTCAAGGTTTCACCGAGAGTCGGCTGAAGCTTGAGTTGGAGTTCCTTGTCGTCGAGGATGGTGGCGGGCTGGACCATCTGGAAAAGGGTCTGACCGGATGGCGTGGCAGTAACCAGCAACTCGTCGAGCGGCGTGGCGGCTCCTGCGAGGTCCGCCGATTGGGAAAAAACCGTGGATGCCATGAGCAGCTGGCTTGTCGAGGCAAGGGCAAGAATGGAGGCACGATGATGCTTCATGAGAGTCGATGGGGTGGAAGTGATGGGCTCGCGAGCGTGGCGAACAAAGGCATCGGTTTAACAAAAGCAAAAAACATGCAACAAGGAATTGCAATTTTGATGCGTTTCTGGGAATCGAAGGCGTGTCGCGACAAGCCGATGCGGCTGCCTACTTTTCATCATGTCCTCGCCCGCACCCTCACTCACCGGATTCGGCCCCGAGCAGGCCGCTGCCTACGATGCCCGTTTCGCCAAGTTTGCTCCCATGCGCGATGCGCTGCATCTCTTGGCTAGCGCGGTCTTGGCGAGATTGCCGGATAAGGCGCGCATCCTCTGTGTCGGCGCGGGCACGGGTGCCGAGGTCTTGGTGCTGGCTCAGAGATTCCCTCAGTGGCGCATCACTGCGGTGGAACCGTCGGGACCGATGCTGGATCTCTGCCGTCAGAAAGCCGTTGCCGCAGGCATTGCGGATCGCTGTGAGTTCCACGAAGGCTTTCTCGACTCTCTGCCACTAACAGAACCCTTCGATGCGGCGACTTCCTTTCTCGTTTCGCAGTTCGTTCTCGATCAGGAAGGGCGACGCGACTTCTTCCGCCAGATCGCGCAGCGAGTGGCGCCGGATGGATACCTTCTGAATGCGGATCTTTCCGGTGACATGAGCACACCGGAATACGCGGAGCTGTTCGAAGTGTGGCTACGCTTGTTCGAGTTCGCGGACTTCGCTCCGGCCATGCTTGAAGGCCTTCGTGGTGCCTATGGCCGTGACGTGGCCATTACTCCACCACAGGAGATCGAAGCGTTGATTGCTTCGGCCGGATTCGCCCAGCCCATCGCCTTCCTCCAGACCGGGCTGATCCATGGATGGTTCACGAAGCGGCGGGCGAGCTAAGCGCGAGAATTACATTTCACCGCGAATTTCCCGCAAGCGATCGCCAGCAAAGAGGCTGCGGGTCGTGAATCCTCGCAGGACTCATGAACCCACGTTTCTTCCCGTCCCGATTCGGCTCCGACATTCACGCTCTGATTTCCTCGCCTCGACGAGAAATATTGGAACTGGAGCACGGTTCGCCGCATCGGGCGGTCAGATGGGCCTCGATAACTTCGGAGGACAGGCTGGCTCGGTTGATGACCGGACCACCGCGCCGGTAGGAATTTCTACCTGTCGGCGACCTATGCTTTCTAACAGACCATTGGCTCACTGCGT
>Ga0307406_10000442_pt1 | contig 24168 bp, 23 predicted proteins | sample 322Cmetagenome_3_FD_203706 | JGI IMG/M metagenome (GOLD analysis project Ga0307406, IMG submission 203706) | Maize rhizosphere microbial communities from greenhouse at UC Davis, California, United States - 322HYB-C-2 | ecosystem: Host-associated > Plants > Roots > Rhizosphere > Soil | place...
CACGACGAACTCGCCCGGCGACTCGAGTCCGGTCCGCGCGACAGCCACGCATGACGAGCCGCCTCGACGCGGCTCTCGCCCAGCGGGGCCTCGCCCGGTCACGCACGCACGCCGCCCAGCTGATCGAGGCGGGGCTGGTGACCGTCGACGGCGTCGGCGTAGTGAAGGCGGCGACGAAGGTCGGCGAGGAGGCACGCATCGACGTCGCCCCCACTGATCACTACGTCAGTCGCGCTGCCCACAAGCTCATCGCGGCGCTCGATGCCTTCGATGTCGCGGTGGACGGCCGCGTCGCGCTGGACATGGGGGCGTCCACCGGAGGGTTCACCCAGGTGCTGCGCGAACGCGGCGCCCAGCCGGTGCTCGCCGTCGACGTCGGGCACGGACAGTTGTCGCCCCAGGTCGCTGCCGATCCCGGCGTGATCTGCGTCGAGGGATTCAACGTGCGGCACATGACGCGCGAGAACCTGGCGGAGGCCGGCGGCGTCGCAGAGCGCCCGGAGATCGTCACCGCCGACCTGTCGTTCATCTCGCTCGGTCACGTTCTCCCTGCCGTCGGGGAGGTGGTCGATCCCGCCGCCGACATCGTCGTCCTGGTGAAGCCGCAGTTCGAGGTCGGACGCACGGGCGTGCGCGAGGGTGTCGTCACCGACCCCGGCAAGCGCGCCGACGCCGTCGCCGGGGTGCTGTGGCAGGCGTGGGACGCCGGGCTCGGCACCCACGGCGTGATCTCCTCGCCCATCGTCGGGACGCATGGCAACGCGGAGTTCCTGGCGCATCTGCGCGTGCGCGGCACGGACCCCGATGCCGGCAATCCGACAGAATGGTTGAGCACCGTGAACCGACTGGCGGGAATCTGATGACCACACGCGAGATCCTGGTGGTCGCGCACGCACACCGTGCCGACACCGTCGCCGCCGCGGCGCGCGTCGTGACGGCGCTGACGGCCGCCGGGGCGCACCCGGTGCTGCCCGGAGACGATGAGGCGCTGATCGACGCGCTGTCGGCCACGGGAGGCTTCGGCGTGCTCGGCCGCGACGTGCAGATCGAGCAGATCGAGCTCGCGATCGTCCTCGGCGGAGACGGGACCATCCTGCGCGCGGCGGAGATCGTGCGCGACAGCACCGCGCCCGTGCTCGGCATCAACATGGGTCACGTCGGCTTCCTGGCCGAGATCGAAGCCGACGACATCGACGACGCGATGCGCCGGGTGATCGCCCGCGACTACGACGTCGAGGAGCGCATGGCGCTCTCGGTGCGCGTGAAGGACGTCGACGGCTCCGTCATCTACGAGACGTGGGCGCTCAACGAGGCCACGGTCGAGAAGGCGTCCCGCGAACGCATGATGGAGGTCGTCATCGAGATCGACGGCCGGCCGCTGTCGACGTTCGGATGCGACGGCATGGTCGTCGCCACCCCTACCGGATCGACGGCCTACAACTTCTCCGCCGGCGGCCCGGTGATCTGGCCGTCCGTGGAAGCGATCGCGGTCGTGCCGTTGTCAGCGCACGCGCTCTTCGCGCGCCCCCTCGTGGTCGGCCCCGAGGCGGCCGTGGCCATCGAGGTGCTGGCGCGCACCTACGGCACCGGGATCCTATGGTGCGACGGCCGCCGCTCGCACGACCTGCCGCCCGGTGCGCGGGTCGTGGTGCGGCGCTCGAGCCGGCCGGTGCGCCTCGCGCGTCTGCACCCCGCGTCGTTCACGGATCGGCTGGTGCGGAAGTTCCGCCTCCCCGTGGCCGGCTGGCGGGGACCGGCCGGTACGGTGATGGAGGCCGAGTGATCGAGCAGATGACGCTGCGCGATCTCGGTGTGATCGCGCAGGCCACGCTCCCGATCGGACCGGGCTTCACGGCGATCACCGGTGAGACCGGTGCCGGCAAGACGATGGTCGTGACCGGCCTGGGGCTGCTTCTCGGGCAGCGTGCCGACTCCGGTGCCGTGCGCTCCGGCGCCGCGCAGGCATCGGTCGAAGGCGTTTGGATCGTCTCGGCCGACGGCCCGGTCGCCGAGCGCGTGCGCGAGGCGGGCGGCGATGTGGAGCCCGTGGGCTCCGGCGACGCCGAGCTCTATCTCGGGCGCACCATCTCCAGTGAGGGGCGTGGGCGCGCAACAGTGGGAGGCCGCACGGCGCCGGCCGCCGTCCTCGCGGACCTCGCCGATCATCTGGTGGTCGTGCACGGGCAGTCCGACCAGCTGCGGCTGCGCTCCGGTGCCGCCCAGCGCGATGCGCTCGACCGGTTCGCCGGCGTCCCCGTCGCGGACGCGCTGGCCGCCTATCGGGACGCCTGGGAGCGGACGCGGTCGTTGTCCGACGAGCTGGCGGAGTTGACCGCGCACCGCGACGAGCGGGCACGCGAGGCCGACGATCTGCGTGCCGCGCTCGCCGAGATCGAGCAGCTCGATCCCCAGCCGGGCGAGGACCGGGAGCTCGCGCAGCGCGCGGAGCGCCTGGCCAACGCGGAGGAGCTCCGACTGGCAGCCGCCACGGCACACGACGCCCTCTCCGGCGAGGATGATCGCCCCGACGTGATTGCGCTCCTCGCCGAGGCGCGGCGGAGCCTGGAGCGCTCTGCGCACAGCGACGACCGGTTGGCTGCGATCGCCGAGCAGGTGGGCGAGCTGGGCTACCGTGCCGCCGACCTGGCGGGGGAGCTGAGCGGCTATCTCGCCGACCTCGATGAGACGGGGCCGCACGAGCTGGCCACCGTAGAGGAGCGCCGGGCCGCCCTGCAGGTGCTCGTCCGCCGCCACGGGTCGCTCTCCGAGGCCCTGACCCTGCAGGAGCGGGGAGCTTCGCGCCTTCTCGAGCTGGAGGACGACGGCGACCGCATCGACCGACTCGCGGCGGCGCAGGCCGCCGCCTCGGCGGATCTCGACGCCGCCGCCGCGATCCTCACCCGCGCCCGGACCGAGGCCGCCGAACGGCTGGCGGCGGCCGTGACCGAGGAGCTGCGCCACCTGGCGCTGCCCGACGCCCACGTGACGGTGGCGGTCGTGCCGGGCGCGTCGAGCGCCGCGGGCCGCGACGAGGTGACCATCCTGCTGGCCCCGCATCCGGGCGCCGAGGCCCGCCCGGTCGCCCGCGGCGCGTCCGGCGGGGAGCTCAGTCGCGTGATGCTCGCGATCGAGGTCGTCATCGCCCGCACCGACCCGGTGCCGACGTTCGTGTTCGACGAGGTGGATGCCGGCATCGGCGGCGCCGCCGCGATCGAGGTGGGCCGTCGTCTGGCACAGCTCGCGCAGTCGAGCCAGGTCATCGCGGTGACCCATCTCGCCCAGGTGGCCGCTTTCGCCGGCAATCATCTGAGCGTCGTGAAGTCCGGAGACGGGTCGGTGACCGCCTCCAGCGTGCGGCGCCTGGACGGCGCCGAGCGGGAAGCGGAGATGGCGCGGCTGCTGTCCGGCCTCTCCGATTCCGAGACCGCCCTCGAACACGCACGTGAGCTGCTGAGCCTCGGCGGCCACGGGCTGATAGGATGAAAGCCCGTGACGGACACTTCAGACGCGGGCATCATTTCGAACGACACCACCAGGCACATTTTCGTGACGGGCGGTGTCGTTTCCTCGTTGGGCAAGGGTCTGACGGCCGCCAGTCTGGGCAACCTGCTGACCGCGCGCGGCCTGCGTGTGGTGATGCAGAAGCTCGACCCCTACCTCAACGTGGACCCGGGGACGATGAACCCGTTCCAGCACGGTGAGGTCTTCGTCACCGATGACGGCGCCGAGACCGACCTCGACATCGGCCACTACGAGCGCTTCCTCGACATCGAGCTGAGTCAGGCCGCCAACGTCACGACGGGTCAGATCTACTCGCAGGTGATCGCGCGAGAGCGCCGCGGCGAGTACCTCGGCGACACGGTGCAGGTGATCCCGCACATCACGGACGAGATCAAGCGCCGCATGCGCCTCCAGGCCGACGAGTCGCCGCGCCCCGATGTGATCATCACCGAGATCGGCGGTACGGTCGGCGACATCGAGTCCCAGCCGTTCATCGAGTCGGCCCGCCAGATCCGCCATGAGCTCGGGCGCAAGAACGTCTTCTTCGTCCACGTCTCCCTGGTGCCGTTCATGGGCGCCTCGGGGGAGCAGAAGACCAAGCCGACGCAGCACTCCGTGGCGGCGCTGCGCTCCATCGGCATCCAGCCCGACGCGCTCGTCCTGCGCAGCGACCGGCCGGTGACGGAGTCCAACAAGCGCAAGATCGCTCTCATGTGCGACGTGGACGAGGACGCCGTCGTGAACGCGGTGGACGTGCCGAGCATCTACGACATCCCCTCCATGCTCAACGAGCAGGGACTGGACGCGTACATCGTCGACAAGCTCGGCCTGGACACGGCCGAGGAGGTCGACTGGACGCGCTGGGGCAAGGTGCTGCAGGCGGTCCACAACCCCAAGCACGAGGTGACGATCGGCCTCGTCGGCAAGTACATCGACCTTCCCGACGCCTACCTGTCGGTGACCGAGGCCCTCAAGGCCGGAGGATTCGCGCAGGAGACGAAGGTCCAGGTCCGGTGGATCCCGTCCGACCTGTGCGAGACGCCGGAGGGCGCGGAGAAGGCGCTCGCGCCGCTGGACGGCATCGTCGTTCCCGGCGGATTCGGCATCCGCGGCATCGAGGGCAAGCTCGGTGCTCTGAAGTTCGCCCGTGAACAGGGCATTCCCACGCTCGGCATCTGCCTCGGGCTGCAGTGCATGGTGATCGAGTACGCGCGCAACGTCGTCGGCCTCGAGGGGGCGTCCTCCAGCGAGTTCGATCCCGACACCGAGTTCCCGGTCATCGCGACGATGGCGGAGCAGGTCGACATCCTCGCGGGCGGCGACCTCGGCGGCACGATGCGTCTCGGGCTCTACGAGGCCGAGCTCGCCGAGGGGTCGCTGGCGGCAGAGGTCTACGGGTCCACGCGCGCGTCGGAGCGTCACCGCCACCGCTACGAGGTCAACAACAAGTACCGCGACCAGATCGCCGCGGCGGGCTTCTCCTTCTCGGGGCTCTCGCCCGACCGCAACCTCGTCGAGTACGTGGAGCTGCCGCGCGACGTGCACCCGTATTACATCGCCACCCAGGCCCACCCCGAACTGCGCTCGCGGCCCACCGAGGCCAACCCGCTGTTCCGCGGCCTCATCGCCGCGGCGCTGGAGCGTCACAGTGCGAGCGAGCTGTTCGACGTCGACAATGACTGAGCTGCGTGACGAGCCCGTCGACGCCGAGGTGATCGCGAGCGACCTCGTCTACGAGGGGCGGGTGTGGGACGTCCGCAGCGATACCGTGCGCTACGGCGACGGGGAGATCGTGCGTCAGTACGTCGCCCATCCCGGCGCCGTGGCCGTCGTCGCGCTCGACGACGACGAACGGGTCGCCCTCATCCAGCAGTACCGGCACCCGATCCGGCACCGCGACTGGGAGATTCCCGCGGGTCTGCTCGATGTCGAGGGCGAACCGCCGATCGACACCGCACGTCGGGAACTCGCCGAGGAGGTCGACCTCGTCGCCGCGTCGGTCGAGCCCCTGCTCAGCATCTTCACGACGCCCGGGGGCAACGACGAGACGGTGCACATCTTCCTCGCGCGGGGGCTGTCGCCTGCTCCGCACGCGCACGCGCGCGAGCAGGAGGAGGCGGACATCCGGCTGGAGTGGGTGCCGCTGGGCGACGCCGTCGACGCGGTGCTGGCAGGACGCATGCGCAACGGCATCCTCGCCGCCGGCGTGCTCGCCGCCGCCGAGCGGGCGCGGCGGTCGTCGCAGGGATGAGATGAGGCTCGCACGCGCGGTCGAGACGTACCTGCGTCACGTCGCGGTCGAGCGCGGACTCTCGGAGCACACGGTCGCGGCGTATCGGCGCGACCTGGCGGGGTACGCAGGATGGCTCCAGGATCGCGGCGTCGACGATGTGACCGCCGTCACCGCCGACGTGGTGGCGGCGTTCGTCGCCGAGCGTGCGTCGACACAGCCGCCGCCCGCGGCCACCTCGCTCGCCCGGCTGCAGTCCTCCGTGCGGGGGCTGCATCGCTTCCTCGCCCAGGAGGGGCTGAGCGGCGAGGATCCGACCAGCCGCCTGCGTCCGCCCAAGACCCCGCAGCGTCTCCCGAAAGCACTCACGATCGATCAGGTCGAGGCGCTGCTCGACGGCGCGGGCCCGCCACCGGGGGAGGCAGCGGGGGAGACCGGCGAGGGCGGCCTCATCCGGCTGCGAGACCGGGCGCTGCTCGAGCTGCTCTACGCGACGGGTGCGCGGGTGTCGGAGATCGTTCAGCTCGACGTCGACGACCTCGCACACGGCGAAGTGCTGCGTGTGCGCGGAAAGGGCGCGAAGGAGCGCATCGTCCCGGTCGGCTCGTACGCGCGCGCTGCGGTCGACGCCTACCTGGCCCGCGTGCGTCCCGAACTGTCCCGGCGGGGGAGGGCCACGCCACGACTGTTCCTCGGCGCGCGCGGCGCGCCGCTGTCGCGGCAGAGCGCGTGGCTGATCATCCAGCAGGCGGCGGAGCGCGCCGCCCTCCGCGCGCACGTGTCGCCGCACACGCTGCGCCACTCCTTCGCCACGCACCTGCTGCAGGGCGGGGCGGACGTGCGGGTCGTGCAGGAGCTGCTCGGTCACGCGTCGGTGGCCACCACGCAGATCTACACCCATGTCACCGTGGACGCCCTCCGCGACGTCTACATCACCTCCCACCCCCGCGCGCGCTGACCGGGTCCCCACCGGCACGGGCGCCGCGGGGTGAATTCTCACGGCCCGTCCCGCCGTCGTCGGACACGTGGTGGCCGACACTGGGAGCATGACCACCGACCACGCGGCATCACCGGGTCCCCGTTTCCGCCCTGGGCGGGGCCTCGCCGTCTTCTGGATCGTGGCGGCGACGCTCGGCTGGGTGGTCTCCTTCCTCCTGTACCAGGAGTACATCGGGCAGCTCACCGGCGCCGACGCGATCATCTCCTGCGACATCAGCCCCATCGTCACGTGCGGGCCCAATCTGCTCACTCCCGGCGGAAACCTCCTCGGCTTCAGCAACTCGATCATCGGGATCGTCCTCTTCGTCGGGCCGGTCTACGCCGGCGTCAGCGCGCTCGCCGCCCCCGGCGGTCTGTCGGCCTGGTACTGGCGCACCTTCGCCGTGTTCGTGGCCGGCGCCTTCGTCTTCGTCCATGTGCTCGCCGCGCGCAGCGTCTTCGAGTACGGCTCGCTGTGCCCGTGGTGCATGGTCGTCTGGCTCGTGACGATCCCGCTCTTCTGGTCGGTGCTCGGCTGGACTCTTCGCGCCGGGGTATGGGGGCGTCCACCCGAGCGCGCAGGCGCCGTGATCCTGTCCTGGCTCCCGCTGATCGTTCTCCTCGACTACCTCGTCATCGCCGTCGCCGCGCAGGTGCGGCTCGATGTGATCGGCAGTCTGTAGAGCGGCTTTTTCCCGGCGGACCGCGCCTCGTCGCACAGGGCGGCGAGCGGACAATGAGGCCATGGCCGCGACCGCATCCGCCCGCTCGCTGTTCGGACGGCGCCCTCGCGTCACGACGGTGAGTCCACGCGACGGGTTCGACTACCTGTCCGACGAGGACGTGTACCTCGACAGCGCCTGTCAGACGCTCAGGCCGCGGCCCGTGATCGATGCCCTGATCGCCTATTACACCGAGTACGGTGCCTGCGGCGATCGGGTGCGTTACGCCTGGGGGCGACGGGTCGAGACCGAGGTCGCGGCGACCCGGGACCGGGTGCTCTCCGTGTTCGGACTGCCGGCGCGCCGGTACGCGTGCGCGTTCACCCTCAACACGACGTACGGCCTGAACCTCCTGCTGCAGCAGCTTCCGGCCGGCCGCTACGCCCGTGTCCTCACGACCCATACCGAGCACAACGCCGTCTTCGTGTCGACGATGACCGCGGCGCGACGACAGGGGATCCCTCGGGAAGTCCTCGACCGCGGCCCGGACGGCGCGGTGGATCTCGCCGGGCACGATCTCACGGATGCCGTGGTCGTCGTGTCCGCCATGGACAACGTCACCGGCACCTTCACCGCGCATCTGGCCGACCTCGTGGCGGACGTCCAGCGCCGCGGCGGCATCGTCATCATCGATGCCGCGCAGGCCGCACCCCACGCGCTCTCGCGTCTGCGCGGCGTGGCCGCCGATGCGATCTGCTTCTCGGCACACAAGATGTACGGTCCCTCCTTGGGTGTGGTGATCGCGACCGCCGATCTGCTCGCCTCCCTCGACGCGTCCTTCGTCGGCGGCGGCCAGGTCTCGGCCGTCTCGCACGACGAGTTCACGCTGCTGACCGAACCGCACACGCGACTCGAGCCGGGTCTGCAGGCGTGGGGCGAGATCATCGCGTTCGGGGCGGCGCTGGACTGGCTGGGGCCGCGGCTGGCCGCCGTCGAGGAGTCCGAAGCGCACCTGGCGCAGCGCCTGTTCGACGGGCTCGCCGACATGCCCCACCTGACGTTGTTCAACACGGCCCCCGCGCCGGTGATCTCCTTCGTCCCCGAGCGCGTCGGCGCCCACCGTCTGGCCATCTTCCTGTCGAAGGCGGGGGTCATGGTCCGCAGCGGGCACTTCTGCGCGCATCACTGGCTCGCCGATCGGCTCGGGCTGGACGCGCTCGTGCGTGTCAGTGTGGGTGCGCACAACACGACGGCCGACGTCGACCGCGCACTCGATGTCATATCGCGGATGATGCGGGGGCTCTGAGATGCTCTGCGTCGTCGCCTTCGTTGTCGTGCTCGTGCTGTCGGCGGTGTCGGCGAAATACCGCAAGCTCCTCGGGCGGGCCTGGGGCTGCGCGTGGCGGAAGGTCACGTTCCGGGCCTGCGACACCACGTTCCGCGACGACGTGAAGAGCTCGATGCTCGCGCCACTGGCCGTGCGTGCACCGCGGCTCGTCACGCCTGCGAGCATCGCCATCGAGGTCACGGCATGGCTCATGGTGCTCTCGCTCGTGGTGAGCCTGTTCATCCTCGGTCGCAGTGGCCTGAACCTGTTCGTCTACGGCACCTGCGACAAGCAGGACGCGCAGTCCTGCTCGCTGGCCGCGGAGATGTGCTCGATCGATGCCGGGCCGATCGGGTTCTGGGAGTCCATCGGAGAGGGCGACGTGCTCGGCGCGTTCGGCAACGAGTTCGCCTCGCTCGGCGAGACCTTCGCCGCCGTCCCCAGCAGGCTGCGGGACTGGGACGCCGCCGACTACGCCGCCGCGGACGCCACCTACCTCGGCGGATACACCGACGGCCGTCCCACCGCGTTGGAGATCATCGACCCCGGCTGCCGCTTCTGTGCGCAGCTCTTCCGCAACATGCGCGAGGCCGGCTTCGACCGCACGCGCAACGTCACCTACCTCGTGTACCCGATCGTCTCCGACGACGGCCCGCGCTTCGCGAACTCTCCGCTCGTCGCCTCGTACCTCACAGCCATCCGGGCATACGACGCCGGGCTGGGCGGACCGGCGTCGGGGGCGGACTGGGCGATCCTCGAGGCGGTCTTCACGCAGCAGAACGCGGACGGGCTCGACTGGCAGATCTGGCTCAACACCGCGTCGGCCACGGAGGCCCGCTCGCAGCTGCACACCTGGCTCGCCGACGCGGGCTACCGTCCCGAGCAGGTGACGGAGATCGCCGCGCTCGCCGCGTCCGCCGAGACCGCGCAGACCCTGGCAGAGACGCGTACGGTCGTGGAGGAGCAGATCCGCACCCTCGCGATCCCGTCCCTGGTCGCCGGTGGGCGCCTGCGGTCCGGACTGGTCGACGTCGACACCCTGCGAGGCATCGACTGACGCCGCCACGGCTGTGCGAGAATCGAACGCACGCATCAGAGAGCAGGAGTGTCGGTGGCGGACAAGGCGCGGGGGACGAAGAAGGCGTCCTCGGACGAGACCCCGATGGGTCCGACCGGGCGCCCGTATCACGGGTTCCCCACCCCGCCTCACCTCGACGGCCACGGCCCGGCGCGGATCATCGCGCTGTGCAACCAGAAGGGCGGCGTCGGCAAGACGACGACCACCATCAACCTCGCCGCCTCGCTCGCGCAGTACGGCCGCCGCGTGCTCGCGGTGGACTTCGACCCTCAGGGCGCCCTGTCGGCCGGCCTCGGGCTGCAGACCCACGACGTGCCGACGATCTACGACCTGCTGCTGGACACCAAGCGCGATCCCCACGACGTCATCGTCTCGACGTCGGTCGACGGCCTCGACGTCATCCCCGCCAACATCGATCTCTCCGCGGCCGAGGTGCACCTCGTCAACGAGGTCGCTCGGGAGACGATCCTCGCCCGGGTGCTCCGCAAGGTCGCCGGTGAGTACGACGTCATCCTCATCGACTGTCAGCCCTCTCTGGGCCTGCTGACCGTCAACGCCCTCACCGCAAGCCACGGCGTGCTGATCCCGCTCGAGTGCGAGTTCTTCGCGCTGCGCGGCGTCGCCCTGCTGATCGAGACGATCGACAAGGTGCGCGACCGGCTGAACCCGTCGATCACCCTCGACGGGGTGCTCGCGACGATGTACGACCCGCGCACGCTCCACTCGCGCGAGGTGCTCGAGCGGGTCGTGGAGGCCTTCGGCGACGACGTGCTCGAGACGGTCATCGGTCGCACCGTGAAGTTCCCCGACGCGTCGGTCTCCGGCGTGCCGATCACCAAGTTCGCGCCCGAGCACCCGGCCGCCCAGGCCTACCTGCGACTGGCGCGGGAGCTGGTCGCTCGTGGCGCCGTCGCCTGACGAGGCGTTCCCCGAGCCCGCCGTCTCGGTCTCCGAGCCTGTCGACGGGTCGCTGGCTGATCCCGCCGCCCCGGTCCCCGAGCCTGTCGAGGGGTCGGTCCCTGATCCCGCCGCCCCGGTCCCCGAGCTTGTCGAGGGGCCGCTGGCTGATCCCGCCGCCCCGGTCCCCGAGCTTGTCGAGGGGTCGCTCCCTGAGCCTGTCGAAGGGGTGCTCCCTGAGCCTGTCGAAGGGTTCCGCGTCTCGCTGTCGAACTTCGACGGACCGTTCGACCTTCTGCTGTCGCTGATCTCGCAGCACGAGCTCGACATCACCGAGGTGTCGCTGAGCAAGGTCACCGACGAGTTCATCTCCTACCTCAAGGGCCTCGAAGACGACGAGGAGCTCGAGCAAGCCTCCGAGTTCCTGGTCGTGGCAGCCACGCTCCTCGACATGAAGGTCGCTGGGCTGCTGCCGCAGGGCGAGCTCGTCGACGCGGAGTCGGTCGCTCTGCTCGAGGCCCGCGACCTGCTGTTCGCCCGGCTCCTTCAGTACCGCGCCTTCAAAGAGGTCTCCGCCTGGTTCGCACGGTGCATGCAGCGCGAGGACCGTCGCCACGTGCGCGCTGTACGGCTCGACGAGCGGTATCGGCGCGCCGTACCCGAGCTCGTGTGGACCCTGTCGAAGGAGGACTTCGCGGCGCTCGCGATGCTCGCCTTCGCGCCCAAGGAGATCCCGCACGTCGGTCTGGACCATCTGCACGCGCCGCTCATCTCGATCCGCGAGCAGGCCGCCATCGTCGTCACGCTGCTGCGCGGCGCGGGACAGCTGAACTTCCGCGAGCTCATCGCCGGGGTCGATCAGACCGGAGTGGTCGTCGCCCGCTTCCTGGCGGTGCTGGAGCTGTACCGGCACGCCGCCCTCACCTTCGAGCAGCTCGAGCCACTGGGCGAGCTCACCCTGCGCTGGACCGCCGAACGCTGGTCCGAAGAGAACCTCGCCACCCTGGGAGCCGACTATGACCGATGACGTGAACGACCCCTCGACAGGCTCGGGGACCGGGGTCGGCTCGGGGAGCGACCCCTCGACAGGCTCGGGGACCGGGGTCGGCTCGGGGAGCGACCCCTCGACAGGCTCGGGGACCGGGGTCGGCTCGGGGAACGACCCCTCGACAGGCTCGGGGACCGGGGTCGGCTCGGGGAGCGACCCCTCGACAGGCTCGGGGACCGGGGGGAGCTCGGGGACCGAGGTGGGTGCGGGGTACGACCCCTCGACAGGCTCGGGGACCGAGGAGAGTTCGGGGACCGAGGGGAACTCGGGGAGCGAGGGGGAGGCGCCGGCGCGGTCGCAGGATCCCGCGGACGTCGCCCGGCGGCTCGAGGCCATCTTGCTCGTCGTCGACGAGCCCCACAGCCTCGTCGCGCTCGCCGCGGCGGTCGGCTCGCCCGTCCCCGTCGTCCGCCAGGCCGTCGAGGGCCTGGTCGCCGACTACGACGGCGAGACGGGGGGCCCGCGCCGAGGGTTCGAGCTGCGCGAGGTGGGCGGCGGCTGGCGGATGTACGTGCGCGAGGAGCACGACGACCTGGTGAGCGAGTTCGTCAACGCCCAGGCGCCGTCGCGTCTGTCGCAAGCGGCCCTGGAGACCCTCGCGGTGATCGCCTACAAGCAGCCCGTCACACGCAGCCAGGTGGCGTCGATCCGCGCCGTGAACGTCGACTCGGTGGTCCGCACCCTCGTCGCCCGCGGCCTCATCACCGAGCTCTACACCGACCCGGAGACCGGCGCCATCAACTACGGCACGACCGATGCGCTCCTGGTGAACCTGGGCATCAACTCCCTCGACGAGCTGCCCCACATCTCGCCGCTTCTGGATGACGGCGCCGAAGGCTTCGAAAGCGAGGTGCTCCGATGAGCGACATCGATCCGACGTCCGAGGAGCGTGAGGACGGCGTCCGTCTGCAGAAGGTGCTGGCGAACGCCGGTGTCGCGTCGCGCCGCGTGAGCGAGCAGTACATCGTCGAGGGACGCGTGCGGGTCAACGGTGTCGTCGTCACCGAGCTCGGTAGCCGCATCGACCCGTCGTCCGACCTCGTCGACGTCGACGGCACCGCCATCCAGCTCGACACCACCAAGCGCTACGTCGTGCTGAACAAGCCCACGGGTGTCGTCTCGTCGATGAAGGATGAGCAGGGGCGTCCCGACCTGCGCCGCTTCATCGCCGACTGGCCGGAGCGGCTCTACAACGTCGGACGACTCGACGCCGAGACGAGCGGACTGCTCGTCCTCACCAACGACGGCGACCTCGCGCACGTCCTCGCGCACCCCTCGTTCGGGGTGACGAAGGTCTACATCGCAAAGGTCGAGGGCCGGGTCACTGCGCAGACCATCGCCCGGCTGACGCGGGGGATCGACCTCGAGGACGGACCGATCGCCGCGGACAAGGCGCGTCTGCTGGACGCGAGCGGGGACACGAGCCTGGTCGAGCTGACGCTGCACTCGGGCCGCAACCGCATCGTCCGGCGGATGATGGCTGCTGTCGGCCACCCCGTTCGAGAGCTGGTCCGGCGGCAGTTCGGCCCGCTCCACCTGGGCACGCTCCCAGCGGGGCGCGCACGGGAGTTGACTACGATGGAACGCGGCGCGCTGCTGACTCTCGCGCGCCAGGCGGCTCCGCCGCCCCACCCCGACGCGACATGAGACCGGAGTAGCGGTGACCGACTCGACCTCTGCGGACGCGCGCGCCCGCGCGGCGCGCACGTCGGGGACCGTTCGCATCGTCGGCGCCGGACTGCTCGGGTCGAGTATCGGTCACGCGCTGCGTGCCCTCGGCGTCGACGTCGCCCTCTCGGATGCGTCGCCCGCGCAGCTGCGCCTCGCCGTCGACTACGGCGCCGGCCGTGCCGCGCGGACGGACGACCGGCCGTCGCTGATCGTCGTCGCGGTCCCTCCGGACGTGACCGCCGAGGTCGTCGAACGGGAACTCGCCGCCTTTCCGGGCGTCGTCGTGACCGATGTCGCCAGCGTGAAGCTCGAGCCTCTGCGTGTGCTCCGCGAGCGCGGCGTGGACCTCACGCACTACATCGGCTCGCATCCGATGGCCGGCCGCGAGCGCGGCGGGGCGATCTCGGCGCGCGCGGACATCTTCGTCGGACGGCCCTGGGTGGTCTGCCGCGACGGTGAGACCCCCGCGTCCGACCTGGCTCTCGTGGAGGGCCTCGCCCTCGACCTCGGTGCCACTCCGATCGAGATGACCCCCGACGAGCACGACCGGGCCGTCGCTCTGGTCAGCCATGTGCCGCAGCTCGTGGCCTCGCTCCTCGCGGGCCGCTTCGTCGACGCGCCCGATGGTTCGCTGCGGCTGGCCGGCCAGGGCGTTCGCGACACGACCCGCATCGCGGCCTCGGGGCCCGAGCTGTGGGTCCAGATCCTCGGAGCGAACGCGGCGCCGGTCGTCGACGTGCTCGATGCGCTGGCGGGGGACCTCACCGCTGTCGCCGATGCGCTGCGCGCCCCTGAATCGCCCGGCGCCCGGCGCGCCGTGGCCGAGACCATCCGCCGCGGCAACGACGGCGTCGAGCGACTGCCCGGCAAGCACGGCCAGAACCGTCGCTTCGAGCAGCTCGTGGTGATGGTCGATGACACCCCCGGCCAGCTCGGCCGTCTTTTCGGCGAGCTGGGCGAACTCGACGTGAACGTCGAAGACCTGCGTCTGGAGCACTCTCCCGGCGCTCAGTTCGGCCTCGCCGACATCAGCGTCGACCCGGCCGTGCTGCGGCACGCGGTCGACGGCCTGGTGGCGCGCGGCTGGAAGATTGCGAGCCTCTCGAATGACTGACCACCCGACCGCCCCCTCCTCCGCTGAGGTGCGCGCCGTCGCGATCGACGGACCCGCCGGCAGCGGCAAGTCCAGCGTGTCCAAGCAGGTCGCCCGCCGGCTGGGCTACGGCTACCTCGACACCGGGGCAGCGTACCGGGCGCTCGCCTGGCACGTCCTCGAGCGCGGCGCCGACACGTCGGACGCCGATGCGGTGCTCGCTGCGGTCGCCGATTTCGACTACGCCATCTCGCTCGACCCCGATGACTACTGGGTGCGGGTGGGGGACGTCTCGGTGACCGACGCGATCCGCGACCCGAGGGTCTCCGGTGCCGTGAGCGGTGTCGCGCGGGTGCCCGCCGTCCGTGAATCGGTCAACGGCCTGTTCCGTGCGCTGGTGGCAGGCGCCGACGTGCCCGGCGTCATCGTCGAGGGCCGCGACATCACGACCGTCGTCTTCCCGGATGCACCCGTCCGGATCCTCCTCACTGCGGCGCCCGAGGTGCGTGCGGCGCGACGCAGCGCCGAGGTGTCCACTCAGGACGCCGCGGCGGTCGCCGCCGCCCTGCACCAGCGCGACGCCGCCGATTCGAAGGTCGTCGACTTCCTCACCGCCGCACCGGGCGTGACCGTGGTCGATTCGACCGAGTTGGACTTCGCACAGACCGTCGACGCCGTCCTGGCTGTCGTCGGCGACGGAACGGGAGCACGCTGATGGCCGCAGGGGACGAGGAGTACGAAGGCGGTCCCGACCGTCTCGAGGAGAAGCTCGCGAACCTCGACGAGGAGCTCGCCGAGCAGCGGGCGGCGGCCCTGCGGGCGTCGCTGGCCGACTACGAGCTCGATGAGGAGGACGCCGACCTGCTGGCCGGGTTCACCGCCGGCGGCGAGGTCGTCGAGATCCTGCCCGCGCTGCCTGTCGTCGCCATCGTCGGACGCCCGAACGTCGGCAAGTCCGCTCTCGTGAACCGCATCCTGGGGCGCCGCGAGGCCGTCGTCGAGGACACGCCCGGTGTCACCCGCGACCGTGTGACGTACAAGGCCGAGTGGATGGACCGCCGGTTCACCCTCGTCGACACCGGCGGCTGGGAGCCCGACGCGCGTGGCATCGACCGCTCGGTCGCCGCCCAGGCCGAAGTCGCGATCGACCTGTGCGACGTGGTCCTGTTCGTCGTCGACGCGATGGTGGGCGCCACGGCCACCGACGAGCAGGTCGTGCGCCTGCTCCGCAAGGCGAACAAGCCCGTGTTCCTCGTCGCCAACAAGATCGACGATGCGCGGCAGGAGCCGGAAGCCGCGCCCCTGTGGAACCTCGGCCTCGGCGAGCCGCACCCGGTCTCGGCGATCCACGGTCGCGGAGTGGCGGATCTCCTCGACGAGATCATGAAGGTGTTGCCGGAGGTCTCGGCCGTCGCGAAGAACGAACTCGGCGGCCCGCGCCGCGTCGCGATCCTCGGTCGCCCGAATGTGGGCAAGTCGTCGCTGCTGAACAAGGCGGCGGGGGAGGAGCGGGTCGTCGTCAACGACCTCGCCGGCACCACCCGAGACCCCGTCGACGAGATCGTCGAGCTCGGCGGCAAGCTGTGGCGGCTCGTCGACACCGCCGGCATCCGCCGTCGCGTGCACCTGCAGCAGGGAGCGGACTTCTACGCCTCGCTGCGCACCTCCGCCGCGTTGGAGAAGGCGGAGGTCGCCGTCGTGGTGCTCGATGTGACCGACTCGATCAGCGTGCAGGACCTCAACATCATCGACCTCGTCCTCGAGTCGGGGCGTGCGCTCGTGCTCGCGTTCAACAAGTGGGACCGCCTCAACGACGCCGACATGGACAATGCGGATCGGCGGCGCTATCTCGAGCGTGAGATCGAGCAGGATCTGGCGCACGTGACCTGGGCGCCGCGGGTGAACCTCTCCGCGCGTACCGGGCGGCACCTCGACAAGCTGGTGCCGGCCCTCGAGACCGCTCTCGAGTCGTGGGATCAGCGCATCCCCACCGGCAAGTTCAACGCCTTCCTCGCCGAACTGGTCGCCGAACACCCGCACCCGCTCCGCGGCGGCAAGCAGCCCCGTATCCTCTTCGGCACGCAGGCCTCCACCCGCCCGCCGACGTTCGTGCTGTTCACCACCGGGTTCCTGGACCTCGGCTACCGCCGGTTCATCCAGCGTCGTCTGCGGGAGCTCTTCGGGTTCGCGGGGACGCCGATCGTCACCAACATGCGGGTGCGCGAGCGCCGCCAGCGCTGATTCGTCGGGCTGCGTTTCGTCTCGCTGCGCTCGCTCAACGACCGGCTGGTGCCCTCACCCCGGTCGTTGAGCGAGGAGCGCAGCGACGAGACGAAACGACGCCCCGCGCCCCCGGTCGTTGAGCGAGGAGCGCAGCGACGAGACGAAACGCAGCCCCGCGCCACCCCGGTCGTTGAGCGAGGAGCGCAGCGACGAGACGAAACGACGCCCCGCACCCCCGGTCGTTGAGCGAGGAGGGCAGCGACGAGACGAAACGCAGCCCCCGTCAGCGGACCTCGAACGACGCGAACCTGTCGATCGGCAGATCATCGAGTCGCAGCGGCGCTGCCGTCTCGGCGACGCGGGGGAGCGGATGCCGTGTTCCCGCGTCACGGAACCGCTGCACGGCCCAGCACTCCACTCCCGCGTCGGCGAGTCGGCATCCGAGCTCCCGGAGCCCCTCGTCGTCGATGGCGGCCGGATGCACCGTGGTGCGCACCTCGTACTCCAGCGGGTGCTTCGTTCCCGCCCGCAGCAGGTTGTGGGCGAGGACGAGCTCCAGCGATCGCCACGCATGGTCGCCGCTCGGACCACGGCCGGTGACGGCGGCGTAGTCTTCGCGCGCCGCCTTGATGTCGAGGCCCACCCAGTCCACATACGGGAGCGCCTTGGCCAGCAGGGACGGATAGGCGCCGCCCGTGTGCAGCCCGACCCGGAAGCCGAGCGCCCGTGCGATCTGCATCGCAGGCACCAGCCCGCGCTGCATCGTGGGCTCACCGCCGCTGAAGACGACGCCGTCGAGCAGGCCCATGCGGTCGCAGAGGAGGTCGGTGACGTCGCCCCAGGTCAGCACCGTCTCGGCGCGCGGGTCGATCAGCGCCGGATTGTGGCAGTAGAAGCAGTCCCACGGACAGCCCTGCAGGAACACCGTCGCGACCAGCATGTCCGGCCAGTCCACGGTCGAGAACGGGGTGAGCCCCGCGATCCTCAGATCGTAGGGAGCAGCGGGCGATCGCTCCATGATTCCTCCTCGACGGCGTCGGCGATGAAGTGGCGTCGCTCTTCAGCTTCGCCCTTCTTGCCGATGTTGAACGAGGCGATCGGCCGGAAGTAACCCATGACGCGGGTCCACACCTCGCACTCGCGACCGCATTCCGGGCACGCCGCATGCTCGCCGGAGCGGTACCCGTGCGCGGGGCAGATCGAGAACGTCGGCGTCACCGTGATGTACGGCAGGCGGAAACGTTCGAGGGACCGGCGCACGAACTGCTTGCACGCCGCCGCCGACGACATCGCCTCACCGAGGTAGAGGTGGAGGACCGTGCCGCCCGTGTACTTCGCCTGCAGCGGCTCCTGCATCTCCATGGCCAGGAAGGGGTCGGAGGTGAAGCCGACCGGGAGCTGGGACGAGTTCGTGTAGTACGGCTGCGCCGCCGTGCCGGCGTGGAGGAGTCCGGCATCGCCGAAGCGCGCGATGTCCTCCTTCGCGAAGCGGTAGGTGGTGCCCTCGGCGGGCGTGGCCTCGAGGTTGAACATGTGGCCGGTGGACTCCTGGAACTCCACCATGCGCGCCCGGACGTGGTCGAGCAGGCGTGTCGCCAGGGCCGCACCCGCCTCCGACGTGATGTCGTCGCTGTCGCGGGTGAGGTTTCGCACGTACTCGTTGATCCCGTTGACGCCGATCGTCGAGAAGTGGTTGTCGAAGGTGCCGAGGTAGCGCTTCGAGTAGGGGAACAGGCCGCCCTCCAGGTGCTCGGTGACGACGGCGCGCTTGGCGACCAGGCTGTCGCGGGCGATCTCCAGGAGCTCGTCGAGACGGCCGAGCGCGGCCGCCTCGTCGCCGGAGTGCACGAAGCCGAGTCGCGCGCAGTTGATCGTGACGACGCCGATCGATCCGGTCTGCTCCGCCGATCCGAACAGGCCGTTGCCGCGCTTGAGCAGCTCGGTGAGGTCGAGCTGGAGCCTGCAGCACATGGAGCGGATCATGTGCGGGTCGAGGTCGGAGTTCACGAAGTTCTGGAAGTAGGGGAGGCCGTACTTCGCGGTCATCGCGAACAGCGCCTCGACGTGCGGGCCGTCCCAGTCGAAGTCGCGGGTGATGTTGTACGTCGGGATCGGGAAGGTGAACGCCCGGCCGTCGGCGTCGCCCGCCGTCATCACCTCGATGAAGGCGCGGTTGATGAGGCCCATCTCCTCGGACAGATCGCCGTACGCGAACGGCTGCACCGCGCCACCTACGAGCGGGTGCTGTTCGGCCAGGTCGTCGGGGCACACCCAGTCGAAGGTGAGGTTGGTGAACGGCGTCTGCGTGCCCCAGCGAGACGGCACGTTGAGGTTGAAGATGAACTCCTGCATGGCCTGGTGCACCTGGGCGTAGTCCAGCCCGTCGATGCGGACGTAGGGCGCGAGATAGGTGTCGAAGGAGCTGAACGCCTGCGCGCCCGCCCACTCGTTCTGCAAGGTCCCGAGGAAGTTGACGAGCTGGCCCAGGGCGCTGGAGAAGTGCTTCGGCGGGGCGGAGGAGATCTTGCCGGCGACGCCGTTGAAGCCCTGCTCGAGCACCATGCGCAGCGACCACCCGGCGCAGTAGCCGGCGAACACGTCGAGGTCGTGGATGTGGAGGTCGCCGTCGCGGTGCGCCGTGCCCGCCTCGGGTGCGTAGACCTCGTCGAGCCAGTAGTTCGCGATGAGCTTGCCGGCGGAGTTGAGGATCATGCCCCCCAGCGAGTAGCCCTGGTTCGCGTTTGCGTTGACCCGCCAGTCGGCGCGCGAGAGGTACTCGTCGATGGTCTCGGAGACGGTGACGGTGCGCGGGGTGCGGCGGGAAGACATGGGGGTGTTCCTCTCTCAGAAGACGAGCGGCGACAGGATCGCCGAATGTGGTCTGACCACCATATGTAGTGGTGGATGGCTTCGTCGAGTGCACATATGGCGTGTCGCGCGGATTCTTCGTCGAACGGTCGCGACACGCCCGGCGGCGTCGTCGGCAGCATCGTGTGCGAAGGTGGGGAGGTGACGATCGTGCCCCCTGCGCCCGGAGAGCCGCGCCGCCCCTCGGGCCCGCGCGATCCCGGCGACGCGTGGGTGGTCGCCCCCGACGGCACGCAGTACTGGGGCCGTTTCGGTGCGGCCGGGCTCCTCGCGCTCGATCCGGCACGGGGGACACGCGGATCCGTGCTGCTCCAGCACCGGGTGTCCTGGAGTCATCACGGCGACACGTGGGCTCTGCCGGGCGGTGCCCGTCATCAGGGGGAGTCGGCGTGCGACGGGGCGCTCCGCGAATCCGCCGAGGAGGCCGGGGTGCCCGCGGATGCCGTGATCCCGCGCCTGATCAGCGTGTTCGACGTCGGCATCTGGACCTACAGCACCGTCGTGGCCGACGTGACGACGCCGTTCAAAGCGGTCATCAGCGACCCCGAGAGCCGCGAGCTGTCGTGGGTGCCCGTGGAGTCGGTGACGGAGTATCCGCTGCATCCTGGTTTCGCTTCGTCCTGGCGCACGCTGCTGCCCCTCCTCGACGTGCGACCGGTGATCGTCGTGGATGCCGCGAACGTGGTCGGTTCCGTTCCCGACGGCTGGTGGAAGGACCGCGCCGGCGCCGCGTCCACCCTGCTCACGCGGCTCGCGGCGCTCGCGGGAGACGGCGTCGACGGTGAGGTGCTCGGGCTCCCCGAAGACCGCTGGTATCCGGAGATCGTGGCCGTGCTCGAGGGTGCGGCGCGCGACGCGGCCGACGTCGAAGGGGTGACGATCGTTCGTGCGGACGCGCACGGCGATGACGCCATCGTCGAGCAGGTGGAGCACCTGGCCGCGGCGGGTCGGCGCATCACAGCGGTGACGAGCGACCGGGGGCTGGCTGCGCGCGTCATGGAAGTGCCGGGCGCCATGGTGGAACCGGTGTCGTGGCTGCGGGCTCTGCGCTGACCACGCGAGCGGGCGTGGGAGAGCGGACAGGTCGGCGGGTCGCGGCGGCAACGGTCGTCGTGCTCGCGGTGGTCGCGGGGCTGATCGTCCATCTGCAGCTGACCGGGATGGCCGGCGACATCGCGGGCGATGCGCTGTACGCGTTGGCGGTCTATGCCGGTCTCGTCATGGTGGCGCCGCGCGCATCGACGGCTGTCGTCGCAGCGATCGCGGGGGCGTGGTGCGTGGCGGTCGAGCTGTTCCAGCTCACCGGTCTTCCCGCGCAGTGGGGTGCGGCGTTCGGGCCGATCATGCTCGTGCTCGGGACGGTGTTCGACGCGCGCGACCTCGTCGTCTACGTGCTGACAGTCGCCGTCGTGGCGCTGACCGACGTGATCGCGCGTCGCGCGCCCGCTCGGTCGGCGCGCGGCTGAGTCACTCCCGGCCGCGCAGGCGATCGATGTCGCGCCGCTCGCGCTTGGTCGGGCGTCCGGCACCGCGATCGCGGACCGCGAGCATCGCCGTGGGCTCCCGCACGGGCGTACGGTCTTCGGCCGCTACGGCCGCCAGCGGCGCCCCGACCCGCTTGACGATCAGCTGACGCACGATGAGGATGCGGTCGAATCCGGCGATCCGTATCCGCAGCTCGTCGCCGATGCGCACCGATTGCGCCGCCTTGGCCTTCTCTCCGTTGACGCGCACGTGGCCCGCGCGGCACGCGGTGGTCGCCGCGGAGCGCGTCTTGTAGACGCGGACCGCCCACAGCCAGGAGTCGACGCGGACCGCCTCGCTCATGCGAGGTCCCGCCGCAGGATGCGGGCGACGCCGAGCGCGAGCAGGCCCTGGCCCGCGCAGTACGTCGCCATGATCCAGGGCCCGGTGGCGGCTTCCGACACGCCGGGCAGGAAGAGCCGCAACGCCAGGAGCGTGTCGGATACGAGGAACAGTGCACCGCCGGCGGCGGTGACGGGTCCGCCGCGGGTCGCGAACACGGCCGTGCCGGCGAGGACCGCGCCGTAGACGATAACCGGGACGAGCAGCGCACCGAGGTGCGGCCACAGGACCGCGATCATGACGCCCCACCACGCGGCGTAGGCGAGGGCCCACGGCGGCACCGGCCGCTCACGGATCCGCCACGCGAACAGAGCGATGTAGAGGAGGTGCGCGGCGCCGAAGCATGCGAGCATCGCGGGAAGCTCATCGCTCAAGTACGGAAAGAAGAACGCCGCTCCGTCGCCGAGCCACGAGAACGCGAGCGCCGCATACAGCAGGGTCGCCGTGGGGGTGGCAGGGCCTGCGCGCAGTGCCCACATGCTGGCGATCGCGAGCGCCGGCATCAGCATCAGCTTCGTCGGGTACGCGAGCGTCTCCACACCGAGGACGATCGCCGCAACGTGGACGGCAGAGATGGCGCCGAAGAGCCAGAATCCCCACCAGCGGGTCGCGTCGAGGCGCGAGGATCCCGTGTTCTCCTGCGTCATCGCGGCCTTTCGCTCACCTCGCGGTCACGCCGGGAGGCGCGGACCTGGCACTCATCGTACGATGCGTCAGGCGAGCCGGAGCGACACGATCGGACGGCCGGGGGTAGGCCGGGCGACCTCGACGAAGCCCGCCGCGAGGAACGTCGACAGCGCGCCGTGGAACAGGCTGTTCGAGGTCGCGCGCGTGGCGTCGGTATCGACGGGGTAGCCCTCGACCATGCGGGCGCCGTGGGTGCGCGCGTGGTCGACCGCCGCGCTGAGCAGCCGCTCGGACAGGCCCTGCCTCCGATGCTCGCGTCGCACCACGAAGCAGGTGATCGCCCACACCGAAGGATCATCGAAAGGCTCGGGCGACTGCTGGAAGTTGCGCGTCCGCGCGAGTCTCGGTTGTGCCGGTCGCGCCGACACCTTCACCCAACCCGCGGGCGTCCCGTCGACGTAGACGACCAGCCCGCTCGCGGGGGAGGCGGTGACGTCGTCGCGAAGGCGTGCGCGCTTCTGCTCATTGGTCGCCGCATCGAAGTCCTTGGCGCGCAGCATCCACCACTGGCACCAGCACGACCCGCCGTCACCGCCGCCCGTCAGCGCATGCTCGACGTCGTCGAAGCGGTCCGCGGATGCGGGCAGGATCTCGATCTCGGTCATGCCGTGACGATACGGCCCGCCACCGACACCGCCGAGTCGGTTCGCGGGGCGCGCCGTGAGCGGGTAAGATGGGGGAGTTGTCCGCGTGCGGACGACGGACCGGGATGTGGCGCAGCTTGGTAGCGCACTTGACTGGGGGTCAAGGGGTCGCAGGTTCAAATCCTGTCATCCCGACGGTCGGGCCGTTGGCAGAACTATTGGCAAAACGGTCGAACAAGTCGAACAAGAGGGGCACGGGCTTTGAGCCGGTGCCCCTCTCTCGCTTGTGTGGTCGTGGTCGCCCTGACGCGCGCCGAATGCTCCTGTGCCGACGGCGCAGCCGGTGAGGGGCGGCTGCGCGGCAATGCCCGAGGAGCCCGCCGATGCTCGCGGGGCGAGGAGCGATCAGCTTCCGCTGGTGGAAGGCTGCGAAGAAGTAGTTGCACTTTAGGTAAGTATGCACCTAGTGTAACTAAATCTCACCATCCGAGCACCGATCGGAGACACCGATGTCAGATCGCCTTGCCGAGCCCGTTCCGTCACCTCCCGCGCCGCGGGGAGTGCTGGGCTTCCTCCCGTTCCTCCAGTTCGCCACCGGACTCCTGAGTGCGTGGTACATCGTGCTGCTCAGCGAGATCGGTCGCGAGTTCGACGCGACGGCCGCGGAACTCAACTGGGTGAATGCGATCTACATGCTCGCGACCGTCGTGTCGGTGCCCGTCATCGCCAAGCTCGGCGACGTCTTCGGTCACCGCCGGCTCTCGATCTACGCGGCGATCGCGGTCACCCTCGGCACGATGCTCGTCGCGGTGGCACCATCGTTCGGAGTGCTGCTCGCCGGGCGCGCCTTGCAGGGTCCTCTCGCGGCATTCCTGCCGCTGGCGTTCGCGATCGTCCGGTCACGTGCGGGGGAGTCCTCGGGCAAGGCGGTCGGCAGCCTGGTCGGTGCGGGCACCATCGGCGGCGCCTTGGGCGGCATCGGCGCAGGTCTCATCCTGCAGGCGTTCGGGGACCTCCGTCCCACCCTCTGGGTGCCCGTGGTGGTCATCGCCGCCTGCATCCCGGGGCTCATCTTCTTCGTGAAGGAGTCGACGGTGCGCGCGACCGGCGGTGTCGACTGGCTGGGTGCCGGCCTCCTCGGCATCGGCCTGCTGATGAGCCTCGGAGCCTTCGCGAACGCACCCGCGTGGGGCTGGACCGACGTGCGCACGCTGAGCGGCATCGCCATCGGTGTGCTGCTCCTCGTTGGCTGGGTGATCGTCGAGAGCCGGGTCCGCAACCCGCTCGTCGATCTCACCGTGCTGACGAAGGGCGGTGTGGGCGTGCCGCTGATCATCGCGTTCCTCGGCGGCGCGCAGTTCTTCGGCAGCACAACCGCCACGACTCTGTTCGCGCTGTCCGATCCGGCGACGCAGGGCTTCGGGCTGGGCTTCACTCCCACCACGGCCGGACTGA